>WNGG01006256.1_pt1 | contig 13246 bp, 12 predicted proteins | sample 5400661 | NCBI WGS metagenome assembly WNGG01 (sample SAMN13153372, study PRJNA577476) | soil metagenome | isolation source: 100 cm soil or saprolite under Garry oak tree replicate 1 | place: USA:California | collected 2016-06-15
GAACGATGTGATGTTGCCAGGTGCAAGGGGGAACATCGACCATGTTCTTGTTGGGCCGACTGGCGTCTTTGTTTTTGAGACGAAGAATTACTCGGGCAAGTATGTCTGTTATGGGGATAGATGGTTCCTGCAAGGAAGACGCCAGAAATACGACGTGAAAAGCGTGAGCGTCCAGGTCAAGAACAACGCCGACACTATTGGGGGACTGCTTCACGCATCAGGCTTCACCGTCCAGGTGAATCCGGTCATCGTCTTCACACATCCAGCAGTACAACTGTGGCTACACCACCCCACAGTCCCAGTCCTGAAAAACGGAACAGTCCGAAGCTTCGTCTTGAGCCAGAAACCAGGATTCCAGATTACATCTGCGTATGCTGAGAAAATAGCTAACAAGATTCTAGTCGATGATAGAGCGAGAGTCCCAGTTTTCGCCTAATTGACAGATCTCCCAGGAGCCGCTTAGAGAGAATGCTACCTTCCGAGGCGGCTTTTGATTTCCCTGTACAGTTCATCTCTTCTCTTGTCACTGTAGCTATCGTAGCTCAACTCTAGGACCCGGTATCCTCTCCTTCGCAACAACGTTCGGAGCTCTTCGTCTTTGACCATCTGGACTGTCTTCAGATGGACAGGGCCATCGACGAACACGAGCAATGGCCGCGGTTCTAGCGGGAAATAGAAGTCGGCCGTGGTTACAGGGATCTCAACTTGAGCTAGATAGTTCACCCGGTCATCTTGTAGCTTGACAGCTAACTCATGCTCCATCCGCGAGGGGTTAGCGTGTAGGCGCTCACGCCAGTCGCTCCGCTGACTCGACATCTAGAAAGTTGAGCAGCCCCTAGGCTATTGCTCAGACACGAGAACGAAACTGCTTGTAGCTTGACCTAACGACTTCTCGGTCAAGGGACCCGACCCTTCACGCGTTGAAAAAAGTATCGTTGGATATACACAGCATGTAACCGACCTGAAAGACTGAGCCAGGCTTATCTATCAAAGGGTTCTCGGTCTGACGTGCCGGTCGTTGTGAAATGCACCAGTTGAAGAGCGAGAAGTTTTTCGTAGAGGCATTGAAGTATGAAGAGGAAAATTGGCCCGCTGAGCTAAGGCGAATCCGGAACTTGTCTCCCGATACCTTTCGACGCATCGATTCAAGAGAATTCTTTGGTGCCTATGTGTTCGTTGTTTACGGGGCGGGAATGAATTGGGAGGTAAACGAGAAGCAGCACCCTCGGCTGAAGAAAGCGTTCATGGACTGCGACATAAAGAAGGTTTCCGAGATGGAACCTCTTGCACCAGTCTTTGCCGTGAATCGGAACGACCAGAAAGCCAAATCGGTGGTAAAGGGAGCGGAGATGATTTCTGAAGAGGGTTTTGAAAATTTCAAGAGACGCGTATCCGAACAAGGTCCCGATGCACTATCCCGTCTTCCCGGATTGGGGCCAATTACGAAGGACCACCTTGCTAGAAACATAGGACTAGCAAGTGTCTCTAAGAATGATATCTGGATTCAAAGGTTGGTCAGCTTATTCGAGGCAAAAACTCATACGGAATTGGCCGATCACTTAGCTAACAGATTCAAAGAAAAACCCGGGACAGTCGATGTGATACTATGGCGGTTCTGTCGTGACGGGGCGTGGCACACGCTGGGCTTTTCGTCACTGGAGAGTTTTGTATCGAGTCTATAGGCTGCGCGAAGGCATAGACGACAACTGAACCGATCGAGCCTCTTTTCATTAAACTCGCTTCGTAGCATTGATGAGATAGAGTTCTACACCAGCGGCTTGGCAGGCATCCTCGACGTTGCCCGAGGTTCTCAGAGAGACTATGGCGCTTCTGATCCTGGAAAGGCCGAGTCTGTTCTTCATCCCATTTGACTGTTTGAGAATCTGTCCTACGGTCTCCTGGTCTGCAGTGTCCTTTACTTCGACAATCAAATAGAGTCCGTTAGGGTCCTTGAATACCAGGTCAGCTATCCCAGATCCTGTTCCGAATTCTGTATCTGCCAGCCTAAGCTGGTGTTCTAATATCTGGGGGCTGGATGAAAGTAGTGTGGCGATACACTCTTCCACGCCCAGAATGCTGGGCACACCAGGATTCTTGAAGACAGAAACGAGGTCGGGTATGATACCCCTGAGGTTCTTGGGGTACACATCAACTGGCCTGGGACCATCGTAGAAGATGAGTATCGGTATTGTGCGGTTGAGTTTTCCACTGTTGGAGATTGGAAGGATTCTTCCCCCTCCACTTCTTACCTGCCCGTGAACTTGCGGGGGAATGTTTCGAATGTCGTTTAGAAAATGTCCTTCGTCTAAAGGAGTTAGATTCTGCGTGTCATGCACTTCAAAAGCGCAGTTATTTTCTACGGCCTTAGTGTTCGTCTGTGTGGTCACTTGCTGAAAGTCTGGTTCAGAAGAGGAGTAAAGAAGAATGACCTTCAAACCGGGGTTCCTCACAACCTTCCATTGCTCGACGGAACTGAGCAGGGATTTATCATGTAAATAGCGCGGTTCTTGGTAGGGGCTGGTTATTTTCGAAAAGTTAGTTCTGAGCAGTCTCGACCCACTTTACAGGGCTCTCTACGCGCTGACAAAGGCTCAAAACACGGGGTCGAAGGGGGTGTCTCGGATCAAAGCGGGGCACTTTTTCGAGGACGCGACATCGCAACTAGTGTACTCCCATGCCAGAGAATGCGGTCTCAAAGCTCACCCCGCAAGGCAGACTTTGAACATGCCTACTCGTTCAGGTAACTCCTATCAATTTGATGCCTCATTCTCCCAAGGAGAGACCGTCTACTTCGTTGAGTGCAAAAGGCGGCAGATTTCAGCGGTCGAACACGTGTACTATTTTGGTTCGAAAGTTCTTGACCATAACATAGTAACTTATGAAAGGGGCTTGCATGTGAAAGGAATTTTCCTCTCCTCAGTAGAAGTTGGCGAGAGCTCAATGCAATTCGGACTCGCTTTTGGAATGAGGATTATCGACCCTTCAAACCCGCCACTGGAAGAGCTCTACGCACTTTGCGAGAACAAACAACGAATGCGCAGAGCCATACGGAGACTCTGGCAGTCCCTCGAAGCAGTCGATCCTCTTCGCTCTCAACCGGGCCCCTCTCCTCAATTACTCTTGAAGTCTTACGAGTTTCTCAAGAGGAGGGCTACCGATTTCCAGTAATTCATCTTTCCTCTGGATACCTTTGGTCCGGAGACTTGAGTATCTGGAGGATTTTCTCCAGGGCGTTAGCGAAGGAGAAGGGATCGAACGCATTCAAGAAAGACTCGTCGCGAGGAAGAAGTTCTTCGAGTTGGAAAAGAGTAGGGCCGTGGGCCGGGGACGCCCTTTCATGAAGAAACTCGGGGAAGCCCACCGTTTGTCAGAGCTTTGCAGGACCATGGCGAGGCAGCTGGGCTTGATTGAGGGGGGCGGGATTCTGCAAACATCTGCGATTGGGGAGCAGTACCTCGTGTCGGACGGGAAAGCACGATCCCAGCTATTGATTCGGGGGATGCTTCAAACATACGTTCGATTCAGAAGTCTTGTGAAATGTGTGGCGCTAACAGACGGAAACGAGATTGAAGTTCCTATGGGAGATACCAGGCAAGCGTTCATTGACGTTCTAAGCAAGATAGGGCTGCGCGATTTCAGTCGAATATATTTTGAAACCGTCGTAGATCTCTCTACTCAGCTGGGCCTCACGAATTGGCATCTGAGAGATAACGAATCAAGAAATTGGATCCTTTACATGACAAGCTCGATTCAGTTTCTGCGCGGCGAGGTAGAGACAACTAAAGGATTCGTTGCGCACTTAGGCGAAGAGACATGGACAATCATCTTCAACTCGGTCTCGCTTGACATCTTTCGAGAACAGCTATGGAAAGATTACTTGTCTCTTACCAAGTACATAGCTAGGAAACCAGTTCCTTATTCCAACCTAAGGAGCAAAGTGTGTTATTCGCTTCGAATGGGCGACAGGCTGTTTGACGGGCTGGCGAGAGTGATAATGCTGGCTGACGCAAAGTACCTCCTTGTCGGGGCCGGCGGAACCCTTTCATTTCGTCGAGATTCTGCAAGTCTGATAAAGAGCCTGCCACCGAAAACTGATCGAGGCGAGTACATGGTCTACTTGAAGATGGACAAGAAACTCATGGGTGATAAATGATAGAGAACTACCACAAATATCTCCTGGAAGGGAACCCATTTCCGGAAGCGGCCACACTAGACCCAAACTCTCCTGACAGGAAGACTAACGGGCAGATATTCTGCGAGGAAATCGTAAGGGACGAACTAAAGGCGATAACCGAGAAGATAGAAGGCAAGGTAAACGTCGTTTACGTTGCGGGCCTCGAATTCGACAAAGGGCTCGGCAAGTCGGCACTTGTGGTCCACCAGTGGCGAGGCTTGAAAGAAAGGGATCTCATAACCGCACCGTACATGCGGTGTAGGAGCAGGCAGAAACCCGCAGATTTCTGTGACACCTTGGTCAAGGCTTGGAGTGACCAGCATCATGTTTGGAGAGCCTTTGGAAACATCGTCTCCAAATTCGCGAGCGAGCAGAGTAGTCCGAGTTTGACCAAGCAATCAGTTGAATTATTGCTAAAGACCTACCCCAACCCTCCTGTGAATCTCCCCTTTGTACGCTACTTGCATGTGACGAGACCTGAGACTCTGGCCAAGAGTTTGGGTGACTGGATTCATGCTAAGGACCCCCAACTCCAATCTAAGTATGGCCGTTTCTTTGTTGAGCAGAACCTCACTCACCCTGCTGAGTTTTTCGATAACTACCTTAGGATGAAGATCCCTGGGATGGATAGAATAGATCTTTACAAGAATACCATGCTATGCCTGAATCTCGGGGGCTACCAGTACCACTACCTGTTCTTGGACCAATTCGAAGACGCAGTAATGCCCGTCTCACCCAACGGGATGGCCGATTTCTGCTTAGGAATGAGAAGGATAATCGAGGCTAACCAAGACCTCGCCATGATGATAGTAACCCTGCACCCCGACTCCGAGACGAAACTCGACCTTCCGGCTGCTGCAGACCTAGTTAGGATCGCTCCAACGGACAATTATCATAGAGTAGACATGTTGGCTTTGGAGGCCGAGGGCGATGATGCGATAGCCCTTGCAACCGCGTACTTGGATTCGTACCGACTCGGAAAGCCTCCATACCGAACTTTTCCCCTAGAAGAGGGGGTTATTCGCTATGCAGGCTTCTTAGAAGGAGGCAACATCAGAAGGACGCTGCAGAGACTCAATGTTTGTCTTAGAGTAGCAGCATCTAGGTCAGCCCCAGAGGTAACCATGGACTATGTTGCGGCTAACCACAGAGAGCTGATGGGGACGGAACCTCAGAGCGAACTCTTAACGAAGTTCAACGCATCTGCAAAGAGCCAGAACAAAGCTTAATCTCAGGTTCAGACTTGAGTAGCAATCCAGGGCACACAATTGCCCAGCACACTCGATAAGTTATACGAAGACCTGAGCTCGCAACTGCCGAAGATGCAAGACAAAGATCTCCTCAAAACGTTACTTGCAACGTTACGCGACAGCGGCAAAGCGGCAGTGGTGGAGAAGATCGATGAGATAATTAACGATATCGTCGAGGAGGGTCAGTGATGGTGGTTTGGGTTTCTAAGGTGAGGGTTGAGGGGATTAGGGGGTTCAATGGAGAAAAACCTTGGAGCTCGGGCCTGGTCTCAACCTCCTTTGGGGAAATAACGGTGCTGGGAAGACGAGCTTTCTGCAGGGAATTGAATGGTGCCTGACTGGGAAGATGAAGTACATGGAAGGCGACGAATTCTCAAGAGAAGATGCCATTGTGAACTTATTCAATACGTCCGGGGTCGGGAAGGTCACGCTCTTACTCCACACTCCCAAGGGAGAGATTGAGGTCACGCGAAAAAGGAAGAGAGGGAAGTCTACTACTCGAGGATCCTCCCCCCTTTCAGTTAAGGTAGGAAACAAAACGCTCGAAGATGAAGAGGCTGAAGCAGTTCTTGAGAAAACACTTGGCATGCCCATTAAGGAGATTTCCAATTCAATCTTTCTTCACCAAGAAGCACTCAGGGCGATACTGTCAGACGATCCGAAGGAACGCAGTCGAAGCATCGACAAAATGCTGGGAATGGAGGAGATACGGTCCCTAGTTGAGGCACTCGCATCGAAGCGCAACGTTGCCACAGCACTAAAACAACTGCAGAGCGGGATTGAAACGCTGAGACGTGACAAGGTTCAATTCGCGATAATGAGGAGGGAAGAAGTTGAGAAAGCCAAGAAAGAACTTCTTGAGCACGGCCATTCTGAGGATGACTTTGATACTGTAGGCCAAGTCAAACGTGCGTCTGCCTTGCTAGAGGGCTCGTCGTCGCTGAAGGCGAAGTACAATTCCCAGGCAACTATTCCAAGTCATCCCGGAACAGACGTTCTAAGCATCGGCCGCTTCATAGAGGCGATGGACCTAGCCATTCGGTCAATTGACCGAGACAGAAGTGCCGCAATGCAATCTGTATACAAGGAAAAAGTCAAACTTGAGAACTTGAAGGATCAGATAATCAAAGCGAAGGCGGAGTTTCAACAGCTTAGGGAAGCATCGAAAGACAATTTGGAAGACACCAAGAACAGACTGGAGACGGAAGCAAAATCGCTCGCAAGAACGATTGACGAGTTAACCAGAGCTTCTTCTGGCCTCAATTCCGTTCTCTCTGCATTAGCAAGAGCTCAAGATAGACTGAGTGCAATAAGATCCTCGAGGACAACCATCGAGTCTCGCATTTCCGACATAGAAAAGGCCGTTGGAAGCGAAGAGGCTCAATCGAACCTGATCGCCAAGCTAGCCAACGAGTCAGCTGAGATTGAACGAAACCTCGAAACTTTGGGATCGCTTGAGAAGTTATTGGATTCTGCTCTTGACTATATCACCGTGTCGAAACCGGAAAAGTGCCCCGTCTGCGAGCAGACTATCCTCCCTGAAAATGTTATTCTTCTGATTAGGAAGAACGTAGGCGTCAGCGTCGGTAAAGAGGTCTCATCCTTGAAGGTGCAGAGAAAGGGTCTGACGTCCCAGATCCACGACCTTGAAAACAGCCTGAAGGAACTCAAAGAATTGAGAGGCCGTCTCAGAGAGGAGGCAGAAAGAGAGAGAAAAGCGTTGACAGAAGCCGAAACAGAAACCAGACTCAAGCTCCAGAGTGACGTATCTTTCCAGATTCAATCTATGAAAACGGAGTTCAACAATGCTGAGGCCGAAACCCATCGGCTGAAAGAGGATCTGAATCAAAGGAATTCGAGGCTGGGCGAAGTGAAGTCCGAATTGGATCGGCTGAAAAGCGTGGGCGATAGGCTCGCGGCAGCGGTAAGGCGCGCGCAGGGCGAATTGGATTCTCAGTCGGAGGAATCCGGATTAATTGATGCGATTGAAGAGAAGATTGAGGAAACTTCCAAAACTGAAGTCGAATTGCAGGCTACGACTGAGCTCGACGATCTGAAGAATCGTTTAGACGCTCTTGAGGAGGTCAATGATTTCTCCAAGTCTGAGGTCGAGCTAGACAGAATCGAGCGAGAAGTGCCTGCTGCCACTGCCCTCATCAATGAGCGTGAAGGCAGGGTCTCCTCGTTAAGGGAGCTCGAGGCCTCGCTGGCATCCGTCAAAGAGGTTGCAACGGAGTACGAGCGAAAGTCTGCATCAAACCTTATCGACTCTCTCGAGAAGTCATTCAACCGTTATTTCCAGAGCCTTGACCCACACGACCATTTCAAGAAAGTTCGAGTCGAAATAGAAGAGGGACAGCCCCCCCTTTACTCTATTCGAGCTCTGGGGGAGGATCAATCCACGTATATTACTACGCGATTCAGTAGCGCTCAGATGAATGCTGCGGCGATAGCGCTCTTTCTCGCTAAGCACGAAAAGGTCTCGGGCGACTTGGGAACCATCTTGATTGATGATCCCACACAAAGCATGGATGGAGCTCACAAGAATGCGGTCTGCAAGTCCATCTCAGGACTGCTAAGAGAAAGGCAGATCATTCTCGCAACGCAAGACGAAGAGGTCAAACGGCTTACCCGTGATACCTCGAAAGGGGTAAAGACGTTTGAGTTTTCTAATTGGACCGTCGAAGGTCCAGTAATCGTTTGAGGCAAGCTGGTTGTCGGACCCTCAACTCATGCGGTTGAGAGACGAGTATCGAAGAGTTGAGAAACGCAAGCCAGACGTCGAGACCATCATGAAGGACTTGGAGCATCTCCTTCGACTGTTGGATACGAGCGTAGTCTCTCTGGAGAGAGGCGAACGCCCCTCGGAGACCGTCTTGGAAGCTGTCAATCTGAAGGCGAAATCAAACCTCACGTTGTTGTACAAGGCACTAGGTATGAGAAAGCAAACAGAACTATCCTTGGCTGAAAAGAAGGCTGAGCTCCAAGACATAGGGTCCCAACTTGCATCCCTCACAATATGCCCGAGGTGTTCAGGAATGGGCTCAACACCGAAGCCGATAAGATATGAGAGGATGCAGGAGGGGGGGATCGTCCCCATCTCTTCCATCTCGAAGTGTGACCTATGCCAAGGTTCCGGCAAGCTCGCACTCGTTAGTGAATAAGGGATCGATGTCATGCAGCGTTCAGCCGCGCACTAAATCGAAGCAATAGTTTTCGATTGTGCCCCGGGAGATGTTGCTGCGATTGCCCCATGGTGATGCTGTAAGTCTTTTCGAGCTTTGGCTATTCTAACAAACGGCGCGGTTCGGTTCTGGTTCGTTCCGTCGCGGATACAATAGCAAATCGGTTTCGCGACTGCCTCGCCCGCTGCTTTCTCCTGACCAGATCCCTCGCAGCCTTTTCGAACCGAAACTTGGATCCTTTGAGGTAATCTTCGATTAGCTCGAAGCACAACCATCTTCTCTCAAGTGATTCCGCGACCTCACCGGTAACGTTACTCCCACCGAAAGGGTCGAGAACAATCGAGCCCGGACTGGTCAGGAATTTTATGAAAAATCCAGGCAACTGCCCGGGAAACCTTGCGGGGTGAGGGCGTAGTCCCGCAGCGGCGCACGCTTTCAGATACCAACTGTTGGAATCCGTGTTTCCTATGGTCAAGAGATTGGGTGGAATTGCGCCACCTTGGTTGCGCCTGAACTTGGCCGATATGTCATGTCCAGATGGGCGAAGCCCCGGTTTGTACCCGTTGACAAGGAGTTGAAGCATTGATTGGCTATACTCCTTTAGGACTTTTCTGTTATCCGCGCGGGGAAATGCGCTCTTTGACAGCCACCATACTTGGTCCACTGCATCTTTCACCCGCATTCGGCGAACAGTTACCCACTCGGCAGGAGTTGGGAGCCGCGCCGGATTGTACCAAAAGAATTCCTGACATAACTTGAATCCGCGTTTTACCAGGTCGAGAAGCAGCTCGTACTGATACAGAGACTTCGTTGGTTCCCCATCATTCCAGCTGCCCCCAATATCGATTACAAGACTAGCTCTAGGCTTAAGGATACGCAAGAACTCGTCAGCGAAGGGACGAAACCATTCGACATAGGCTTCAGGATCTACGTTCCCGTATTCCTTCTTCCGTTTCAAGGCAAAAGGAGGTGATGTTAGGATCAGATCGATTGACCCTGAAGGCATCATCTTCATCAATGACCGCGCATCGCCTGAGTAAGCCCCCCCAAAGCTTGTCCGGTAGTAGGGCTCTGGCAGGGTCATGTCACCAAGCCAATCAAAGAGCTGGTCTTTCTGTATCATGATTGTTCGTGACATCTCTTCATTTTCAAGGCTCCTAATCGCCAGCTCGTCAAAACCACGAACCAGAAGTTGGTCTTATGCTATTACTTTGGTTGATGGACTATACAAGACTCTCATCGACGCCCCAGGTAGCCCGAGAAATAGAAATTGCTAGCTGGTTACTTGGCCTTGTTGCGTATTGCTTCAAGCTGAGGATGAAATCGCTCTTCAATAACAGAAATGAAGTGCTCAAGCTCCTTTAGCCTTTCGCGAGTTATGGTCCGATTCGCGTCCCCGCGCCGCAATTCGTTGCGGCCTGTCTCATCCATGAATTTCTTCGCGGAGCCAACGCTGTCACGTACGCGAGACAGCTGGTTCTCCAAGAGCTTAGGATCATTACGGTAAAGATTGAGGAATGAGGCTACACCTAGCCAAGTTTTGGGCTCCGCTGGGTCCTTAAGATGAGCTTCGAACACTCTGTGGAACGCGAATGTGCTGACATCGTCATAAACATGGATGTCTCGTTGCCTAGTATCTCGAGGAGCCACTAGAGTGTCCACCTTCGCCAATCCAGCAGCGGTAATCCCGTAGTGGTTCTCCCGCGTTCGAACGAGTAGGCCTTCTTTCACCAGGCTTCCACCTCCCATGATCTCCATCATGACGCGTTTGTGATCAGGATGAGCTTGCTCGAATCCTCGAAGACCCCAACGATTCTTGTTTAGCCTCCAGGCCTCCACGCTCAACTCCCATTCCGTAAATTCTCGTGTTGTGTCGCCCCGGGCCAAGTTTGCTGCAGCCATTAGAACTTCAGCTGCCGCTTTGAGTTCACCCATTCTTACTCCCACCTGACTTAAGTTGGCAAGTCTGCCATCATTCTGTCAACTATTTCGTAAGCCTTTTCGAGAAAAGGTGCGGCATCGATCTCGGCTTGAGACATTACTTGTAGGAACTCAACGCCCGTTCCGGTTTTTTCCTCAAATTCTTGCTTGACCTTGAGTCGCCTGAGTACCTCAAAGGTCTTCAGAGCGAGAAATTGATAGACGGTTTGATTTCGGATCCCGATTGCCCCTGTCGGGCCTCGACTTCCGCGTACTTTCAGGGCCTCTGCGCTCATCAGATTAATCCAAACGACATCCTCCCATTGCGGCTCGTAGTCTATTATCGTGGGATAAGATGGCCCGGGTGGATAGGTTCGTTGAGCTTCTGGTAATTCCTCTCGTCCGGGTGCGGGAGTGCCACATAACAGGAGAAGAGGTACGTCACCTCGAGGGGTAGGAGGCGGTCTGTCAACCTTTTCGGGGCCCACTATAACCTTGCACGTGGCCTCGGATGCTGGACTGTATTTTAGGTGAAGTGTTGCAGTTCCCTCGGCTCCACCCGCCGTGAATTTTCCAGTTCGACCGACCCGGCCGAGGTCTAACTCATCGATCGAAATTTCATAGAACACTCCGTGGATCGGTTTGGCATCTTGCCCAAGAGCTGAAATCTCGAGTTGAACAGTCTCTCCCTGCTTTAGTTCTCTGTCAGGACCTCCAATTGTGGCGTCAGCAACTTCAACGGAGTTGATCGCGATCTCATTAGAACGAACCGTTCCTTGTAGGTTCTCGAGGCGGATCTTGCACTTCCCAGAAGTCAGAGCCACGATAGAGCTGAATCCATTGAAACTGACAACGCCAACAGGGTCGGCGACTAGGTGCACCTTTGGTTTGAGAATGGGCAAGCGTTTTTCTTTGTCTCTTTCGTAGCACTTGAATACGAGGGGAACGACGGTTCCCGTCGCAACGGTGAGTTCGGTTTTCTCAGGTTCTAACAGTATCTCATGAATGATACTCCCATACTCCCGTGGATGATGGCCATCACTTGCACCTTCGAGCTTGAGAAATTGTCGCATGAGCTCACGAAGTCGACGGAGGGCATCGTTCGTCGCATCTCGGTCTTCCGGACTATCTTTGCTAGCCTGAGCCCGCTGAATCCGTTGTGCAATTTCGGTTAATTCTCCTTCGCACCACTCACGCACGGCACGCACTAAAGGAGTATCAGCCAGAGCCTGTCTCTCCGCACCAACCAAGTGTTCTTCCTTGAGCGCTGGGACTTGAAGGGTGCCGAAGAGGAATGTTGAGCTGGCCATCGGGGCTAGTTCAGAAACTGCCCAGTTCGCGACGACGTTCCTCTCATTTCTAACGCGGACGACATTAATTGCTCTGTTCTCACCGATGCGGAGTGCCTTCCGACTTGTTCGGATTTCGAGGAATTTCTCAGGCGGACCCGTCTGGATTCGCTCCTTTGTTCGAGGGTCGATCAACTCATCGGGCACGACAATGCGCTTCGGTTCTTCGAATCCTGGAAAGGGATCAGGAAGGTCGACCTGTAGGACACCCGGCTGCAATACCTGAGTTCCTTTCATGACCCATACGGAGCATGTATCTATCGTCAGGGCAGCTTGCGGGTGACTGGCAAGATCATACGGAAGACGATTGACGAGGGTTTCGCGCGAGCGAGTGTTAACCCAGTCTCTTACGCCATCGACAACCACCAGGGTGAAGGCCTTCCGATGACTGAATGCTTGTCGCGAAGGGGCTGGAAGGTTCTTTACGGAAAACACACCGAATTGTCGAAGCTCTCGAGTCAATTCGTCCTCCGCGCTTTCAGCAGGGATAGACTTGATCCTACGACCTCGATCATCTTTGTACCAACCTGGGTGGAATCGAAGAGAGGGATCGTCATTCTGGAAGCCCATCTTTGTTAACTTCCCATCGGAGCAACCGCACATGTACGATTCGCGCACCGAGCCCCGTACCATGAACGATTTGCCTCCGTTTCCATATCCCGCTTCTATGTCAGATCCCAGTTCGGCTCGTCCCGCGGTTCTGCTCGACCACTTTTGCCATCCTTCAAAGTCGAGCTCTTGAGCCCCGCCGAAGTCCAAGACGCCGAGCTTTCGCATGTCAGGAGATACTAAGACAACTATCTGTCTCTGCGCCTTGTCGATAATTCCAAGGCGCGAGTAGTGGTCTTTGCTATTCTTGACTAGCTCAGGGACCCCGTCGCGTGCATTTTGGAATCGGCCAGTAAGTTGTTCGAGTGTGAATGACTTGTCCATCGGAATCTCAGGTAAGGGTTCGAAGGTTGAGGGCATGGTCATGCGTCGGTTTCCTGTTTGTTGACTTGCGTAAGATAATCGATAGTGCTTGTTAGAAAGTATTCGACAGAGGCCTCGGTCGGATCGTTTCCGTTTGATCGAAGAATCTCGCTAACCACCGCCCGCTGTTGAGCTGGCGTCAGTTGCTTTCCAAAGAGTGCTTCAACAAACGGTTTGTAGACTACGGCTGTTTGTCCTTTTGAATTCACGATCTTTGCAACGACTTGCCAACCTCGAGTCTTCATTCTATTACGCATCGAGGTCCTTCGTCGCCGGGGTGCCTTGCGAGTCTCGCTTTTCATTTGGCGTTTCAATTGGGTGACGGTTGATAATCGCGAAGCAAACCCAGACACGGCCTGCATTCTCGAACCTTCAACTTGCGTAAGCCTTTGCGGT
>WNGG01026937.1_pt1 | contig 13242 bp, 9 predicted proteins | sample 5400661 | NCBI WGS metagenome assembly WNGG01 (sample SAMN13153372, study PRJNA577476) | soil metagenome | isolation source: 100 cm soil or saprolite under Garry oak tree replicate 1 | place: USA:California | collected 2016-06-15
TATTTCGCGCACTCGTCGGTCTCGAAGCGCCAACTAGCGGCGAAATCATCGTTCGCGGGAAAAATCTTCAAAAGCTTTCTGCTGAAGAGTGGCGCGAGCTTCGCCAGCACATCGGTATCTCGTTTCAGAGTGGCGCGCTATTCGGCTCCATGACCGTGGGCGAAAATGTCGCTCTGCCGCTGCACGAGCACACTCAGCTCGATCCCGCAACCATCGAAATCATGGTGCGCTTGAAATTGAATGAAGTCGGGCTCAGCGGCTACGAAGACTACATGCCGGCACAGCTCAGCGGTGGAATGAAGAAACGCGCTGCCGTAGCCCGCGCGATGGCTATGGACCCGGAAATTCTTTTTTTCGACGAGCCATCCGCTGGCCTCGATCCCATCATCGCCGCCGGAATCGATCAGCTTTTGCTCAAATTGAAGGAAGCGTTCGGCATCACCATCATCGTCGTGACGCACGAACTTGCCAGCGCCTTCCTGATCGCTGACCGCATGATTCTGCTCGACAAAGGGAAAATCGTCGCCAACGGCACACCGACCGAACTCCAGGCCAGTTTGCAGCCGCGCGTCCGCCAATTCCTGGATCGTGTAGCGGAGCCGGAACTCAGCCAGGAGATCGACTATTTGCAGATGCTTACCGGCGAAGTTCCGAGGCCTCGCCAATGAATGGCAGTTTTGTCTCGCCCTCCCGAGACGCATCTCGCGCGAGTGAAATTCCCTTTAGCCATCGTGTTATACTCCCCAATCTTTCCGCGCGAGTCTTGACAAGAATCGTGCGGGTTTCAGGGCTTGTACTTGCAAGCCCTGACATAAGCGGGTCAACAGGCCGATGAACTCCTCCTCCACGCGCCGCCAAGAAGCCATTGTCGGAACTTTCGTTATCATTGCCGCAGGGCTTTTGATCGCGACTGTTTTCTCGCTGACGGGATTTTTCAATCGTGGCGATGTGCCGTACCGCGCATTCTTCAAGAATGCCGGCGGATTGCGCCCCGGCGCTGAGGTTCGCTACGCAGGTGGACCTCCCGTAGGCCGCATTCAGGACGTCCGCACCGACGCGCACGACACCACCCGCATGGAAATCATTTTTCGCGTCAAGCCGGACGTTCCCGTGAAAACGGATAGCACTGCCACCATCACCAGCAACAGCCCGCTCAGCGACAATTTTCTGGGGATTGTTCCGGGAACGAATGCCGCTCCACGTGCGCCTGCCGGCTCTACTCTGAAATCGAATGAATATGTGGGCTTCGGCGAATTGGAAGCAGAAATCGCTGAGCTCGGTCCGCAAGCAAAAATCCTGTTGGGCAATCTCAATGACCGCGTTATCGAACTTCAAGTCACCGTCGCTCGCGTAAACGACGTTCTGAATGACAAGAACCGCGCCAATTTGAGCGCAAGCATCGGCAATGTCCGGGGCGTGCTTGACGAAAATCGTCAGCCGCTTCATTCAACCATTACGCATCTGGATGATGCGAGCGCCAGGATGGCACCATTGCTTGAAGACTTGAAGAAAACAAACGCCGACGCAAGACAGACCATCAACACTTTGGAAGGAACCATTTCGGAAAATCGTACTGACCTTCGGCAATCCATTGCAGACCTTCGCCGTGTTCTCGAAACTGCAAACAATGTCACCGATCAGCTGGACCGCACGCTGAACGCGAACGGTGAAAACATTGACGACATCCTGAGCAACTTCCGGCAGGCCTCGCAGAACTTGCGCCAGTTCACGGAAACTCTAAAGCAGCGGCCTTACACGCTCTTGCGCTCCTCAATGCCGCCGGCGCATGAGCCTGGAAAAGTTCCGAAGCCGGATTGAGGGAAACGGAATGAAACGTCTTGCCTTTTGCCTGCTTTTCATCGTCGTGATCGCCGCAGGCTGCACTACCGCGAGGGCGCCTCGCTACTATTTTCTGACCGCGGCTCCGGTTTCGCCGCAGGCCAGCGTTTCGCAGTTCCCGGTCACGATTCTGGTCGGCCGGTTGAGCGCGCCGCGCATCTTACGTGACGACCGCGTCGTCTACGGCATGACCGACGTCGAAATGGGCGTTGACGAATATCATCGCTGGACCGAACCACCCACCGAAATGATTGAACAGCTTTTGGTCGAGCACCTGCGTCGCTCTGGGCAGTACAAGTCTGTGCAGCGCATTTCCAGCACCGCGCGTGGTGACTATCTGCTGCGCGGCCATCTCACTTCGCTGAACGAAAGGGATGATCCCGCCGGAATCAAAGCGCGCTTCAATGTTCAACTTGAACTATTCGATCAGAAGGCCGGCACCGTCGTGTGGACGGACAGTTATTCTCACGATGAACCGGTCGAAAAAAAATCGGTCAGCGCAGTCGTGGAGTCGCTGCAAAAAAATGTGAACACGGGAATCGCACAGCTGACTGGCAGCCTGGCGCAGTATTTCGCTTCGCGCCCCGCAAAATAAAATTGACGATTGTGTCGTGCCGAAAGCTTGCTGAACAATTCCGCGTTCATCACGCCGGAGCAGTTGGTGTTGGCGGCGAAACAGGAGTCGCCGTAATTCCTCGTCTGCCCAGCAGTTCGACTGCGGCCTGATTCAGTTTCGTTCGCAGCTGAAACCGCTGATTCGCTTGCGTAATGTAGCGCACGGAAATTTCGACTCCGCCGAGCACCGGCCTCAGATTGATTGACGGCTCCGCGCTGAACATTCCGATGTCGCGACTTCCCGCGGCATTCTTCAGTTCTCGTGCCGCTTCTTTCGCGTTTTCGTGAGTCGCTTCCATTACGCGCTTTTGAATCGCCTCAATCACTGGATAAGGATCTTCACCAGTCGGCAGTACGACTTGCAATTCATCCCATAGCCACTGGCCTGAGGTGGAGAAGTTGAAGTAATGCCCCTCAATCGCATAGTTGTTTGTAAACGTCACGCGCCTTCCCGTGGGATGTCCGGAATCGGCCCAATTTCCCGTCTCCAGCAGCACCGTGTGGAACAATCCGATCTCGACAACTTCACCTGTCACGCCATTGATTTCAACCCAATCGCCCAGCCGGATCCCATTCCTCCCCATCAACACAAACCAGCCAAGGAAGCTGACAATGAAATCCTTCAGCGCGACAGTAAGGCCGGCGCCCGCAAGGCCAAGAAATGTACCGAGTTGGCTTGGCGGACCAAAAATCACCAGCAAGATCAGTAGCACCGCGACGACTTGCACCGAAACTCTCGCCGTCGCACGCAGTGTCTGCACCTGCCGCCGATCTAGCTTGGTCTTTTCCAACAACTTTTCCAGCCATGTGTTGAAGAAAACTCCGATCAGCGCGATGCCTAACACAATTGCCACTCCGATCAAAACCCGTTGCACCACCGCTCGCTGACGATCCGAGACCAGATCGATCCATTCGCCGTAGGTTTCGGAAAGCTCTTTCTCATTATCGACTCGCTTGTCCAGGCTGGTCAGATTGCGCTGGTCGGCCGTAACTGCTTTCGTAGTCGCAAGCGCGGCCTTGGCATCCGCCGTGCTCCGCGTCTTGCGCACGCTCTCCGTGACCGACGATGCCGCTGCCTCCACCGGAGGAGTCCCGCTCACCGCATCCGAAAGTTTCGAGTGTGCCGCCAGGTCAGGTGAATTGAATTTTTCCGCGTCAATTTGCGCCGACAGCGCGTTGTGTTGCTCTGTCAACGATGCTACGAGATTGCCGGCATCCGCCTTCGCTCGCAGCAGGAGTTTTTTCTTTGCGTTCAACGTCAGCCACTGTTGGACGCGGTGCACCACGCCGAGCTTTTCCGGCGCTGCGCCTGGAAACTTTTGGTCGGCCGATGCGCGCGCCTTATCAGCTTCTTCGTGCTGCTGCTTCATCTTTTCGATGCGGTCGTGGACGTTTCCGCCCGCATCGGTCAAATCGCGCTTCGCGTCGTCCACATCGTTGGTCGCGACGTCCAGGTTGGCCTTCGCCAGATCGAGCTGATCCTGCAGCGTATCCTTCTTGGCCTCGCTGGCCTTCGCGATTTCCGCGGTGAGCTGATCGACCTGCGCCTGTAACGCTTGTTGGAATTTCCGCGCTTTCTGCAGCCGCGCTTGAATTTCCTTTGCTTCGGCGGAAAGTTCGGCCGGATGCGCCTCCGCGTCCTGCAGCGCAATGTTGAAAGACAAATCCAGTTCGTAGTCGCTCAACCGCAGCGCCTCTTTCGCAAGCTCTTGTTCTTCCGGCGTGTCGGCCATCTGCGCCAGTTGCTGCGCGATCTTCAGCGGCGTCTGGTCCACCGGCGCCGCTTGCGCCGCAGCCGCCTTTTTCTTGGCCAAAACCGTCGATGGATGGTCCAATTCAAAAATGCCGTAACCTACCGTTCCCAACGCTACAATCAATCCGGTCGCCGCAATTTTCTGTGCAGTCCGCATGTGCTCCTTTCGGCTGTAACACTATTCTAGTACGCTGCCTGCGATCATAGGTTTATGAAAGATCGTCACTAGAGGTCAGTAGGTGAACCATGTCACAAACAGTCGTTCCGATGATTCATGTCCCGAATGTTAGTGCTACGGTTGATTGGTACACCTCAATCGGATTCAAATTAATTCGACAAAACGAAGAGGATGGCGAAGTCAACTGGGCGAAGCTGTCTTTTGGAAACAGCGAACTGATGCTCAACATAGGTGGGAAACCGAGCACCGAACACCGTCGCGAGGTCGACCTCTACATAACGACAGACCACGTCGATGACTTGTCCGAACACCTCAAGAACCGGGTTCATGTCGTCGAAGACCTCCACGATACTTTCCACGATATGCGTGAATTCATCATTCGTGATTGCAACGGATTCTGGATCACGTTCGGACAACCCGTATAAACCTAGCTGGTTCGCGCCGCTCATATGTCGGACCATCGAGAGCATGGTGAGTTCGGCGCAAAACAAAAAAACGCCCCGCTCTTGGGGCGTTTTTTTGTTTTTTTCAGTTTCCAGTTTCGCGTTTCGACTCCCGAGCTTCCGCTATCCTATAAATAATCTCGCGACGGGCCTTCTAGAAAGGCACGCAATTTCCGCGAACGCGAAGGGTGCCGCAGCTTGCGCAGCGCTTTCGCCTCAATCTGGCGAATGCGTTCGCGGGTCACGGCAAATGATTGGCCAACTTCTTCAAGTGTGTGTTCGCTGCCATCGTCCAGCCCAAATCGCATCTTGATGACTTTTTCCTCGCGCGGAGTCAGGGTCTTCAACACCGAAGACGTTTGCTCCTTCAGGTTCAGGTTGATGACCGCATCCGACGGCGAGACTACCGCCTTGTCTTCGATGAAATCGCCGAGATGCGAATCCTCTTCCTCTCCAATCGGCGTCTCAAGGGAAATCGGCTCCTGCGCGATCTTGCACGAGCTTGTTGATCGTTTCGATCATGTGCACCGGAATACGAATGGTGCGCGCCTGGTCCGCAATTGCGCGCGTGATTGCCTGACGAATCCACCACGTCGCGTACGTCGAAAACTTGTAGCCGCGGCGCCACTCGAATTTGTCCACGGCCTTCATCAAGCCGATGTTGCCTTCCTGAATCAGATCCAGGAACTGCAATCCGCGGTTGGTGTATTTCTTTGCGATCGATACGACTAGTCGGAGGTTAGCCTCAATCAATTCCTTTTTGGCCTGTTCCGCTTCCGCTTCGCCGCGGTGAATGAACGTCAGCGTACGCTTCAGTTCGGTCAGGCCGACTTCGCTGGCTTCCTCAATGTCCTTCAGCTCCGAACGCCGTGTGCGAAGTTCCTTGCGCGCTTCGGCCGCGACATCGCCTTTCGCCACATCGGCGCGGCGTTCCAGGCGTCCCGCTTCCCGTTCAAGCGACTGCAGCCGCTCGACCGTGCCGCGCATTTTGTCGATCAGTCGCTTTTTCTCAAACGGATTAAAGTCAATCCCGCGAATTTCCACCGAAATTTCCACGCGCGTCCGCGCCACGTCCCACTTCGCGCGTATGTACGACCGCTTTTTCGCCTTCGGTGTTTTATCGAGTTTCACGGCCTGTTTCAAAGCCGTGTCGTAGAGCTTCGCGATCTTGTCGATGTACTTCAGCGTCTGCTTGGTTTTGTTCGCGATTTTCTCTTCGGTGAGTTCTTCGTCGTCGAACTGAACGATTTCTTTGATCGACCGCGCACCTTTGCGCAAATCATCGCCGACAGCGATCAGTTCCTTGATGACAATCGGCGAACGCGTGATCGCCTTCATCACCACCAGTTGGCCGCGCTCGATGCGCTTGGCGATGGTCACTTCGCCTTCGCGCGTCAACAACGGCACCGTTCCCATTTCGCGCAAATACATGCGCACAGGGTCGTTTGTTTTTTCCAGCGAACCTGGAGTCAGATCGAGGTCGCTGCTCTCTTCCGCGTGACCGTCGTCTTTGGCGGTCGAGTCGCGCTCGGTCTGTTCGACCGACAACTCCACGGCGCGCGCTGCTTTTGCCGCGGCTTGATCCTCGTAAATTTCGATTCCGTTCCGCTCGAACGTCGTCAGCAGATCGTCAATCTCTTCCGAGGAATGCACTTCGGCAGGAAGCGAATCGTTTACTTCATCGTAAAGCAGATAGCCGCGCTCTTTGCCGACCGCAATCAGCGCGCGCACTGCTTCGTATTTTTCCTCAAGAACCTGCGCCACAAACTCCTCCCGCAATCAGCAAGCATCGTCCCGAAGGCATTCTTCTAGAGCCTCCAGGTTCTCCGCCGGGCGTTCGGGGACATTCTAATCGCGACCGCATTGCGGTCCGACTCAGCCATGACCGCAAGCGGCTAACAATCTCGTAATAAGACACGTTGGGCGGGACGCGCAACCGCACGTTTGGGGACTTTCCCCTGTTCACAATTTAATTTGTTGTGAAGCTCGCTGCGCCGCGCCGCCGCTTTTCGCTCGCCCGTATGCTGCCCGTTTCGCATCACGGGGGCCAATCCCCGCCGCTAACTGCATTAGTATAGATGCATTTAGCCCGGAAATCGTTACCCGAAAAACCCTTCTACGCTACATGGGTAAGTCCCACCCCGTCAATATTTTACTTGTGGGATTCCTGTGGAACAACGCTCCGCTCAGCCCGACGCTGCCAGCCGCCTCATCAGCTCCTGTTTTCGAGTCAAAAGCTCCCGCATCGCTGGCCCGGTGGGATTGGCTTCGATTCCCCTTTGCACGTCGGTCAATTCCCGCTCAATTTGCTTGCGCGCCAGCGTGTCCAGGCAGCTCTGTGCCTCCTCCCAAGCCGGTTCCTGGCACTCTTCGAACAATATCTCAAAAAATAACCGTCGCTCGCGGTCGTCCATCTTCGCACCAACTTCGGACGCGTGAAACGGTTCACCCGAAACGCTCGCGCCGATCAACGCCGCAAAGATTTTTTCCGTTTCCAGGCCAAGATGAAGCTGCGATGCCTGTAAATGCTGTGCCAGTTCTCGGCGAAAACCCTCCGCTTCGCCGCGGCGCTCGCTCGCCGCCTTACTCAATGCCGCACGGACAACGGGCTCATCCAAATGCAGCTGTTGCGCGATTCTCGTTGCCCACTCTGACCGCAGAATGCGGTTCGGAATTTTCTGTACGTACGGCAAAAGAAAATTTACCGCGCGTAGTTTCCCTTCTCCGCTCGTCAAATCCATCTGCCGCGCGCGCGTAATCAGATAATCTACGTAAGGCGGCGCTTCCTTCACCTGCTTCAGATAAGCGTCCGCGCCCTTTTCACGAATGTACAAGTCCGGGTCGGCCTTTTTATCCCCGATGGGCGGGAGCGCAAGCACTCTCACCTCGAAATCCTGCTCCAATAGCGCAGTCAACGACCGCTCTGTCGCTGCCTGTCCCGCTGTGTCCGGGTCGTAGTTCACGATCACACGCTTCGTAAATCTTCCGAGTAATTTAATCTGCGGCTCTGCCAATGCGGTTCCGCAACTTGCCACCACATTGCTGATCCCCGCTCGTGCCACTGCAATCGCGTCCATGTAGCCTTCGACCAACACGGCAAAGTCCGCGCGCCGCAGCGCATCCTTCGCGCGATCCAGGTGATACAACACATGGCTCTTCGAATAAATCGGCGTCTCGGGTGAATTCAGATACTTCGGCTGATCGTCGCCCAACGCCCGTGCACCAAACGCCACAATTTTTGCCGACTCATTCGCGATTGGAAACGTAATCCGCCGCCGGAACCGATCAAAATGCCGGCCACTCTGGTCTCTCGAAACCAGCCCGGACTCCACCAGCGTCTTCTCCGGATATTTGCCCCGCAAATGCCGAAGCAACAAATCCCCACCGCTCGGAGCATAACCAATTCCGAAACGCTCGACTGTATCTTTGTCCAGCCCACGATCTTCGAGATAAGCGCGCGCCGCCTTTCCTTCCAGCGTTCCTTCCAGTTGTTTCACAAAAAATGTCTGCGCCTCGCGATGAATCTCCACCAGTACCGCGCGTTGCTGATTTTCGCGCCGCTCTTCCGGCGAACGCTCTTTCGGCCGCGGAATCGCAATCCCGCACTTTTCCGCGACGACGCGAATCGCCTCTGGAAATGCGCACTTCTCCATTTCCATCACAAACTTGAAAACGTCGCCGCCCTGCCCGCACCCAAAGCAGTGATAAATCTGCTTGGTCGGGTGCACATTGAACGATGGTGTTTTTTCCGAATGAAACGGGCACAGCCCGCGAAAATTCTGCCCAGCCTTTTTCAGTTGGACGTATTCCCCGATGACCCGGACAATGTCCGCCTGCTGCTTCACCTTCTCCGCAAATGATCCCGCTTCCGCCATGTCAGCCGCGCAACTCTACAACGGTGATCGCCTTACCGCCGCGTTCTTCCGCCTCGGCAGTATGGTTAGCAACTAAAGGATGTGTTCTCAGAAAATCTCCTAGACCTCGCCGCAGCGCTCCAGTTCCGTGTCCATGAATAATGCGTACGCTTGGCAGATGGGCCATCGCCGCGTCGTCCAGAAATTTGTCCACTTGCTCCGTCGCCTGCTCCACGGTCTGCCCAATCACATTGATTTCGTTCGCAACTCCAAATCGAGACGGCGCGCTGAACGATCCACTCGCTGCTCTAGAACTTAATACTTTTCCCGCTGGGGCGGACTCTACGCCCGTAATTTCTTCCGCAGCAATCTTCATCCGCAACGGTCCCGCCTCAATCTCGGCATTCCTGCCATCCAATCGCCGCAGAATCACCGGCTTTGTAAACCCGCGCACGCGAATCTTCGCGCCCGGCTGCAGCAAGTCCGCGTTCACCGGACCTGCGACGCCGGTCGCAACGCCCAAGTCCTCTTGCGATTCAGAAATCGTCTGCACCACGGCGGTGTTCAGTTCTTCTCGCGCCTCGCTCCGAACCTCGCCCAATTTTCGCCGTGAAGTTTTTTCAATCTGCCCTCGCAGCTCGCGTTCCTTCACCGCCTCCACCACACGCGACACGTTTTCCTCGAACCGTTTCTGCATCTCTGCAAACTGCGCTTCCAGTTCCTGGATGCGCTTCTGCTGCCGTCCAACCCACTCCGTGCGAAGCTTCGCACGTTCTTGCTCTAATGTGCGTCTTTCTTCCACCATCTGTTTCTGCATGCGGTCCAATTCTTCGCGGCTACGATGCAAATACGCAATCAAATCCGCCGCTTCGCGCGATTCCGGCGAAAGCAGTGTCCGCGCGCGCTCGATAATTCCTTCCGCCAATCCCAGTCGCCGCGCAATGGCAATTCCGCTCGATCCGCCCGGTACTCCAACCATCAACCTGTAGGTCGGCCGCAGGTTTACATCGTCAAATTCCACCGCGCCATTCAACACGCCTTCCGCCGTCGAAGCGTACGCTTTCAGCCGGTCATGGTGCGTCGTGGCCAGCACGAAGCACCCTTTCGCGCGAAATTCCTCCAGCAACGCCACCGCCAACGCCGCGCCTTCTTCCGGAGCCGTTCCTGTTCCCATTTCATCCACGAGCACGAGAGAATTTTCGGTCGCCTTCGCTAGAATCGATTTCAGATTCAGCATGTGCGCGGAAAACGTCGAAAGGTCAGCCGCGATCGATTGCTCATCACCAATGTCCACCAATACAGAATCAACCAGCGGCAGCACCGCGCGTTGCGCTGCCACTGGAATGGCGGACTGTGCCGCAAGCGCAGCCAGGCCGGTCGTTTTCAAGGCAACCGTTTTTCCTCCGGTATTCGGCCCGCTGATCACCAGCAAGCGCTCTTCCCTGTTCAGCGACAAATTCATCGGCACGATCGTGCGGCTTTCGCGCTTCAGCTTGTCTTCCAGTACCGGATGCCGCGCCGCTTCCAGCCGCAACTCGCCGGCATCGGAAAATTCCGGCAGCGCCGCGTCAAAATCTCGCGCGAAGCGGGCACGAGCAAACACCCCATCCAGCATTGCGATCGTTTCCGCCGCCGCAACCAGCTCTGGCCGTACAGCTTGCAAACGTTCTGTTAATTCCCGCAGCACGCGCAAAATCTCCGCAGCCTCATCCTCCGCCAACTGCACCAGCTGATTATTCGGTTCAACGGTTTCAAACGGTTCCAGAAACACCGTCTGCCCCGTAGCACTCGCTCCGTGCACGACTCCCGGTGTGCTCCGCCGGTTTTCCGCACGCACTGGTATCACAAAACGATCATTGCGCAGCGTGACGTAGTCTTCGCCCGCTTCGGCATTTCGCGAACGCAAAATCTGCTTCAACGTTTTCTGAATCGATTCGCGCGTCTGCGCCATGCTCGCGCGAATCCGCCGCAACGCCGGCGACGCATCGTCGCTGATTTCTCCGTTGGGAAGAATGCATCGCCGGATGGCCGCGAGCACATCGCGAAAATCCCCGACATTCGCCGCACGCGTGTTCAACAGCGGAAATTTCGCAGCTTCCTCGCGAAATTGCACGCGCATCCAGGACGAGATTTCGAGCAACACCCCCGCATCAAGAAATTCCGCAGCCTCCAGCGCCACTCCCGGGCCCTCGATCTTTGCCAGCCACATTTCCGGATCAGCCAGTCCGCCAAACCCCAATTCGTTTCCGCTGCGCAGCCATTCCCGCGCTTCGCGTATCAACGCAAACTGTTCCTGCAAAAATCCCGCATCTTGCGAAAATGCCAACGCTTCGATCGCGCGGCGCCCCGGCGCGCACGTCGTCCTCTGGCGCAGCAATTCCCGCAGCTTGTCAAACTCCAGTACGTCTTGTGCGCTTCGGCTCATTTCTTCTTGCCTTTGTAGCGGCCGCCTTCTGATTGCTCGCGCGGGGCGGGAGGTGTCCGGTTTTCCGTTCTCCTTTTCCGTTTTCTGTTTTCCGTTTTTCGAATTTCGCGTTTCGAATTTCGGTTTTGTCCTTCTATCTCATCAACGCTCGCTGCAGAAAATCCGTCGCCTCTGCCGGTGTTCGAGCTGTATGCACCAATTTGCCGTTTGATTCGCCCCACACGGTTGGATGTCCCAACTCCACTTCTCGCACGCGCTCCAGAATTGGCGTCCAAAAATCGCCCAGCACCACCATTGGTTTTCCAGCGATCACGGATTTGTTCAACATTTCCCACACCACCGCAAGTTCTACCAGCGTTCCCGTGCCACCTTTGCATGCCACAAAGCCATGCGCGAGCCGCACCAGTTCAAACAATCGTTCCTGCCAGGTCTTCATGCGAATTTCTTCATCAATCCACCGATTGACCTGCGGTTTGAAGAATTCTGCGGTAACACCATACGTTTTTGCGCCGACGCTTCTCGCGCCGCGCGACACCGCCTCCATCACGCCGCCATAGCCGCCGCTGCAAACGGCAAACCCAGCTTCGCCAAGCGCTCGTCCAAGCATCATTGCTTCCTCGTAATCGGCTTCGTTTTCGCGAGGACGCGAACTGCCAAAGACTGTGATGATCCGCTCCATTGCCCGTTTCATCCAAAAAAATCACTGCGCCTTTAGGCAACACGCCGGGCCCGTCGCATCAAACTCCTCGATCATCGCGATGCTCAACGCATCTAGCGCGTCCGTCGCTTCGTGACTCTTCGAACCCATGTTATTGCTTAAAAACGAAAATACCAGCCGCCTTCCACTCGGCAGGTCAGCGTAACCCGATCGCGTTCGCACATGTTCGACTGAACCGGTCTTCGCATGCAACCTTCCCACGGCGATGCTGTTCTTCATTCGATCCTCGAGCGTCCCATCTATGCCGGCGACCGGAAGCGATTCAAAATACGCTCTGAACCACGGCTGTTTCTGCGCATACAGTAACAAAGCCACCACCGCGCGCGGCGTCACCAGATCGTGCCGCGACAATCCAGAACCATCCGTCTGCACTACATCGCCTGGCGGTATTCCTGCAATCGAATAAAAGCTCGCCGCAAAATTCGCCAAATCCTCCGGCGTGCTCCACACACCGTTTTGCCTGGCCGAGGTACGCAACAGCATTTCCGTGTGCAGATTCTGGCTGATTTTGTTTACCAGCTTTACGGACTGTCCCAGCGGGATCGATATGTGCTCCGCAAGCACAATTCGCTTTTCTCCCTCCGGTGGGCCAGGTGGCAAAGAAAGCTGGCGCGCCGTGCCGCTAACTTTGATGCCGCGGTCTTCTAGAAGGCGTTTCAGCATGGCGGCGGCGTGCAGCGCAGGCTCCTGGATCGCCAGTGTCAGTTTGCGTTGATTGCTTTTTGCAGGCAGCGTTCCAAGAACCGTCACCACATTCGAGCCCGGGTCGCGTTTGAGCGTCAGGTCAGGTTTTACTCCGGTCGCCGAAGTAATCACCTGGTTGTCCACTGTAAATTCCGGTGCTGTCGGCGCTACAACCGCATCGACGCGATCGCCTGCGTTGTCTCCCGGCGTGAGTGTCAGCTGAACCGTGTTGTCGTCCAGCACGATCGCGGAAATCGCCGCGCCGTACTCCCAGACCATGTCATCAATTTCCCAGCCGTTCGGGTACCGATCGCGCGGAAAATAACTGTCGTCGCCTACAATGTCGCCGGATATTTCCTTGACGCCCTTCGCGGCGATCGCATCCGCCAATTGAACGATCACCTTCTCGGAAGGACCGATAAACTCTTCCTTCAAATCGAATGGAAATTTGCGGTTTGAAAGATTGGGATCGCCGCGGCCCACGAGGTACAGCGGACCTGCAATTTTTCCATCAGCCGTGGCCTCCGTTAGAGATTCCAGCGTGGTTCGGAAACGATAATCCGGACCGAGCGTCGCCAGCGCAAGAGCCGTCGTAAACAATTTCATGTTCGACGCCGGAACAAAATATCTGTCCGCATTCTGTTCGAAAAGCACCTGGCCGGTATTCGCATCGGCGATCAGGATGCCCCACTCGCCTTTGGCCGGCTGCCCGCTTCCTAAAATCATTTGTGTG
>WNGG01006261.1_pt1 | contig 13241 bp, 31 predicted proteins | sample 5400661 | NCBI WGS metagenome assembly WNGG01 (sample SAMN13153372, study PRJNA577476) | soil metagenome | isolation source: 100 cm soil or saprolite under Garry oak tree replicate 1 | place: USA:California | collected 2016-06-15
TGCTGGCCGGGCCGGGGCCGGAGGAGTCGGCCGAGGAGCGGGGCGGGATGGCGGATGCCCAGGGGTTTCTCCGCGAGATGCTGGAGGGCCGGGGGCCGGTTCTGGCCAGCGAGATCACGACCGCCGCCCGTGAGGCGGGCGTCCCCAAGCGTGCGTTGGACCGGGCCAAGGCCCTCCTCGGCGTGACCTCACGCAAGGAGGGTTTTCAGGGCTCCTGGGCCTGGTCGCTGGGGGAGCCTGCCAAAGAATCACACCACCCCCCCCGGGCCCAAAGAATCACAGGCGGATTCCCCCCCGCGCAGGCGTCAGGGCGTAATACGCCCTGCGCGCACGCCCCCGCGTGTGAGGGTGATTCTTGTGATTCTTTGGATTCTTTGGCGGGAGGACCCTCCTGTCCGGGGTGCGGGGACCCGAGTTATCAACAGGTGGAATCGCCATCCGGGTCGGGGGTGATGGTCAGGGTCTGCGGGGCCTGCGGGCACCAGTACGTCCCGGTGCAGGAGCCCTCGTGAGCCGCCGGGCTCCGGGGTTCCTGCTGGTCCAGGTGGAGGACGGCATCAGCCGGCCCTGGCAGATCCAGGACCTCAGCGGCCGCCCGGCGGGGGTTGGGTTGTTCGTCAGCCGGGCCGCGGCTCAGGACTACGCGTGGCACCGCGGGTGGACCCTGAGCGAGGCCCCAAGCACCTCGGAGGTGATGCGGTGAGCTATCGAGTGGGCACCAAGCCGAAGCGCGGCGGCCAGACCGTCTGGGCCAAGGATCCTGACGGTCAGGAGACCCTGGTCGCGATGGCGATCAGCAAGAGCCGGGCCCGGGCCCTGGTCGAGGCCGCCACCGGGTACCAGGAGGCACGAGAGCAGCTGATCCTCCTGCGCTCCTACGTGGAGCACGACACCGACTGCCCGCTGGATGGCCCCTGCGGGTGCGGGCTGTTCGAGCTGCTGGAGGCGATCAAGCGTGGCTGAGGCAGTACCGACGAGACATGTGGTGATGTTCTCGGGTGGGGTCTCGTCATGGATGGCAGCACGGCGGGTGGCCGCGGCCTATGGGGTCGCTGATCTGGTTCTACTCTTCGCGGACACGCTTATCGAGGATGAGGATCTTTACCGCTTCGCGGACCAGGCCGCGGCGAATATCGGGGCCCCTCTGATTCGGATTGCTGAGGGGCGAGATCGTTGTCTAATGGCGCAGTTTGTCGGTCCGGGAGAGTTGGCGTGAGCCGGTCCTGGAAGGCCTGCGAGCGGGCCATTGCCCGGTACCTGGGCGGGGAGCGAGTGCCGGTCACGGGCCGGGTCCGGGGCTATGCGCCGGACGTAGAACACCTCCGGCTCGCCATCGAGGTCAAGTCCTGGTCCCAATTCCCCCTCCGGGTAGCGACCGCGATGGACCAGGCCCGGAAGGCGGCCGAGTGGGCGAAGCGCCGGGGGAAGGGCGACCGGATCCCGATCGCGGTCATCCACCGCGACCGCACCGCCATCGGCAATTCCTGGGTGGTCCTGAGCCTGGCCGACTTCGAGGACCTGGCCCGGCTCCCGGGCGGCCCACTGGATGGCCTGGAGGCCCGCCTGTGAGCCCCACCGCCGCGAGGTCCCTGGCCTGCCGTCCGCCGGCAGAAGCTGGCCTGGTGCTCCAGGGCGGGGTGTGGCTCTGCCCTGGGAATGCCCCTACAAGGTCTCTGCGCGGCCCTACGAGGCCCTGAATGGCCTTGAGGCTACCCAACTACCCTGAAGGCGATTTCGGGGCCTCCAGGGCCGCGCCATCCGGTCCCCGGCTCCTGGATCTCTTCTGCGGTCAGGGCGGGGCCTCCATGGGCTACCACCTGGCGGGCTTCGAGGTCGTCGGGGTCGACATCCGGCCCCAGCCTCACTACCCCTTCAGGTTCGTCCAGGCGGACGCGATGACGTTCCCGCTCGACGGGTTCGACGCCATCCACGCGAGCCCGCCCTGCCAGCGCTACAGCCGGCTCCGCAAGTCCTCGCGGGCCGGGTACCCGGATCTCCTCGGCCCGACCAGGGACCGGCTCCTGGCCGAGGCCCGGGTGCCCTGGGTGATCGAGAATGTGCCCGGCTCCCCGATCCGGGCGGCGCTGTTGCTGTGCGGCTCCATGTTCGGGCTGCGAGTGATGCGTCACCGCTACTTCGAGGCGAGCTGGATCCTGCCGTTCCCGCCGTTCGCCTGCAACCACGGGGCCGGCCCCTGGCTGAACATGTACACGTCCGGGGATCGCCGGAACTGCACCGAGCGCGGGTACCTGGACGCGATGGGGGTTCCGTGGGCCTCGACCGAGGGCGGGTCCGAGTGCATCCCGCCCGCCTATACCGACTGGATCGGGGCTCACCTGGCCCTCGTGCTAAGCGAATTGCGATAGGGGGGTGCGGATCATGTGTTTTAGGTGATACTGCTTGGCAGACGTAATAGGTAAAACATGGCCTTATGGTTGGAGAGCGTTGAATGGGTGAAGTGATCGACTTCAGAGGAACCACGGGGAACGAGCGGCGGTCGGAGACCCCGCACAATGACCTGACCAGACTCTGTGACCGGATGATCAACTCGATAACCGAGGATGCCGAGGGTGTCTTTGTGGTCGGGGCCGAGGTCGGGAATGCGCAGGCGATCGGCCAGCGGGGGTGTACGGCACGGTGATGCTCAACGCTCCGAATGAAGGGGCCATGGCCTTTTTCGGCTATGGGGAGGAGGGGGGAGAGGCGGACCTGAATGCCATCGCCGACGTGATCATGCACCTCAACGCTCACCTCAAGGCGATCCGGATGCGCATGGCGATCGCCCTGGTGAAGAGCGCGGTGCCGGGGGACCCCTCGTGATAGCCGGTGCGGCCGTGGGGTTCGCCCTGGGATCTCTCGCGGTCGCGGTTCCGGTCTGGGTCTGGCTGGGGCGGTGGATCAAGCGCTCGTGAATCCCCGAGACCTGACCATCGGCCTGGCGGCCGGCCTGATCCTCATCGGCCTGCTGGCCTCGAAGCCCACCAGCGCCCCGACCAGGGTGGTGATCATCGACCCGGCCAACCGCATGCCGTGGAGGCGTCGGCTTCTCCGGCCCCCGCTGATCATCACCGCCGCCGGCGTGGCGCTTCTCCTGGGCTGGGCGGCGGTGATGACCGTGCTGAAATGGTGAGCGGGAATGGCACACATCGACGTTGAGCTCAAGGTGGCGATCCAGCTGCGGAGCATCGCGGGGACCGTCCGAGGCGAGGAGCTGGTGCGCCTGGCGCTGATCGCGCTGGGAGTGCCGGAGGAGGAGGTGGGCATGGCGCTGGAGATCGCCGACGTGGCCCTGATCCGCGTGGAGCGCGGCTGATGCACTCCATGCATTACGTACTCGCCTCGGATGGGATGACCCCGGTCTCCTGGCCCGTGCATGACGAGGACGGAAGACTGGTGCCGCAGAGGCTCCTGGAATGGAGCCGGTGGGCAGACACCGATTCCAGGCGCCTGCTGGGGTTCACCGAGGTTGGGGGCCTGCGGGTCTCGACCGTGTTCCTGGGGTTTGACCATGACCCGCGGGGGGAGGCTCCCGTGCTCTGGGAGACCATGGTGTTCGAGCCGGTGAAGCTCCGTCGCAAGCAGGTCGGGTGGCGTGAACTCGACTCTGCCCGGTACCGCGCTCACGCGCAGGCCCTGGCCGGCCATGAGGCCATGGTGAAGCGGGTGCGGTTGGCGGTCCTGTTCCGATGAGCGCTCCGGCCGGAGCGCTCAACATCTACGACTGCGAGGCCTGCGGCGCCCTGCGCCCCAGGCAATCACTCGCCCACCAGCGGCCGGGGGAGGCGTGAGGCCACCTCCCTGCGCCCGGGTCCATCTCGCGATCAAAGTTCACCTGACTGGCGCCCCGTCGGCCGCTTGCGGTCCGGCCCTCGTACGCCTCGCGCTCCAGCAGCTGGGCATCCCCGACCAGGCCGTGAGCACCGCCCTGCGCTCAGCGGAGGTGAGCCTGGCCGCCGTCGATCCCCAACCGGTGAGGCCGTGATCCGCATCCGGGCGAGGGACAACGAAACGGGGGAGCCGGTGATCATCCTCGGGCTGAGCTTCGCCAATCTCTCCAAGCTCCAGCAGGGGAAGCCGATGCTCGTTATGTGCTCCGACATAGAGATCCCCATCCAGATCGCGATCGTCGCCGGTGAGACGGAGGGGGCGATCATCCGAGACCTGATCGAGGCCGGGCTGTTGCCGAAGGAAACGGCCGGTAGGGCGAGAGCAGGGGAGCGCCGAGAATGGAGAAACCCGGACTTTCCTCCGCAGAACGAGGAGGCGACCGGATGGTGAGGCCGCCGAGGGTGATGCCGCTCGCCATGCTGATCGTCGCCCTCGGCTGCCTCGGTACCGGATACGTGACCGCGAAGGTGGAGGGCGGACGGAGGCTCCTTGGGTTCGTCATGGCGGTCATCCTCCTGGCGCAGGCGGTCTGGCTCGGCTACCGGAGCGGGGAATAGCCGATGGCGACCTTTGACGACCGGGACCTGGTGGAGAAGATCATCCAGGGCAACGGCTGGGCGGTCGATCAGGAGGACTACCAGGCCCCGGACAACCCGCCCGTGGTGAGCATCGTGGAGTACACGTCAGCGATTGACGGCGCCACCCTCTGGGGCGTGGTCTTCGCCATCGAGGAGGAGCCCCATGCGAGCCGCTACAAGCGCGGTGATGGAGCGGTGACGAACCCACGCCTGATCTGGGAGGGCCCGGCCATCTGCCCCCGGTGCCGTGAGGCTCACCCTCCGAACCAGTGCATAGCCTCGTGAGCGACATCGCGGAGGCCGTAGGCCTCGTGGCTCGCATCCTCCCTGACGGCCGCGAGGCCCGCCTGTGTCGGCAGATCTACACGTGGCGGCTGGTCGTCGGCTGGCCGCAGGCTATGCGCGATGGCTATTCGGATTACTGGTGTTACCACCGCTTCGAAGATGCCATCGCGGCCATGACCTCCTGGGACGGCTCTGGGGAGCCCTGCGGCTGGCACCGGCATCCACCGTCCGGCCGGCGGCGCCCGGACGGGGATAAGGCCAGGGAGTACGTCAACCCGTGACCCCGCACGCCGACAAGCTGCCCTCCCCGGCCATCGTGCTCCGCGACCTGCTGGCGGAGAGGGGGATGTCGCAGCTGGAACTGTCGCGTCAGCTGGGAGGCTCTGACAACCAGGTCAACCTGATCCTTCGAGGCCGGCGCGGGATCACACCGAGGCTCGCGCTGCGCCTGCAGGAGGCCCTCGGCTTTCCAGCCCTCTACTGGCTCATCTTGGAGACCACATACCGGCTGGAGAAGGCCAAGGGCCCGTAGCCGACTCGCCGGGTCTAGACTGCGAGGCGTGGGCCCCATCTCGCAGGAGTATCAGCTGGTCCCGATCGATGACCTGACGCCGCATCCGGCCAATCCCCGTCGCGGCAACCTGGCCGTGATCGGGGAATCGATCCAGGCCAACGGCTTCTACGGGGCCGTCATCGCCCAGCGCAGCTCCGGCCACGTGCTCGCGGGCAATCACCGCCTCCTCGCGCTGCGGGCCGAGGGTGCGGTCACGGCCCCGGTCATCTGGCTCGACGTGGATGACGAGCAGGCCATGCGAATCCTCCTCGTGGACAACCGCACCAACGACATCGCCGGGTACGACAACAACGCTCTAGCACGGATTCTCAGCGATCTTCCATCTTTGACCGGAACCGGATATGACTCAGCTGAGCTGGATAAGCTTCTGGCTCAAGTTATGCCTCCTGAAGCTCCGGCAGAGTTTCAGAGTTATGACCAAGACTTGGAGACTGCCTACGAATGTCCCAAATGTCATTACGAGTGGTCAGGCAAACCGAAAGGCCAGTGATGCCCGTCACGGTTCTCGCAAGGCTTCCGGCAGCCAAGAAGCCGCCCTATTGGGTATCGACTGTCTCCGAGGTCCAAGGGGCTCCACGCAACGGCCTGAAGGTCGCCTCGACTTTCGCCGGGGGTGGAGGGTCATGCTTTGGCTATCAATTAGCCGGGTATGAGGTGGTCTGGGCTTCGGAGATCGTGCCCGCAGCGGTTGATACCTACCGGGCCAACCACCCGGCCACGATCCTTGATACTCGCGATATTCGGCTGGTACAGCCCGAAGACATCCTGGCCGCGACGGGCCTGAATCGGGGCGAGCTTGACATCCTGGATGGGTCTCCACCCTGTCAGGCATTCTCAACGGCCGGGAAGCGCGAGGAAGGTTGGGGCAAGGTAACCGCTCACGCGGATGGCACGAGTCAAGTCAGTGATGACCTGTTCTTCGAGTTTGCCCGCCTGGTAGAAGGGGTACAGCCTCGCGTCTTCGTGGCCGAGAACGTATCAGGGTTGGTCAAGGGGACGGCCAAGGGGTATTTCAAGCTAATCCTAGTCAGGCTCAGATCCTGCGGATACCGCGTTGAGGCACGGGTCCTGGATGCTAAATGGCTGGGCGTTCCGCAGTCACGTCAGCGGTTGATTTTCATCGGGGTACGAGAAGACCTAAAGCGTGATCCTGTCCATCCTTCTCCGCTACCCTATTTCTACAGCATCCGCGATGCGCTCCCCGAATTAACCTCATATCACCTTAAGCAATATGAGGGCCGTGATATAGACGTTGAAAGGGAACCGGCTCCGTGTATCTGTATCGCTGGCGGCCTTGCCCATTATCACCATCAAGTGACCGGTATATCCGCAAGAGTGGGGTCGCACTTCATCCGGGAAGACTTCGACTTAGAGAAGCCATGTCCAACAATGGGTGCAGCTGGTCAGGTGAGCCGTGTAGAAGTATCCTATTACAACGGTTCGTGGATCAAGAATTACGATGCAGATAAGCCCGCTCCTACTATCTTGGCAGGAGAGCAGAGCATGAGAGTCCAGCGCCGCAAGTTGACTATCGCTGAGCTGAAGCGACTATGCGGCTTTCCTGATGACTATCTCCTCACCGGGAGCTATCAGGAGCAGTGGGCAAGGCTTGGGAATGCCGTTCCGCCTCCCATGATGGCTGCCATCGCCTCAGTGATTAGAGACCGCATCCTCCATGGCTGACTCCCTGAACCTCCGTGATGCCTCCCTGGCCCGCTGGTGCCACCGGCTCTGGAATGTCCACCCCCATGCCAAGCGCCAGCACGTGAGCCCGGTCACGGAGCCGGAGGACGGCCACGAGGCCTATCAGGCCCTCGGACGGCGGCTGGTGGAGCAGCACCCTGACATTCGAGCCCTCCTCGACAACTCCGGCGTCCTCGCGGTCCTCCTCTACGCGGACCTCAGCAGCCCCGAGATCGAGGCCTGGGACCTCGCCAGCTCCGGCCTCCCCGTATCCTCCGTCGCCCGGATCATGGAGCGGCCGGAGACCACGGTCAGCGGCCTGGTCCGCCGGGCCGCCTTCAAGCTCCGCACCCTGCCCGAGCTGGAGCGGAGCGCTCAGGCGGTCTGAGATGGAGGCGCTGGACTTCCCCCTGCTGCGCCTCAGCCTTGAGGCCGCGGTGCCGTTGAAGGTCGAGGAAATGCGCAATTGGGATCCAGATACCCGCGCCAAGGTAGCCCGCTCCATCGCCGACGCCATCGCTGAGAAGGGCGACATTTTGATGTACCGCAGCAAGGTCAAGGGCGAGACCGCCCAGGTGTTCAACCAGACGGTCACGGCATTAGCCGCACTTGCATTCGCCTCGGGCGGCGTCCACTTCGCCGGGATGCACTTCAGCGCCGATCCCCATGAGCGCGGACGCCTCGGATTGCCCTGCCTGAAATGCGAGCGCGGCGAATGAGCGTGAGCAGCCTGGAGATTGCCCACGGGGTCACCGCCCAGGACCTGACCGGCCTCTCCCGCTCAATCGCCCGGTCGATGTCGCGCCTCTGCCCCTGGGAGATCCCTGAGAGGGCCGAGATAGCCTGGTCCGCGATGGCCGAGGTCCTGATCTCCCTACCAGCCCCTCCGACGCCACGGGAGCTGCGCCTGGCAGGAGTCCAGGCCGTCTACCGAGGGCTGCGATCGGACCGGCACCATCGCGGCCTCCGGCAGGACGCCTACGGCATCGCTCCGAATTTCGCCCGCTACTGGGAGCGCCTCTCCACCCCCGGCCCGGAGAACGGGGTCACCGACCAACTCGCCCTCGCTCAGATCTGGCGCGGGCTCAGACCCCAGGACCGGCGAAGCCTCTGGGCACTTGCCGAGGCCGGCTCCTATCAGGGGGCCGCCGACGCGATCGGGATCAGCTACAAGGCTTTCATCGCCCGCCTCAACATCGCCCGTCGAGCGGTGCGAACACATTGGTTCTGGCCAGCGGCCGACCCCGGATGCTTCGGGACCGATCGCCGCGTCAACAATGCCGGGGGACACCCGGCCGATTCCTCAGCCCAGGCAAGGAGGCGCCGCCACGGGACCATCGGGCGAGTGCGCAGCGCATGACCGACCAGGACCACGAGGCGGCCGTCGAGGCGTTCCTCACCACCACCGATCCCGCCCGCAGGCAGCAGGTGGAAGCACTCTTCCCCGTCCACCATGACGGCGTGGTGGAGCACCCGCTTCCCGATGCCGACCTGGTACCGGCCCCAGCGCCACACACGCCACCAATCGAGCAACCCGGACTTTCCTTCGACCATCACAATCTGCCGCCCGGACTGTCGCCGATGCAGCGCATTCTCTTCATCAGAGCGGATATGATTTTGCGCCAGCATTATGAGCCTCAACGCACACGCAGCGCGGTAGCCCGACAGGTTATCCCCTCGTTGCAGCTTCCGAAGACTCGCAAAGGGCTCGACTATCGAGGGGCCAGAACCGCGACATCAGGATCCTTCAGGCGCAGCTCCCCAAACCAGGGGGAGGGGCACGTTGCCAACCCGCCTACGTAGGCCCTGCACCTTCCCCGGCTGCCCCAATTTGGAGGCACCGGAAACAGCGGGCGGTAAGAACGGCGGGCGCTGCCAAGAGCACAGACGGCAACCGATCCAATACGACTCTTCCCACTACCGCACGCCCGAGTGGCGTGCGCTGCGGGCAGCGCAATTGGAGCGTTACCCCTGGTGCGCTCACTGCGCGGATATCCACGTTCGAGTACCGGCCACTCAGGTCGATCACATCAGGTCGCGCAAGCGTGGCGGTACGGACGATCCCAGCAACCTTCAATCACTGTGCGCACGCCACCACGCGATCAAGACCCTGAGCGGTGGGTGACGCAGAGCGAACGCAAAGGAAGCGCGGCACTGCGTGCAACTTCCAATGACGCGGAGGCCGGGTATCGAAATGTTTGGGGTGCGCGGAATTAACCGCGCGTCGGAACAAAATAAACGGCCGCGGGTCTAGGGGGTTTCCCCGATTCAGGAGGCATCCATGACCGACCAGGTGCGCGATACCCCTGCCCCCGGCCGCCGGTCCTCGGTCGAGGGGCGCGAGGTCGAGTTCCTGGACGGAATGCTCCCGGCCCTCTACCCCAGGGCCAAGGAAGGCAACCCCGAGGCCGTGGACCGAGTACTGAAGGTGCTCGACCTGCGGCTCAAGTACTCCCGCGACCGATGGCGGGATGAGGAGTGAATGATGAGCTGGAGCATGACGGTACCGCCGGTGTCCAAGGCTGAGTTTCCGTCCGCGGTCGACGCTGCCCGACCCGAGGGGCAGAACCTGCAGCTGCCGGGGATGGCCGAGGACGTCCAGGCGGTCAGGTCCGCCCTGAAGGCGCTGGCCCTGCGGGTCAAGCGGCCCAGGGTCCGCGGCAGCGGCGGCGGGCACTGCCTCCAACCCGAGGAAGGGTCCAACTGGTCGGACGGCCTCACCGCCAACGTGTCGGGCGAGGAGTAGCCATGCCAGGTCGAGGTCCGGCCCCCAGGCCCACGGCGCTTAAGGTCCTGAGCGGCAATCCTGGCAAGCGGCCCCTGAACAAGAGCGAGCCGCAACCGCGCCCGGGCATGGAGCCTCCGGCCTGGCTGGACGAGGCCGCCCGCGTCGAGTGGGACCGCGTAATGCCGGAGCTGGACATCATCCCCGGCCTGATGCGCCGGCCGGACGCCGTGGCGATGGCCGCCTACTGCCGTTCGATCGTCCAGATGAACGATGCCAACAAGGTCATCCGGGCCAGGGGGCTGACGATGAAGACGGCCAACGGCATCCGCATCCGGCCGGAGGTGAGGGCGTTCGAGGCCGCCGTGCGCCTCATCGCGACCTTCTCCCAGGAGTTCGGGCTGACCCCCGCCTCGCGGAGCCGCATTCACCTCACGCCCACCCCCGAAGAGGACGACGCCCTCGACGGCGTGCTGTCGTGATCGTGACCCCGCGCTTGGCCGCAGCCGTGATCTGGTTCCTGGCCGGCATGATTCCCTTCGCCCTCGCTGTACTGGCGCTGCTGGAGGCCGTCCTGGTGCTGGAGGGGCAGCCCCTGGTCACCGACCACATCCGCAACTGGGCCGACGCCCACACCATCACGGCCATCGCGGTCGGGATGGCCTTCGTGACGGCGATCGCGGTGGGCTTCACCCACTTTGTCCTCGACCGGTAGTGGCCCGCCGGTGGCGTCCGCGCAACGCCAGGGAGCGCGATGCTGCCGATCGTGCGGTGAAGTTCATCGCCCACCTTCGCCATACACGCGGCAAGTGGGCCGGGGCGCCGTTCGAGCTGCTGCCCTGGGAGGAATGGGAGGTGGTGCGGCCGATCTTCGGAACGCTGAACCGCGACGGTCAGCGCACGGTGCGGACGGCTTACATCGAGGTGGCGAAGAAGAGCGGGAAATCGGAGCTGGCCGCGGCCATCGCCTTGAAGCTCCTCTTCGCGGATGACGAGCGAGGCGGGGAGATCTACGGCGCTGCCGCCGACCGAGACCAGGCGAGCATCGTCTTCAACGTCGCGGCTCAGATGGTGCGCAACTCTCCGCAGTTGTCCGCACGAGCCAAGATCATCGACTCCTCCAAGCGCATCCTCGTGACCAAGGGCGTGAGTGCCGGAGGCTTCTACCGGGCGATCCCGGCCGACGTCGGCGGGACGGACGGCGTATCACCCTCCGGGGTCATCTTCGATGAGGTCCACCGCCAGCCGGGCCGGGGCCTGTGGGAGGTCCTCACCAACTCGACGGCCGCCCGGGCCCAGCCGCTCACCTTCGCGATCACGACCGCGGGCTATGACCGGACCACCCTCGCGTGGGACAAGCATGAGTACGCCCGCCAGGTGCGCGACGGGATCATCGAGGACACCAGCTTCCTCCCGGTGCTATACGCGGCCGACCCGGAGGCGGACTTCCGTGACCCTATTGCCTGGCAGGCGGCCAATCCGTCGCTCGGGCACACGGTGGCCGTTGACTTCTACGAGCGCGAGTCGGAGCGGGCGGCCAAGGAACCGCCGGCCGAGAACAGCTTCCGGCGCTTCTTCCTGAACCAGTGGGTGGCGCAGGAGAGCCGGTGGATGCCCATGGCCGACTGGGATGAATGCGCCGGGCTCACGGCCCCGCCGCTGCTGGGCAAGCCCTGCTACGCCGGCCTCGACATGGCGAGCACCACCGACCTCGCGGCCTTCGTGCTGTGCTTCCCGCCGCTCGATACCGAGGCCGGGGGACACTACCGGGTCCAGGCCATGTTCTGGCTGCCCGAGGAGGGCATCGTGGACAAGGCCAGGCGTGACGGCGCCCCCTACGACCTGTGGGCTCGCGACGGCCTGATCCACCTGACGCCGGGGAATGTGATCGACTACCAGCGCGTCAAGCAGGACATTCATCAGGCGGGCATCGACTACGGGATCCAGGAGATCGCGGCCGACCCCTATGGCTCCTGGCAGCTGCTCCACGAGCTGGAGATGCTCGGCTTCCAGGTGCTGCCCTTCCGGCAGGGCTTCCTGACCCTGGGTCCACCCACGCGGGAGCTGCTGCGGATGGTGAGGGACAGGACCCTGCAGCACGGAGGGAATCCGGTGCTGCGCTGGATGGCCGACAACACGGCCGTTGAGCAGGACGCGGCCGGGAACTGGAAGCCGAGCAAGCGCCGGTCCACCAAGCGCATCGACGGGATCATCGCGACGGTGATGGCAATCGATCGAGCGATTCGACACGCCGAGCCCGAGACCGGTGGGTATCTCCTCTATGACGAGAGGGTTTCAATCGGCCCCAGCCTATAGGAGGCCACCTGGTGATCGACTGGATCGCGACCGGCTTCGGCATCGCCGGATCACTGGGCGGCCTGGGCGGCCTGACGGCCCTCTTGACCTACCGCCGGGCGGTGCGCGTGGAGCGCTCGCAGCAGCGCCGGGCCATGGTGGAGCAGGCCGAGGGGCTGGTGCAGACCTCCCTCTCGCTGGTGGAACCGCTCCACGCTCGCGTCGAGCAGCTCCAGGCGCAGGTGCTGGCGCTGGAGGAGATCATCGTCCGCCTCCGCGAGGAGGTCCTGCAGCTGCGCCTGCTGAAGGCCAACCTGGAGGGCACCTTGGTGCGCTTCCGGGAACAGGCGGCAGATGACCGGGACCGAGTGGATCGCCTGATGGGGGAACTGAAATTGATGAGGACTGAGTTGTGAAGTGGGGATTGATCCTGCCTGACATCGCCTGGATGGCCGTAGTGCTGGTGAGCCTGCGCTACCACATCCAGGCATGGCGGCGGTTCGACGGAGACTCGGCTGCGGCCCGCCGTCTTCACGCCCTTGGCGAGGCACCCACGGAGCTGCTCGACTGGTCGAGCAATCAGGTCCTGCGCTACTCCTACCGAATCGTGGAGGGCGGGATCGGGATCGTGGTCGGACTGGTGAGCGCCTTCGCAGTGTTTCAGCCGGGCATCCGCACCAATCCCATTTGGACGATCACGGTGGCGACTTTTTTTTTCATGTTGATCGGCGGCAGTGGCTTTCTGTCTCGCCGCGACTCCATCCTTCATGACCGTGCTCGGCACTCCAGGGACCAGGACTAGCACCGTGTACACCTACCAAGCCTCGCTCGTATCGATCCACGACGGCGACACCTTCCACCTCGACATCGACCTGGGATTCCATGTCCACGTCGTGAGCGAGGACATGAGGATCTTCGGTTACGACGCCCCTGAGCTGGGACGGCTGGACAAGATGGGCGAGACCGCTCGCGACTGGGTGGCCACCTGGTTCGCCCGGTGCGGCAATCTCGTGGTCGTGAGGACCCACCTTGACCGAGGGGACAAGTTCGGGCGCATCCTCGCGGAGCGCATCATCGCCAGCGATGCCCATGAGCTGGTGGCCGACATGGTGGCCGCCGGGTATCTGCGGCCCTACTCGGGCCAGGGACCGAAGCCATGGGCCTGATGGATGTGTTGCAGCGTGTCAGAGGCGGCTCCGGTAGCCCCTATCCC
>WNGG01023728.1_pt1 | contig 13241 bp, 7 predicted proteins | sample 5400661 | NCBI WGS metagenome assembly WNGG01 (sample SAMN13153372, study PRJNA577476) | soil metagenome | isolation source: 100 cm soil or saprolite under Garry oak tree replicate 1 | place: USA:California | collected 2016-06-15
ATAGAGGATTCTTTCGAGGAGGTCGCAATGAATTGGTGGGCATTGTGCGAGGCCCCTACAGTTGCACTTACGCTGGGAGTCTTGATGGTATCAATTTTTTCGATGGCCTTTTGTTCCAAAATATTCAGTGTTTTCAAAATTTGAGCGCGATGAGTAGTACCTCTATTTGAATCGATGAGCTCACCCTCGGCGACGTTCTCGACCGGGAGGGATTTCTTTTGCAGAGTCCCTGCCCTACGAGAGACTTTAATCACTGGTAATTTTTCTGTGTCACCGTCATCTACTCTATCTTCAGATGATCGACGGTCAGGTGGCTGCATGCGTGCCTCTTTCAAAGAAACAGAGTTTGTTGTCCATAAGCGTTTAGAAAAGCATATATATTTTCTTTGCCCATTCACTGATACGAACGGCTCATTTATACAAGTTGTAACTCACATGGGTCAAGGGCTATGTGTTTCCCTTCTCCTCCTGATAATAGTAAAGCATAAATTCCATAAAAAAGCAGTCTATTGGGTCACAATTTAGACCCGATTTGCTTCTTTTACAATTTTTCGCCAGGGCGATTTCCAAGTTCTATTTTGCCGCCCTGGGCGGTGAGGCGGAAGGAGGGGAGCGAGGGCACCTCGCGCTCCGGCAAAGGGCGGCCGCCCTCTGCACTCCGGCTTGTTGGCGACTTGTAAATCGCCCTGTCTTTCAGGCTCTACTGCTTGTTCGCATTGATGTAGTGAGATATACTGTTTATACCGTCGAATTACAAATTTTCTGAAAGGCAAGCGGTATGTCGGAGGATCAATATCCGATATCTCCTACTAATATGAATAGAGCCCCTGTATATTACATTTCTGGCCGACAATTTGGGCCATCTCGCATTTTCCGTAATCTGCTCATGGGAGCAGGTATAGTCCTTGTACTCACGCTTATTGAAACAGGTATTTTCGGGTTAATCAACCCATCTCACTTTTCGGCCCTGGTTCCTTTTATTATATCGGCCCCATACTGGTTGCTTCTCCCACTGGTTGAGTTGGTACTTGCTTTCCTGCTCGTGCAAGTAGCTGACAAGCCATTGGCACTCGGTCTTTACCTGCAAGACGCGCAAAAGGCCCAGGAGAGCTATCGTAGAATATACACACCGCTCACTGCTCTACCTGATATCTATGAAACGCCCGTGTCCTACTACCGGGATACAGGAGACCCTGCTCTTAGTGGCCAGGGACAAAATGTTTCTATCATTGATTTAATTCGCCAGGGAGATACCCATCAGTTGATTCTCGGCGTGCCAGGGGCAGGCAAGACGATGGCTCTGCGTGTCTATCAGTATATCGCCTCGCAGCAACGAGGAGCGCTTGTGCGTGGACATGATAAAATTCCTGTCTACGTCCCGATGAAAAACTATAGCCTTTTCCTCAAAGGAAGAGACCTGCAGAACCGCCGTCTCAATATTGATGAACCTGCAGAAGAAGTAAGACTCCTTGATTTCCTCTACGAAAGTGACCTTCCAGGTATGAACCATCTTCGCCCATACCTGGGAAAGCTGATGGAACAAGGGCGCATCTTGTTCCTCTGTGATGGTTTGAACGAGATAGATAGCAATTACCTTGATAGCGCTGTTGTAGAGTTGGCAGAACTGATGCGACGGAGCGAGAATCGACTGGTGATGACCTGCCGCGAAGTAGATTACCGCAAGCAGCCACAACTTGCAGAAATGGTCAATGATGGCCAGGTGACACGAGCGGTGATTTATCCACTCCAACCGGAAGAGATACGGAGCTTTGTCGAGCGCTATATTGAAGAGCAAGGCGATAAATGGCAGCATACCGCCGGGCAGATCATGCAGATGATTGATCGCTGCCGTTTACGTTATCACTGCACCAATCCGATGATGCTCTTCACCTTAATGCAGATCATCGACAAGATTGGGGTTGAACGTGGGAAACAAATTGATACGCGGGGCCGATTGTTGCGCGAGTTTGTGGCACAGCTAATCGAGCGGGAACAGAAGCAGCCGAAGTGGAGTAAAGGGGGTAAAGTGGCACCTGCGGAAATGGATGTGATTCAGTTCTTGAGCGAAGTTGCCTGTGCAGCACGTTGGGCCAATGATCGAAGCGCTATCCAACTACGTGTCCCTACAGCCTCACCCACATCAAATGGAGTTCGGCGGGGGGCAAATATAGAAGAGCAGGCCGACGAATTGCAGTTCTGGCTGGATGAACATCCCCCACAAGCGCCGGTGGCCCTGAGCGTGCGGCACTTGTCGATATTAGTCCGAACGGCATTTTGAGTTTTCGCCATGAATTGATCGCTGAATACTTTGTGGCCGAATATTTCTTTGCGGTAGACAGGCAAATTCGCTCAGGATTGCCGATTCGCCAGGAGTTACTTTTAGATGTTGGGCGTTGGAGCGAACCGGTAGCCATCTGGGCTGGCCTGCTGGACGACCCAATGGGACTGGCTGATCGCCTGGCAACCCTCGGACGAAGCAACCCTGCCTGCGTTTTGCAGGCTTTGGCAATGAGCCTCGTCTGCATTGGCGTCGTCTGGATGCCAGCGCAGGCAGAGACCTCCCGTCCAATCGTCTTACCTTCCAGTGTGGAGGAGGCGCTCGGCATGGCTGCGCGTAATAAAGAGGCACGCGAGGAACTGGCACGCATCTTCACCCGTTGTGCCGAGGAAGATGGGCAGGAAGTTTATCACTCCCTCCTACCACTCCTTACCATCGAAGGCGTCGATGAGTTACTGCTACTCCTTGACCAGTCTGTTGTGCCTGAGCTGCTCTTCAAGCACCTGTGCGATACTGTCGATAATGTGACCTACGACGACCAGGTCAGACGCCTGATCCGGGTTTTAGGACGCTTCGGTGGAGTTGTGGTTGCGCGTGCTGCAGAACTGAGTCGCCCTGGTGGTGGGAGAAGTATCCGTCTGCGGGCAGCCGCGATCAATATATTAGGGGGGACCCGCGAGCAACGTGCGGTAGAGCCATTAATTGCTCGTCTCAGTGATTCCGACCAGTATGTGTATGGGCGGGCAACCAACGCACTGATGCGCCTTGGGCCAGAACTGACACTGACTCGTGTGATCCAGGAACTGGAACATAGTGGAACAACGCCTGCCACACAACAAATCCACTGGGCAGTCCTGGCAATCCTGGGACGCTTCCTGACTGAACAAAATCCTGAGCGCCAGTTGACAGCCAGGCAGTACCAGCGCACCCTGGAAGCCCTCTTGCCTGTGCTCACCTCGAATTATGCGCCGGATGCGCAGCAGAAAGCAAAGGAACTTCTTGTGCAAGAAGTGCGTGCCGCGGGACACGTGCTCGATAAATCTATTACCTCCGCTTCATCCTCCCCCGGAGGCGCGCCCCCAGAGAGGGTGCTCTACCTCGATAGCAAAGGAGAAAAAGTCGTAGAGTTGCTGCTACGACACCTGGCTTCTCGGGACGATATGATGGTGCGCAACGTGGTGCAGACATTGCAGGAGATTGGTCCTGCCGCCACATCACGCCTGCTGATGCAGTTAGAGTCCCAACCATCCGAAATCGTGCGGATGCGCCTTGTCGAGGTGCTTGGAGTTGTACATGATCCGCGAGCCCTACCCAGGCTTCTACGTCTCGTGGCAGATCCTGCGCTGGCCATGCAGCAACAGGTTGCAATTGCCTTGCGTGCCTATGCGCCTGAAAGCATCCCTGGCCTGATTGACCTGGTATTGAGGAGTCCTGATGAACCAGTTGCTGCCAGGGCTGCTCAGATATTGAGAGACATTGGTGAAGAGGTCGTTGAGCCTGTGATAGAGGCGTTGCGGCAACTTGTACCTGGACGTACACTGCTCCTGGTGCATGTGCTGGAGAGTGTAAACAATCCCCAGGCCATTCCGGCGCTCATTCCTCTGCTGGAGAACCCAGAAATAGAGCCTTTGCTGGCAGTCGCCATTATCCGGGCACTCAGCCAGTTCCGAGACCCACGAGTTGTACCACCATTGATCGCCGTCCTGGCGAATCCTCAGCCACACCTCTATGAGGAAGCGGTGAATGCACTCAGCCATCTTGGAGAGGTAGCCATCGCTGGCCTGGTTGCTGCGCTGGATATTGAAAAGGAAACGCCAACGACACAGCGAGTACGCCGTGCGCTGCTCGGTATGGTGCCTTTCCCCGGACAGCAGCTGCTCGCTGCTCTATCACGCAGCAGTAAGGCCCAGGTGCAGCAGATCATGAATGTGTTCGTCGAGCAAGGAGCTGATGCGGCTCAGTTGCTGGTGGATAATCTCTTCCACCCGGATGAGCGTGTACAGGGTTATGTGCGTTCAACACTGGCAAAGATGGATGGGCGGGTCGTTATTCCGGCAGTGTTAGAAGCGCTGAATCGCCCAGGGTGGCGTTCTATCGCTCCTGAGTACCTGCTCAAATATCGCCAGGCCATCCCACCGCTGGTTAGCCTGTTGAGTGACCACGATCGCTGTGATGCTGCTGCTGGCATCCTGCTTCAATTTGGGCCCGACGTTCTCCCCTCGCTCGTGCCTGCACTGGATGAACAGGATATGATGGCACGCGAATATGCTCAGGGTATCATTATTGAATTGGTACGCCAGGCACCAGATGTTGTATATCGTGTTGTAAGTCTCTTCAGTGCATCTTTATCACAACGTGCCTATAAGAGCCTGCTGGACATCGTAACAGACGAACTTGCCGATGTCAGTATACCTGCATTACTGGACGGATTGGAAGATGCACATCTACTAGGGGCCGCTTCCGAAGGACTTGTGCGTTTAGTGCACAGGCGTGATACCAGAAGTGACATGGCTCTACAAGGTTTGTTAGATGCCCTGCGGAGAGATGAGCGACGGCACGGTGCGGAGATTACCCTGGTAGAGATAGGCGCACAGGCAGTGCCCGGTGTAGGCAACCTGATCACCGATCCTGACCGGGAGGTGGTTCAGGCTGCGAAACGTATTCTGCGTGATCTGGGAGTACTTGCCTTCTCCTTCATCTGGGCTGCACATAGCGACACGAGTAACCCTGCACGACGCGAGGCAGCTCTGGATATCTTCCGTAGTATGCCAACCGTGGTAATTAAGGACGAGCTGGTTGAATTGCTGACCAGCGATAGTCCGGAGAATATTTCGATGGCCATGGCCCTACTCTGGGAGCGTATCCATGATGAGGCAACCGAGGCACACGCCAACCAGGAGATGATCCCGGCTCTGCTCGAGCATGTGCAGATGCATGGTGATGAACATAGCAGTCTGCGTATCATGGCCTTGCTCCTCCTGCTCAGCGATACTCACGGTCATAGAGATCTGATCAACCATATCATCCAGGTACTCTATGCCGATCCCGAGCATCAGAAACGACTTGTTCAGCTATTTGTACTGCTGGGCGGGGAGGCAACAGGAGCTCTTGCCCAGATACTCGACGACCCTCAGGCACCACAGAAGCTACGTGAGGAAGTAGCGGGTGTACTGGGCATGATTGTCGCCCATTCCGATGTGTACGAGTATGCCATCAATATCGGCAATTATGGATATGGTCCATCATCCAACCGCGCGCGACTATTGCATCCAAACCGACTGAGAATTGCTTTACGTGCATTAGGTGGCTTATTAGTGGGGGGACACTGGAATATCTCCAGACTACAAGAACTGCTGTATGAGAGCAAAGAAGGGAGTGCCGAGCGTGAGCTCTACACTATCTTGTTGGGTGGACGCTATGGACCACAGATTACAAGAATTGAGAACGATCTAGAGACCGAGCGCGATGCACATAAGAAGGATATACGAGAGTTTTCTACAAAAATTATGATGGAGCACGAGCGTAATCAAGACCTGGAGCGGGAGCTAGAGCAGGCGCGGAATCAGCATAGCCAGCGCAGCGATGAACTCAACGATGAACTCAACAAGGCAGCGCAGGAGAAGCAGATATTGCTTGACAGGCTCAACCAGGCGCTCAAAGAGCGACAGGCCTTGCAGGAACAATATACGCAGCAGCGTGCATTGAATATACAACTGTCGCAGGAACTCCAGAGTTTGCGTGCCCCTCAGCAAAAAAATTCGTAACGAGAGAGCTTAGATGTTCGACCGCATCATGCATCGCAGTAGTGAACAGGGCGACCCTTGCGGTCGCCCAATAGGCATCAACCTAAGCCATGAAGACAGGCAGGAGGCCGGATGATCCGTAGGGGCGAGTGCGGTTGGGTGGGGTAGGGAGGGCCTTGATGGTCGCCCGCGTAGCCGGTAGCTGTCCGCTCATGGGTCCATCGAAGCGACCCCAGCAGCGGGCGACCATCAAGGCCCTCCCCGCCACCCTTCATCCTCCCTCGCCCCTACGGACTCTGAGGCACTTTTCGTTGCCCGATTGATAGCCGAAAACGGCTTACTGCCAAAGAACCCATTCTTTGCGGAGAGAGGTGACGGATGAGCAGACTGAACTATCACATGCCGATTGGTATCGATCAGGTTGAGCTTCTTCTGAGCATAGTTACCCCAAAGCACAAAAACAACCGGGCTGTCTTTCTCATTTACCTTGCGAATGATCGTATCTGTGAATGTTTCCCATCCTTTGCCCTTGTGCGAATTTGGGCTGTGTGCACGGACAGTCAACACCGCATTGAGCATCAAGATGCCCTGTTTCGCCCAGGGAACCAGGTAGCCGTTGTTGGGGATACGACAGCCAACATCATTGTGCAATTCGATGAAGATGTTCACCAGCGAGGGTGGAGGCTTGATGCCCGGTCTGACTGAGAAACACAGTCCGTGGGCCTGGTTATCATCGTGATAGGGGTCCTGACCTAAAAGCAGGACATTCACACGCTCGTAGGGGGTAATTTCCAGGGCGGAGAAGACTTCTGGTTCAGGGGGATAGATGGTATAGTGTTGGCGTTCCTGGTCTACGAACTGCTCTAATTTGTGGAAGTAGGGCTTGTTGAGTTCATCGGCGAGTAGCGAGTGCCAGCTACCAGGGAGGTGTATCTGCATTGGCATATTCCTTTCGCTTCGAGTGTTTTCAAAGATGTAGGGAGTTGGGTAAGCAGGATCTATCACCATTATATTCTGATTCTTCTCCCACCAAGCGGATGTCGATCTTTCTAGCATCCGTAGTTTGGTAGGGTACCCCTTGAGGTCAGCCTGCAAGGATATAATACAAGCGAGAATAGGTAAGTGGGTTCTTATAACAATTGCAGGCTAGATCCCCAAATGTCTTGGGGAAGCGGAATCGTAGTTAGGTAGGGGCGAGGGCGGCGGTGGGAGGCTGGGTAGGCCCTTGCGGTCGCCCTTGTTGGCTATTGAGCCGTGAGCTTTTGAAAGGTTGGTGAGAACAAGATGGAGCAACTGACGCAATTGAAATGTGTGGCATGCCGTGGGGGAGAACCGACGGTCAAGGATGCAGAGATTGCTGAGTATCATCCTCAGGTGCCAGAGTGGCAGATTGTGGAGCGTGATGGGATCAAGCGTTTGGAGAGAGTTTTCAAGTTCCCAAACTTCGTTGAGGCGCTGGCCTTCACGAACAAAGTGGGTGAACTGGCCGAGGCGGAAGGACATCACCCGGCAATTTTGACCGAGTGGGGAAAGGTGACCGTGACGTGGTGGACGCATAAGATTAAGGGTCTGCATCGCAACGATTTTATTATGGCGGCGAAGACGGACCAGGTATATGCGGGTTCCAGGGCTGCCACATAGGAGGCATAGCTGGGGAAAGGATGAGAGAATGGGCCGAGAGGTCCCATCTCAGATGAGTACCTCTCGGCTCGTATTCAAACAGCATCCCGCATTATGATTACGGTATGACCACATCCTGCAGCGTAACAGGGTTATGCAGGGTATAGTCGAGTTCGTTGGACTGGCTCACACCAGCAGGCACGATCACATCCATAGCCTTGGGCACCGTGTTCGGATCGACTGTGCAGTGCGGATCAGTGCTGGTTGTAGCGCATACGCCAAACAAGAATGGTTGCGGCGTTGAGGCAAAACCACGCGCCTGATCTGGACTAAAGCCATCCTGGCCGGTCAATACCACCGTGAAGCCCCAACCCAAGCCAGGGGCTCCGCCCAGGCTCGCTGTTGGCACGCTGAACGTGATGAAGCGTGAGATCGCATTGGCGCTGATGTTGATAGTACCTACTGTGTTACTGTGCGCGTCAATGTAACGCTGGCCGAACCCTTGCACCTCCAGGAGCCTGCTCCAGGCTGAGCCTGATGCAATTGCATAGTTGCGCTGCGGGAAAGATGCCGCCGTCGAGGTCTCACCAGCCGCAGCATTCGGGTCGTGAACGTACACATCTACCAGTTGAGCGCCAAGCGGGCTACCAAACGTTGGTGAGAGGTCACGCACCTTCAGCTTAAAGGTGGTAGTCAAGCCATCAGGGCTGATGATCACACGGAACTCCTGGATATCGAAGGCCCCTGCGTGGAAGTCGCTGGACGTGGGATAGGCGTAGTTCCCAGGGCCGTTATCATCATTGGGGGGATCCGTGACATCAAGGACGACCGTACCGGGTGTAAAGTCGAAGACAATGCTTCGCTGGACATGAGCGGTAGCACCTGTGGGACTGACAGCGACGATATTCAGCACAGTGGTTCCACCTGTTACTGGAACCGACACGCTGAAAGTACCGTCAGAGGCAGTTATTAGAGGGCTAGCTAACGTAGTCTGGCTGTCCTTGTCGATGTTGGTAGCTGCAACATAGATAGTATTGCCCGGGATCGATGAGCCAGTGACAGTCACAGGAGAGCCATTGACTGCCGATTGGTCAGCCGGTGCTGTCACGGTCAGGCTAGTCTGGCCCTGCTGATGCGCCACGTAGCGGTCGAAGCTATCGGCAGGCTGCTCCAGGAGCTTATTCTGAACAATATCAAGGAGCAGGCGAACATACACGCCAGCGGACCAGGTGAGTGGTGCAGCAGAGCCAGCGGGATGCCCGTTCTGGAAGCCGATCGAGGCCACAGTGGGATCAGTGCCGAAGGGCGAGGGTGCCAGGTTGGGCAACTCCCAATCCTGCTCCGGGATCAGGCCAACGCCCGAACTAAAGTTTCGCATCGTACTGAGCATGGTGAGCGCTGCACCTACATCACCACTGTCCAGGGCATACTCCCCTCGCTCTTCGGTGAGCAACGGCCAGACATGGCCGGTTCCCCGTCCTGTCGGAGCCCACGGATGACCATCGGAGGCACCGTCACCATAACCATCGCCATTGTAGCGGTGCCAGCCCAGCCCGCTCGCTGTACTGGACTCAATGGTCGCATCAACGATAGGGAGTGACTCGGTGATAGCCGTATCGCCGAAAGGCTTGAGGCCGAGGCGCACCAACTCCAGGAAACCAGCGTCGATCACAGAGCGTTGATCGAGCGTGGGTCCACCGTTACCGACATTGTAGCTAATTGCCGCATTCGGGTCGCCTGTCTTGGAGAGGCGGATATAGTAAGGATGGGGAGCCAGAGAGCCATTGGTGGTAACGGTCCATTTCTCTATAGAACGCTGCCAGTCGTCTGCCACCCCGAGCCAGACCTGTGCGCTATTCGTATCACCGTTGACTTTGGCGATGACAGCCGCCGCCACCAGCCCGGCAATCTCGGCGGAGATCGTGGATGGCGAGTAACCATTCTGCTCTTCCCAGCGCTCGACACCGAATGCCGGGCCATGGCTGATCACGAAGTTCGCCGCAGGCTTGATGTGGTTCTGGTAAAGGCTGCTGCCAGTCATCCTGAGCTGGTAAGCCATAATTATGGGATAGCTGGCTTCGTCGAGCTGTGTGCCGAAGGAGTCGGGTGCGAGCTGGCCGTTGAGCAGGCTGTTGCGAGGCATTGAACCATCAGGTCGTTGCTGGCTAGTAAACAGGAATTTCACAACGTCACGCGCTGTCGCAACATCGCCATCGAGAAGGAGGCCAGTCCATGCCTCATAGACATCGCGTGCGAAGACCTCGCGATACGAGCCGAAGAAGGTATTGTTAGGGTCTCCTGCCGAGACGGCTTGACCCCATGGTGAGGTGAGACTGGCTACGATCGCGCCAGGAAAGGTCTTATCCTCGGACGCCTTGACTACGTTCGCGCTCAGGTAGTATTCGTCAACCAGTTGATGCCACTGGCTGCCTGCTAGGCCTCCGAAATTTGTCGGCGGGGCGACCAGCCCAGCATCGTAAGCGTCCCACCCTGCCTCGTAGCTCTTTTGGAGCTGGCTGAACAAGGTAGCGAGCGACGCTTCGGCTGCGCTCACGGCAGCCGCCTGGCTTGTGTCAAAGCCCAGTGCCAGCCTCAACATACCGCCGTGAGAGATATCCGCCTGCGCCGTCTGCACCAGGTTGCCATTGTTAGCCTGTGTATAAATAGCCGTGAGGGCGTGAGAGGTGTCCAGTTGTACCAGGCCGTCACTTGGCTGGCCTACGAAACCGTTGCTCACCTGGGTAAAGGGTATCGAGGCGTCGAGGGCGCTATAGACAGGCACAGCGTAGGTTCGATTGAAAGCGTTGCTCGTCGTGACAGTATCGAATGCTATGGGCACGTTGTGGCCGGTGGAAGTATCGATGCTTCCGTTGTCGCCACCGCCGTTCCCATTGCCCCCGCCGCCATTGCCGTTGATGCTGGGATCGTAGCGCATGTAGAACTTGTAGGTGGACAGATCACCAACGAGCGGTATAAAGTGTACATTCATTACCACTGTATTCTGATTAGGATCAGTCAGATAGTCAGTAATAATACGGTACTTGCCGCTTTTTGCAGTGGTTGTCACACGACAATCAAGGGCGTGCGCGTCGAGCAGTTGCACCGTATAGGTGGTGTCGCGGGTCTGCAGGTCGGTGAAGGTGCTACCATCTGTGACGATGTACTGGAGGGTTTCGACATTGGTATTGTCGGCAGTGGGGTAGTAGACATCGCTGAGGACGCCATTTGCAATTGTGAACCAGACTTTGGAAGTGGTATTGCGGGCGGTACCGAGGCAGTCCTTGCGGGCCAGGTCGAAATGGGAGAGCGCTCCAGGACCACCTGGGGCTGAGCCTGTAGGTGGGCTAGCTGCACGGGCCAGGGCTGAGGCTTGCGCTGCCATCAGGAAGACCAGGGTCAACATCGCCACTGCACTCAGCCGCAGAATTTGTCGCCATCGCTGTGTCTGCATCATTGCCTTTGTCCTTTCTTCCCCTTGAGCTCTTTATTCTAGTGTATAATCAAGAGAGATTTTCGGGGGACACCCCCGAGCCCCCGGCAAGGGACTTCGCCCCCTGCACCCCCTTTCCCAAATAGCCTCTCCTGATTATGCACTAGTAACAGAAACGAAATAGAGCGGAAAATTTTTCACGCACTACGAGGCTCATGCTACTTCGGCAGGCATCAAGACGCATTGAAGTACAAACCAGGATTCCTTTCCCCATGAGTAATAATACCATGTGCAAATCGATGAAACAAAGGGATTAAAGTCATAGGCCACTTAGTGATCAGAAAACCTGCCTCTACGCTTGCTCTATTATGATGGCTTATAAGCGCTCTCTGCGACAAAAAATCACATCACAACAGGTTCGTGAAGCATTTCGTGGCCACTCTAAACGATAACTTGGTCGCTGATCCTCAGTACCTGGTACGTCGGTCGAGATCGTTCGAAAATTACGGGGAGGTCAGAATGTAAACCAAAAGTCCTACCTACAAGAGCGCTACCAAGGTGGGGATAGCCACACCCATGATGAGCAGGTTAGGCATTGGCCACCAGTTTGTCTCTTTCCGCTTCTTAAGTGTTTCCTGATATTCAGGGAGTGTTTCTTCCAGGCGTCTCTTGAGTTTCCCGAAAGCGTACCCTCGGCCAGATTGAGTCCATGCCCAGAAGACTGTCAGGAGGAAACCAAAGACGATGACGCCTATCAGGGCAAGCTTTCCCGATAATCGGTTAGCCGACAGTACACCGCTGATAAGCAGTGACTCAAAAATAAGGAAAAAGCTCAACTGATTAAAAAAGTTGTTTTCTGCGTGCATTCCATGTTCCCAAAGACGGCTCCGCTGCTCGTTGTCTAAGTCCTCAGGCATTGTTCTTCCCCTTCAGTTGTTCGTATGGAGGTAGAGCAGGATGGTCAAACACAGATCATCTCTTCTCCTCTTAGACCGTTGCAAAAACACAGAACTATCCGAACATTACGCCCGTTTGAGGAGGTGCTTCCTGAATCTTGAGGTGGAAAGCACGGCCATCATCGTTTTCGGTCGGGAAGTGCGTAAGGCAATAGAAAAGGACCAACCGGCATAGTAGATGTGTTTGCCCTCAGAAGGGCGAGGGGTGAACCTCTGCGACGGCAACAGCAGCGTCGCACCCGCCCTGCTATACAAGGCGGGTTTGACGGATGAGGCACCATCCGTCATGCGATACGACACGTACCGCTTGGTTTGGTGATAAGTCGTTAAAAAGGCCAGCCCTAACCAGGCAATGTTGAGGCTCGCAGCATAATCGCGCGCGCCATTCCAGCCGCAGGCCGGGTTCGAGCAGCAGAGCCAGGCGCCCCAGTCGAATGGCATCGGGGGCAGGTGTGCGTCGTGCCACGTGGCTCCACTTGGCGGGCGCGGATGCCCAACAGCTGGCACTTGTAGCGCAGCACCCGCCACAGCTCGCCGCGCACCGTCGTGTTGTTGCGTCAGTTCCGAAAGCGGCCGCGCACGCCTCGCCCGCGCCCCTGGGATTTGAGCGTGGAGAGGTTTTCCCACAAATCAGGCGGCAGTCAGACAGCAAGGCTAACAAGATCAGCAAATTGGAGGCCAGGTGCGCGAGTTCGCGGTTGCGCCGTTCATATTTCTTCCAGCAGGTTTGGATCCGTCGCTCAAAGGCCGCGATCTTGGCTTGCCAGCCGACGAAATGGCCAGGCAGCGGGATGTGCTGCTCCTGGTTGGCTTGTCTGGCGTGCTTGACCAACAGGCCATAGCGCTCTTTGCAGGCTTTGAGGCGGTCAATTTCACGGCGCAGACGGGCTTGTCGGCCATCCAAGCCACCGGAGTCCAGAAACACCGGACGGCTCACCTGGCGGGACGGCTCGTCTCCCTCGCTCATCTCCAGCACGGAGACTGTGATTAGCGACCTGACTCCCCAATCCCATCCAAGCACGCGGCGTTCTTGTTCCAGGGGCGAGACGGACACTGCTGGCACTTCCAGAATGACATCCAACACCGCGACCCCGCTCCCGTCAGCACTCGTGATTTCCCGTAAGGTGGGAGCTTGCGTGACCGCTCCTTGAGCCAGATACTCGAAGACCGGTTCTGGCAGCGCGATCTCCTGGCTCCACTCCCCCCAAGCCCAC
>WNGG01006263.1_pt1 | contig 13239 bp, 6 predicted proteins | sample 5400661 | NCBI WGS metagenome assembly WNGG01 (sample SAMN13153372, study PRJNA577476) | soil metagenome | isolation source: 100 cm soil or saprolite under Garry oak tree replicate 1 | place: USA:California | collected 2016-06-15
TACCTCTGCACGGCTATTAGCTGTCAGACTGAGAGCATTAGGTTCAGTTCTAGTATTTTTCTGAAAGCGACGAGTTTAACGCTTAAGCGCGCCGGTCGGACCCCAGACCCCTCATTCTCCTCATTCCTTCACTCTGATGATTCAGACAGAGCGCGCGAGAGAAGAGCCGACAACTCGTCGAGAACAATGTTGCTGAAAGTTGCACCATAAGGTGCCCAATCCCACTTCTTTGTTGTGAAAACCATCCGCGTGGCGGAACCATTCGACTCAATGAGGATCGTTCCCTGGTCGTTGCCCGATCCTATCCTAGCATAATCGTGATCGCTCCAAGAGAACTCAGCCTCACCAATGGTCTGCCACGTACGATTTCCCATGACGGCGGTTGAGATTGCCCTTTGGACAAGCGTCAAGAGGTGCTGTGTGTTCTCTCGATTAAGCCCAACTTCAAGATCGCCTGCACCCAATACGCCCCCTACTTCGGGATCGTTTTGATTCAAGAAGATGTTAGTCCTGTCATCCGAGGGTACGCGTGTTATGATGAGTTGGGTCTTGGCGTTAAACCGCAGGTCCCGAAATTCCACAACTCCAATCGAACGTCGTGTCATTGGCCCTGCCTAGAGATAACCTTCCTTCGCGAGAACTCTAACGAGCCAACCAGGCATGCGAGCTCCTGGATAACCCCAGTAATGACCCGGATCCACGTGCCAGTGCCAAGCTTGCGACGCTGGTGACATTTCCGGATCGTAGGGATGTTGCTCGCCCACGATCCTCATCCTAGGCTCCGAACGAATCTCCCAAATCATTTGGCCTCTCCCGGGCGTATCCGCCGTATCAGGGATCGACGTCCCAGGCTTTCCGAGAAGATCTTCCATTCCCTGGGCATTCGCTGGCCAACGTGTATCATCCAAAAGTGAGCCAATAGCCTTTCCTGCACCATATCCCGCGACTGATAGGGCGGCTCCCAATAGTGCTCCCTTGCCCACGGATTCACCGAATTCGGCCGCGTTGAACTGCCAGCTGCCTCCATTAGCGAGAGTGATTCCTCCTGAGGCGAAATACTGAGCGGCTCCGGCAACTGCACCGGATGTCGCTCCGGCAAAAGCAAATGCAGCCAAGCCGGAAGCGCCCGAGAAGGCAAACCCGCCGGACGCTGTTGCGGTGCCGAGTCCTAGCGTGCCCCCTGCAAAGGCGAGACTAGCTCCATAAGTGAGACCGGCTAGTGCTCCTACGGCGGCCCCTGCGAGTGCCGCTTCACCGCATGCGGAACTCGTCCAGCCACCCGTTGCCCAAACGCACCCGAAATAGCCAATTCCTGCTCCAATGCCGGCTCCGATCAGTGCCTCTACAAGGAATTGCCCCGTCGGATCAACATTATTGGTTGGGTTGTTCTCAACATACACATAGGGATTCAAGCTCTGAGGATCGGACGCGGCCCCTGCCAACGAATCTTGGCTTATGAAGCGGCCAATAGACGGGTCGTACCAACGTTGGTATTCGTAGTACAACCCTGTCGTTTGGCTAACAGGTTTGCCCGTGAACTTGTAGGTTTCACTTCCCGACGTGCGCGGGCCAGCTCGCATGCGGAGCCTCCTCAATTGGTCAGCTAGGCATACTTATTTTGAGTGTTCATGTGTTAGCGGGCGGGATTCTAGTTTCCGTACGATAAATATTCCATCCGCTCCTTGCCGACTAACTTGTCTGCGATAGTAACCTCTGAGCCAATCTATGAATTCGTTGAATTCCATCTTGTGCATTGGCATCGATCCTAGTTCAGGAACCATCGAGTCCCAAATGGCCACGAGAATACCTTCGACCTCGCTGAGGGACCAGATATCAGTAAGAAACTTGAGTAGGCTTGACTTGTCAGGGTCAGCTCCCCGCCAAATATTCAATTGTTCCTCGAAGAGATCCATGGCATCGTTTTCCCCAGGATATGAGGTCACAAGCAACGCAAGAGGCCTGGGAACCCTAGTAAGAATAGCATCTACAAAGCTTCTGACGTTATCCAATACTTGGCGAACTTGATATTCGCCGAATGTAAGCCCAATGCCATTGTCTGCACCGTACCTTGCCACCTTCCGCGTGAGAGCGATGAAGTCTGCGTTTTCTCTTAGGGAGAGTAGCATAAGGAATGTTGGGCCCGCCAAAGTTAGTCCTCTATGGGGGCTATCCAGGCAATAAGCTCGTCAAACCCTCGGTCCGTTGGACCCCAAAATTGCTTTCCGAATCCATACCCGCCACCAGGTTTGGGCTCAGGATAGTAGTCCAAAACATGAGGAGTCGGAACACCTGCGTGAGGCGGCCCTGTTACATCAACTCGTACAATCATGTTTCCATTCTCGTCATAGAATCCCATCGTGTGTAGTCCTCTGTCGTCGAAAGTGCGCATGATACTGTTTGGGATTCCTCCCTTTTCTGCTGTTTCGGGAAGGTTGATGCCACGTCCTATTGTCCTAATGTTGAGCAATTCCGCATCGCTCGCTCCAGACGATGACTCCGCCAGAAGTTTCGCGCCGATACTGTATCCCCCGTATGCCAACAGAGCCAGTCCGAATCCTATGCTTCCCCACTCTAGGGCTCCAGACATTGTTGGGGTGCCACCTGTGGCGTATGTGTAGCCGGTGTAGGCTCCTGCAGCAATACCGAAACCGGCCGCGCCAACGAATAGGAGGTCCGTGCCACCTGTCGCGAACGTCAATAACGCAAGAGCGCCGATTCCGACCGCCTGTTTTTCTTCTGGGCTTAAGCCGCCGTACCATTGAGCTCCAGAGACTGCGGCCGTTGAAAGACAGCCGCCGAAGTTGCCTATATCGCAACAATTGGTCCACGCGCACTCTTCGGAAACCTCGCCGGACGGGTCAACGCTGTTGGTTGGATTGTCGAGGACGTACGTGTACGGATTCAGGGTCTGAGGATTCCCCAGTCGTCCGGGATAGGGGTCTTGAGAGATGAACCGTCCAGTGGTCGCATCATACCATCTAGCCCCATAGTAGTACAAGCCCGTTGCAGCACTGTAGAGTTTGCCTGTGAATTTGTATGTCTCACTGCCTGTTCCCTTGTTGTCTGTGCCGTAGGGCTGATAGCTCTCCGAGAATATGACGTTCACGCTGGTAGAGGAATCTGTCACTAGACGAGTCGTGCCGAGAGCGTCTGCGAAATAGTAGAATACGCTTGGGTAGTTGCAGGCTGCGCACACGACCTTGGCGATTCTCATTCCGGCCGCGTAGACGTAGTCGTTGTCCGACCCTGCACAGCAGTGTTCTGATAATGTATCGGTGCCAAGATAATCATAGAATGCTCGGCCGGAACCCTCCATGCTCTCGACCCTACGGCCTAGACCATCGTACGCGTAGTAGCCTTGAACCCCGGAGTTGTTGCCAGCCTTCAGCAGGTGGCCCGGAACATCCCACGTGTAGCTCCATTGCGAGCTGCCTGAGTTCTTGGAGACGAGGTTCCCATTCCCATCGTAACCATAGCTGGTTGTGCTTGAGCCGGTTGTTGAGCTGGCTAGTGTATTGTTTCCAGAGTTGTAGTTGTAGCTGGTAGCTTGGCCATGGAGGCTCTGGCTTACGCGGTTGTCCATGCCGTCGTACGAGTAGGACATAGTTGTTGATACGGGGCTTGTGAGAGGTCCGTTTACCAGGGCTCCACCTGTAAGACGGTTCATAGGGTCGTAGCTGTACTGCTCGCTCACCCTGCCGCTGTTCACGAGGCCGGTTACATTGTAAACATCTCCCGTGTTAGTATACTGGTATGTGAGGGATAGAAGTGAAGGAGTATTCTCGCCAGGCTTCAGCACGGCGATCGACTTGGTTCTTGAGAGAGAATCGTACATGTAGCTCTCTAGCGGTCCGTTTCCGGGGTGTCCGTTTCCAAACTGTACGGTTTTGACCTGGTCGTTCTTGTAATAGGTGAAGTTAGCATAATAGTTTGTGAACGCTAAGCCGATTGTCCAGGTCGCCACAGAAACCCTTCCGAGCCCATCATATGCATAGTTGACTTGGAGAAGATCGTTGTAGGTTATCTGAGCAAGTGTCTCGCCGCTGTAGCGAAAGCGGATAGAGTAGCCAAACGGGACGATACCGCCGGGTGTGGAGGTTGATGGTGATTGGCTCGATGGCCCGCCAGTAGGACTCTTCACCGGGTCCAGATAGCTGCTCGCAATGTAATCACTGGGCGCGGTCGTGTAGAGGTCGTACAATGTGAAGGAGCCGGGTATGTAGTCTATCTCCGTTACTCTGGTCCATTGCTTCTCCAGGGCTTTGTACAGATAGTCGCCTACCCTGAGCTTTGTAACAGAGAGCCAACCGACAGTTCCATTGCTCTGTCTTACCCATAATTGCTGGATGGTTGCGTTGTCTGTTCTAAGCGGGACGCCACTATCGGTTTTGATGACGAGCATATTGTTGGTTTGCACCGTCTCCACTCGAGTGATCGTCGAGACTACGTACTGCCCGGTCGTAATGTTGTAGGAGAGCAGGTTCATGCCCGCCTGGAGCTGTTGAACTGGAGCCACACTGCCGTCAGCGAGGGTGATGAGGGTTCCGGCGGCGACGCTGCCTCCTCCTCCACAGTCTCCTATGGGCCCTCCAACGCACGTGGCCCCGTTGATCTTGTACGATTCAGTGAGTACCCTGTTCCGGGAATCGTAGGTGTAATTGATAGTTGCATTCTGGCTTTGTAACTGAAGGAGATTGCCAGTCTTGTCGTAGGTGTAATTGTCGCTTGTAATGACTGACCCGCGGTAAGTGATGGTTGAGATGCGATTCATCGAGTCGTAGCTGTAGACGGTCCGGACGCCGCTCCTGTCCAGCTTGCTAGCCACATTTCCGTTGGCGTCATAGGTATATGATTCAGACTTCCCATCAGCATAGCTTATACTGGTCGGCCGGTTGAGATTGTCGTACGCGTAGATTGTTGAGGGCCGAGTGAGATAATTGTTTCCGAATGGCACCGTGGCCTTTCTTAGGTTTCCAACCTCGTCTTGGAAGTAGTTTGCGTAATAAAAGCACCCGCTGCAGCCGCCGAACTGAAAGACCTGCGTTAGGTGGGATAGTCTGTCATACTGAGAATTGCCGAGGCCGTTTCCATTCTCATCGTAAGAAGAAATGACATTTAGAATATCATTATACTGCTTGCTTGTTGAGTTTCCGTCAGGCTGGGTTGTGATGGTTGGTCTGCCCAGCGTGTCGTACTGGTAGCTGAACCTGTTCCAGAGCGCGTCGGTTTCACTGGTCACTTTCCCCTGCCAGTCATAAGTGTAGTTCTCGCTGGAGTAAGGTTGGCCATTCAGGAATTTTTCGACTGCGGAAAGCCGGCCGAGCCCATCGTAGATTTGCTGAGTCTTCCAGCCCTGTTCGTTCGTCGCATTCACATAGTTGGCCTGGTCGTTGTATGTGTACGCAGTAAAGTCTCCGGTGGGATAGCTGACCCTTGTCAGGCGGGAGAGAATGTCGTAGCGGTATGTCGTGTTGTAGCCATTGGGGTCCACGCTTGAAAGCATCGTCCCAATGGTGAAATTGTAGCTGAAGAGTTTCGAGATCAAAGTCCCTCCTGGAACCAGAGTCTGGTTCAGGCTAGTCAAGTAGGCTGACTGGTACTTGGGAGAGTAGCCGTATGAGGTCACGTTGCCCCGCGCGTCGGTAGCGCTTGTGGGGTTTCCAAATCTGTCGTACTTTATGGAGGACGTGAGCCACTGCGCGCCGCTGGCCGAATTGTACAACTGTCTCGTCTGGTTCAAACCTCCACGCCACGCGTAACCAAAGTAGGTCTCTATCGGGACAGATCTGGTTCCATTCTGAAGCTCCGCTCTCCCAGCTAGAGCGCCGTGAATGTTCGAGGCAGGTGCGCCATTCTGGATGAACGAGTTCGAGAAACTTGTACCCGTAATACCACGCGCGACTGTTGCGACCCTCACGTTGTCGAAAAGAGCCGAGTATCCTCCGGCATAGAGGCCGATCCCAGTGGCCGAGGTTATGTCGTTCGAGGTGAACGAGCCCGAGACAATGCATGGGGTTATTCCCGGAGCGCTCGCTGACCCCCATGCTTGTGTCCCGCTTATGGTGAAGTTGAACCGGTACCACACGTTGTAGCTCAGCGTGCAGGGATTCTCCGGTCCCCATCTAACATTCTCGTCGAGCAAGGAGAGCTTGACACCGCCGGCGGTGTTGTGAAGGACGAGGGCCCATTCCCGCACCCCGATCCCTGGGTAGTGAGCAATCAGTCCCACTCTCTGGTCTGTGGAAGCCATTGGTTTTGTTATCAGTATGGAAGCGATTATGGAAACGTTCGAACTGCTGAAGCCGGTCCAGGAAAAGACCGCCTGGTTGGCAGGGCTGAAAACCGGGCTAGTTCCGTTGTAGACCCCGTTCTTGACCCGCCATGTCCCATTGTATACGTTCCAAGAAGAATCGGTGCTGGTGAAGTTATTCTGGCTGAAGGTTTCTTGGAACGCGTTGAAGCCTGGTTGGAGACCGTTGTTATAGTATGAGTTGAAGGTCTCGTGGTACCAGCCTGCTGAGGCGTTGATGACCCTGCGGCTATAGATGAGGTCGCCCCACAAGTCATACCTGTAATAATTTGTAAGGCTTCCAAGATTCGAGCCGTCTGTTACAAGATTCACCTCGCTGGTAACTTCACCGTTAACACCAAAGCGTTGCTGCCCGCCACGAACGAAGTTGTGACTACTATCAGATATATTCCAGTTCATGGCCGCAAAGGAGAGAGCATAGGTGTTGTAGCTCAAGGGCTGACTGGAGGTCCCGTTGTAGGTCTTCACTATCGAATTCGTAATCTGGTCTCCCGGGCCTTGGGTGTAGTTGTATTCGAAACGGCGAATTGGAATCAGCGCAGAGGCGTTGGTTATCTGTCGGAATACGCGGTAAGTGTAGGCTCCGTTCCCCAACAAGTTCTGACTATAGGTGTAGCTTGTGTACCAACCAGTGGGATAGGTGATGCGAGTCAATAACCAGCCTGTTGTGTCATAAGAGTAGCTTGTAGTTCTCGTCGCAGGGTCAGTGACCCTCGTTAGACTCTGGCTCGAGTATCCATAGGTTATTCGCCTTGCAAAACCGCTTCCACAGATGCTGCTGCCCTGTTCAATGCTAGTGAGGAGCCCGCTCGTATAGCACAGTAGAAAGGTCCTTCCGACGGTATCTGTGATTTGGGAGATCACGTTAGTGGATGAATTGTAGCTGACAGTAATGTTATTCCCCAATGGGTCAAAAATCCTGGTAAGCCTATGATCGTTTCCAACGAACGCGTACAGGTTTCCAGCTCTGTCGTACATGTAAACGTCAGGCACGCTCCTTATCAACTGGAACTGCTCCCCTTGATGGTTCTCGAACGTCGTAGTTAGAGCACTACCTGTCCAGAACGACATCGGTATTCTATAGCCCTGCCCGTCCCACAAATGGATGAAAGAAGGGTACTGCCCGCTACTCATCCATGGGAAGTTGAGTTGCCAGCCGTTTCCGATTGGGGCCCAGGGATATGTTTCATAATTGAGCGTGGTCCCTCCAGGCACGCTGATTGGTTCCGTGAACACCCGCGTGATCTCTAAGCTCAGACCGCGGCCACGAAGGCTGAGGTCGGTCTGCCTGACGGTCAGCATTCCGCTGCTCGGGGAAACGGACTCGCCAAGGTTTGAGAAATATTGCCCGTATGGTGATACGCCGTTGCCGTCCCAGGGATCGCTTGGAGTCGCATATGGGGACCAGACCCGCTCTATAGGAATCGAGGCAAACATGACGTTACCAGTGTAACTAGTCCCGTTTCGCTGCGTCCACATGAGCAGTGTCCGGTTGGCACCGTTGCTGCTAGCCGAAACAAGATTCGAGCCGAGCTCGTCAATTGAGCCCTGGCCTGTGACTGGAAAAACCGCTGACCTGTCTCGCCATTGCTCTGCCGGAGTCTTGCTCTTCATAACTATCGAGGATCCAAGTATTCCAAATACATACAGGTCGTTGGTGGAATAGTCAAGAGTGATTGCTGGGGACGGAGTGGCAGGTATTATTGCGGTCGAGTAGCTCCACTGAGAACTCACAGGGTTCAAGTATGCATACGTGACGTTTTCACCGATACCTGGGTATACCACGTGTATTCCGTAGCTGGTGTCAGAAACGGCTGAGAAGTCTGAGAAATCCGAAAAGCCAGGCTGATAGTACGCGGTTGGATCAATGATCTGATACGGTGCCATGCAACAGCTGAAAGTAGCGTTCAGGGTAGGAGGCGAGCTCGTCTCCCGCGAATAGTAATTTGCGATGGTACCGCCGCGGTCAACTACGAACAGGAAGAGTCCGTAATTCGACCAGTGGTTGATATCATCTTGGGGCTTATACATTCCTGCGATTGAGCTGGAAACGTCATATGTTGCAATCACGTCTGGGCAGGGGTTTGTGAATATGCAAGAGTCGATAAAGTTTGGAACCCAGGATAACGTCCCAGGCAACGGGCCGGGCATGTGGTGGTAAGTTATGCTAGACTCGCTCCATGTCGAGTTATTGGCGTAGATCGCCAGACCGTGCAGGAAGGGCCCGACAGGCCCCCAAGCAGCGCCAATCTTCATTGTGAGAGAGGCTGACGAAAACTGTTCTGAGGCGATGGCGGCTGGAAGATTGAAGGAGATGAAAGTGTCCTCGACTCTGCCCGAGACATTCCACAGCATTAGTCGTGATTGCCCACCGTAGTTGGTGTCCGGGCTGGAGGAATTAGTGTAAGAATCGGCTGATGCGACCGCTGTCTGCGAAACAGGCGTTCCATAGAAAAGTCGCGTCTTGAGCTGGGCCGAGGTTCCGCTTGGGGAAAACTGGTAGATTAACCGTACTCCTCCTTGGGAGTCAGCTGGGATAACTATGGATTTGAAATACTGGTCAGCAAGGCCGCAGCCGTACTGTCTGTCCGCAACCAGCTCGCCTCCTCTGAAGGCTACCAGCTCAGCATTCTCTGAGTAAGCTCCACCAGCGCAAAAAGACGTCCCAAGGACTGTGATGTACCAGTTGGAGGAGAACGCCAGAAAGCCATTTGACAAAGTAACGGACACAAACCTGTGACCCAGACTCACAGAACAATAGTTGAAGAAACAAGTGAAGCTTCTGGTGCCCGCCTGATAAACTGGTCTCCAGGAGATCTTTGCCCCAGATATGGTTCCTATTACGTACGAAATGGATGCCCAGGCCACTTGACCCCGGATTAGTGTCCCACCGACGCTATTCCCTGTCGCTACGATAAGTGTCTGTCCAGAGTACGATACCGCGGGAGCACAGGTCTGAACATCGCATAAAGTGGGCCAGCCTGCGGGCATGGATTGTGGGCTGAACCAGTTGACGCCGTCGGATGAGTTCGTATATTTTACCTGGGCACCGTCGTAGTAAAAGACCCAGTAACGGCCTCCGGTCGGATCATAGAAGATCTTCCTCTGGAAGCCGTAGGCCGTGGCGTCGAGTGTAGAGCTGGACCCAACGATGCTCGGGTCGACTTCGAGTCTGGAAGTCTGCGTCCCAGGATCAATGAAGAGGGCGAACTGACCAGGAGAGATGCTTGTGATTGCGCTAAACGTCGCGGGGACGTCTTCCCAAGAAAGAGTATAGTTCGACGACCCGAAGCTCGCTTGAAGCCTCCTTTGCACGCCAAATAGGCGGTCAGGGCTAGTCGCGTTCTGCCATGAAAGTTTGAAACGGTACCGAGCGATGGTTCCAGATGTGAACTGAAGGTCCCACTGCACGGGCCCCGCTGTTGTCGCCTTGTAAACGACCATCAGTTTTCCAGAGTACTCGCCAGCTACATGCATTGTCCTAGCAACGTAGGTGCCGGTGGAGTTGGTGCCGATGATGATGAAATTGCTCGAACTTGGGTTTAGAGGAACCCACTGGCCGTTAATGAATCCCTCGACACCCCAAGACAAATCGGAGCTGAGGACCCGGCCATTCGGGCCCAGTAGCTCATCATGAGGGTTTGCGCCTCCCAGTAGTCTCAGCCTAACGGCTGAGTTGTACAAAGTCAGGTTCTGAGTTGAGGTCTCGATAATCCCACCCGCACCCACGAGCCTGTCAGCTTTTGAGACGATGGTTCTAGGGAGAAAGAGGTTAGGGACCGGGTCGACGTTCGGATGCAAGTTATCAATCGCTCCTGATATTGCCGTCGGACAACTGGGGTTTGCGGTACGTGCTGCGCTCGCGGCGTTCCATGATAACAGCGTTGAAGGGCATTGAGCAGCCCCAGCTAGAGTCACGGGTGACGACAAGCCCCCCAAAGCCTGCACCAGTCCAGGTAACAGAGTGCCGATGGATCCCAGAACTGTAAGCAGGATCAGAGCTGACACTAGTGCTGTCTTTGCGACTTTTCCGGTTAGACGGCCGGGAATCCACAGAGAAACGGCCCTTGTTTCCGACAAGATAAGACGATGGCTGATTGCAGAGTTATTATTCTTAAGAGGTTTGGAACAGTATTGTGTAGGAAAAGTGAAATTGAAAAGTGTGTGACTCTGTAATCTACGCTTCGGAAGCCCTTCTGATGAGATCCCAAAGTCTCTGGGAGGGCCTGAGCGCGCGATTCACCCGATGCGGGAGATTTCATGATCCATTAGAGAGTAGGGGAGTCGGACCCAAGGTACAGGTCCCTTCTAAGGAGTCACATCCCATGATTGGTTCCTCCGGCAAACCAGACCCGCGCAAACTCGAGGCTTGATAGAACTAGCTGTGGGTTGTACGCAAGCTGGAGCAGCAAGATATTCAAAAGACGTCCGGTTTGGATACTTCCTTACGCCCTATTTACGTCGATTGGGGCGACGCGAGGAAACCGCTTACGCGGCCCAGAAGGGATTTGAACTTGTATTCCCATCCACGCCAAGGGTCTGAAGCTGAACTCAAGAACGACCTTGGCCCACGAGTCTTCGGTTCGGACTGCAATACGCCCTGTTGTTCGGTGCGAATGGCCTCAGTTAGTTGGAATTGGTAGGATCGGGTGTCGCGCTATCGCGCTTTCTTTGGGCCTTTGAGCCAGCCTCCGATTCCAAGTTCCCTAGGCTTGCTATCCGGGTCGATTGTAACTGAGCCGTCGTTCTGGAGTTGAAGTCGTCTCCATCTGTTGTCACTAGACGTCCCGCGTAGAGTTCTCACCCTTGCAAAGTGCTGGACCTGTCCTCCTTCGTCGCCGGTTCGGAATTCGATGATGCCGTCGCAGAGCGATTCGAACTGTTTGTAGAAAGAATCGGACGCGATTCCCATCATCACTGAATGAAACATTGCGAGACCACGGATCTTCGCGTAGGGAATGATCCTCGTCCTCCAAATATCGATCATCAACTTCTCATCAGTATAGTGACACATCACAGAGGTGTTGTCATCAATATGCAACCATCTTTTCTCATCCTCAGAAACTCCCTCCCGGATGATGTTGACTACTCTGCTGCTCCAGTGATTGAGGTCGAAGGATTGATGTTCGTAAGCTTCCCGTCCCTTCGATCGCATACCCTCAGGGGTTTCAGGATGTGCCAGCCCTGTCATCACGTCGTATGTGTCCAGTATTCTGAGGTGGTCCTTCTGCTCCAGCTCTCTCACGTTCAATCCGAGTTTAGTTAGGGAGTCTCGAACTTCGTGGGGTGGGTGCATGTAGGTATGGTACTCTGTGCGCGCTCCGTTTTTCAAAGCGCTGGCAGCTATTGTGAGCGATGTTTCGTACCATGGAGAGTCTGGACCGAACTCAACCAGATAGCTTGCTCCGAATCTGATTCCATTGGGAACGAGATCCTCGAGTATTGCTAGCGCCGGGGTCTGTTCCATGGTCCAGGTTTCACACTCTAAGGGCGTTCTATTTTTCTCCAACACTTATGGTTAAAGCTGAACTAGTTCTGGCTGTAATCGCCAAACATTGCGAGAGCCAAGTAATGACAAGGAGGACTGAGTGAAATCTTGTCAAAGCCCAATCTATTGATCACAACTGATGTCGTTGACAAACGTAGCATTCAGACTCTGTCCAAGTATGCGAGGGTTTTTAGCTCGACTGGCCTCGACGAGGCATCGCTAATCCAACTGCTTCCATCCATCGACATCCTTCTCCTGTTCTTCTGGCCTAGTTTTCTCACCCCTGAAAACCTATCGAAGATGACCAAGCTGAGGCTCATTCAGAGCATCCTTGCGGGCGTCAACCACATCCCTTTCGCCCAGCTCGACAAGAAGGTCGTAGTTTGTAGCAACGCGGGTGCTTATTCTGACGAGGTTGCTGAGTACGCCTGGTCTCTCTTGCTCTCGGCTGCTAAGAGAATAGTTGACTTTCACAATGCAATCAAGACGGATCAATGGACTTTGAGGCGAACATTAGGCGGGAAGGAAGTAACCATTCTGGAAGAAAGAACGCTGGGCATTCTTGGATATGGAGGGATAGGGTCCGCCGTTGCCCAAATCGGCAGGGGGTTCAGGATGAAGATCTGCGCGTTCTCGAGAAAACTTGTTCGAGAGAAGGGGGTAAGATCGTTTCAAGGAGACAAGGGACTCTTGACCGTTCTGGCGGAGAGCGATGCCGTCATAGTCTCGCTCCCCCTAACAGAGCTCACCAACAAGATCATCGGCGCGGAGAAACTTGCGACGATGAAGAAAGATGCGATACTTGTGAACATAGCCCGTGGAGAGCTGGTTGACGAAACAGCGCTCTACGAACACTTGAAAGCTAACCCAGATTTTCGATACGCGACCGATGTGTGGTGGTATCGAGAGGGCAAGGAATCTCTCAAGACTACGCATCCGTTCTTCGAACTGCCCAATTTCATCGGGACCCCTCACGTATCAGGCCCATCAGGATTAGCCACGGGAAAACCGGTGAAGTTTGCAGTGGAGAATGTGAATCGGTTCCTTCGGGGTCTCACGCCAAGAAACATTGTCGACCCCCGGGAATATCTTGTCACGGACAGACAAGAGTACTAGGTTCAACCGCTCATCCATTGATCGTCTTGGCAAGCAGATCCAGTGACACGTTGCCGCCGGATATGACCAGGACGACCCTCTCGCCAAGCTTTTCCAAATCTCTGCTTGAGAGTAGGACGGCGGCAGGCGCTGCCCCTGAGGGCTCGGGGAAGATGTGGGCTTCACGAACCAGGAGTTTCATCGCCGAGAGGATCTCGTCGTCCGAAACACTGTAGACCCCATCGACGTACTTTCTGCAAGCTTCGAGCGTCAGATCTCCAACAGCCGACGGGATAAGCCCGTCCGCGATCGATTTCGGCGAGTCGAATGTGACAATCTTCCCGGC
>WNGG01010106.1_pt1 | contig 13238 bp, 14 predicted proteins | sample 5400661 | NCBI WGS metagenome assembly WNGG01 (sample SAMN13153372, study PRJNA577476) | soil metagenome | isolation source: 100 cm soil or saprolite under Garry oak tree replicate 1 | place: USA:California | collected 2016-06-15
GCACGCGTGTCCTTCCCGTCCCCGGCGGGCGCGCAAGGACAATGCGCATCATGGCCGAGCAACCCGCTGGCGCGCGAACCCTGGCCTTAGGGACCGCTGAGAGCAAGCCCGCCTGGCTGCGTGCCACCGAAGGCGAGCACCGCTGGTGGATCGTCGCCTCGCTCGTCGTGGCCATCGCGGCGCAGTTCTCGCTGCCCAGCCGGTTCGTGCTGCATCCGGCCTACATCGCCCCGTCGGTCGAGGCCGTGCTGCTCGTCGTGCTGACGATCATGCATCCGACCCGCCTGTCACGGCGCACGCAGCGGCTGCGCATCGCCTCGCAGATCCTCCTCGCGATCATCGCGGCGGCCAATACGGCATCCGTGGTGCTGCTGATTCGCACGATCACGTCCGGCCACCACGTCGCCGCGGACACCCTGCTGGTCGGTGGCGGCGAGATCTGGTTGACCAACACGATCGTGTTCGCCCTCTGGTTCTGGGAGTACGACCGCGGCGGGCCGGCCGCCCGCGCGCACGGCACCGCTGACATGCCGGACCTGCTGTTCCCGCAGCTCACCGACGAGCACATGGCGTCGAAGTGGGACCCCCACCGACACCTTGCCGCTGTCACGCTGGGCAAAGCTGCTGTTCGCCCTGCAGGCCGCGATCTCGTTGGTGACCGTGGCGCTGATCGCCGCCCGGGCCGTGAACATCCTGCCCGGCGCCTGACCTGGTTTTGGCCGCGCGAGCCGCCATGCGCGGACCGGACGGCCAAAACCGATCTGGCTACGAGCGCACGAGACGAGCGATGGCCGCCGACGCCTCCTTGACCTTGGCGTCAGCCTCAGCACCGCCCTGGTTGATCGCGTCCGCAACGCAGTGCGCGAGATGCTCGTCCAGCATGCCGAGCGCGAACGACTCGAGCGCGCGGGTTGCGGCCGACACCTGGGTGAGCACGTCGATGCAGTACGTGTCGTTCTCGACGAGCCGCTGCAGACCGCGGACCTGGCCTTCGATCCGACGCAACCGCTTGAGCTGGGCGTCCTTCGATTCGTGATAGCCCGGAGTCGCCTTCATACCCCGTGAGGGTATCAGCGGATGCGCTGGACGGGGCGTTCGCGCTAAGGGCCCTGACCGGCATCGGGGGGAATCCGGCCAGAGCCGTATCCAGCATGACTCGCAATTCGCCATCGCGCACATGACCCTTACCACGCTCGACGCTGTGCGGCTAGGCGTACACGCATGGTGCGCAATGTCGCCCGTGCGGGCGAGAATTCACGCGGCCAGCGACCGCCGAGGGCCAGGGACCGCCGAGGGAAAGAGATCGTCATGCCGCGATCCGCCACAACCCCCGATCGCGTGAAGATCGTCTCAAGCCTCACGAGGAGCGGATCCTCACGCGGCCAGAGTGACAGCATCGTCGCGGCGATCAGAATGCGACTCGATGATGCCAACTGGACGGTGGCGGGCCTGCCCATCGTGTATGAGGATCTCGACGGTGGATCAGCAGAGCGTGGGTCCTGGGATCCGGTCGCGGAGGCCGTGAATGCCAGACGTGCCGCAGCGGACCCCGATGTGCTCGCCTACATCGGGACGCTCGACGCCGACGCTGCACCCTTCTCGATCCCGATCCTCAACCAGGCCGGCCCGTTGCTCATGATCTCGCCGTGCAACACGTATCCAGGCCTGACCGTCGCATTCGAGCCGGGCGAGCCCGACGTGCACTACCCGACCGGGACGCGCAATTACGCACGCACCGCGGTTCGCGACGATCGGCAGGGGAAGTTCGCCGCCGCGTGGGCACGCGAAGTCGGCGCTCGGCAGGCGGTGGTGTTGCACGACGGCGAACCGTACGGCCGTGGCGTCGCACTGCCGTTCGCCGACGAGCTGGCCGCGCTCGGTGTCAAATTGCCGATGCCACCACTCGAGATCGAGCGCAAACGCGCTGAGTACCGCGAATCGGCCGCGGCGGTCGCGTCCGCGCAGCCCGACCTCGTCTTCTACGGCGGAATCATCCAGAACGGTGCGGGTCCCCTGTGGCGCGCGCTATGTGCGGTGTTGCCGCACGCCATCTTGATGGGCGCCGACGCGCTGTTCGAGCGCGCGTTCATCCAGGACGCTGGCGATGCCGCCGAGGGAACGCTTATCACATTCGCCGGCATAGCGCCCGAGTTGCTCACCGGCTCGGGTGCGCGGTTCGTCAAGCGCTACCAGGAACTGGTGGGCACGGCTCGGGTGCGCGGTTCGTCAAGCGCTACCAGGAACTGGTGGGCAGCCCGCCCGAAAGCTATGCAGCCTCGGCATACGACGCAGTCGGCGCCGTTCTTGCGGGCATCGATCAAGCAGGGCCTGGCGATCGCGCGGCGATAACCCGTGCCGTGCTGGGCACGTGCGACTTCGACGGCCTGCTCGGCCGATGGAGCTTCGACTCGAACGGCGACATCGACCTCGATCGCGGGACTCGGCTCGTCGTCGCCGGCGGGCAGTTCGTCGCGCGCGAAACGGCTCCGCTGGACCCGTGACAGCCGTCAGGCCAGCCGGTCGAGCACGCGACCGATCGCCGCGAGCCCTCGATCCAGCTCGCCGGCCGACACCGTCAACGCAGGCCGGAAACGCAGGCTGGACGCGCCGCAGCCGAGCACCAGCACCTGCTCGTCCTCGCGCAGGCCGGTGATCAGCGCGTCACGCAACTCCGCACTCGGCAAGGTGAAGGCGCACATCAGGCCCCGCCCGCGGACGTCGCGCACGATCTCGTGTTCGGCCGCCAGGGCGTGCAGTCCGCCGAGCAGGTGCTCGCCCAGGCCGGCGGCGCGCGCGATCAGGCCGTCGCGTTCGATGATCTCGAGGACGCGCCGGGCGCGGACCATGTCGGTCAGGTTGCCGCCCCAGGTCGAGTTGATCCGTGACGAGACGGCGAAGACGTTCTGCGGCACCTCGTCGACGCGCCCGCCGGCCATCACGCCGCACACCTGGGTCTTCTTGCCGAACGCGACGACGTCGGGCTGCACGCCGAGTTGCTGGTATGCCCAGGCGGTACCGGTGAGGCCGACGCCGGTCTGCACCTCGTCCAGGACGAACAGCGCGTCGAACTCCCGGCACAGTGCCTGCATCGACTGCAGGAACTGGGGACGGAAGTGGTTGTCGCCGCCCTCGCCCTGGATCGGTTCGGCGATGAAGCAGGCGATGTCGTTCGGGTGCGCCTCGAACGCGGCCCGCGCCGCCGCAAGGGATTCCAACTCCGCTGCCTCGACGTCGGCCGTGCCGTTGATCGCCGGCGCCGGGATGCGCGGCCAGTCGAACTTCGGGAAGCGCGCGACCTTGTTCGCGTCGGTGTTGGTCAGCGACATGGTGTAGCCGGTGCGTCCGTGGAACGCGTTCTGCAGATGCAGCACCCGCGTGCCGAGCGCCGGGTCGATGCCGTGCGCCTCGTTCCAGCGGCTCTTCCAGTCGAAGGCGACCTTCAGCGCGTTCTCGACGGCGAGCCCGCCGCCCTCGATGAAGAACAGGTGCGGCAGCGCCGGATCGCCCAGCACTCGCACGAACGTCTCGACGAAGCGCGCCATCGGCACGGAGTAGACGTCGGAGTTGCTCGGCTTGTTGACGGCGACCCGCGCCAGCTCATCGCGGAAGGCCGCGTCACCGGCGAGCGACGGATGATTCATACCCAGCGCAGAGGACGCGAAAAAAGTGAACAGATCGAGGTAGGACGTGCCGGTGCGGGCGTCGACGAGTTGCGACCCGCGCGAGGCGTCGATATCGAGCACGAATGCAAATCCGTCGGCCAGCATGTGCCGGGCGATCGTGTCGTGAACCTGGGCCGCGGTGATCTCATTTGCGGCAACGGAGGCAAACGCGGACATGGCCGGAGCCTACAAGAATGCTTCCTGCGCAAACGCTTGACGACCGATGAATCTACGGTGGCAACGGCCTGTCGGTCGGCTCCGTGTCGTCCGGCCCGACGACGGGATGCGCCCGGTTCTCGAAGAACGTCTGCAGCACGACCGTCGTGCGCGTCGATACCTTGGCCCGGCGCCGGATCAGCGCCTCGAGCGCGGTCGGCGAGCGATTGACAAAACGGCCAGTGCCGGAGATCCAGCCGTCGGAGAGTGCCGACTGAACGAACGAGGTCTCGATCTCAGTCAGGTCGGCGCTCGACAGCGCGACGTGAAGTATGTGAACCGTGGCCGGCCGGGGCTGTTGGGGTTCCTGGGTCGCGCTGTGGCCGCTACAGGCAATCTGGACCGCGTCGTCTCGACGGTTGATCATCTATCCCGATCATCGGACAGTCCCGGACCGGCAGGCCCGGCTGACATGCCTGGTACCCGACGTAACGGTGCCCGAGCCGCAAGCGGCTCGGGCACCAGGGGCACCGGTTCGTACAACGAACCGTTCGTGGAGGTGGCGGGAATCGAACCCGCGTCCTCCGTCGCCTCAACAGGGCTTCTCCGGGCGCAGTGTGCCTTGCCGCTACTCGGCCCCACCGGTCTTGCACACAAGCCGGTGTGACGGGCCCAGTCGCTGTGAGTTGTCCCGTCCAGGCCCGCGACCGGCGAGGACGGTAAGTCACCTAGCTGACGCCAGCGAACCGAGCCGGTGACGAACCCGGGCTGACGGAGCCGCTATCGCTTAGGCAGCGAGAGCGAACTCAGCGCGATTGGAATCGGCGCTTATTTTGTTTGCGTCGCTTTTTTAACGAGGTCAGCAACGCGGTCCTCGGCCCGCTTCCCCTGTCTCGACGTCCGGAGTCGAGACCATTCACCCCCTGGATTGGATGGCTTACTCATCCGAGGGTACCGGCAACGCGTCCCGCACCGGTACAACTGACAATGTGGCACGAGAGCCAACCGTCGCGCAGGAGATAGAGAGCAAGTACGACATTGCCTCCGATTTCGTCATGCCCGACCTGAGACGGTTTGCCGCGAGCGTCGCGACCGACGCGGTCAACCTGTCGAGCACGTACTACGACACCGAGGACCAAGACCTGCTGCGCTACCGGCTTACGTTCCGCCACCGTGCCGGCGACGCCGATACCGGCTGGCAGCTCAAGATCCCGGGACGCGGCGAACGCACCGAATTGCACTGGCCGGTGGGCGACGAGCCACCGGTCGAGTTGCGCGCTTTGCTCCGCCCGTTCCTGCGCGACAACCCGCTCATGCCGTCGGTGCGGCTGGACGTCACCCGCGTCCGCTACTGGCTCCACTCCGCAGACGATGAGCTGATCGCCGAGATCGCCCACGACGACGTGCGGGCGGTCGGGCTGGGCGCCGAGGTACGCGCACCGCGCTGGCACGAGGCCGAGATCGAGCTGGGGCCGGCCGGGTCGCACGCCGTACTGGCCAAGGTCGGCGGGGCCCTGCGCAAGGCGGCGGCCCGCCCGTCCACGAGTCGCTCGAAACTTGCTCGGGCGCTGGTCGGCATCGGCAACGAGGGCGTGGGCACGCCGCGGACGTCAGCCGGTACTGTCCTCGTCGACTACATCGCCCAGCAGTGTGACGCGCTGGTGGCCGGGCACTTCGGCGTCCAGCGTGATGCCGACGAGTCGATCCACGACACGCGAGTCGCGTCGCGCCGCCTGCGCAGCACGTTGCGGACGTTCGAGCGATGCTTCGACGCCGAGCAGGCCAGTGCGTTCGAGGACGAGCTCAAGTGGTACGCGTCCGTCCTCGGCGACGTCAGGGATCTCGAGGTGCTGCGCGAACGGTTGGCGGCGGCCGTCGCCGAGCTACCCGACGATCTCGTGGTCGGCCCGGTTGCCGACCACATCGACAAGCAGCTGACCGACGAGCTGTCGGTCAAACGTGCCGAGCTGCTCGAGGCGATGACTGGCGAGCGCTACGCGGACCTGCTGGCCGAAGCAACCCGCTGGCGCGACGACCCACCGTTCACCGCGGCCGCGGGGCGTCCGGCAAGCACCTTGCACGACGCCGTCGGCCGGATCGAGAAGACGCTCGCCAAGCGGCTGGCCATGGCCACGAAGAAGTCGAGCACCGACGAGCAGATGCACCGCGCCCGAAAGGCCGGCAAGCGCGTTCGTTACGCGGCTGAGGCGGCGACCAAGGCCGGCGATCCACGCGCCGACAAGATCGCCAAGAAGATCAAGCAGCTGCAGGAGATTCTCGGCGAGTTCCAGGACAGCGTGGTCGCGGCCGAGCTGCTGCGCCGCCTGGCGTCCGACGCGTCGGAGCGCGGCGAGGACTCCTTCACCTACGGCGTGCTCGCGGCCGAAGAGCGCCAGCGCGCGGCCGAGGCGCGGAGGCGTACCCGCAAGCAGGGCTGATCACGCGGCGCTTTTGGCCGCCCAGCATCAAATAGCCACCTGGCGGCCAAAACCGTGCTCAGTCCATGCCCTTGGCACGGCGACCGAGCGCCTTGCGCACCTCGCGGTCGGCGTCGCGGCGTGCCAGATCCTGCCGTTTGTCGTAGGACCGCTTGCCCCGCGCGAGGGCGATCTCGACCTTGACCTTGCCCTCGGCGAAGTACATCGAGAGTGGGACGAGCGTCAGGCCGCTCTCCTTCGTCTTGCCGATCAGTCGCAGGATCTCGGCCTTGTGCAGCAGGAGCTTGCGGGTGCGCCGCGGCTCGTGATTCGTCCAGCTGCCCTCGAGGTATTCGGGGATGTGCACGTTGCGCAGGAAGACCTCGCCATCGTCGATGGTGGCGAACCCGTCGACAAGAGAGGCACGTCCCAGGCGCAGCGACTTCACCTCGGTGCCGGTGAGCACCACGCCCGCCTCGAAGGTGTCGAGGATGGCGTAGTCGTGCCGCGCCTTTCGGTTCTGCGCGATGAACTTGCGGGCGGCCTGGCGGTTGCTCGACGTGGCCATCCGTCAGAGTCGCACGTATGCCCGCAACGTGACGTACGCGGTGAGCATCGACAGCACCACGCCGACGGCGATCGCCGAGCCGCTCGCGACGAGCACGTCACTGAAGGACAGGTCGGGCAGTACCTTGCGGCTCACCGGCTCGGAAAAGATGCCGTTGAGCACGTAGCGCTTGCTGAACCACAGGGCCGGAATGGTCAGGATCCCGCCGACGATCGCGGCGATGATCGCCTCGAGGACGAACGGAAGCTGGGTCATCCACCTCGAGGCGCCCACCAGGCGCATGATATTTGTCTCGTTACGGCGCTGCGCCGCGGCAACTTGGATCGTGATAACCATGAGCAGCACGGCGGCCACAAGGACCAGCAAGGCAAACGCCAGCGCGCCGACCCGCGACGAGTCGAGGATGTCGAGAATCGTCTTCAGGCTGTCGTCCTGGCTCTGTATCTGATCGACGCCCGGTTGTTTCGCGTACCGCGCCGCCACCGCGGGATAGTCCCGCTTGAGGTCCTTCAGCTTGACCGAGAACAGGTTGGGGAAGTCCGACGCGCGCAGCAACGAACTGGCCTTCGCGCCGAGATAGTCCTTGTTGTTCTCGTAGATCTGTTGCTGGCCGAGGAACTGCGCCGCTGCGATCTGCGGGTCGGCGCGGAGCTTGCTCAGCAAGCGCGCCTTCTCGTCGGGCGTGAACGCGTGCTTGCAGGTGTCGCTCTTCGTCGGCCCGCACAGGTACACCGAGACGTTGAGCTTGTCCTCGTACTTCGTCCGGAACTTGTCGATCTCCTTGCTGCTCAGCATCGATCCGCCGAGGAAGTACAGCGAGACGAACGTGATCATGATCAGCGAGACCGACATCAACAGGTTCCGGCGCAGGCCCTGCCCAACGCCGGACATCACGAAGCTCGCGCGCATAACTTCCTAACTCGTGGGGATCGGGCGCTGCATCGTCAGCGGCCGACGCCGTAGACGCCGCGGGACTGGTCGCGGACGATGTGCCCGACATCGAGCTCGATGACGCGCCGGCGCATCGCGTCGACAATGTTGTTGTCGTGAGTTGCCATCAGCACCGTTGTCCCAGTGCGATTGATGCGTTCGAGCAGGCTCATGATGCCCTGGCTGGTATCGGGGTCGAGATTGCCGGTCGGCTCGTCGGCAAGCACAACGAGCGGCCGGTTGACGAACGCGCGCGCGATAGCCACGCGCTGCTGCTCTCCTCCGGAGAGCTCGCCCGGCAGCCGCTTGGCCTTGCCTGCCAGGCCGACCAGGTCGAGCACCTCTGGCACCGAGCGGCGGATCGTGCGCTGCGACTTGTTGATCACTTCGAGCGCGAAGGCCACGTTGTCGTACACGCTCTTCTTCGGCAACAGCCGGAAGTCCTGGAAGACGCAGCCGATCTTGCGGCGAAGTTCGGGCACGCGGCGGCTGCGCAGCCGCCCGACGTTGCGCCCGTCGACGAACACCTTGCCCCTGCTTGCCAGCTCCTCACGAAGCAGCAAACGCAGCACCGTCGACTTTCCGGATCCCGACGCGCCGATCAGGAAAACGAACTCGCCCTTTTCGATATCGATCGTCACGTCCTCGATCGCCGGACGTGTTCCCGTCGGGTAGATCTTGGTTACGTGGTCAAGTCGGATCACGGCGCCGAAGTTTACCCATCCCGTCTCAGTGAGCCGCTCAGCCGCGACGGCGCCATCGGATACCGGCCTCGATGAAGTCGTCGATGTCACCGTCGAGAACAGCCTGCGGATTGCCGACTTCGTGCTCCGTACGCAGATCCTTAACCATCTGATATGGGTGCAGAACGTAGCTCCGCATCTGGTTGCCCCAGCTGTTGCCGCTGTCCTTGAGGGCGTCCATCTTGGCCTGTGCCTCCTGGCGTCGCCGCTCGAGGAGCTTGGCCTGGAGCACTGCCATCGCACTGGCGCGGTTCTGGATCTGGCTGCGCTCGTTCTGGCAGCTCACCACGATTCCCGTCGGCAGGTGCGTGATGCGGACCGCGGAGTCGGTCGTGTTGACGCCTTGCCCGCCGGGGCCGCTCGAACGGTAGACGTCGACGCGGATGTCGTCGTCCGGTATCTCGATGTGGTCGGACTGCTCGACGACCGGCAAGACCTCGACGCCGGCGAAGCTGGTCTGCCTGCGGCCCTGGTTGTCGAACGGGCTGATCCGCACGAGGCGATGCGTGCCCTGCTCGATCGAGAGCGTGCCGTACGCGTAGGGCGCCTTGACCTGGAACGTGGCCGACTTGATCCCGGCCTCCTCGGCGTAGGACGTGTCGAGCACCTCGGTCGGGTAGCCGTGACGCTCGGCCCAGCGCAGGTACATGCGCAGCAGCATCTCGGCCCAGTCAGCTGCGTCGACACCGCCTGCCTCCGAGCGGATCGTCACGAGAGCCTCACGTGAGTCGTACTCGCCGGAGAGCAGCGTTCGCACCTCGAGCTCGTCGATGGATTTGCGCAACGCGGCAAGCTCGGTCTCGGCTTCGGTCTTCTCGCGGGCGTCGTCGGCCTCGTCGGCCATCTCCCAGAGCACCTGCGCGTCGTCGACGCGGCGCCGCAGATCCTCGACGCGGCGGATCTCGCCCTGCGCGTAGGACAGCCGGCTGGTCACCTTCTGCGCGTTCGCCGGGTCGTCCCACAGATCTGGCGCGGACGCCTTCCGCTCCAGCTCGATGACCTCACCGCGCAGCTTGTCGAGATCGAGGACCGACTCGATGCCGGCGAGGGTGCTGGAGAGCTCCTTGAGCTCGGCGGGAACGTCTGTCACGTTCCATGACGGTACGCGGTCGGTGGCGCTCCGCGGCCCGTCAGCTCGCCGGGACCGAGTCGAGCCACTTGATCAGCGAGCGTTCGTATGCAACGGCGAACTCGACGGCGGCCGCACCGTAGGTGTCGCCCGCGTTGCGCAAGGCCGTCGCCTCGCGCCGGTGCGCGGCGAGCGCGGCCTGGTGCTCCTCTTTCGCGGACGCGATGATCGTCCGGCGCTGCTTGGCCGTCAGGTGCGCGCCGAAGCCGAGGCGGAGCACGACTTGGCTCCGCACGGAGTCGCCGCCGTTGAGTGTGGTGACCCATTGCGCGAACGCCCGGCGCCCGGCGGCAGTGATCGTGTACGGGTGGCTGGACCGCGCGCCTTCCTTGCCGGCTCGCACGTATCCGGCGTCAGCTAGTCCGGGCAGCTCGCGGTAGACCTGGCTGCGCGTGAGGCCGCCCTGCACGGCGAGGCGGCGGGACGCCGCGGCGACGATCTCGCCGCCCGTCGCGGCACCGTCATGAAGCACTCCGAGGATGACCGCGGACGTAGAGTTCAGCGCCATTCAGGCAGATTCGCAGACACTCTGTGTGACTGTCCACTTGAACCGTGCGTGATCTTCAGCCGCCTTCTCAGCCGGCGGGCCGGCTGTTGCACTGCGTTGCGGAATGCTCACTGGCGCGGCGAGCGATGTATTCGGTCGGTCCGGGTCTCATGTTCAATTCGAGTGGGGTTTGGACGGCGCTCGGGCGCTGCTAGCGGCCGCTGCCCGATCGGGCAAACTTCGGCTCGATGCCCCGCCCTTCGCCGTGACCTCACCCAAGGAGCTGGGCGGCGTCGAGGGCCTTCGCCTCCCACCACGCGAGCTCGTCGTCGTAGCCGCCGAGGGCTTTCTCCCAACCGAACTGGACGAGCGCGCCGAGCAGGCACAGTGCGAGCTGGCGGTCCCACCACGGCGCGGTGTCGATGCCGTGCCGCTCGAGCGCGGCCCGGTAGGCGTTCGTGGTGGCCTCCTTCGACTGCGGCAGCCTGCGGCAATTGATCGCCAGGTACCAGGCGAGGTCGCTGAGCGGCGCACCGCGTCCGGGTAGCTCCCAGTCGAGGAGCACAGTGCGGCCCTCCGCGTCCGTGCCGAGGTTGTCGAGCTTCCAGTTGCCGTGCACGAACGTCTGCGGCGTCGTCGCGAGCGCCTCGACGAGCGGCCCCGGGTTCCAGGCGAGCCTTGTCACTACCGCGTCCGCTTCTGGGGCCACGTCGGCCAGCAGCTCCCAGCCCTTGCCGATCAGCTGCGGCACCCGGTGCGTGGCTCCGATGTCCGCCTCGGCGATCGCCGTCCACGGCGACAGTTCCAGGTATCGGTGCATTACCGGGACGACCTCGAGCTCGGCGCCGCCGTTCCAGAACTCTGCGTGCAGCGCGGCCATGTGATCGAGGAATCGCAGGTGCTGCTCTTCTGGGACTGGCTCCTCGCCGACCGCGACGAGGTACTCGCCCACGTCGTGCATGAGCAATGCGCAGCCGCCTGGCTCGACGGCCACGCCGACGATCGGCTGGTTGATGCAATCGGGCACCTGTTCGAGCAGGCCGCGCCGCCACATGGTCAGCGGCGCGCCGCCCAGGTCGCCAGCCGCCCGCATCGTCCAGTCGTCGGTTATGCGCAGGTGCTTGAGGACGTAGGGCTTGCCTTGGACGCGGCACCGCTCGAGCACTGCCCCGGACTTGCCCGCACCGCCGACGATGACCTCGCGCTCGGTCGTGCCGGCGAGCAGTTCCGCGACCGAGCCCGAGACGGTGCTCATTGCCGGGCCTCCTCCGTCACGCTGACGCTACGAAGGATGCCAGGCTGCATCAGTCTTGCCGGGCGAGACCGACCTGGTGACCCAGCGGGTCGGCGATCACGGCGAACGTCACGCCCGGCACTTTCTGTGGCTGCTGCACGACCGAGCCGCCCAATCGCACCGCGTCGGCAATCGCGCCGTCCATGTCGGTGACGCCGACGAAGAACGTCACCAGATCCTTGCCGTCTTGCAGCGGGCCGATCGCTGTGTAGAGGGCCCCGGGAACGCCGGTCTCGACGAACGTGTAGCCCGGATATGCGCCCTCGGTCGGGTAGGTCCAGCCGAACAGCTCACCGAAGAATGCCCGGGTGGCGTCGGGGTCGCTCGAGCGGATCTCGGCATGCACAACAGGGTGGCTCACGATGACCTCCAGACTCTGCGGTCGCCTCCATCGGCGTCCGTCACGTGGATGACGAACGGGCGGCCGGCAGATCGACAGCTCCGCTCAGCTGGGTGTGGGGTCGGCGACGAGGACGCCGCGAGCCTGCAACACCGTGACCTGGGTCGTAGCCGCCGGACCGTCCACCGCGCCTGCCACGTCCTGCCACGCACCACCATTGACCGAGTACTGCCCGCTCCACGTGACCTGCTCAGTGATCGTCATCGTCCCGGTCGTGGCATAGACGTGACCGAAATGGCCCGGGCAGGTGACCGTCGTGCAATGTTCACCCTTGTGGTACGGCAACCCCGGACCGTCCGCGACCTCGGTGGCCCCGTCGCCGAACGCCCACGTCACCTGCTGCACGTGCACCCGCAACGCAACACGGTAGGTACCCAGCAGCGTCACCGTGCCCAGGCTTCGATCAGCCGGTGTGTCGGCCCACAACACCGTCTGCAGATTGACCAGCGTCTTGCCGCCCGGCGGCGCCACGCCGATCCCCGGATGCGGCACCAACTTCTCAATCTCCTGCCGCGCCAACAACGGCGTCACCCGAGGCTGAGCTGTGCGCGCGGCACAGTCCGCGCCGGTATAGGCCCACGTCTTTTACAGAAATTCTGGTGGTTTACGACAGCCGGAATACCCGCTCGCGGCGCACCACAATCAACAGACCGATAGACAACTGAGGGAGCCCGTTTTCCTGGCGGCCGATTGTCGTTAGGAGCGTTGCCACACTTTTGGGTTGCGGCAGTGCCGAAGCCTCCAGCTCCGGCCCCAGCGCTAGCGGATCCGCTGCACTGGTGTGACCGTGCGTCATGTTGGGAGGAATTCGTTGCCGGCGGGGTGAGCGGCAACGGGGCTGCAATCGCGGCATCTGGAGACGCAAGGAGGCCGAACAAGATAAGTAGCCAACCTACACGTAATGCGCGCGTCATCAAACGCCCTCGCGTTCGATAATCAGCCAGCGTCCCCGCACCCAGGACACGTAAACGTAGGACGGTATCGTCGTCGCCTTGGGAACCTCTGTGGTAGTAGCACTGGCTCGGACCACGACTACCGGATCCTGTGTCAGTTCGAATTTGACGATGTAATCGGCTTTGACATCCCCCTTGCCGCTGACTAGGCGCGATGAAGCCATCCTCGTTCGCCCGCTTTGAAGATAGCCGCCTTCTGCCCGCAGCTTGTCCAAGCTTTCGATGCTGGCCGTGCAACTCGTGCAGCCGGGCGCGCTGATTTGCCTGAGCAGGTATGGGTCTGTGGTGGCCAGGCTCCAGTCCAAGGCTTTGATGTAGTAGACCGCGAACTCGAGGGCACCTGTGCTGCTGTGTTCCTTTGCGATTGCGTCGAGGACGGGCGGCTTTTCGCCGGGGCGGACGCCTGCGCCGGTGGTCTTCGGGCCGGTCGGGGTGGGCGTGACCGTCGTGGACGTCGAGGGCTGCACCGTCGAAGATGGGGCACTTGACCTCGGATCGT
>WNGG01007847.1_pt1 | contig 13237 bp, 15 predicted proteins | sample 5400661 | NCBI WGS metagenome assembly WNGG01 (sample SAMN13153372, study PRJNA577476) | soil metagenome | isolation source: 100 cm soil or saprolite under Garry oak tree replicate 1 | place: USA:California | collected 2016-06-15
TTCATCCAGACCTTGCGGCACCTCAACTTCGCCAGCGCTGCCTGGGTGGGCCGGATGATCCTCGGCAACGCCTCGCCGTGGCACCAGTTGGACCTGCCGTGGGACGAGGCGCCCGGGTGGGACGGCATCCCGTGGGACCGCGGGGCCACGACCCTCGCTCGACGAGTTGCTCACGGTCTGACGCGAACGCCAGGCGCTGGTCCGCCACGTCATGGAGTCACTCACCGACGAGCAACTCGCCTCCGAGGTGACTCACACCGAGCCCGGCTGGCCCAGGGTGGAGAACTTCCCCGTCAAGGAGTGTCTCCGCATCGTCCTCAACGAGGAATGGGAACACCGGCTCTATGCCGAACGTGATCTGACCGCACTGGAGAAAGAGAACTGATCATGGACATCCTGCTCATTGCTGGCCTGTGGCTCGACGGATCCGCATGGGACGATGTCGTGCCCACGCTCGAGGCGCTCGGCCACCGCCCCGTGCCGCTCACCCTCCCGGGTCAGGGTGACGGATCTGCGTCCGCCACGCTCGAGGACCAGGTGGCAGCGGTGCTCGCCGCCATGGATTCATCGTCAGAAAAGCCCATGGTGGTAGGGCATTCCGCCGCCTGCACCCTGGCTTGGCTGGCCGCCGACGCGCGACCGGAGAAGGTGGCCAAAGTCGCCCTCATCGGCGGCTTCCCGTCCGCCGACGGGGAGCCCTACGCCGACCTCTTCGAGCCGAAGGACGGCGTCATGCCCTTCCCCGGCTGGGGCCCATTCGAGGGGCCAGACTCTGCTGACCTTGACGAGGAGGCCAGGCGCAGCATCGCGTCTGCTGCGATCCCCGTCCCCGAAGGGGTAACCAAGGGCGTGGTGCGTCTGGCGGACGAGCGGCGGTTCGACGTCCCGGTCGTCCTCGTATGCCCCGAATTCACCCCCGCCCAGGCTCAGGAGTGGATCGGCGCCGGTGACGTGCCCGAGCTCGCCAAGGCGCGGCTGCCGAGGCCTGACATCGCGCCGCAGCCGCGGGCCGGACACGTCGCGCGCCATCGGCGAGGACTCCCCTGCGGGTCTCCTGACCACTTTCTCTACGCTGGGTTCACAGCGGTGGATCGACCGGCCAAGCGGCGAGCGGTTGCGCGCGTCGAGCTCGCGAGCCGGGAAGAGGGGAGCGCGCGAAAGGACTCAAGGATGTCGTACACGATCCGGCCCCTGGACGCCTCCACGTGGCCTGACTTCGCGGAGCTTGTCGAGCGCAACAACGGGATCTTCGGCGGGTGCTGGTGCATCGGTTACCACCCGGAGCGCGGCCAGAAGGGGATCAGCTATCGCGCGGTCAAGGAGGACCGGGTCCGGGCAGGTCGCGCTCACGCCGCGCTCGTCCTCGACGAGGACGGCGCCGCACAGGGATGGTGCCAGTACGGCAGCCCAGAGGAACTCCCGGGCATCAAGCACAAGCGCGAGTACGAGAAGGACGCGCCGCCGCATCCCGGCTGGCGGATCACCTGCTTCTACGTCGACAAGAAACATCGCGGCCAGGGCATCGCACGGGCGGCGCTGGAAGGCGCGCTCGACCAGATCGCCCATGCCGACGGCGGCCTCGTCGAGGCCATCTCCGAGGTGACCACCGGCCGCGAGGCGCCGGGCCGTTTCCTGTTCAGCGCGACCGTCGAACTCCTCGAGCAGTGCGGATTCACCCGCTGCCGGCAGGTTGGCAAGCACGCATGGATCGTGAGCAGGGTGGTCGATCGCGTGTGAGCGTCCGCTACCAGGCCTCTACCACGTTCTCCCGATCCCAGATTCGCACGCTCATAGGCTCCCGCGATGAGGTACGTCGGCGACCGGCTGACTGCTGGTGGGTTCGCGGCGAGCGCGTACCCGTGTCCATAGGCGACTGGACACTCCTCGCGGACATTGCTGGGGTCGGCCCGCGGCGCATCAGCCTCCCCACCGGTCACAGAGCGTGGTCGATACTCCGGCGCCAGCCGCGCACGGATCCGCCGTTATCTCAAGCCCGAGTTTGAGTGTCTTTGCGGGCGCCGCCAGGACGCGTAACGAGCACATCGCGTGGCTCACTTTCACGCCAGGGGTCAGCGAAGGAATCCGCGACCTCCGGGCTGGCACGGAGATCTTGGTGCTGGGCGCACCCTCACCACCCTGCCGCGGCGCTTGCGCCCGGTCGGTCAATGGTGACTCCACCCATCCGATCGGCACTACCTCATAGTGCGGCTTGCCCACCATCGCCTCCAATGCCGCGATGCCGGGTGACTCGCGGCCACATCATGCTCTCACCACCCCGAGGACCCGGACTGCCCGCTCACAGCCACATAGGGTGCGCGCCAGGTCAGGCGGAATCCAGCCAGCGGCGCCGGGCCGTTCGCTCGCAGCATCGACGGGCACCTTGCCCGACGGCGACCTCCAGACCAGTCATGCCGCACCAAGTCGCCGGCCGGCATCGGGCTAGCGATAGGCAGCAACACGCGAGCGATGAGCAGCTCAGGCGTGGGCGCGCGCAGTACCGCCGTTATGCGCGCCAGCCACGGCATGCCAGGATGCCGCCAGCGCCGCGCCGAACAGGCATTCTGCGCGGCCGCGTGTCTGTGGCGTGACTGAGATCGCTGATCTGCGTCCTCCCGCACTCGGTCGCGCGGCGCTGGAGTCGGCCCAATGCGCTGAGCGGAGTGCAATGATCGCCACATGCCGGTTGCGTATGGTCGTGTCGCTTTGGTGACAGGCAGCTCGCGAGGCCTGGGCGCCGCGATCGCGCGGCGTCTGGCTCATGACGGCCTCGCCGTCGCGGTCAATGGCCGCCGCGGCGACCGGCAGGCACCTGAGGTCGCCCGCAGCATCGGTGACGACGGCGGCGTCGCCGAGGCGTTCTGCGCCGACGTCACCGACCAGCAGCAGGTTGCCGAGCTGGTCGCCGCGATCACCGGCCGTTTCGGCCCGGTTGATGTGCTGGTACTCAACGCCACCGGCCCGCAGCCCGAAGCCGCGGTGACCAAGGTAGCCTGGGCCGACCACCTCGCTCAGCTGAACTTCTTCGTCAAGAGCCCGGTGCTGCTCGGCGGCGAGGTGCTGCCCGGGATGCAGGCCCGGCGGTACGGCCGCATCGTGCACATCGACTCCGAGGTCGCCGGCCAGCCGCCTCCCGGCAGGTCCGCCTATGCCACGGCCAAGAGCGCACAGATAGGTCTCACCCGCAGCTGGGCGCGCGAGCTCGCCCCGTCCGGTATCACCGTGAACACCGTCGCACCCGGCTTCGTCCCCGTCGAGCGGCACGCAGACGTCCCCACCGAAATCACAAAGGCCTATCTCGCCTCGGTGCCCGCCGGGCGGATGGGAACTCCCGGCGACATCGCCCACGCCGTGAGCTTCCTCGCCTCCGAAGGTGCCGGCTTCATTACCGGCCAGCGCATCGTCGTCGACGGCGGCCGGAGCCTTGGCAGCTGACAACCGGCCCCGAACGCCGCATCAGGTCCGTGGACAGCTCGGCTTTGCCGGGCTCGTCGGCTCCGGCGATGTCGCAGGGCTGCCGGGGGTAACGTCCGCGGCGTCCAGCAGCGGGCGGCGAGACCAGGTCGCCACGAGCACGATGTCAGCCCCGCGGGCAGCAGCCCGCGCGCTGGCGGCAACGGTGGCCTTGATTCTGAACGCCGCGCCGTGGCGGTCGGCGATGTCGGCTGCGCGACGCTTGTCGATGCCGCATACGGCCAGCTCCCTGATCGGCCGCAGCCGGCCAAGCCCGCGCAGCGTCATGTCCGCCTGCGTTCCCGCGCCAACCACGGCCACCGAGTCCGCCGCCCGGGCGGGCCAGCGCGTGGGTGCCGAGCGCCGCGGCCAGCCCGGTCCGCCATGCGGTCACGGTCGCGAGAGTCTAGCAGCGCGAGTAGTGCGCCCATGGTCAGGTCGTGCAGGCAGACCACGCCGCGCAGCGCAGGGCAGGCACCGGGGAACTTGGCGTTGACCTTGACGGTGTAGGCAGGGATCCCATCCGCGAGCCCCGGAATCAGCGCGGTGGCGGTGCCCGGGCCCGGCAGGCCGCTGCGCACTCTGCGCGGAACCCTGTGGCCGGTCTTGGCGGCGAAGCCACGGGCCAGCGCGGTCATACAGGACTCCTCGTCGAGCAACGCAGCAAGTGGGAGCGGCCGAGCAGCAAGGTCATCGCGCCTCCATCACCCATCACGCAGGGCCGGCTGGCCTCGCGGTACTGGCACGGCTGCGCGGGCGGGCGAACAGTGGCGGAGACGAGCCGGAGAGCGCGGTGCCAGGCCCTCCCGGCCCGGCCGCGCCGCCGGAACGTCTGAACCCGTCCGCGCCGATCATCAGCCCGCTCCGGCCTGCCCCGCGATCAACCCGGCCGGGACCTGGCGAAACCTGAAATGGTTCATGTTATTGTTCTAGAGAACTTTAGAATGTTAGATTTCTATCGTGCAAGCGACCACGGGCGCGGCAGTGTCCCGGCCAGCTGAGACGACCGTGCCGGAGACAGCCGAGAAGGCGGTGGCCAAGCATGCCCTGTTCGAGCAGTTCGCCCGGATGGGCAAGGCCCTGGGCAGCCCGCTGCGGCTGTTGCTGCTGGACCTGCTGAGGCAGGCCGAGCGCAGCGTAGAAGACCTCGCCGCGGCGGCCGGGGCGGCCGTCGGCAACACCTCGGCCCAGCTGCAGCTGCTGCGCGGCGCCGGTCTGGTCACCACCCGCCGGCAGGGCAGCCGCGTGTGCCACCGGCTGGCCAGCGACGAGGTCACCGACCTGGTGTCGGCGCTGGCCATGTTCGCCGAGCGGCAGCTCGGCGACGCCGAGCGCGCCGCCCGCGCCTACCTCGGCGACCTCGGCGACCTTGAGCCGGTCAGCAGCCAGGAGCTGCGGCCGCGGCGGCTGGCCGCCGGGGACGTGGTCGTCATCGACGTGCGCCCGGCCGAAGAGTACGCGGCCGGGCACATTCCCGCCGCCCGCTGCATCCCGGCCGGTGAGCTGGCAGGCTGCCCGGGCGAACTGCCGCAGGACACCGGCATCGTCGCCTACTGCCGCGGACGCTGCTGCGTACTGGCACCCGATGCCGAGCTGCTGCTGCGTGAGCGCGGGTACGCCGCCTGGCCGCGCGCGGACGGGCTGCCAGGGTGGCGGCGGGCCGGGTTTGCCGTTTCCCCGGGGGCGGCATGACCCCGCGCCACCCTGGCCTGGAGGGCGGGCCGATCTACCTTGATTACAACGCGACCACACCTGTCGACCCCCGCGTCGTGAAGGCGGCGCTGCCTTACCTGACCAGTCAGTTCGGCAATCCATCCAGCGCCCATCGCTACGCTGGGCAGCCCCGCGGAGCGCTTGCCAGTGCGCGGGATGCGCTCGCCAGCCTGATCGGCGCGCAGCCCGCCGACATCGTGTTCACCGGCGGCGGATCCGAGGCCGACACCCTGGCCATCCGCGGCGCGGTGCTCGCCGCCGGTGCTCGGGCCCATGTGATCACCCAGGCCACCGAGCATCCGGCGGTCCTGGAAACGTGCGCCGCCCTCGCTCGCCTACACGGCGCGCGGGTCAGCTACCTGCCGGTCGGCAGCGATGGCCGGGTCGAGCCGCGCTCGCTCGCTGACGTGATCGCCCCGGACACCGGGCTGGTGTCGATCATGACCGCCAACAGCGAGACCGGCGTGCTGCAGCCCATCGCGGAACTCGCCCGGATCGCCCGGGAGCACGGAGTGCTCTTCCACACCGACGCCGCCCAGGCGGCCGGCAAGATACCGCTCGACGTCACCGCGCTCGGCGTCGACTTGCTGACGGTCGTCGGCCACAAGATGTATGCGCCTAAGGGCATCGGGGCCCTATATGTCCGGCCCGGGGTCCGCCTGGAGCCCGTGATCTGCGGCGGGGGGCAGGAACGCGGGCTGCGGGCTGGCACCGAGAACGTCGCCCTCGCCGCCGCCCTCGGCGAAGCCGCCCAGATCGCCGCCGAGGAGCTGGCATCGGGCGGGCCGCAGCACCTGGGCGAGCTGCGCGACCTGCTGCACCGCCGCCTCGATGAGCTGCTCCCCGGCCGGGTACGGCTCAACGGCCATCCGGAAGGGCGGCTGCCAGGGACCCTCAACGTGAGCATCGAGGGCGCGTGCGGGCACGAGCTGCTGGCGGCAACTCCCGCGATCGCCGCGGCGACCGGATCGGCCTGTCACGAGGGCAGCCACGAGCCGTCGCCGGTCCTGCTCGCGATGGGTTACGACGAGGATCGTGCCTTGTCCGCGCTGCGGCTCTCGCTGGGTCGCTGGACCACCGCCGCCGATGTCGAGGCGGCCGCCATGGCGATCGCCGAGACAGCCAGAAGGCTGGCGATCACCAGCCTGGATGAACACCAGGACGCGGGTGTGGCTGCTGACTGACGCAGGATCGCGCCAGTAATCAGCCGTCAGCTGTCTGTCCGGCGCGCCGCGCCCGATCGGAACTGCTCGCGTGCATGCGTCCCGCGCAAGCTTCGCCTGACGCCACGAGCACAGCGGTCAGGCCCGCTGATCTCTGACGAGCGCAGCGAGGCTCTCGAGCACCAGGTCTGGCTGAATCACCGATGCTTGCAGCTCGGCCCGGCTGGTCATGCCGGTCATCACCAAGATCGCCCCGGAAGGTGGCCTCATCGGACAGGCCGAGTCCCCGCGCGAGCGCGATCGCCTCGCTGAGCGTCCCCAGAGTGCCGAAAAAGGTCAGGTTCGCGACGAGTTTCGCTGCCGCGCCGGTTCCGAGGGCGCCAACGTGGACGGCTGTGCCGAACGCCGACAGCAGTGGCACGGCGCGCCGGGCTATCGGGGCTGGGCCACCAACGAGGATCGTGAGCCATCCCGACTCAGCCCCGGCGAGGCTGCCGATAACGGGTGCATCGAGCAGTCCGGTCCCGGCAGGCAGGACCGGGGCGAGACGGGTCACGGCGGCTGGCCCAAACCGTGGACATCTCGATCACGGTCAGCGATGCGCGCGCGCCGGCGGCGATGCCGTCGGCGCCTTCGGTGACGGCCCGGAGCGCGGGCGGGTCGGCCACCATGGTGATCAGCGTGTCTGCTTGACGGGCCGCCTCCGCCGGCGTTGTCACTGCGCGGGCACCCAGCTTGACCAGCGGTGCCGTGCTGGCTGGGGACCTGTTCCAGATGATCGTCTCGTATCCCGCAGCCAGCAGCCGGGTGGAGCAGCACGTTCGCCGCAGGGGCGGCGGCCGGCGGCGTGCTGGTGCGCGAGCGCAGCGCCCTGAAGGCCGCCCGGCCGCCAAGGAGCACCAGGTAGGCGCTGCCGAGCAACTCCAGGGTGCTGAACGCCTGCCTGGAGGTCATCAACAGGGCAGCGAGCCCTGCGCTCACGGCGAGCGTCCACGTGGCCTGCCCGAGCGAGACGCCGACTGCGGTCAACACGCCGCCGCGGCGCCCGGCGGCCAGCGTGTTGCGAATGGTCAGCGCGGTGTCCTGGCCAGGCGTGATGATAATCACCAGGGCTCGCAGCGACGAAGGAGAGGAATGCGCCCACTGGTAACCCTTGCTCGGTTGGTCGTGGCCGGGCGCGCTATCGCCAGCCCCAGCTACGCGCAGGCGGGCTTGCCGTCGCGGTGGTCCCATGCTGAGGCCTGTTCAGCATGCCAATCAAGCTGTGATTGGCAGCCGAGCAGGCTTCAGACGATGACGTCGACGCGGTTCAGGCCATCAGCGTCCAGCGCGGCGTGGTACGCCTTCCACGCTGCGGCCAGTCGCCGGATGCCCTCGCCGAGCACGCCCGGGTCGTGGTCGAACGGCAGGCGGACGTATTCGTCGAATCGCCCCGTGGGAGACATGATCGAGCCAGGCACGATCATCACGCCGTGGCGCTGGGCGACCGGTGCGAGCTCGATGCTGCTTCCGGCCGGGAGCCGGGCCCAGACGGAGACGCCGCCCTCGGGCCGCCGCCAGCTCCAGTCCGGGAGCCAGCGTTGAAGCAGGTCTTCCGCGAGCGTGAGCCTCCCGGCGAGCTCGCGGCACCGCAGGTCACGGACGCGGTCAGCCTCGGCCACCAGGTGCACGGCAATTGCCTGGCTAAACAGTGAGGTGCCCAGGTCGGCGACCGCCTTGCGCCTGCCCAGCTGGGCGATCGCGGATCTCGGGGCGCGGATCCAGCCGACGCGCAGCCCGGCCCAGCAGAGCTTGCTCAGCGAGCCGATCGAACTGATTGGCGCCTCGCCCGCGTACGCGGCCAGCGGGGGCGGCGGCTCGCACCCGAGCGCCAGCTCGGCGAGCGTGTTGTCCTCGATGATCGGGACCCCGCTGACGCGGCTGAACCGGGCGAGTTCGCGCCTGACCGACTCGGGCATGACGGTGCCCACGGGATTGTGGAACGTCGGCATCAGGTAAACGGCGCGCACCGGGCTCTGGGAGATCGTCGCCGCGAGCACCCCGGCATCCGCCCCACGGTGGTGCACCGGCACGGTCAGGATCCGCCCGCCGGCCGTTCGGAAGGCCGAGCCCGATCGGGCCGGCCCCAGCGATGTAGGCGGACTCGATGTCGGGGCGCACGAGCTGGGCGCGGGCGTTGGCATGTCCGCTGGTGCCCATGACGTCCAGCAGCAATGTCGCATCGGCGAGGCCGACATCAGCGTCGACCGGGAAGAAGTTGGTCTCATGGACAAGCTCATACGGCCCGTACCCGCCGTCCTGGGTGAACCCCATGTCGGCACGTTTGGCGAGGCACTGGTTGGTGAAACCGGGTCAGGCTGGCCTAGCGAGGCTGACTGAGGCGGTCGGTTCGTCCTGCCGTGGAGGATGAGTGAGGGCCTCCTGGTCGCGGTGCTGCAAGCTGGCGTGGTTTTCGAGCGCTTGCCCGGCGACCGGGGCGCCGAGCTGCAGGACGAGCCAGATCCGGCTAGGTTCGGCCAGCAGCCGCGGTTCTTGCAGCGGGTCACCATCGACGATCAGCAAATCGGCGAGCTTGCCTTCTTCCACGGTGCCGATGTGCTCGTCCAGTCCCAGCGCCTGGGCGGCAGTCTTCGTCGCGGCGACGAGGGCCTCGGCCGCGGTGTGCCCGTGGTGGATCATCCGCTGGATCTCCAGCCCGGTGGCCAGGCTCATGTCGCTGCCCAGCGCGATCTTGACCCCTGCCTGCCTGGCCGCGCGCATGCTGGCCGCGCCCTCACCGAGGTTACGGCGGGCCAGGCCGGCCAGCACCGGCGGCATGTCCGGCGCGCTTCCCGCCCCGGCCGGGTCGATCACCTCGCCCAGCCCGGCCATCTGGTAGTAACCCGACAGAGTCGGCACCAGGACCTGGCCCGCGGCGGCCATTGCCGCCAGCAGGTCCGGCCGGTGGTGCAGGAACATGCCGTGCTCGATCGTGTCCGCGCCGTGCCTGATCGCGGCCGCGCAGCCGGGCAGCCCTTCGGCGTGCGCGCAGACCCGGTACCCCATCCGGTGCGCCTCACCGGTCACCGCCGACAGTTCCGCCTCGGTCAGCTGCAGCGGCTCGGGGTCTTCCAGCTCGTTGGAGCGGGCGCCGGTCGTCATCACCTTGATGAAGTCGGCCCCGGCCCGGATCTGCTCCCGGACCGCCCGGCGCATGTCATCGGGGCCGTCGGCCTCCCGGTACATCTCGCCGTAAAAGCGCCCGCCCGGCGCCGTCGCCGAAATGATCTTCCCGCAAGTCAGCAGGCGCGGACCGCGGAACGCACCGTAGCGCATTGCCTGCCGCGCCTCCTGCGGCGCCAGCCCCTGCGAGCCGGTGACCCGGATGGTCGTCACACCAAGGCGCAGGTACCCGCGCAGCTCGGCCTGCAGGAAATGCGCTGCGGTCCCCGGCAGCGGCTCCTCCGCACCGCGCAGAACACGCGGGACCCGGCCGGCGGCGTGGGTATGCGCGTCAATCAGCCCAGGCATCAGCACCCGCTGCCCCACATCAACCAGCCGGGCACCCTGCGGGCGCGGCTGCGAGGCATCAGCCACCCACCGGATGATCCCGTCCTCCAGCAGGACCGCCACGCCATCACGGACCGGCCCGCCAGTGCCGTCAAACAGGCGCACGCCAGTCAGCCACAGCCGCCCCTCGGCACGCTCAGGAGCCGCGATCAGCGCCGGGAACCTGTGAGGCACGCCGAAACCACCCTCCGCCCACCCCGCACGCCCAACAAGGACATCACCGGGCACAGCCGAATCGGCTCACCCAGCGCCGCTGCGGGGGAACCACAGGCCCCAGCCCTGGCGAACCACCGCCACAACACAACGCAGCGACCCACGGCCACCAGTGCCGCCAGCCCCCCAGCGGTGGGGTTCCGCCAGGACAAGAATCATCGCAGAAACGGGCCGCCGCCAACAGCGGCGCCGGTGCCACGCCCGCGCCAGTCCTGGAGGGGCCGCGATGGACGAACACCTCGACTGGATGACGACACGCCAGATCAAGCCTGGCATGTTGACCGACTTCGAGAGGGCCTGGCGGCCGTACACGCCGGTCTTTGGAAGTGCCGCGACCGTACACTGAGTGGGCGCTCAGCGCCGCCAAATCACCTCGGAGGCGATTCCGTCGGCCTATCACGCTCCGTTGCAAGCCTTTGCTGCGCATGACGCACCCGAGCCGCCGATATGTACAGTATCTAACCATGATCACATAAAATGGTCGCCTTGAGCAGGAACTTTGCAGTTCACTGCCTTAGAATCGAACAGTTGAGTGTGACATAGACCATACCCGTTATGTCCGTTTCAGGCGGTTGAGACTGCTCGTTACCCTGACTTTTTCCATGACCCGGAAACATGGACGACCAGCGGAAACACCCGAGCGAGCCACAAGCCATCCCTCGAACCACTGTGAGTATCCACCTATCGCATCACTGCACGTCAAGAGGCAGAAGCAACAGCCTGTCGCATTGCTATGCTGGTGAGCGTGCTCACAGCGTCACTGGATGTAATCTCCCCTCTGGGCTTAGTACTCCAGCTATAGATCGTTATGCGCCAGCGGCCACCAGCAGATGCCAGCCTGATCCCGGCCGCAGCGCGCTACTGCTGCACGTCGCCGGCGGCTGATCAGGGTCAGTCGGCGGCTAGGTCGCGCTGATACCAGGTGCCTGGCTTACCGCCGAGGTGGGCCGGGTCGGCCGGGCCAACCGGGACGAACCCGGCCTTGGTCAGCACCTTCTGGGACGCGGCATTCTTGCGGGCGGTGGCCGCCCTGAGTGTGCGCAGCCCGTGCCGCGCCGCCGCCAGCCGGCACAACTCCCGGACGGTCGCGGTCGCCACGCCGCGGCCGGCGACGTGCTGCGCGACCCGGAAGCCGAGTTCCGCAGTGCCGTCCTCCAAGTCGACCAGGTTGAACCGGCCCAGGACCGAGCCATCCTCGGCGACGAGCACATAGAAGGCGCAGATGCCGGCCTCCTGCTCAGCCAGCAAGGCGCTGTGCCGGTCGGTGAACTGGTCGTAGAACTCGTCGCCGCGGTCGGAGACCGAGGCAGCGAAGTAGGCACGGTTCGCCAGCTCGAAGGCTAGGACCGCCGGGGCATGGCCAGCATGCAGCCGCTGCAGCTCGGGCACTGCCCAACTCTACCCAGATGGTGCGCTGAGGCCACCTGAGTTTCCGCGCCGCGGGCGCTGTCCAGCTGGCGCTGCTGCCAGACGACGGCCCCACAGGCCAGTTCCTGTCATGGGACAGAACCGCCGTGCTCTCGGCGTTCCTGACATCGCCAGCCGCCCAGCGGCCTATCCCGTGCTGAAGATCCTGGTCGACGGCAGCGAAAAGCTGGCCGGGCGAGGGCACCAGTACACCGGGTGGCACCCGGCTGACATCCTCGGCCCTGACTCACCGCTGCTCCCCGCTGAGCCAGCCCGCCGCGTCGCCCTCTACGTCGACGCTGCCGGCGGTTCGGTGGCCGGCTGCCTCGCCGCGTACGTAAAGGCCTTCGGCGATCATGTGGCGTGGGCCGACTTCAGGCGATTCGAGGGGGTCTACCACGCGCCCGCCATCCAGCCGAAGCCGGACGGCGGCGACTGGCGGATCGGCATCGGCATCGTGCCGCCGGTCTTTGACGCCGCCCAGTACCGGGCGGAGGTTCACCGCGCGAGCACGGAACGGGCATGGGAGGCTGAGCCGTGGCAGACGCCCTGCTGCTCGACCAGTACCTCAGCGCCGACTCCGGGGCTCTGGGCGGCAGCTGGAACCTCGGCTGGGCGGAACCGCACGGCGAGGCCACCGGCATGTTCGCGGTGACCCTCTGGAACGACCAATGACCACAGGCTCATCGTCGACCTGCACGCCAACTCGGGCGCGCCAGAAGAACGAGCCAGGCAGATGACCGACTTCCTGATGACCACCCCGCCACACCAATGGCCCAGGACTCATCCCGCCCAGCGAGGGACTAGACGCAGTCGCAACCCAGACCGCTAACGCTGATCATTCAGTTCTGCCGTGGGTTGGGTGGGGCTGATCAATGCCAGGGCTTTCGCGGCGGTGTCGTTCGTCTGGATCGTGAGCACGTCGGTCATCTCGGCATGCGTGCCGGATGAGCCAGGCTGATCTGAAGTGCGATCCAGCAGTGCGGCGCGCCCGCGCGAGCAGGCCCGTACCGCTTCAAACCTCCGGCATGTTCCTGACCTGGGGGTTCAGATCAGCTACAGTGCCCGGTAGTACTCGCTGATCACGCCGCCGAGCATCTTCCGCCGCTGACAACCTCTGCCGGAAGCTCTTCAGAACCCACGGACCCATATCCGCCACCGACAGGAGCCGCACCGCAGCCACCGGAACGGTTCCGCGCGCTGATGCCTGCGGAAATGGCCAGGTCCGCTGCTTCAACCCGGTCTTCTGCGCGATCGACACAGTGATTCCGCTAGCCCACTTGACATTTCATGATCGACAAAATGTTGTCTATGCGGTGGCGTAGCTGATGCCGAGTTCGCCGAACAGGTCTTGCATCGCGATGCGCATGCTCTCGTAGCGGCGGTCGATGGCGGTCCAGATGGCGGGTTTGCGGCCCATGCGCGGGCTGCGGACCCCGGCGAGGATCGGGGCGATGACATGCTCGCGCAGCGCGAGCAGGGCGGCGATGGTGCGGGCGGCCTCGGGTGGGACGAGGTAGCTGCGGGAGCGGCCGGGCTTGAGGGCCAGGTCTTTGCCGCGGAGTTTGCGCAGATCGTAGGCGGCCTGCCGGGTGGTGTAGCCGGCCGGCCCGGTCATCTTCGGCATCCCCAGATGCCGCTGCCGCCGCCCGGCCAGCTTCTGGGCTCATGGGCGTTACAGATGGGATCTCCGTCGAAGAATGGCATCGATCGATATTCATCGTGGTCACGAGACACTGCCA
>WNGG01009979.1_pt1 | contig 13233 bp, 16 predicted proteins | sample 5400661 | NCBI WGS metagenome assembly WNGG01 (sample SAMN13153372, study PRJNA577476) | soil metagenome | isolation source: 100 cm soil or saprolite under Garry oak tree replicate 1 | place: USA:California | collected 2016-06-15
TGCTGCTTGCCGTCCGGTTGAGCCCGGCACGGGATCCCAACCGTCCGAGTCCGGTACGGATTCACTACTCTCCTCCTGCGGATCCGTTTCCGCTTCTCCTGTCAGATCACGCTTGGCCTGTTGATAGTCAGCCTCGGACGGTTTGGAAGGACGACCGTTAATCGCGGCTAACTCGAGCGCACGGGCTTCAACCATCTCAGACGTCACCGTCCCAATGCCAGCAGCGTTCTCCATTATGATACCTTTGTTCAGCGGATTTTTCTCATAATTTAACCAGCTCCTATTCGTATTTACCTTGAGTTGCGCGACGAGGATTCAGGTCAGCCTCGCCGCGAACATGACTCACGATTCAATCGATCTTGTCCTCATCAAATTCAACACGAGTTTCGTCTAAAGGCACCTTAGTTGGACGTTTGCTTGGATGGATTTTTCCGTCGCTCGATTATCATTACAAGTTTCTACCGAGCGTGCGATGCAGCTTGTTCGATCAGAGCTGCAACTTCCTTCGGCCTGGAGACGTAGACCGAGTGACTCGCGCCTGACACTTCGACCGTTTGGCTTTTAGCTCGTGCGGCGTACCACCGTTCGAGATCAGGGTTGATGGTTCTGTCTTTTGTCGCAACTAACATCCAGCTTGGTTTGCTTCTCCACGCAGGCGTGGTGATTACTGCTTTGAAATTCTCAGCTGCATTGACCACCTGCGATCGCGCCATGAAAGCGGCCTGCTCAGCCGACAGGTCGGCTGCAAAGTACTGATGAAACTGCGCGGGGTCGAGGTAAGTGAAACCGTCTGCTGTCTTCTTTATCGCAGTCGACTTGCTGAGATCGCTTGGGAAGCGCTTTCCGTCGTCAGCCTCATTCTCTCCGGCATCTGGCATGTGGGCCGCGATGTAAACAAGACCGGCAACAGTTGGTTCCGTTCCGGCTTCGGCAATTACCGCTCCCCCATAGCTGTGAGCGACCAGAATGCAGGGTCCATCTTGTTGAGCGAGCACGCGCTTCGTAGCAGCGACATCTTCTTTAAAGGAGGTCTCCGGTTCCTGAACGATGCTGACGTTATATCCATCCTTGACGAGAATGTCGTAAACGCTTTTCCAGCCGGAACCGTCTGCCCAGGCGCCGTGAACCAGAACAATATTTCGAACGCGCTGTTCTTCGTTCTGCGCTAAGAGCGCACAGCAGCTCAACAGCGATAATACGATGCAGAGGGACTGAGTTCCGCGCTTGGTGCTTGTCATATCGATTACTTCCTTTCGTTTGTTGTGAGTCACAATTTTTGATGTTCCACCACTTTGCAGGTGGAGCGTCGAGTTCACTCACCAACTTGTCGCCGAACATGGGACGGGCCGCTCTTTGACGACCCACACCTAGCCTCGTCCCGGATCTTCAAAGAGCCGTAGCCCGGCTTGTCACCGACTCCGCGGACTCCGGAAATGCCCTGATCGGCTGCCAGAGCGGTGTCCGTAACTGGCTCGGCTGCCATGGCCATATCCATAACCCGCTCGGCTTCCATAGCGATATCCATAACCAGGGCCACCGTAGTAGCCGTATGGGTACCCGCCGTATCCATAGTCAGCGTACGGGTAATAGTCGTAGCCGTAATATCCGTACGGATAGTCCCAGCCCCACCATGCCGGAAAGCCGAAGCCGCCGATGAAGACATCATTAGAGAATCGGTGATGACCAAAACGGTCACCACGAAAGCCACCGCCGTGGAAACCTCCACCGGCGAAACGGCCGCCATGGAAACCACCGCCACCGAAACCTCCCCCATGGAAACCGCCACCACCGTGAAAACCGCCACCACCGCCGCCTCCGCCTCCGCCACCACCGTGGCCAGCTGCCCATCCTGCGTGAGCGAGCGCGAGCGAGGTGATACCTATTAAACTCAGTAATTTAATTTTTTTCATACTTTAAGATCGTTATGCTGCGGTTTTGGAGCCATGGCGCATCCGCGGGATTTTGCGGTCCTTCTTAAGAGTGATCGTCACACCCTCCGTCGAGATGAAAGAGGAGGGCTTACTGCGCGAAATTCTCGACAGCAAATCCATCGCGTTTAGCATTCTCACCTTGTGCGAGTCGACAACCAGACGCGGAACAATCGGGAAATTGAACGCAAATTTTTGCTTAGGCAGCTGCCCGAATCAACTGAAGCGCTCGCGGCATTACGTTATTGAGCAAGGTTATCTGGCGACCGAACCCGCAGGCCCGACAGGTTCGTCTCCGCAAAAAAGCGCAAAACTGCGTCGCTCACTTTCAAGGTCGGTCGCGGCGCGCACCGAGAAGAATGCGAGATCAGGCTCAGTCCAAAAGGGATTTTTCGGTTGCTCGAATTATCATTGCTCCGGCGCCCATACATAATCGAAGAGCGTCATGAAACCGTAGTCCATGTGCAGTTGCTGGTGCAGTGGAAAAGCGTCAGACCCGGATTGTCAGCAACAAAGTCCACCTCGGCCTCCTGGTATCCGCCCATCGATGTTCTCGTAGCAGAACTCACAGATTGCCCTATCTGCTTGCCCATCGTAAATGGTCTCCCATGAATCCGAACAAAGCACTCTGGGAAAAAGGCGACTTCACGCGCATTGCCGCGACCATGCGCGAAAGCGGCGAGGCGCTCGTGCAGCGACTCGGAATCACAAAAGGGCTAAGGGTGCTCGACCTCGGATGCGGCGATGGCACGACGGCATTGCCCGCGGCGAAACTCGGAGCGGACGTGCTGGGCGTCGATATCGCGCGCAACCTGGTGGAGGCTGGGAATAAGCGCGCCGCGGAGCATGGCCTCACCAACTGCACGTTTCAGGAAGGCGATGCGTCCAATTTGGAGCAGTTGCCGGATAAGGCGTTTGATCTCGTGATCAGTATTTTCGGAGCGATGTTTGCGCCCAAGCCGTTCGAGGTCGCCAAGGAGATGGTGCGCGTGACGCGGCCGGGAGGTCGGATCGTGATGGGCAACTGGATTCCGAATGATCCGACATTGGTGGCGCAGATTTTAAAGATCAGCTCAGGCTACACGCCGCCACCGCCGGAAGGTTTCGTTAGTCCAGTCCAATGACGTGGGGCATCGAGAGCAACGTGATCGAGCGGTTTGCCCGCGCAGGAGTTCCGGCCGAGAAAATCTCCTTCGCGCGCGACACGTTTACCTTCAACTTCCCTGGTGCACCGTCAGCCTTCGTCGATGAATTCAGGAAATACTACGGGCCGACCATGAATGCATTCGAAGCCGCAGAAAAGAACGGCCGAGCGGCTGACCTGCAGAGAGAGCTGGAAGAACTGTTTGCCAGCCAAAACAAAAGCCCGAGCAAGGATGCCACCTCCATTCCTGCAACCTTCTTGCGCGTTACGGTCGCGCTTTGAAGCAGTAGAGTTAGCTCCGCCGGTTCAGCCGCTAATCAATTGTGAGAGATCGGATTTTGTCGCTCTCAATGGTGAAGTGGTAATCGAGCGTGACCGGACTTCCATCAAACGTTCCCGATACCTCCACCGTAACGATGACGACGTCTACCTTGTCCTCTTTGATGCTGAGAGCTTTGAATTGAAATTTGTATTTCGCGATTGTCTTCGCAATCCAACCCTCAATGGCTTTTTTTCCGTGCAGCGTTTCTCGTTCATCATGAACAACCGCATCGTCCGAAAAGCAGGAAAGGATGGACTTCACATCGTGCGCATTACTCGCGGTGACATAATCGTTGATGATTCGGGTTAGTTTCAGGTTCATGGCAATTCTCGTTCAGCTTTTGCGCCTTCAAACAATAGGCATCGTTCCGCCATCGATAGAACAGGACAGCGTCAGCCCCCGATTGAAGCGTGCAGATGTGACTCGGGGCGGAACCTGATTGCCGCGACAATGCCGAGCAAAACGAAAAGCGCCAGAACGACGAGCTGGGTAAGCTTAAATGGCGGCTCGGTCTGCGTCGGCGCCATCGCGTGCAGGGCTGGCACTTTTTCGAACAACTGCACGACCAATACGAACAAATTGAAGTAGAGACAGATCACAGCACCGATCGCATAGATCCAACGCCATGCACCGCCGAGTCGTTTGGGGTAACGCGCGTAAATCGTCAGCGCAAGAAAAGGCAGCGATATGATTCCGAGACCGATGGCCGGCGTGAACCCGTGAAACGGAAAAAAGAATCCAGTGACGGTTGTTGCGACAGCCGTTATCAGAAACCATTTCGTCCAACCGTTTAGCTGCGCGCCGGCAAGCATGCCAAACACGACGACGATGCCAGTGAAAATTGCGATCAGACTGATAAGAGTGTGAATGATCGTATAGATTTGCAGGATCATCGTGTTCCGATTACATCCGTTTCCACACGTAATGTCACGTTTCGTTGTAATTACTCGACCATCACGATCAAACGCCGTCCGGGAATCCGGCTTTCATTTGTTCCGAGTTCAGTCTATCCGGCGACCCAGCCTCCATCGACGACCAGCGATGTCCCGGTCGTGAATTTTGCGTTGTCGGAACAGAGATAGAGAACCGCGGCAGCGATTTCCTCGCTGACGCCCATTCGCCCGACAGGAATCATCGACGTAATCTGATCGCGCGAGGCGCCGTCAGCGAAACGATCGAACATATCGGTGGCGATCACTCCCGGCGCGACGGCGTTGATGCGGATGTTTCGTCTGGCGAATTCGAGCGCGACAGATTTGGTCAGGCCTTCGACAGCGTGCTTGGAAGCAATGTAAATGCTGACCTCCCCCAGACCAACGTGCCCGGCCACGCTGGAATTGTTGACGATGGCGCCGCCTCCACTCTTGAGCATGACCGGGATTTCGTGACGCATCGAATTGAGAACACCCCAAACGTTGATGTCGAAAACGCGCCGATACTCAGGTTCGGTAGCCTGATCTAGCGGGCCTTTCCATTCAACGCCGGCATTGTTAAACGCAACGTCGAGACGGTCGAATTTATCAACCGTGAAATCGACCATCGCTTTCACGTCGGCATCTTTCGCAACGTCTGTGCGGACGAACGCCGCATCGCCGCCGAGTTTTTTAATTTCAGCAACGACCTGTGCGCCTTCCTTTTCGCGGCGACCAGTCAGAACGACATTCGCGCCGGCTCGCGCGAATGCAATCGCGGTGGCCTTGCCGATACCGGAAGTTCCTCCGGTCACGAGTGCAACTTTGCCTGAGAATGTTCTGTTGTTCATTTTGTTCCTTTCATTTTTTGATTTTTGGGAAATCGCTTAATCATCAGTAAGAGTCGATCCTCGCTCCCTCCTTCGAGATGGAGGATTGAATGGTTCAGGCGCCTAGTCAGTGAAGGACTATTCCTTTTCAACGGAGACTTCTGTCGCCTTAATTGTTGCAAAGACGGTGTCGCCCTGTTTGAGATTCATTCGCTTAACTGACCCGGTGGTGATAATCGAGATTACGGTTCCAGCCGCGGTTCGAATGACGACTTCTGACACGACCTTGTCAGAAACAATTTTCTCAATCGTACCAGGTAAACGGTTTCGAATGCTTGTGCTCATGGTGGTTAGATTTTAATAAACTCGGGCAGATCGGCGTTGATCTCCAGACTGATTAGCTAGATTTTACGGTAGCACTTCAACCGCCATCATCATGCACTTGTCTTCGTGTTTCACCACGTGGCAGTGAAACACGAAGCGTCCTACGATTTCAGGATTGGTGAAAGGAACGATGAGTTTGGCCTCGCCCGGTTTCCTATTTCGCGTTGGAGGAACGCTGAAGGTGTCGCGAAGGCCGTCGAAATCAGTCGGAGCGCCGTTCACTTCTGTGACAAGGAACCCGGTCTGATGAATATGAAAGTCGTGGTACAGCCGATGTAAGAACCGAAGGGAGTGGGGGAAGCACGCAAGCAGAAGAGTTGGATCCGCTCAGAGTTGGACGATTACGCTCCCGCTAGTGCGACGAAGACTTTGCCGCACGTCGAGTTCGATAAACGCATTCGCGTCGCACACGAGGAAAGGTTGATCCGCCTTCGCGCAAGGCTTCAATCTCCGCTGAAGCTACGGCTCGACAAAACGGCGCGACAGTTGGTTGACAGTTAAGAGCGATTCACTGCGAAGAGATCGCAGGCCGTTGCGCTCTCAAAATGTATTCTGAATCTTGCCGGTCGCAGTTTTGGGTAGCTCTTTGACGAAGGTCACACTGTGTGGCGCCTTGAAGTGCGCGAAGTTCGTCCGCGCAAACTGTTTTGAGCTCGTTCACTCCAACGGCTTCAACTCACCGAGCATGGTCGGGATCAATTCTGTGACAGTCGGATGAATGTGCATGGCGCGCTGAATCACCGTGTATGGCGCGTTGGCGTACATGACGTCGAGGATCGAATGAATTACCTCATCGCATTCGATCCCCAGCAGCGACGCGCCAAGGATCTTTTTCGTTTCGGCATCCACCAAAATTTTCATGAATCCGTCCGTCTCACCTTTTTCCCGCGCACGGCCGACTTGCGTCATCGAACGCTTTCCAATCAAAGCTTTCCGTCCTGACTTGCGCACTTCCGCCTCAGTCATTCCTGCTCTGCCCAACGCCCGCGACGACTTGATCAGCCGCGGCGTCAACGTCAGCGAAGTCTTCCACTACGCCGGCGGCCCCTTCAACAACACGATCGAGAACCCGCGCGTAGCTGGGCGCGACCCGCAAGGTCGTTCCTATTTCTCGTTTGCCTCGTTTGAGGATCCGGACAGGAACGAATGGCTACTCCAGGAGATCACCACGCGACTTCCCGGACGCGAATGGGAGCAGAAGCGAGCACGGGCCATGGATGTCGCGACCCTTGCGGAGCTCCTCAACGAAACGGCGGAACACCACGACCACTACGAGAAGACGCACGCGGAACATCACTGGTGGGACTGGTACGCGCCATATCTGAGTGCGCGTCAGAATGGCAGCAGCCCGGCGGAAGCAGCCGCCGCCGCCGACCGCTACATGGAGGAGGTCTTTCATGTTCGTCCCCGATAACGCCGTTCGAGTGGCCGCATTTCCGAGTACGTCGACCGCCGGGTGAGTGACCTTCTTCTACAGTGACGACCGGGGCGAAACCATGACCACCCTCTGTCCGAGCCTTCGCAAACCCCAGCTCCTTGGGCAGGCCGTTGTCATGGTCGGCGGCAGCTTCGGAATCGCTGCTCACTTCTCGTGCTTCTCCAACTCCCGCTCAATTCGGGGATCAGGAATCAACCAGAGAAGCGCGACAAAAATATACAGTCCGCTCGCGATCCAGGAGCGCACAAACGCGAGTGGGATGGCGGCGAGGTAAAGCACCGGAGAGAGTTTCCCCTTCCAATCGTCGCCAACAGCGTGCGCGAGAAGCGATTCGCGGCCTTGCTTGGCGATGATGGTGCGCTGCAGAATATAATAGGCAATTGCCGCCATCAACAGCACGAAGCCATAGACAGCGGTTGGCGTAGCGGCCAGGTGGTTCTCTCCCATCCAGCCGGTGGTAAACGGAAACAGCGACAACCAGAACAGAAGGTGAAGGTTGGCCCAGAGAATCCCGCCGCTGACCTCCTCTGTGGCCTGGAATAGATGATGATGGTTGTTCCAATAGATACCGAGGTAGATGAAACTTAGTACGTAGCTCGACAACACCGGCAGCACCGGTTTCAACGCGGCGAGTTCAACCGCATGCGGCACCTTCAATTCCAGCACCATGATTGTAATGATGATCGCGAGGACGCCGTCGCTGAATGCTTCGAGCCGGTTTGCTTTCATGTCGCCTCCGGCAAGCTGTGTGAGTTGGACAAGCTGCTCATTTCACGGCGTACCAAGTTTCTTGAGCCAGTCTCGCGCTGTTATGATGTCGTCATTGCTCAACCCATGACCTGCCCTTGCGAAGCGGATAGTGACGTCCGCTCCCGCGCTGCGCAAAAGTTCAACAAGGCGTTGAGTCTCGGATGTTGGGATGATTGGATCTTCACTTCCTGCACCGATCCAAACGCATACGGACGAAAGGTCCGGGAGACTTTCCGGAACCAGCGGGACCATGGCGCGAAATAGAACTGCGCCGCGCAATGTTTTTGGCCGGAGCAAAAGCATGCTCGCGGCGATGTTCGCGCCGTTCGAATAACCGACCGCAACGACTTTATCACTAGCGAATCCATAGTGCTGAGCTGCTGCGGCAACGAAATCGGCCAGTTCGTTCGTGCGCTTTTTTAGATCGTCCAAGTCGAATACGCCTTCAGCCACACGCCGGAAGAATCGCGGCATTCCGTTCTCCAGAACTTTGCCGCGCGGGCTGAGCAACGCAGCACGTGAATCCAGCCCGCGTACAAGTGGGATGAGGTCGCGCTCGTTTCCACCTGTGCCGTGCAACAGCAACAAAGTTCGATTTGAAGTGCCAGGGACGAATTCGTGGATGAAATCAGGCTGCAGGCTCATTATTTACCCGGCTCTTGGATCGGTGGCAGAATTTTTTCGATCTGTGAGCGCGCCGATTCCATCCACGGTGGAAGGCGCAGATGCGTACCGAGTTCTTCCAGTTTCTCGTCCAAAGTAAAACCGGGTGGCTCAGTAGCGATTTCAAAAAGCACGCCGCCGGGTTCGCGAAAATAAATCGAATGAAAGTACGTGCGGTCGATCACTGGCGTCACGTTGTACCCGAGATCGACCAGATGTTCGCGCCACTTGAGCTGTTCATGCTTGTCCTTCGCTCGAAACGCGATGTGATGCACCGAACCCGCAGCGACGCGGCCCATGCCTGTGTCGGGCAAACAAAGCAGGTCAACGATTCTGCCCGGCGTCGACTCGTCCGGCGACGCAAAGCGAAATCGGTTTCCCGATTCCTCAATCAAACGATAGCCGAAACTGTCGGTGAATAATCGCGCTGTCCTTTCGTAGCCTTCCAACGCGGCAGATACACTGTAGAAGCCGCGAAGCGCGTGTTCTGGCGGAATGGGGCTATTCGGCCACGGCTCAATCTCCGGAAGGGAATCCGAAGCGATCAGTTCGAGCAAAAGTCCATCAGGATCAGTAAATCGAATTACGTCCCGGCCAAATCGTGGAGACGTTTTCTCCGCTGTGACGTGCTGTTGTTTAAAACGCTCTAACCAATAGCCGACCGAATCCGGTGAAATCGCGAACGCCGTCGTGTCGATTTGTCCGGTACCGCGAATTCCGCGGCGTGCGCCGGGCCATGGAAAAAATGTCAGAATCGTTCCCGGCGTACCGCGATTATCGCCAAAATAAAAATGATACGTCCCCGGATCGTCAAAATTAACTGTGCGCTTGACGAAACGCAGGCCAAGAAGCGCGACATAGAAATCGAGATTCCGCTGCGGATCACTTGCGATCGCGGTGACGTGATGAAGGCCGGGAATCTTGTTTTCCATCAGATCCGGATTTCGAGTCAGGCTGCTGCCGCGCGCGGGCGTGGATGAAATCGAATCACGGCAACGATTGCGAGTACGATGGAAAGCAGCAGAACAATTAGCTGCGTCAGTTTGAATGGAGATTCCGTCTGCGTCGGCGCCATCGCGTGTAACGCCGGAATTTTTTCAAATGACTGTACGACCAAAACGAAAAGATTAAAATACAGACAGATCACGGCACCGATCACATAAATCCATCGCCACGGTCCGACGAGTCCTTTGGGATAACGCGCAAAAATGGTAAGGGCTAGAAAAGGCAGCGATACGATGCCAAGACCGATCGCGGGCGTGAGACCATGAAAGGGAAAGAAGAAGCCGGTCACGGTCGTCGCCACCGCGGTGATGAGAAACCACTTTGTCCAGCCGTCGAGACGCTGGCCGGCAAGCAGTCCAAATAGAACGACGAAGCCGGTGACGATTGCGACAAGACTGATCAATGTATGAATGATTGTGTAGATCTGAAGTATCATGGTCTTTCGATTTCATTCATTTGTGCGTGCATATCGCGATTTGTGCAAGGCCGCGTCGGTCGAGATCGATCATATGCTGGGCGACTTCATCGATCGCGGGGCACGCGCGTTAGCCCCTACTTCACTGTTGCCGATAGCAATGGACAATTCGGCGGAACAATCAGCCGAATCGCTTTGGGTACCGCTTCATATCGAACTTTCGAAAACCGCAGCGGCTCGCCATCCAGGTTGACCGGAATCGCTTCCTTGGTGTGAACCTCGGCCCAGGGAGTTTGCCAATAGGAGATATACTCGCCATCCGGTGAAAGCTCTTGTAACTCGCGCGCGGCGGTGAGCAATGCCAGCGCCGGGATTTCACGAACGGCGAGCATATCGAGCAAACCGTCGTTAATCCGTGCCCGGGGGTAACTTGGACGCCGCCGCCTGCCTGACGCCCATTGCCGATAATCGCCACCGGGCCACTCCCAGCCATTTCGCGATCTTGCAAGGTCACCCTCCCTCGATAATGATGAACATTCATTGCCAGAATCGCACCCATCACAGCGTACGCGGCAGGGCCAAGCAGGTGTTTGAGCTCCAGTGGAGTGGTCGCTGTGATCTCGGCGCCGAAGCCAATGCTCGCTGCGTTCAGAAACCAGTGTTCATTAGCTTTGCCGACGTCGATTGCTACTTCCGCCCCTTGGATGCAGAGCGCCAGAGCCTGCTCCGGATCATGCGGAATGCCGCACCCGGTAGCGAAGTCGTTCGCGGTCCCTAGCGGCACCACTCCCAAAACAGGCCGCGCGACCTCGGAAAGATCCATCAAACCGTGAACCACCTCGTTCAGTGTACCATCGCCCCCGGCCGCAATCAGCAAATCCACTTCGCCCGTTTCCGCCACAAATCGTCGCGCGTCTCCCTTTCCCGAAGTCACTCTCACTTCGATGGCATGCCCGACCGCTCGTTGCCAAGCGATTGCTGTCTTGAGCGCGTCGTTGCCGGCCGCTTTGCCGTTGAGAATCAACTGAACTTTTCTACTCATCGCCTTGATCCGATCGGTCGCCCTTTTACTTACAGTTCCCTTCAGATTTGAATGTTGGATGCGACCGTTGCTAACCCGGCTGAGCCCAAGCCTGTTCTAATAGACCGGAATATTTTCGAAGCTCGACGCGACAACGCCGTTAATGAAGCGCTGGTTCCGCTGCTACCGACGGTGGAGCGGATTGTGTCGGCGCGGGGATGCGAGTTTTGCCGCGGCGCTCTTTGAACCACATGATGACAACGTAAAACACTGGCGTAAGAAAAAGGCCGAAGCCGGTAACTCCAAGCATTCCGAAAAACACCGCGGTGCCGAGAGCTTGCCGCATTTCCGCGCCAGCACCTGAACTAACGACCAGCGGAACAACTCCGAAGATGAACGCGAATGAAGTCATCAAGATCGGACGCAATCGGAGACGACACGCTTCGACTGCCGCGGTGAAACGGTCTTTTTGGTCGCGATCCTGGATCTGTTTTGCGAATTCGACGATCAGGATCGCGTTCTTACAAGCGAGTCCAACCAGCACAATGAACCCGATCTGCGTGAAAATGTTGTTTTCCATCGAACGCAGCCAGACACCGTAGATCGAACTGAATAGACACATGGGGACAATCAAAATGATTGCCAGTGGCAACGACCAACTCTCGTAAAGCGCCGAGAGCAGAAGAAAAACGAACAGAACGCAAAGCGGGAAAATGTAAATCGCGCTGTTGCCCGCGAGTTTTTGCTGCAGCGCTATCTCCGTCCACTCGGTCGTGAAGCTGGTAGGCAGAATTTGTTTGGCCAGACGTTCAACAGCGCCGAGCGCCTCGCCACTGCTTGCGCCCGGCGCCGGCTGGCCACTGAGGTCGGCCGCGGTAAACATGTTGTAGCGCGTAATCTTGTCAGCGCCGCTTACCTCCTTCACCGTCGCCACCGACCCGAGCGGAACAATTCCGCCGGAATTATTTCGCGTTTTCAACAAGCGAATGTCGTCGGGGCTCAAACGAAATTGCGAGTCGGCCTGTGCTGTAACGCGATAGGTTCGGCCAAAGAGCGTGAGATCGTTTACATATGTCGATCCAAGATAAGTCTGAAGCGTGCCGAATATGTTGCTGAGCGGCACGTCCATGCTTTTTGCTTTGACGCGATCAACATCGAGCCAAAGCTGCGGAACGTTCGCGCGAAAAGTCGTCAGATTGTTCGCCAAACCGGGCGTTTGATTTGTCTGCACCATCATAGCGAAAGCTTGCGTTTGCAGTTCGTCGAGACCGGCGTTGCCGCGATCTTGAATAAACAATTTATAACCGCCGGCATTACCAATGCCGGACACGGGCGGCGGCGGAAAAGCAATCACCAGAGCTTCGGGAATCTCAGCGCGTACGCGCGCATTTATCTTCGCTAGAATCGCCGGCAGACTCTGTTCGCGCGTTTTTCGCTCCGAAAATTCTTTAAAAGGAAGAAACACGGCAGCCGTGTTCGGCTGATTGCCGCCGAAGAGATTGAATCCCGCGAATTCGACGGTGTTGAGAACGCCGGGCGTTTCGTGCGCGATCTTCGAAATCTTGTCGACAACTGCTTGGGTCCGATCGAGCGAAGCAGCGTCAGGTAATTGCGCAAACACGACAGCGTAGCCGCGATCTTGCGTCGGCAGGAAGCCGCCGGGCACAACTTTGAAACCGAAACCGGTCAGTGCAAGTAAACCTGCGTAGACAAATAAAACGATGACGGCTAATCGGACAAGGCGCGCGACAGTGTTGCCGTATGCGTTCGAGGCCCAGGAAAACGTTTTGTTGAATCCTTTGAAGAACCATCCAAGCAGTCCATCGATAATTCGTTGAAACGAATCTTTCGGCGCGCCGCGCGGCTTAAGTAAAAGCGCGGCGAGCGCCGGGGAAAGCGTGAGTGAGTTAAGTGCAGAGATCGCAGTCGAGACCGCAATAGTTAGCGCGAATTGGCGGAAAAATGTGCCAGTGATTCCGGTGATGAACGCGGTTGGGATAAAAACCGAGCAAAGAACGAGTGCGATCGCAACTAACGCCCCGCCGACTTCGGTCATGGCCTTGCGCGCTGCCTCGCGCGGGCTCAAACCATCTTCAATGTGGTGCTCGATTGCCTCGACGACCACGATCGCGTCGTCGACCACGATGCCGATGGCGAGGACAATGCCGAACAGCGAGAGATTGTTGATCGAGAATCCGAAGCCTTTCATGGCAGCGAAGGTGCCGATCAACGAAACTGGGATCGCGATGAGAGGGATGATTGCCGCGCGCCAGGTTTGGAGAAAGATCAGGACGACGAGCACGACGAGCGCAATCGCTTCGAAAAGCGTCTTTTGCACTTCGTGAATCGATTCGCGGACAGAGACTGTCGGATCGTAAACAATCGTGTAATCCAGGCCGCTGGGGAAACGCTGTTTGAGCTC
>WNGG01010623.1_pt1 | contig 13230 bp, 12 predicted proteins | sample 5400661 | NCBI WGS metagenome assembly WNGG01 (sample SAMN13153372, study PRJNA577476) | soil metagenome | isolation source: 100 cm soil or saprolite under Garry oak tree replicate 1 | place: USA:California | collected 2016-06-15
AGAATTGTCGTCTACTCCGCTCACGGCATTGACGAAGCTTTGCGTGCCCAGGGTGATGGAGCCGATTTAGTTACCTTCGGCCCGCTGTTCCCTACCCCCTCCAAGGCGGCCTACGGAGAACCATGCGGTGTCAAAAAACTGGCAGAGGCCGCGGCTGCCCTGAATGTCCCTGTAATTGCCCTGGGCGGGATCTCGCCGGCAAACCTCACCGAAGCGCTCTCTGCCGACATACAGGGGGTCGCTGTTATTTCGGCCATACTGTCCGCAGACGACCCGAGTGGTGCTGCCGCATTCCTGCTGAAGAAGATCGAAGAGCATGCCCGACACTCCTGACACACAAATTCACCCACAACTTCACTTCAACTCCTACGGAGGCTACCTGCGTCGCCGTTTCGGCTGCCGGGTCAGCAAGGTCAACGTGGATGCCGGCTTCACCTGCCCCAATCGTGACGGCAGCAAGGGAACCGGCGGCTGCATATACTGCAACAACGTATCGTTTTCTCCCAAAGAGACACAAGCGGTGCTGCCGCTGGAGGAGCAGATGGCGGCGGGCATGGCCTATCACCGCATCCGGCTGGGCTCCGAAAAATTCATCATCTATTTCCAGAAATATACCAACAGATCTGCTGACGGATATCGCCCGGACAAAATACGTTTGTCTTGAGTTGGGGTTGCAGTCGATGGATGATGCCATTTTGGACCGCATCAACCGTGGTCACACTCTGAATGATTTTATCGGTGCGGTTAATCGTGCGGCTGGTCGAAATATTGACATCTGCGCCCACCTGATTCACGGCTTTCCGGGGGAGAGCAGGGACCAGTTCCTGAAAACCGCGGGCCTGATGGCCGGCCTGCCGATAAATTCGCTCAAACTGCACCAGCTGCATGCCGTTGAAGGGACGGAACTGGCGGAGTTGTTCCGCCGAGGGGAGTTCACGCCGCTGACTCTGGAAGCGTATGTTGCAACGGTGGCCGATTTTCTGGAACTGCTTCCGCCGCGGATAGCAATCCAGCGTCTGTATGGCTCGGCTTCTCTTGAAATATGCGTCGCCCCGAAGTGGGGGCTGAAGAACAACCAGATGTGGTACGCGATTGTCAACGAGCTGACACGGCGCGGCAGTTGGCAGGGGTGCCGATTGGGCCGGGCTGAAACCGGCATGTAAACAAGACGTCAGGAGTCTGTCGCCCCTGTTCTTTTTAGCTGAAAACGCGTAATATAATCTATAGAAGCAAGGTATTACGTTATTGAGGGGGTGAATCATATGGCACGGGAACATGCAAAGGTATGCGCTGTTACCGACTCCCGGCTGCTCGGCAAGCTGACCGACGATGCGGAGTACAGCTGCGCAAGATGCGGCGCCAAGGCCCACGACAAGGAGAGCGTCTGTGAGCCGAAGTTTATTGAGCCGGATCATTAATTATAAATTGTATTGAGTCGGTTACGGAAAGGGGGGCTGCAGATCATGCAGCCCCCCTTGATTATTTCATGAAATAAGCAGACCGGCTCATGTAATTATATTATCTCCCGGTTTCGCTGCTGCCTGGAACATATTTCCGTGTAGAGCCCCCCTTGCTGAATCAATCCGGCAGGGGTTCCCTGCTCGGCAATCAGCCCGGATTTAAGGACGATGATCCGGTCGCAGTCGCGGAAGGCAGAGACTCTCTGCGAAACTATCAACACGGTCCTTCCGGTATAGAATTTGCCCAGTTCGTTGAGGATTTCCTCTTCTCGCCCCGCGTCTACGGCAGAAAGAGGATCATCCAACAACAAAATCGGCGGGTTGCCGGCAACGGCCCGGGCGATAGCAAGTCGCTGTTTCTGGCCGCCTGAAAGCGTCACGCCCCCTTCACCGACCTGGGTCTCGAACATGTCGGGGAATGATGCGACATCCTCAAGAAAACCGGCCTGCCCCGCCGCTTTCCGTACATCGTCGGCAGCATTGTCTCCGGTAATGCCGTAACTGATATTGTCGGCAACAGTGCGTGAAAAAAGGAAAGTTTCCTGCGGCACATAGCCGATCAGGCGGCGCAGGCTGGATCTTGTGATCGAGTTGATGTCCCGCCCGTCCACAAACAGCATCCCGTCAGAGACCGGAAGCAGCCGTGCGATCAGGCGCAGAATGGTCGTTTTTCCGCTCCCGACCTCTCCGGTGATCCCCACCGTTTCTCCTGCCTTGATATGAAAAGAGATCCCGCCGATAACTACTGAGCTTCCATAGCTGAAAGTGAGGCTGCGAGCTTCTATCCCCTGCTGGAGGGTATCGATCTGCCGGGCATCAGGGTGGTCGATCACCGTCGGTTCGGCCCCCAGTATTGCGGCCAGGCGCGACATGGAGGCTGCCCCACGTTGCGCCAGGGTCAAAATCCATCCCAGTACCGCTGTCGGCCAGACCAACATCGCCAGATAACCGCTGAAAGCGACAAAATCCCCCAGGGTTATGGTATTGGCTATAACCAGTTTCCCTCCGATAAACAGGACTATGAGGGTTCCCGAGCCGGTGGCGGCTGCCATAACCGGGATAATAACGCCCCGCAAACGCGCCAGTCGCAGGTTATGCCTGAGATAACTCTCGGCGGTTTTCCCGAACTCCTTCTGAAAATACTCTTCACGGCAGTAGGACTTGATCAGCCGCACCGCGGAAACTGTTTCTTCAGCCTGGCTGGAAAGATGTGCCAGCTCTTCCTGGGCTTGAAGAGACCGGTGAAAAAGTCGCTGGCTGACTTTTTTGACGATCAGCACCATCAGCGGAAAAGGTAGAATTGCCCAGAAGGTGAGCCAGGGGTGGATGCGGGTCATCATCGTCACGGCGGCGCTGTAGACCAGCAGGGTGTTGATGGCGCTCATTGAACCGAAGCCGGTCAGCATCCGGACATTTGTCAGGTCATTGGAGAAGCGGGACAGGATGTCCCCGCTCCGGCTGCCGGAAAAATAGCCGAGGTCAAGCCGGGTCAGGCGCTGGAACAGGTCATTACGGATGCGGAATTCAATGATGCGGGCGGCATTCAGTATTAATGTCCGGGAAAAAATACGGGTAATGCAGTGCAGAACGGCAAGGAGAATGATGATCAGGGCGCAGGAGGACGGAGAGAAGCGCGCCGCCTGCGGATGCTGGAGCGACTCTATCGCCAGCTTCATGAACCAGGGGATCAGCAGCGCGAAGGCGTTGGTGAGAAGGAGAAACAGCGCTCCGGCGGCATAGCGCCAGCGTAGCGAGGTCAAATACGGAATGAGTCGGGCGAGGTCTTTGATAATGGCATCCTGTTTGTTAAAAGGGTATGCACTGCTGAATGTAGGAGTGTCTGAATTAGTGCAATAACTTAAAATATCCATGCGGTGATTGCACCAAAATTATTTTTCGGTTCTATTCCCCCGAAGACGCCGGCCTGCTCATACAGGCCTGCGCGCCCTTGTGCCTTACCCGCCGGACTAAAATAATAATTTGCAAAAACTTATTGACTTACAACATTCAAAAAATATATTACTGAATGAACGTTCATTCCAGTTTGTATTATTGTGCTGGTGTTGATATTTCATTTTGGAGGGTACCATGTTGAAACGATTCATGCTCATGATCATCGCCGCACTGTTTTCAGTGTCGCAGGCGTCAGCGGCTCCGCTTGACGATGTAAAAAAAACCGTTGACGAGGTTGTCCGTATTGTTGCGGACAAGGAGATGAAAAAGAGTGCGCAAAAACGGCGTCAGGCGCTGAAGAAGACCATCGGCACTATTTTCGATTACAATGAAATGGCAAAACGTTCTCTCGGCAAGCACTGGAGCCAACTTACCCCGGATGAAAAAACACAGTTCGCCGATCTCTTTGCCGCCTTGCTGGAGAATTCCTATGCCGGAAAGATCGAATCATACAACAATGAAAAAATTGTCTATGTCAAAGAGCTGCTCGACGGCGACCATGCTGAAATCAAGTCCAAAGTCGTTACGGCCAAACGGGATGAGTTCACCCTCGATTATCGAATGGTCAGGCAGAACGGCAGATGGATGGCCTATGATGTCGTCATCGAGGGAATCAGCCTCGTCTCCAATTACCGGAGCCAGTTCAGCCGCATAATTAAAACCAGCGGCTACGCCGCTCTGGTCAAAAAACTTGAGACCAAGAATGATGAATTGAAGGCACTATAAGATTAATCTTCATTTTGCTGAAGGAGTTGGCAATGGCAAAAAATGACAAGCGTGACGAAATAGTCCGAGCCGCGCTGGAACTGATAGCCGAGCATGGCTTTCATGGCGCGCCGATGGCGATGATAGCTGAACGAGCCGGAGTAGGCGCCGGGACAATCTACCGCTATTTTGAAAACAAGGATGTCATGATTGTCGAGCTTTTCGGAGAGCTCGAAGAACGAAGCCGCCTCATTATCAAGGAGGGATATGCTCCTGATAAGCCGATTCGTGAACGTTTTATCCATCTCTGTGCGGCTCTCATGCGTTACTTCATTGAAAATCCACTTGATTTTCGTTTCATCGAGCAGTTTTTCAATTCTCCCTATGGCTTGGAGCATCGCCGGGACAAACTTCTTGGGACAAAAGAAGGGTGTGCTGATTTCAAGGAACTCTTTGAAGACGGGCTACACCAACAAGTAATGAAGGATCTCCCGATCGTTATCCTCTTTGATCTGGCCTTTGGACCAATTTTGGCAGTGGCTCGCGATCATATTCTCGGTTTCATTACCCTTGAGGATGCCCTGATTGCTCAAACTGTTGAGGCGTGCTGGGACGCAATAAAACGATAAAGAAGCAAAATTATATTTTTAGTTGCCATTACTCCAACGTATCGAGGTATTTCATGCATCAATCACTCAGCAGGTTTTTTGTTCTCGTCGCGGCGGCACTGGTCGCCAGCCTGTCACTCACCGGTTGCAGCAAGTCGAAATCCGCCCCTCCTCCAAGCGGTCCACCCGAAGTTGGCATTGTCGTGGTCAAGCCGGAGAAGGTTTCCCTGACAACGGAACTTTCCGGACGCACCGTTCCCCAGATGATTGCCGAGGTGCGCCCCCAGGTGAGCGGCATTATCCAGAAACGGCTGTTCACGGAGGGGAGCGATGTGAAGGCCGGACAGGTTCTCTACCAGATTGACCCCGCCGCCTTTGAGGCTGCCTACGCCAGCGCAAAGGCTGTTCAGGCGAGAGTGGAAGCTTCTCTTGTGTCGCTCCGGCTCACAGAAGGACGCTATCTGGATCTGGTGAAGATCAAGGCGGTCAGCCAGCAGGATTACGATAACGCTTTCGCCCAGTTGAAGCAGAGTGAAGCAGAGCTCGCCGCAGCCAAGGCCGCGGTTGAAACCGCCAGGATCAACCTGGCCTATACCAAGGTGACTGCCCCGATATCGGGCCGCATCGGCCGCTCAAGCGTGACCACCGGAGCGCTGGTGACCGCCGGCCAGCCGGCGGCGCTGGCGACAATCCAGCAGCTTGACGCGATGTATGTAGATGTAACCCAGTCGACCGCCGACCTGCTCAAGCTGAAGCAGAACCTTGCCAGCGGCGTATTGAAAAAGAGCGGTTCCGCCCAGGTCAAACTTCTCCTGGAAGATGGCTCCGCGTATCCATTGACAGGAACGCTCAAGTTTTCGGAAGTCACCGTGGACCAGAGCACCGGTTCCGTTACCTTGCGGGCGGTGTTCCCCAACCCGAAGCAGACTCTGTTGCCCGGGATGTTTGTCCGTGCCGTGGTTGAGGAGGGGATAAACGAACAGGCGATCCTGGTGCCGCGACGTGGGGTTACTCGAGATACGTCCGGCAATGCCCTAGTCATGGTCGTGGGAGCCGAAGAAAAGGTAGCGCCACGGATCATCAAGGCTGAGCGGACGGTTGGCGATAGTTGGCTGGTTAGCGAAGGGATAAAAGCGGGCGATCGGGTCATTCTGGAAGGGTTACAGAAGGCAAGACCGGGAACACCTGTCAAAGCGGTGCCTTTCGGGAGTGCGCCGGCAGCCGCTCCAAGTGGCGCAGCGCAACCTGCAGCAGCGCCAGCTGCCAAGAAATAATCGGACAGAGCCTACGATCCATTAAGGAGTTTCTATCATGCCCCGTTTTTTCATAAGCCGCCCGATCTTCGCCTGGGTCATCGCCATCATGGTTATGCTGGCCGGTCTGCTGTCAATCAAGAAACTGCCGGTCTCCCAGTACCCGGCAATCGCGCCGCCGCAGATCGCCATCAACGCCGTCTATCCGGGCGCCTCGGCCCAGACCGTGCAGGATACGGTCACCCAGGTCATCGAGCAGAAGCTGAACGGCATCGACAACCTGATCTACATGGCCTCCACCAGCGACTCGGCCGGAGCAGTCTCCATCACCCTGACCTTCAAGGCCGGCACCGACCCGAACATCGCCCAGGTACAGGTGCAGAACAAGCTGCAGCTGGCCGTGCCGCTCCTCCCGCAAATCGTCCAGCGCTCTGGCATTCAGGTAGTCAAGTCGACCAGAAACTTTTTGCTGATCGTCGGCCTCGTCTCGGAAGATGGCTCCATGGATCGCAACGGCTTGACCGACTACATGGTCTCCAACCTTCAGGACATCGTCAGCCGCCTGGATGGGGTCGGCGAACTGCTGCTGTTCGGCACCCAGAACGCCATGAGGATCTGGGTGAACCCTGCAAAACTCAACAACTACCACCTGACCACCAACGATGTCATCACGGCACTGCAGGCCCAGAACGTCCAGGTCTCGGCCGGTCAGTTCGGCGGTCTTCCTGCCGACAAGGGGCAGCAGTTGAACGCCACCATCACGGCCCGCACCCTGTTGCAGAACACGGACCAGTTCGATGCCATCGTCCTGCGCACCAACCCCGACGGCTCCACGGTCAAGCTCAAGGATGTCGCCGAAAGCAAGATCGGCACCGAGAACTACGAAATACAGTCGTACTACAACGGTAAACCGTTGGGAGGGATGGCGATCCGTCTGGCGGCCGGCGCCAACGCGCTGGAAACCGGCGATCGGGTCAAGGCCAAGATGGCGGAACTGTCGAAATACTTCCCACCCGGCATGAAAGTGGTCTATCCCTACGACACCACCCCCTTCGTCAAGATCTCCATCGAAGAGGTGGTGCGCACCCTGATCGAGGCGGTCTTCCTCGTATTCATCATCATGTTCCTCTTCCTGCAGAACATCCGCGCCACCCTGATCCCGACGATCGCGGTGCCGGTGGTCCTGTTGGGTACCATGGGGGTCTTGGCAGCCTGCGGCTTCTCCATCAACACCCTGACCATGTTTGCCCTGGTCATCGTCATCGGCCTGCTGGTGGACGACGCGATCGTCGTCGTCGAGAACGTGGAACGCATCATGACCGAGGAAGGTCTTCCGCCCAAGGAAGCGACCATCAAGTCCATGGGGCAGATCACCAGCGCCCTGTGGGGCATTGCCACCGTACTGGCGGCGGTCTTCCTCCCGATGGCCTTCTTTCCCGGTTCCACCGGCGTCATCTACCGCCAGTTCTCCATCACCATCATCTCCGCGATGATCCTCTCGGTGCTGGTGGCGATGATCCTGACCCCGGCCCTCTGCGCCACGATCCTCAAACCGGTCGAGAAGGGGCATCATGCCGGGGAGACCGGCTGGTTTGCCGGGTTCTTCCGCTACTTCAACCGGGCATTTGAATTCTGCCGGCACAACTACGAAGGGATCGTCGGCCGCTCCTTCGGCAAGCCGGTGCGCTATCTGGTGGTCTACGGCGGCATCGTGGCCGCCATGGCGTACTTCTTCCTGCACCTTCCGACATCATTCCTGCCGGATGAGGACCAGGGCTTCATCATCTGCCAGGTCCAGTTGCCGGCCGGAGCCACCCAGGAGCGGACCATCCAGGTCATACGGCAGCTGGAACAGCATTTCCTCGAGAAAGAAAAAAAGACGGTGGAAGGGGTCATTACCGTGGCCGGGTTCAGCTTTGCCGGCCGGGGACAGAACATGGGGCTGGCCTTCGTAAGGCTCAAACACTGGGACGTTCGTCAGAGCAAGGATCTGAAGGCGGCAGCTATTGCCGGCCGCGCCATGGGGGCTTTCTCGAAATTCCGCGACGGCCTGGCCTTCGCCTTCTCGCCGCCGGCGGTACTCGAACTGGGGGTGGCGAACGGCTTCGACTTACAGCTGCAGGACCGTGGCGGCCTGGGGCATGAAAAGCTGATGGAGGCGCGCAATCAGCTGCTCGGCATGGCCATGAAGAACCCCAAGCTGGCAGCGGTGCGTCCCAACGGCCAGGATGACTCGCCACAGTTCAAGCTCGACATCGACGACGTTCGGGCCGGCGCCCTGGGAGTCACCCTGTCGCAGGTCAACGACGTTCTCTCCACCGCCTGGGGGAGCACCTATGTCAACGATTTCATCCAGAACGGCCGGGTCAAGAAGGTCTATCTCCAGTCCGACCCACGCTACCGGATGCTACCGGCGGATATCAACAGCTGGTATGTCAGCAACAAGAACGGCCAGATGGTCCCGTTTTCGGCCTTCTCCAACGCCCGCTGGCAGTTCGGCTCGCCCCGCCTGGAGCGGTACAACGGCATTCCGGCCGTTGAGATTCTTGGGCAGGCCGCTCCGGGGATCAGCACCGGTGAAGCGATGGCCGAGGTAGAAAAGATGGCGGCCGAACTGCCGCCCGGAATCGGCTACGAATGGACCGGCCTCTCCTACGAGGAAAGGAATGCCGGAGCCCAGGCGCCGATACTTTACGCGATCTCTCTGCTGGTGGTTTTTCTCTCCGTGGCGGCCCTGTATGAGAGCTGGACCATCCCCTTCGTCAACCTGCTGATGCTGCCGCTGGGGCTGGTGGGCGCGGTGACAGCGGTAAAGTTGCGGATGTTCCCCAACGACGTCTATCTCCAGATCGGCCTCTTGACCACGGTGGGGCTTTCCACCAAGAACGCGATCCTGATCATCCAGTTCATCAAGCAGCAGATGCATGAGGGGCACGAACTGATGGAGGCCACCCTGACAGCGGTCAAGATCAGGCTGCGCCCGGTCATCATGACCTCTCTGGCGTTCTTCTTCGGCACACTGCCGCTGGCCTTGACCCGCGGCGCCGGCGCCGCGGCCCAGAATGCCATCGGCACCGCCGTCACCGGCGGGCTGCTCTCGGCGACCTTCATCGACCTGATCTTCATTCCGTTCTTCTTTGTCCTGGTTTCCCGACTTTTTGCAAAGAAGGCGGTCAAGCGGCCTGCCACAGAATCCGGCGCTGCCGGCAGCTCTCCGGAGGTACACTGACATGATACAGATACAACGGATAACGAGAACCCTCTGCCTCCCGCTGGGAACGATCCTCTGTCTGGCCGGCTGCACAACCATGGCACCCAAATACAGCCAGCCGGCCGCGCCGGTACCGGCCTCCTGGCCAAGCGGCCCGGCATATGGGAGTGAAGCCGCCAAAAAATCGCCGCAAAGCCCGGTGCCGGAGATCCCCTGGCGCGAGTTTTATGTTGATCCGCAACTGCGGAAGCTGATCGCCCTGGCGCTGGAAAACAACCGCGACTTGAGGGTCGCCATTCTCAACATCGAAAGAGCCCGGGCCCAGTACCAGATCCGTCGCTCCGACCTGCTGCCGAAAGTCGACGCCTCCGCCGGAGCAACTTTCCAGCGGATCCCAGCCGACTTCACCAGCGACGGCAAAGCCACAACTGCGGATCAATACAGCGTCGGTGTCGGGCTCCTCTCCTATGAGCTGGACCTGTTCGGCCGCGTGCGGAGTCTGAAGGACCAGGCACTGGAACAGTTTCTGGCCACCGGCCAGGTCCGGCAGAGTGTGCAGATCAGCCTGGTTTCCCAGGTAGCCTTCGGCTACCTGGCCCTGGCCGCCGACCGGGAGCGGCTGAAGCTCGCCAAAGATACCCTGTCGAGCCAGCAGGATTCCTACCAGCTCATCTCGCGCCGCTACGAGGCGGGCGTCTCGTCCCTCCTCGACAGCCTGCAGGCCCGGACCAGTGTTGATACCGCGCGGGTGGACATTGCCCGCTTCACGTCTCTTGTGGCTCAGGACGAAAATGCCCTCAATTTGCTGGTCGGATCGCCGGTCCCGGCGGAGCTCTTTCCGGAGTCCCTCTCCGAAACCCTTACCTCCCTGAAGGAGGTACAGCCCGGCCTGCCGTCCGACGTACTGCTGCGCCGTCCCGACATCCTCCAGGCCGAGGGGGAGCTCAGAGGCGCGAACGCCAATATCGGCGCGGCCAGGGCGGCTTTCTTTCCCAAAATCACCCTGGTCTCGTCAGTCGGCTTCGGCAGCGACCAGTTGACCAGACTCTTCAATGCCGGCTCCTTCGCCTGGAGTCTTGCACCGAGCATCTCGTTGCCGATTTTTGACGGGGGTAGTAACAAGGCCAACCTGAAGGTGGCGGAGGTGGATCGAGACATCCTGATTGCCCGGTACGAGCAGGCCATTCAGACCGCTTTCCGGGAAGTGGCCGACGCCCTGGCCCAGCGCGGAACAATCGACGAACAGGTTGCTGCCCAGCAGTCCCTGACCGACGCAACTTCCGAGAGGTACAGCCTCTCTCAGGCACGCTTCGATAAAGGTGTGGACAGTCATCTGAAGCAGAACCTGATCAGCGCCCGTCTTTCCCGGCTGGCAAACCTGGTTACCCTCTACAAGGTGCTTGGGGGCGGGGGTGCCGACTGACCGTATCGCCACAAGTTCCCCTTGCTTTTTTTAAGTATTGATGTATATCTTTTTTGATTTTTCCCGTGTTCAAAGGATTTACGTGGTTCAGGCACTTGGACATATAACGATTGGTATCGTGCGCGATCTGGGACGAACAGGGTGGTTTCTCCTCTATTCGCTCTACATGATCGTCCGGAGGCCGGGCCGCCTGGTGCACGTTCTGAAGCAGCTGCGCTTCATCGGCACGAAGTCGCTGTTCGTGATTGTGCTGACCGCCGCATTTACCGGCATGGTTCTCGGCCTGCAGGGATACTACACTCTTACCAAGTTCGGTTCCGAAGGGATGCTGGGCACGGCGGTGGCGTTATCCCTGATTCGTGAGCTCGGACCGGTGCTCGCGGCCCTGATGGTGACCGGAAGGGCCGGCAGCGCCATCACTGCCGAAATAGGCATCATGCGGATCACCGAGCAGATAGACGCGCTCGAAACCATGGCGCTCGACCCGTTCAAGTATCTGGTCACCCCGAAATTCATCGCCGCAATGATTTCTCTCCCGCTGCTCTGCGCCATCTTCGATGTAGTTGGCATCTATGGCGGCTGGCTGGTCGGGGTCAAACTGCTGGGGGTCAACCAGGGAGCTTATTTCTACGAGATGGAAAAATCGGTGGTCTGGCAGGACGTCTATTCCGGTTATGTGAAATCCTTTTCCTTCGGCATCATCATCGCGTGGATCGGCTGCTACAAAGGGTACTACGCCGGTCATGGCGCCGAAGGCGTCTCCAAGGCCACGACCGAGTCGGTCGTACTGACATCCGTCATCATACTCGTATGGGACTATTTCCTCACTTCGGTGTTGCTCTGATATGATCACGATACGAAACGTACATAAGTCGTTCGGCACGCAAAAGGTGCTCGACGGGCTCGATCTTGATATTCCGGTTGGTAAAATTACCGCGATCATCGGCCCCAGCGGTGAAGGGAAAAGTGTGCTGCTGAAGCACCTGATCGGTCTGCTGCAGCCGGACAGCGGCACTGTCGAGGTCGATGGCGAGAGTATTGTTAATCTGCGCCGTTCCGATCTGAACCGGATCCGCGAAAAATTCGGCATGCTGTTCCAGAACGTGGCGCTGTTTGATTCGATGTCGGTATTTGAAAATGTTGCATTCCCCCTGGAGGAAAAGACCTCCCTTTCGAAAGAGGAGATCCGGGGCAGGGTTCTCTCGGCCCTGGAAGATGTCGGGTTGAAGAACATAGAAAACAAATTTCCGGATGAACTCTCCGGCGGCATGAAAAAGCGGGTCGGCCTGGCCCGGGCTGTCGTGCTCAACCCGAAGATCATCCTGTTCGATGAGCCGACTACCGGCCTCGATCCGATCATAAAGCGGGCGATTCACCAGCTCATCAAGGATACCCACGCCAAGTTCGGCTTTACGGCGGTGATTGTTTCACACGAAATTCCGGAGATTTTCGATGTGGCCCAGAACGTGGCGATGCTGTTCCGGGGGAAGATCCTGCAGTACGGCACCCCGGAAGAAATAATTCATTCAACCGATCCGGCGATCCGCCAGTTCATAAGCGGCAGCCTGGACGGCCCGATCCGGATGGTTTAGTAGATAGTTTTTTCTGCGCTTCCTTGGGTATGAGGTCATTTTGTTAACGCACTTGACCTGTCGTCCGGGCTGGTAACCGGTACATTTTCAACGAGGTATTTTATGAACATGGTAAAACTGGAAATGATGGTCGGCACTTTTATGCTGATCGGCATCCTCTGCCTGGGATATGTTTCAATCAAACTGGGTAAAATGGAAATTGGCGGCGGCGATTCCTACTCCGTCATAGCCACTTTTGATTCGGTTTCAGGGCTGAAACCGGGGGCGCGGGTCGAAGTGGCCGGCGTCGAGGTCGGGAAGGTTGACCGGATTGCGCTTGATGCAAAAAGCGGCGACCGGGCGCTGGCCTATCTTAAGATCAAGTCCGGGGTGAAGATAACGGATGATGTCATTGCGTCCGTAAGAACGAGCGGCATCATTGGCGACAAATTCATCATGCTCCGCCCGGGCGGCTCCGATAAGATGCTGAAGAACAACGACAAGATCCGCGAGACCGAGTCGGCCATCGATATCGAAGAGCTCGTCAGCAAATTCATCCACGGTAAAGTCGAATAAACCTTGCCGCACCGTATAACAAAGGATAGTAGACATGAAAACCGTACTTTGGAGCGTTTTTACAGCTTTGGCATTATTCGCACTTCCTATGTGCGCTTACGCCGCCGAGGCTGTTCCACCCGCCGCTCTCAAGCTTGAGGACTGCATCCGGCTGGCATTAAAGGCTGCCCCGGAATTTGGAGAGGCAGACGCCGATATCGCCCTGGCAACCAGTAAACTTGACGAAGCCAAATCATACCGATTCCCGCAGCTGGAGCTGACGACGCTTGTAGGTCCGGCTCCGGTTGCCTACCGGTCCGATATTAACCCCACCGTTAAAACAGACAGATCCTTTAGTTTCGATGCGCTTACCTGGTTTACCAGTGCGGATGCAACCATTATCCAGCCGCTCTACACCTTTGGCAAAATTTCTGAAAACGTGAAGGCCGCAACCCATGGCATTGAGGTTGACCGTTCCCGCAAGCAGCAGC
>WNGG01019269.1_pt1 | contig 13230 bp, 20 predicted proteins | sample 5400661 | NCBI WGS metagenome assembly WNGG01 (sample SAMN13153372, study PRJNA577476) | soil metagenome | isolation source: 100 cm soil or saprolite under Garry oak tree replicate 1 | place: USA:California | collected 2016-06-15
ACCTCTAGCCCCTCGGGACCATCAAGCATCCGGGTAACACGGTCTGACAGGGGCACGGTCTAACCAAGGCCGTTCTTCGATAAAAGGGAAAGGGAGGGCAGTTCAAAACCGCCCTCATGCGTGGGACAGACTGGGAGACGAGATTACCTGAGCCATCCCCTCAATTGGAGTCGCCCCACTCCATAAGGTAGCGCCGTCGTGCGGATTCGAACCGCAGACCACCCGATTAACAGTCGGGGGCTCTACCGGACTGAGCTACGACGGCCCGAGCGGCCATACAAACGAGGGACTCAAATAGTTTCTCAAGAAGGAATTGAGTCACTCTCTTTCTGACTGGCGCCCTCCGTTCGAGAGCCCGAACATCCATCCCGAGGTGCACGATGATCTCGTCGTTCACGATGTCGCGGCCCAGCTACCTGTCCGCCCCGCAAACCTTACATAGCCCCTGGCCACCTCGACTGGCGGATGATCGGAGAGAAACGAATCTTTGCCCTCCTCGCCCTGATCTTGGGGATCATCGCGGCGGCCCTCATTCTGTCCGCGGCAACGCGCGGTTCCTCTCTCGACGTGCTTGGACTCCTCGTAGGACTCGGTGTCCTGTACGGGAGTTATTTGATCTTCCGAGGGAAGACGAGCCTGCTCATGGGGTGGGCCAAGACGCGGATGGGAGCCCTGATCAACTTGGTCCTCGGCATCGCGACCTTGGTCATTCCGGGTGGCGTCGGTGGAACCGCATCGATCCTCGCGATCGTCAGCGGCGTGCTCGGCCTGTTGGCCGCATAGCTAGGGCGGAGCCGAAGGCGGATTCATCCGAGGGTCTTGCGGAGTTCCTGGACCGTCGACGACATCGAGTCGAGGACGCTCTTCAGGTAGTCGAGGAACTCCTCCAGCTTGTCCGTCGTGACCGCCCCTTCGGGCGACGGCTTGATGAGTCCCTCCTGTTCCAGGATGCGGAGGGAATAGCGCACCTTGTGTTGCGGGAAATTCAGCAATTCGGACAGGCGGATGATGCCGATCGGCTGGTTCTCCATGATCGCCTTGAGCATCGCCACATGCCGCTGCAGAAGCTTGACTTCTGACTCAATCTTGCTGGTAAGCGCGCTCCTCCGGGTCACGGACTCCCTCCCCTACACAACGTGACATGGTCCGTGATAACGTGGCCGTCCTTAAAGCGTTCGACGCTTCGTCGAAGCGAAGAACGCCATGTGGCGATTGCACGCCTCGCCCCAACCGCGCGGCCCGACCGCGATGACTCCGACGGGGACCGTCTTCGGGAAGAGGGCCACGCCGCGATCCGCGGCCCGTTGGGCCGAAAGGCCTTCCGCAATACGGTCGTAGACGAACTTCGAGAGCACGCGCTTCAGGATCTCCTCCCCGAATCCGGTGGCGGACACGGCTCCGAGGGGACCCGCGTAGAGACCGGCTCCCACGATTGGTGAGTCGCCTACGCGACCGGGGAGCATGAAGGCGGTCCCGCCCGTCGAGGTGCCCGCGGCGAAGCGGCCCCGGCGGTCGCGGGCCACGGCGCCCACGGTGCCCGCGAGGTGGACGGACTTCCACTTGCGTGCATACCGGGGCACCCGGCCCTTGCGAATCTTGGTCAGACTCTCTTTGAGACGACGCGCGCATACCGCGGCACCCGGCCCTTGCGAATCTTGGTCAGGCTTTCCTTCAGACGACGACGGGATTCCGGGGTTGCCGGATCATACCGGACGTGTCCCATCTTCCGCGCGAAGGCCGTGGCGTCGGACCCCACGAGCAGGACGTGGGGTGTGCCGAACACATCCCGGGCGACGCGAATCGGATTTTTCACCTCTTCGATCGCGGCGACGCCTCCGGCTTCGAGGTCCGCGTCCATCAGGGCCGCGTCCATCTGGATGCGCCCATCGATCCGCATGCGAGACCCGGTCCCCGCATTGAGCCTCGGATCATCCTCGAGGACCGCGATCGCCTCGACGACGGCTTCGAGGGCCCGTCCCCCACGACGGAGGCCGCGATCCCGGTCGCGCCCGCCGCGGCCGCCGCATCCCGGACCGACGCGTTCGAGCCGGCACCGCAATGCGTGAGGAGGATCGAATGCACGCGATGTCCCGGACCGCGGAGCCGTCCTTCAAGCTTTGCGGGCCCGCGGCTTCGCCGGCTCCGCGAACGACGGGAGGCGGGTCTGGAGATCCGCGATCCGACGTCGGATCTCGTCGCGAATCGCACGCAACTGGTCCATCGACTTTCCCGTCGCACCGGAGATCGGCCAATCCTCTCCCTTGTCCTTCGCGCCGACCGGACACCGGTCGAGGCATCCGAACGTGACGACCCGCGACGCGCGGGCGATCATCTCCGAGGTCACCGTCCGCGGGGTCTTCGCCCCGAGGCGGATTCCGATCTCCTGGAGCAGATCGACGACCACCGGGTTGATCGCGGTCGCGGCTTGGACGCCGGCGCTCTCGGCCCGCCAGCCCTGAGGTGGGGACGCGTTGAACAGGGCCTCCGACAACACGCTTCGAAACGTGTTCTCGACGCAGACGAACAAGACCGTGGACATGTTCGCGCAGCCCAATCGGCGGCGGACCAAATAGCTTGGCTTCTTGGAGACCGATAACCATGAGCCTAACTCTATATAACGTCGCCCGCGTCGGCGCGGCCGTGGCGGCGATCGAGGCCTCCGGACTCTCGAAACGGTATGGCACGGTCGACGCGCTGAAAGGCATTCAACTCACGGTCGAGCGGGGGGAATTCTTCGGCCTTTTCGGGCCGAACGGCGCCGGCAAGACGACGATGCTGCGGATCCTCACCGGGCAACTCAGACCGACGGCGGGGACCGCCCGGGTGCTCGACATCGATGTCGAGCGAGAACCGCTCCGGGTGAAGTCCGTCATCGGGATCGTGCCCGAGGTCGAGTCGCCGCCCTCCTACCTGACTGCGTACGAGTACCTCTATTTCGTCGGCCAGGTCCGGAAGGTCGACGGACTCGAGGGCCGGATCGCGCGGTGGTTCGAATTCTTCGATCTCGACGAGGCGCGCTCCAGCCTGTGCAAGGATCTCTCGAAGGGGACGCGACAGAAGCTCATGCTCGCGGCCGCCTTCTTGCACGAGCCTTCCCTCGCCTTCTTGGACGAGCCCTTCATCAACCTCGACCCGATCTACCAACGGAAGCTGAGGGAGTTCCTCCAAGAATATATCGGAGGCGGGGGGACCGTGTTCATGGCCTCCCACCTGCTTGACATCGCGGAGAAACTCTGCGACCGGGTGGCGGTGATCCAGGACGGCACGATCGTCGCGACCGGAAGCGTAGACGAAATCCGGGGCCCGGAATCGAACCTCGAAGCCGCTTTCCTGCGCATCGTCGGGGCGTGAGGATGGTCGGGCTGCTCCGCCTCATGTTGACGGAGGAGTTCCGCGTCCATACGAGCTACTCCGGACGATCGGCCTTCCTCGCGTTCCCGATCATCATCACCGGATTCAGCCTCGCGATCGCGATCACAAGCGAACGCCTGTTCACGTACACGCCTTTCGCGGATGCGATCCTGCTCCTCCATGCGAGCGTCTTCTTGTACGGCCTCAGCGTGGGCGCGTTCGGATTCCTCGGACGCCAATATCTGGAGCGGACGAACGGGACGCGCAACTATGTGGTCGCCATGCCCGGAATCCTCCCGATGCGACTTCGGAAGACCTTCTTCGGAATGTACGTGCGCGACGCGATCTTCTACGTCGCGCTCCTCCTGGCGCCGGCGACCCTCGGACTGATCGTGTCCATCCCCCTCACGCACTTTCGGATCACGAGCATCGGCGTCCTCTTCGGCGCCGCGCTGCTATCGTTCGTCATCGGGATGTCTCTCAGCTTCTTCGTCTCCACCGTGTACATGCGGAGTCAGATGGCCTTCCTGATTTCCGTCGGCGGCGTCACGGCCCTCTTCGCCGCGGCCGGGACGACCCGGAGCCTCCCGTTGTCCTGGATCTTGCCCGGCCTCGCGGCCCATGAACATCTGCCCCCCTTCCCCACGGATGCGATCGCCGCGGTCCAATCGATCCTCGCGGGTCTGGGGATCGCCGTCGCCCTCGTGGCCGCTGCGGTCTTCCTTGTCCCGGAACAACACGAAACTCGGGCGGTCGCCGCCCGGGAGGCGCTGCCGCGCTTGGTCGCTCGACTCAAGCGCCTGGGGGGATACGCGCTCCTCCTCTCGAAGGAATTCGTCGATCTCCAACGGAGCGGGACGTACGCGAAGATGTTCTTCTCCTTCGTCACGCCGCTCCTCTTCCTCTCCTTCACCGCGTGGTTTGTCCGATACGGCCTCCAAGTCCCGGTCGGCTTCAACACGGTCTTCTACGCCGGCATGGTCGGATTCTTCGGCGTCATCCTGTACAACTGGTTGAACAACGTGGATGCGACGGATTATCTGGCGACGCTGCCCGTCTCCGTCCCTCAGGTCATCCGGGCCAAGCTGATCTCGTTCCTCCTCCTGACGACCTGGGTCGGCGTCGGTTTCGTCGGGATCATCGCGTTCCTGAATTCGGACACCCGGTTGTTGTGGCTCGCCATCCCGATCGTCCTCGTCACGTCCGTCTACATCGTCGTCGTGACGGCGTACCTGACCGGGCTCCGGACGAACTCGTTCCTGTTCGATCCGGGCGTGCTCGCTCGATTCAGCGTCATGTCCATGCTCCCCGACTTCGGCCTGACGATCCTGTCCTTCACGATCGACCGGGACCTTCGGTTCGCGGCGTCTGGGATCGCCCTCGTCCTCGCCGTCCTGGCCGCGACAACGTATATGTTGCTCAAGGGCATTGACGCGAAATGGCGCGGCACGGAATTCGGCGAGTGACCGCGGCGGGATCGGAGCATGGACCGGCACGCCGTCTTCCGTCGAAGCTTCCACATCTTTTCCCCGATCTTCCTCGGGTACTACCTGCTTCCGGAGTCGCTCGGCGGCGGGATCACCCGGACCGCCCTGTCCGTTGTCTTCGTGGGCACGGCGTTGTGCATCGAGATTGCTCGGATCGCGCTCAATATCCGGCTCCTCGGCCTGCGTCCGTACGAGGGACAGCGCGTCTCCGCATATGCTCAAGGGCTCCTCGGCCTCGCGTTCGGATTGTTCGTCATCCGCGATCCGCGCATCGTGGTCCCCGTGTTCCTCGGGATGGCCTGGGTCGACCCGCTCGCGGCCCTCTGCCGACGTCGTGGCTGGCCCCGGTTCGTGCCCACCGCGGCCTACCTGGTCCTTTTCCTGTCGACGGTCTTCCTCATGAAATCGTTCGCGATTCCGAACGCGCTCTTGTTCTCCGTCGCCGCGACCGCTGTGGCCACCGCCATGGAGGGCCCGAAGTCCCGACAGGTCGACGACGACCTTCTCCTGCAGGTCGTCCCGATGGTCGTCCTCTACTTCCTCGTCGCCGGATTCGGGACCGGCCTGGGCGCCTCACTTTAGGACTTCGAGCTTGCCGTACTTGCCCGCGCTGACCTGGATGTTGCCGCGCCATTCCCGAGCCCATCCGTTCGTGATCCGAATCCGATCGTTCGGTTGGACGCGGTCGATCTCCTCGTTCCACAGGCTCACGGAGACCTCGGACCCGTCGTCGTCCACGGCCTTCGCGTCGCACACCTTGCCGGTCGAGCCCCCGCGGCTGGAAAACTCGCGGGCGGCCCCCTTCTCCCGGATGGTCAGTTCGATCACGTCGACCTTGCTTTCCGGACGGACCTCGTTCACCTTCATGCGGACGGCGATGCGAACGTGGCCGTTCGCTTAAAGATTTCCGCTCCTAGAGAGGCGCACCCGCATGGAGACGACGGGGTCCGCATGGAGCGGAAGCGACGGTCGTTCCCTTGTCCGCGTGCACGGGGCCGGAAATTCTTTCGACCATTGAAATAAAACTTATAACCGCCGGACCGGTTATCGAGCCCGTCGATTGTAGTGAATCGAATCAAGGTTGTCAGCGAGGTCGCTGAACTCGTCCCGATCCTGCGCGCCGTGGACAGCGACGTGAAGAGCGACGTGTTCAAGGAGGTCTCCGCGGGCTGGAAGTCCGTGCGGGAGATCGAGGAGAAGTTCGGCGCCGAAGGAGCGGACGCCCTCCGGTTCTTCGAGAAAATGAAACTCGTGGAGACGAAATGGCAGACGGGCCCGACGGCCTCGCCGGAGAAGGCCTACCACGCGTTCTACTCTTCCTTCCACATCAACGCCACGGCGCCGATCCAGGAAATCTCGGATGTCCTGCACGCCGCGATGATGTCCGAGGAATCCTACTCCGTGATCGAGAACCGGATCTTCGAGATGGTGGGCGCGGAAGGGAAGTTTTCGGGTGACGTCGCGGACGCCCTGAAGGTCACGCAGACGAAGTTGAAGGCCCTGGTGAAACGGTCCCCCCGACTCGACTTCCGAGGCCATCGGATCATCCGGTTCGAGGATTGAGCCGTGATCGCGGTCCTGCGACTGGGCCACCGTCCGGCCCGCGACAAACGGGTGACGACGCACGTCGCCCTCACGGCCCGCGCGTTCGGCGCGGACGCGGTGCTCGTGTCGACGCGGGACCCGGGCCTGGAGCGATCGATCCGCGGGGTCGTGCGACGCTTCGGCGGAACCTTCCGGATCGAGACGGGCGTGGCCTGGCGGCGAATCCTGAACGAATGGCAAGGGACCAAGGTCCACCTGACGATGTACGGCGAACGCCTCGAGAGCGTGCTGCCACGCATCCGCCGCGAGGACCTGCTGATCGTCGTCGGCGCCGAGAAGGTCCCGCGGGAACTCTTCGACCTCGTGGACTGGAACGTTGCCGTAGGCAACCAGCCTCACTCGGAGGTGGCGGCCCTCGCGATTTTCCTCGATCGCCTCCTCGGGCCGGCGGCCTTGGGACGCGAATTCGCAGGACCCGTGCGGATCCGTCCGAGCCCGAGAGGGAAGGACGTCATCGAGTCTGAGACGTGAACCAATAACCTTAATCGCGGGCGCCCAAATTGTTGCGCGTGCGATCGATCGGATTCCTCGCCCTCGCCGCCCTCTTCATCCTTCCGACCGCCGCACCCTCGAACCCCGCGGTCGTGAACGGACCGGTCCTCGCGCCTGGGGACTCCTGGACCTATCGCACGAACACCAGCCTGGCGACGGGACTGGCTTTGGACGGGCTCGTCACCTTGACGGTGACGGCGCACGGTTCGACCGAGGTGGAAGGGCGGACGTACGATGCCTATACGATGTCCGTGAGCGGGAGCGGAAGCGCCACCGGGACGTTCGCGACCCAGTTCGGATCCACGCGAGCCTCGGGAGAATGGACCGTCAGCGGTCGCGAAATACTCGACGCCCGCGGACTGAAGATCCTGTCGTCCGTCATCGATCTCGAGGCGAACGGAACCCTCCACACGAATCCGATCCCATTGCCCTTTGCGCTCAGCGTCCAGAACACCACGTCGTATCGACTCGAGGAAGACCCCTGGCAATTCCCGCTCACGGTCGGCACGACCGCCTACCTGTCGAGTCAGATGAACTTCTCAGAAGACTTCCGGCTCGTCTACTACGGGGTGAGCCCGACCCCGAGGCACGTGGCCGGCCTCACCTGGTCCAACGCGACGTATGACGTCCAGGCGGCCGTCGGGATCGACACGCCGGCGGGCCGCTTCGACGCCTATCCGATCCGAGAGACCTTTGCCGATGGCTCCTTCACCCTTTCCTTCTTCGCTCCGGTCGCGGGGAACCATGCCCGAACCGAGGCCCACAACGGCACGTCGACGGTGGGGACCGCGGACCTCGTCAGCTACCGGTATCAGGCGCTCGAACCTCCCACCTTCCTCGGCCTCACCACGGACCGCTGGGTCCTTGCCGCGATCGGAATCGTCGCGGTGGGCATCGCGCTCGTCTGGTGGTACCGGAAGAGAAAGAGGCCCGCCGCACTTCCCGGCCCGCCGCAAACCGGTCCTTAGTCACATCAGGTCTTCGAGGTCTATCGGACGTTCCGGCAAGGACACGGACACGGTGTGTCGAGTCGTCTTCGGAGGAAACGGATCCTGGGTCAGGCCTCGGCGGATCACTTCCTGCTTGCTCACGACCGGGACCGTGGCGTCCGGCCAGGTGCCGAGGTGCACGAGGTCGGATTCGTAGTCGACCAGGTACGTGGGAATCTTCGCGCAACCGAGGGACCGCACGGCCTCGGCCCGATGGTGGCCGTCCAAAATCACGAAGTCCCCATCCGCCACCAGGATCGGCCGTTTCAGGAACCCGTCACGCCGGATATGTTCCGTCAACTCTTTCAGGAGCGCGGGCCGAATCCGCTCGTGTCCATGGAGTCGGACAAGCTCGACGACCGCAAATCGAGGGGATGGGGTCATGCGCGTCGTCGGCTTCGCCTGGGACATCTAGGTAGCCATGCGAACCGAAGGGGATAACCTTTTTCCGAACCGACGACGGCCTACTTGGCCGCGGCCGGCATCGGGGGCGGGGCGCTGCCCTTCCGCAAGGAGACCCGCTTCGGGAAGTACCGCAGGACGACGATGTCCCCGACGCTCTGGACCCACCGGTACGGGACGCTCACCGCGCGGCTCCCCTCGACGAGGAGGGGATTCGTCTCCCCGATGAAGATGCCGTCCACCGCGCCGTTGTCGACGTCCACGACCAGGTTGTTCACGTTTCCCAGGAACACGCCGTTCTGCGTGTAGACCTGCAGCCCGATAATTTCGGATAGCTCTTCGAGCAACGATCGCACCATCCCTTCTGATCGTGTATCCAGGATTTTGGACTTAAACGCTTCGGTAACCCTGGAAATTGCCGTGAGGCGTCTCAAGCGTCGACAAAAACCGAGCACGCCGCGACGTCTCGGCACCTTCCTGCCAGAGCTGCCGGATCCACCGCGAGGGCGCGATTGGTCTCGTCAGACGATGTGGGCCACAATCTCTTCGAGTTCCCGATCGCAATACTTGCACACGACGCGAAGTGGGTTCTTGGAGCGTACGACAAACTCGGATTCAATGGGTTCCTTCAGGTTTGAGATGCAGTTCGGGTTCGCGCAACGCAGGATGCCGATGGCTCGGTCCGGCAGCGTGACGCGGCGCTTCTCCGCGACGTTGTAGTTGCGAATCACGTTCACCGTGGCGGTGGGCGCGATCAAGGCGATCTTGTCGATCTCCCGCGTACCGAGCTCTCGATCCTCCACCTTAACGATGTCCTTCCATCCCATGGCGCGGCTCGGGACGTGCATCGTGACCGTGACCGTCGACGTCACGGAGTCACCGATCCCGAGGATCTTCAGCACCTTCAGGGCCAACCCCGCGGGGATGTGGTCGATCACGGTCCCGTTCTTGATCGGCGTGACCCGGAGCTCCCTCATCCCGCGCCCCCTAGGATGAGGTCCAGGAGGGCCATGCGCACGGGCACGGCGTTCGAGGCCTGCTTGAAGTAGACGGCGTGCTTCGTGCGGTCCACTTCCGGCGCGATCTCCGTGAGCCGCGGGAGCGGGTGCATGATGATGAGCCCGCGCTTCGCGTCTCGGAGTACGGCCTCATCGATTCGGTACGACCCTGCGACGGCTTCGTACTCCTGCGGATCCGGGAACCGCTCCCGCTGGATCCGGGTCACGTACAACACGTCGGCTTCCCGGACCACGTCCTCGAGCCGGTTCGTGACGCGGAAGGTGGGGCCTCGCTCCTTCACATGCTCCAAGATTTCCCGCGGCATCTCGAGGGTCGGCGGGCTCACGAACGTGAGGTGGGCGCCGAGTTCCGCCAGCGCGTAGGTGAGGGAGTGGACGGTCCGTCCGTACTTGAGGTCGCCGACCAAGGTGACGTTCTGTCCTTGGAAAGATCCCTTCTCGTCCCAGATCGTGTACAGGTCCAGGAGGGTCTGCGTCGGATGTTGCCCCGCACCATCGCCCGCGTTGATGACCGGTTTTTCCGTGAACTCGGCCGCGAGCCTCGCGGCTCCCTCCTGCGGATGCCGCAGGACGATGACGTCGCTGTAGGCCTCGACCATCCGGATCGTATCGGCGAGGGTCTCGCCCTTCTGGACGGAGGTCCCCTCGGTCCCGCTGAACCCGAGGACGCGGCCGCCCAAGCGGGCCATCGCGCTCTCGAACGAAAGTCGGGTCCGGGTGGACGGTTCGAAGAACAACGTCGCGAGAATCTTTCCATCCAGGGACCGCGAACGCCGCGTGCCGACCGCGATCGGCACCATCTTCTTCGCGGTCTTCAGGACCAACTGAATGTCCGACTTCGTGAGCTCGCGGATGGAGAGGACGTCCCTCCCCTGGAAGTCCGACATCAGGCCCCATATTCGGAGGTTCAACTTAAAGAATGCCCGAACCGACGGGAGCGAACGTCCCGGCCGGCGTCGGCGATCGAACCCACCTCACGGCTTCGAATCCTTCCGCCCCAACTGGGTGACGTTCGAGGGCAGGATCACGATCCCGCCTTCCGCTTCCATGTACCGCTTCCAGTCCGTCGTGTTCTTCTGCGCCTGCTTCGCGCGCTCCACCGCGATCGTGGCGACGACCTTCTTCACGACGTCGTCCACGTCGACGCCGAGGATCTCGCGGAACAGGTACTTCATGCGCTCGCGATCCATGGTGACCGCGCCCACCGGAGGCGACGTATAAGAGAAAATTGTCAACCGTCTCACCGTTGAGACGGTACGAGGGACGTCCGACGTTGGACCGTTGGAACCTTTGTCAAGGCCGCTCTGCAGGGTCGTCCAAGGAGGCTCCCGCCCCCTTCAAATCAGAATAAAAGAGGCAGGACGAGGGGTTCTCGGTCCTGCCTGTGGGTTGTGGAGGAGGGGTTATTGGGATGGGTATGGTGTGGGCAAGCTCGGTTCGATGACGTCCACGGCCTTCCAGTCGCCGCCGAAATCCTTCGTGATGCCCGTCGCGAGCTGGAATCGCACGCGAAGCCGGCCGTTCTCGAAGAAGATGTAGGCGTTCTTGAGCTGGGACATGTAGAGGGAGATGCGCTTGCCTTTCTGGGTGAGGGCGCGCTCGGTGCACCGGATCAGGCCCGCGCGTTCGAGGCCGTGGATGCGGCGGTAGCAAGCGGCGATCGGGATTCCGTACTCGCGGCTCAGATCGATCGCGGACTTCGCCTTCTTGAATGTGGCAACGAGGATCTTCGCCGAATACTCGTCCGTGACGAGTCGCGACGCTTCAAGGGGATCCATCGTCTCTTCCTCCTCACCTTACTGAGGAATTGACGAGTTTCGATGGTATATAAGTCGGACGCGACGATTATCGCCGCTGATTCTCATTTCTGAAAACGCCGCAAGGCCCGGAATGACTTAGCCGCCGCAGCAGCCGCCTTCCTCGTTCTTCGAACAGGTGCAATTCGGGCCGCAGTTCCCCTCGTGCTCTTTGTGAAGTACAGGCAAGAGCATTGCGCTCTCGGACACCGGCTCGGCGGCCTTCTTCCTGTTCGCGAGCAACTCGATGAGGCTTCCCATCGTCGTCAGGCGGGCAAAGGAGCCCCGGCGTATTTCTAGGTGTCGTCACGTAAGATGCTTTTTGACACGGTCTTCGAACGGGCCGCGCGGCATCGCCCCGACCACCTGGTCGACCAGCTTGCCGCCCTTGAAGAACAGGAGGGTGGGGATGCCCATGACCATGAACTGCTGCGGGGTCTTCGGGTTCTCATCCGTGTTCACTTTCACGAACGTCACCTTGCCCGCATACTGCTTCGCGAGGTCCTCGATCATGGGGGCGATCGCGCGGCATGGGGCGCACCACTCCGCCCAAAAGTCGACGATCACGTAGGGATGTTCCTTCACGACCTTGTCGAAATCCGCATCGGTGACATGGATCGGCTCATTCAACACCGGGCTCCGCTCGCTCGTCGTCCGAATGGAAGGACCCGCCGCCGGTTTTGGCTTGTCGGTGACCTGAACTGGCTTGTCCGTCATGGATTTTCACCTGCGCCTTCAATAGGAGCAATGGTCCGATATAAAGTTCAGCGCACCGCTTTGAGGGTGGCCACGCTGCCGCCTCAGGCGGAGGGGCGAATCGCCTCGACGATCAGGAAGAGCGGTACCCGTTGGTAGTCGGCGAACTCCCGGTACTTGCGTTCGACCGCTTCCCGACTCGGGGTGGGCTCCACCATGCGTGTGATCAGGAATCCGGCATCGTGCAACCCGGCCGCGTAGTCCTCGAGCGTCCGGTGGAACCCGACCATCGGCGCCACCCGGCCGGACGGCGCGGACCACAGGGCCACCCGATCGAAGTAGCGATCCAAGAGGAGGCCGCGCCACTCTTCGATCCGTTCACTGTCAGGCGGTTCGCGGAGCCACGTTCCCGGAACGGGACGTTCGAAACACGGGTGGGTCACGCTGAAGAGCAGCCGTCCTCCGGGCCGAAGGACGCGGGACAACTCACGGAAGACTCTGTCGAAGGTGACCACGTCCTGCAAGACCACGTTCGACACAACGATATCGAATGTGCCTTCGCCCAGAAACGGAAGATGCGCCAGATCCGCTTCGTGGAACTCGAGACCGAGGGGCTTCGCCACCTCCTCGCCCCGGGCCACCTCGAGAAGCTTGGCCGAATGATCGACCCCCACGACGTGGGCGCCTTTCTCCGCCAGGAGACGGGCGAGATATCCGGACCCACAACCCGCATCGAGGATCCGTTGGCCGCGGACGTCGCCAAGGAGCCGGAACAAGGCTGGATCGATTACCCACTCACGGTTCACGTCCCCGCGCGCGCCGTACCTCGAGGTCCACCATCCGGCCGCGGCGTCCCAACTCGCTCGAGAGGTTTCCTCCGTGATCGCTTCCAAGGGCTCCACCCGAAACGACCATCGTTCCCCGAAGTCGGCCCGCGGGCTCATGCCACGTTTCGTACGCTTCCAAGAGGCGTCGAGCTGCCACGGATGTCGGCGGTCGAACTCGAGGCGATCCAGGGCGGCATGCCACTCGGACCGCCACGGACAGCGCATCCGGTAGTGATAGGCCCAACCCCAGAACCGTATGCGCGCCGCCCGATACTCCGGTGCGCAATCGAGACAGAACAGGTTCTTGGCTCGCGGGCAGAAGGCAATCGCATGAAAGCTCCGGGCTTGACCGCACTTGGCGCAAAGGAACTGCCAATGCCAGTCGCATCGGGGGAAGGTCGACCCCATGGCGTGTCGGGCGGACCGGACGCGGTAGGCCTTGTCGTGTGCCCGAATCCCGATGCAATATCGGCAGGGGACATGGGCCATGGCGCGTCATCGGAGGGTCGGCCTTAGCCTTTGCGACGGGAGCGGGGAGCGGGCCCAGACGATCCGCGGGTTGCAAA
>WNGG01009436.1_pt1 | contig 13229 bp, 14 predicted proteins | sample 5400661 | NCBI WGS metagenome assembly WNGG01 (sample SAMN13153372, study PRJNA577476) | soil metagenome | isolation source: 100 cm soil or saprolite under Garry oak tree replicate 1 | place: USA:California | collected 2016-06-15
GAAGAACCCGCCGAGCGGCGTGCCGACGACCCAGCTGCCCAACGTCACCTATGCGCAGGGCGCCGTCGCCGTCCAGGCCGGCGGCCAGACGATCGGCGCGCTCGGCGTGAGCGGCGCCCCCGGCGGCCAGTTCGACGAAGAGTGCGCCCGCACGGCGCTCGCCAAGATCAAGGACCGGATGAAATAGCGCGCGTCCGCCCGGCTCCAACGGCAGTGAGCGCTCAAGCGGCGTGGCGGGTCAGAGTCGGCGAAGAGGAAACCTCCGCGATCTTCGAGCCCGCGCCGGCATCGGCCGGCGGCGGGCTCTTTGTTTTCGCGCACGGCGCCGGCGGCCACATGGCCGACCGCGGCATGCTCGCGGTGTCCGAGCGCCTGCGCGGACGCGGGCTTCAGGTCGTTCGCTTCAACTTCCCTTACCGCGAGAAAGGGTCCAGCCATCCGGACACCATGATGGGCGGACGCGCGGCTTCGATGCTCGCGGCGGACGGATTTTCCTGCGACGGTCTGCTGCTCCTCGCCTACCCTTTGCATCCGGCGGGCAAGCCGGACGAGCTGCGCGACGCGCACTTCGCGAAAATCGAGGTTCCTGTCCTCTGCCTGAACGGCACCCGCGACGCGCTAGGCCGGCGCGACCTGATGGAAGCCGTCGTCGATCGCCTGACCGGGCGGTGGACCATGCACTGGCTGGAAGGCGCCGATCACGGCTTCCATGTCCTCAAGACGTCGGGGAAAACGGACGGCGACGTTCTGGGCGAGATTGCGGAGGCGTGCGGTGCTTGGGCGTCCGGCCTGAGATGCGGGACTGGAGGATCGTTATGAGGGAGCGAGTCACGAATTTCATCAGGATATTCCCGCTCGCGGCAGGTGCTCTGATCGCCTTGTCGGTTCAAGCCGCGGACTACCCCGCCCCGAAGGAAGCCGACTGGGTGGCGCGCGAGTTCCGCTTTCACACGGGCGAAGTACTGCCCGAGGTGCGCCTGCACCACACTACGGTCGGCGCGCCCTCGGGCGAGCCGGTGCTCCTCCTCCACGGAACGGCCGGATCCGGCGCCACGCTCCTCACGAAGGATTTCGCGGGCGAGCTCTTCGGGTCGGGCCAGCCGCTCGATGCGAGCCGCTACTTCATCATCCTGCCCGACGCCCTCGGCACGGGAAAATCGACGCGACCTTCCGACGGCCTGCGCGCACGCTTTCCCAAGTACGACTACGACGACATGGTGCTCGCGCAGTACCGCCTCGTCACCGAGGGCCTTTCGATCAAGCACCTGCGCCTGGTGCTCGGCAACTCCATGGGCGGCATGCAGACCTGGATCTGGGGCACCCGATACCCCGAGTTCATGGACGCGCTCGTGCCCATGGCCTGCCAGCCGACAGAGATGTCGGGCCGCAACTGGATGCTGCGCCGGATGCTCGCCGACGCCATCCGCAACGACCCGGACTGGAACGGCGGCAACTACGGCGCGCAGCCGCGCGGCATGCAGAGGATCCTCGTTCAGTTCGGCATCGCCACATCGGGAGGGTCGCAGGCGTACTACAAGCAGGCGCCCACGCGCGAGAGGGCCGACGCGATCGTCGCGCGGCGGCTCGCGCAGCCCTTCCGCGGCGACGCCAACGACGTCCTGTACCAGTGGGAATCCTCGGACGATTACAACCCCTCGCCGGGCCTGGAGCGCATCCGCGCGGCGCTCGTCGCGATCAACGCCGCCGACGACGAGCGCAACCCGCCGGAGCTCGGAATCCTCGAGCGCGAGATCAAGCGCGTGAAGAACGGGCGCTACGTGCTCATCCCGGCGAGCGGCGACACGCGCGGGCACGGCACCACCGGCAACGCGGCGCTGTGGAAGCAGCACCTCGCGGATCTGCTGCAGGGGGCGCCGCGGAACGGGAAATAATCAGCCGCCTGCGGCCGCGTAGCGCGCCGTGCGGTTCCGTCCGGATTCCTTCGCCGCGTACAGGGCGCGGTCGGCGCGCGCGATCCATTCCATGTGGCCGGCATCCAGGGTATCGAAGGCCGCGACGCCTATGCTCAAGGTGGCGCGCACGGCGTTGCGCGGCTCGAGCACCGTGGACTCGGTGCGCGCGCGAATCCGTTCGGCGATCAGCTGGGCGCCCTCGGCGCCGGTTCCCGGGAGAACCACGCCGAATTCCTCTCCTCCGTAGCGCCCCGCGACGTCGTGAAGCCGGAGCGCGCCGCGCATGAGCTCGGCCACGTTGCGGATCACCTCGTCGCCCACGGGATGGCCGTGCCGGTCGTTGATCGCCTTGAAGTGGTCGATGTCGATCATCATCACCGACGACGGATGCCCGATTCGCCGGCAGCGCTGGAACTCGCTGGCGACGACCGACTCCCAGTGACGGCGGTTCAGCAGCCGCGACAGCCCGTCGATGCTGGAGAGCGCCGCGAGCGTCTGGTTCTGAGTGCGCACCCGGCGCGCAAGGCGATAAGTCGTGAGCCCGATCGCGATCGGATAAGCGACCAGCAGCGGCAGGGTGGCGAGTCTCTCCACGGTCGACGACAGGGGATGCAGCTCGAAGCCGAGTGCCATCGCCACGACGGCCGCCGCTACCGCCTGCGCGGCAAGGCAGCGCGCAAGAAAGCGCAGCCCGCCAACGCTGACCGTGCCCATCGCCATCATCGCGAAGATCACCGCGCTCGGCGTGGGGCTGAAACCGATCACCGCCATCCACGCCCGAGTCCACCACCAGGTTGCGCAGCTCGGCGCGGTAGGGGTTGCCGCTGCGGCGCGCAAGGGGATACGCGATGTGCGGCCAGACCAGCGCGTTCGCCAGCAGGGCCGCCCAGCCCAGCGTCCGCGCGCCCTGGCTCCAGAGCGCGCCGCCGATACACACCGCGCCCAGCACGAGTCCGAGCGCACGCAGAAAGTACATCCGCCGCGCGAAGCGCAAGCCTTCGTCCTGCGGGCGCTCCGAAAAGTCGGCCTGCTCGACCGGTTGCTCCATGGACAGTCCCGCAGTAGCCAGGGAGTGCGATTGTAAGTCAGGCCCGGCCCGGGCGTAGCAGCTTGCAGTTTCCTGACCGGCCTCGCCGTTCTCGAGGACGGAGGGATTGAGAAACGCCCCGGCTCTCCGGGGCGTTTTGCTTCAGGGAAACGCCCGAGCGCCGGGCCGGCGTTCGCTCAGCCGCCCTTCACGGCCCTGTAAGCCGCCTCGACGTTGGTCGGGAAGCGCTCCTGCGCGGCCCAATTTTCGTACTCGGGCATGCGCACTTCCTTCTTGATCTGATCGAGCGACCTGCCCTCCTTCGCGAGCCTGCCGACGCGCTCGAGGAGCAGCGCGTAGTATTTTTCGCTGTCTTCGAAGATCTTCACCGTGCCGGGCATCCCGTGCCCGGGAACGACGTGGAGCGGGTTCAGGCTCTTCATCGTCTTCGCCGCGGCGAGGATGTCGGGAATGGACACGATGGGCCGGAGGTTGTTGATCTGGTCGACGACGATGCCGGCAGCGGAGAAGAGTACGCGCTCCTTCGGCAGCCACACTGCGGTGTCCGATTCGCTGTGGACGCCTTTTAAGTACATGAGCTCGAACGTTCGCTCCCCCACATTGAGCGTCATCTTCTGGCGGTACTCGACCTGCGGCGTGACAAAGCGATAGCCGTCGAGCGCCGCGCGCATCTCCGGCGACGCGGCCGCGAGCTTCTGGATGCGCTCAGGATCGCCGCGCTCGCGCGAGCGCATCGAGTCGCCCGCGCCTTCCGCCGCGATGATGGCCGCGGGAGGAGAAAAGACGAAATGGCCCGTCGTGTGGTCGGGGTGCGGCTCGGTATCGATGAGGAAACGGACGGGCTGTGCTGTGAGCTTCCTCACGGCCGCGAGGATCGCGCGCGAGTCCGTCGGGTTGTGCCCGCTGTCGATGAGCACGACCCCATCCCGGGTGAGGACGATGCCGCAATTGGAATTGAAATTCTTGCCGACGTAGACGTAGATTCCGTCCTCGAGCTTCCTGAACTGCGGACCCAGATCCTGTGCGGACGCGAAGCCGATGGCGAAGAACGCGATGAAGACCGCGAATGTCCCTGTCCATTTGAGTTTCATGGCGCTCCTTTGACTTGTTACCTGCGTCCGGACGTGGCCGCCGGGTTCTGGAGCGGGGCGGTATTCCGCTTCAAGGACGCCATTGTAAGCGGCCCACGGCGTGGAAATCGCGACAAGCGACTATGGCGTGGACGCCGCCAAAACGTGAAAAATTGGCAGTCTTTCTGTGGGCTGGCGGGCGGCCCCCGCCTGCTCCCGTGGTTTGACCCCCTATTCAAGACTGGCCCGATCCGTGCTTTATGCCTGTGGTATTCCGGGGCGAGCGCCCCCGCAGCAAGCCCCTCTCGGAAAGGGAAGAAAGCCATGCCAGCCACGGCTCCAGGATTGTTGGACAACCGGTGGACGATCGCCCTGGGCGGCGCGATGTTCATGATGACGCTCGGCACGATCTATTCGTGGAGTCTGTTCGCGCAGCCTCTGCTCGCGTGCTTCGGATGGTCGAGTACGACGGTCACCTGGACTTTTGCGCTCGCCATTTTTTCCCTTGGCACGGGCGCCGTGATCGGCGGACGCTGGCAGGACAAGGTCGGGCCGCGCAAGGTCGCGCTGACCGGGGTGCTGCTCTGGAGTCTGGGCAATTTTCTGGCGGGCCTGGGCACCGCACATTTCGGCGCCGCTTGGCTGTACCTGACCTACGGATTGATCGGCGGCTTCGGCGTCGGCATGGGATATGTGACTCCGGTCGCCGTGGTGACCAAGTGGTTTCCCGAGCGTCGCGGTCTGGCCGGCGGAATGGTGGTCATGGGCTTCGGTCTGGGCGCGGTCATCTATAATTTCGCCGTCAAGAGCATCCCGTCATTCGCGGCCGCCGCGCAGGCCGCTGCCGATTATTCCGCCCAGGCGGCGGCACCCGGGACTCTGAACCCGGCTGTGCTCATGCTCGCGCAGCACCACGTTTCGGCGATTCTGAACGTGTTCCTGTATTCCGGCATCGTGTTCGCCGTGGTCGCGGGAGTCTGCGCCACTTTGCTGAAAAACCCTCCGGTGGAAATTCCCGCCGGTACCGGCGCCGCATCATCCGACGCCGTCGCGCGCACCACTCGTGAAATGCTGCGCACTCCGCAATTTTATCTGCTGTGGCTGATGTTGTTCCTGAACGTCACCGCCGGGATTCTCGTCATCAGCAATGCAGTGCCCATGATGCAGGAGTTGACCAGCCTGACGCCCGCGATGGTCGCGGCAACGTACGGCGGAGTCGCGTTGTTCAATGCGCTCGGCCGCTTTTTCTGGGGCGCCATATCCGACCGCATCGGGTCCGTCCGCACGTTCGCCCTGATATTCGGAATTCAAGTCGTGGTGTTCGGGTTGATGGACGGAATGCACAGCCTCTTTGCAGTAGCGGCCGCCTACGCCATCGTGCTGCTGTGCTTCGGCGGCGGATTCGGCACGATGCCGTCGCTCATCGCCGAGTATTTCGGCGCCCGCCATATGGGCGCGAACTACGGCGCGATCCTCACTGCGTGGGGCGTTGCCGGTGTCGCCGGCCCGCTGTTTGCTGCGCGCGTCAAAGACGCGACCGGGTCCTATAGCGGCGCGCTGTTGCCGATCGCATGCATGCTTCTCGGCGCCGTGCTGTTGCCCCTGATCCTGAGAAAACCTAAGCCTTCAAAACCCGTCTCGCAGGGCGGCGAAATGAAATACGTCCCCGTGACCCTTGCGCTTGGACGCACCGCGGGCAGGCCAGACTGAGGTCACGGGTTTCGGCGGGGCCTGCAAGGGCTCAGTCGCCGGCGCCGCACATACGGCGTGTATTCGTCATGCGCCGCCTCCCCCGGCGGGACAAGAACCTCCGAAGGAGCCTGTAAGCGTCGAGGGATTGGGCTTGTGGAGCTGGATATTGCCACCTCCGCTGGTGCCCGGCGCGCACGGGACCGGCGAGCCCAAAAAGTGCGGAAAGCACTGCGTGGCCGTGTCATAGACGATTCCGACCCCCGCTTGCGTCAGCCGGATGTCGAACTGGTCATTGACACCCGGTTCGCCTGCGTCTTTCGCCGTAACGACGAAGTCGACGTCGCCGAACAGGTTCGTTGTGGCCGTGCCGCATACACTACGGGTGCCGGTCGGCTGGCCGTGGTCGTCGACGCCGTCGTCCAGCCCGGAGTCGAAGTACCCCGTGATGCTGGTCCAGTGGACGTTCAGACCCATGTCGTGATCGACGTACTCCAGATGCCCAAAGGTCGGCGAGCCGTCCTTGCAGCCGCCGCCGACAGCGAAGTTCGCCCTGGAGCCGTTGTAGAAGATGAAGCCGCCGCCAGTCAGAAAGTCGCACGGCGGGGGCTCCTGGGCAAATACGGAGCCGCTCGCGAGGAACAGCGTCAGCCCCGCCAATTTAATCGCAATACGTGCCCAAAGCTTACACATTGTTATTCCTCCATGCGTCGCGCGGATACGCCGCGCGGCGCGCTCGTCTTGTTGAAGAAAGTCGCTCACGGCTTTCTAGGCCTGAGCTACTCAATTCCCGCGACCGCCGACCCGATGACTACATCCGCGACGCCGCCCACGGTGACGTGGAGAGCATTCACGACGATGCCGGTCGGTGACGACAGCTGTTCGTTGATCACCATTTGGCCTCCGGGGATGGAGACCGTCTGGTTCGGCGCCCCGCTTACGGGAACCGGTGCTCCATTGAGCAGGAGGTTGCTGACGCTCGAGGAGCCGGCACCCCCGCCATTCAGGATCGCCGAGGCCCGCGACGTGAGGAGATCGGCGCCGATGGTGCTGCCGGCAACGCTCAGAGCGAGGTTCGCGAGCGAGGCCACTGAGTTGACCCGATCAGGGTAGCCGATCGTGATCGCCGAAGGGACCTCCGCAGTGAGGGCCCCGAGAGGAAGATTGCCCGCGAGTTGCGATGCCCGAAGGGCGTCGGTCGGTCCGCTGAGCGCTCCGGTGTTGGCGAGCCCCAGCGTCGTTCCGCCGAGAAGGCTGAAAACGGTAGCCTGGACAGCCGCCGCCTGCCCGGTGACCGTCTGCGCGACACCGACTGCGGGCCATGCGACCAGACTGGCCGATACAACAAGAACTCCGCTGATGTTCCAGTGGCGCAGCTTTAGCTCTGTACGACGCATATTGACCTCCTCCTTGGTTTGTGTGAATGCGGCAGAGCCAAAATAGCTAGTGTGTGTTTCACATCGGTGAAACACGTGGTCCGTTCGCACTAGCCCCTTTGGCCTACAAACAGCGTTTGAGCGGCGTCGGCACCGTGCTCAGGCGGCCTTGTGAAGGTCCGGAGGCGGGCGGTACAGCGATTCCGGGATCTTGCCGAGCGTCGACTCGTGGAGCTTTCCCGGCGCGAGCCCGTAGAACTGCTGGAAGCTCATGATGAGCGGCCGCCACTTGTCCGGGTCGATACGGTCGCGCTCGCCTTCCATGAGGATGCCCTCCTCCGCGTGCACGCGCTCGATGCGCACCAGCATCGCGAGCGACCTGCCGCGCCATCTGGAATCGTGCTCGGCGAGCGGAAACGTGGACTCATTACAGCCTCCGGACTGTGAGGATCACGGCCTCAGTCTAGGAGGCGCGGGTGCGGCGTGGCTACCCGGAAGTTGCTGTCGAATCCGCGAGCGCGGATTCAGGCCGCGCGGCTGCCCGCCTTCAGATTGCGCGCGATAAAGGCCTTGAGCATCTCGCGGGCGCGGTCGGTCTGCGGTCCGGGTTTGGCGACCCATTCGTGTTCGCTGTCCGGGAACACGTGAAAATCGATCTGGCCGCCCGCCGCCTTGTAAGTCGCTGCGAATTTCTCCTGCGCGGCCGGCAGCACATTGTCGTCGAGCGCGCCCTGCATGATCAGGAGCGGCACCAGCGTGACCGCCTCGCGGCGTTCGAGAATTTCCTGCGGGTTCGCATCGTGGATCGTCTCCCACGGGACGAAGAAGGTCTTGTTGTTCTTCATCATGTTCTCGCGCTTTTTCTCCTCGGCGTTCTGGAAGCGCGCGAAGGTGTTGCTGATCGGCGAGCGCGTCGCCACATACGCGACCGTCGCATCGTGCGGCGCGGACTGCAGGGGAATCGCGTTGTAGCGCGCATCGAGCGGGCGCATGCCGAGCAGCTCGGCGACGTGGCCGCCGCTCGAGCTGCCGTACACGCCAATCCTCGAGGAGTCGCCGTTCCACCCGGCGGCCTTCGATTTCAGCCAGCGCACGCCGTAGTTCGCGTCCTGCACGCAGGCCGGGTACGGCGCCTCCGGCGCGAGCGTCATGTCGATCGCCACCACCAGAACGCCGCTCGCCGCAATCGCGCGGTCCATCGGCTCCTCCGCGCGGCGGTCCTTGTTGTTCCAGGCGCCGCCGTGCAGATCGAGCAGCGTCGGGAACGGCCCCGCGCCCTGCGGCTGGTAGATGCGGGCCATCAGCATCCGCCCGGTGGCGTTGCGGCGGAACTCCACCTCGCTCACCTTGAGATCGAATTTGGCAGCGGGATCGTAGGCCGCGTGAGCGGAGCGAGACGCGAGCCCCGCGACGATAGGCACTCCGGCGGCGGTCAACGCAGTCATCGTCTTGAGAAAGTTACGGCGCGACACGGTGCGATCCGCGATCAGTCTTTCTGATAGTTCGGCGAACGAGGTCCATAGAGCACCCCGTTCTTCCTGGGCGAAAGCAGCCGCTGGCTCGCGATGTCTGCGTATTTGAAGCTCGTGTCGGAAGTCGTTTCAACGATCTGCGTGACTATCGCCCTCACCAGCAGCTCCGCCAAGCCGCCTTGGCTTGAGCCTCTGCTCTCGTTTGACGAAGCGGTAGCCCTACCCTGCCAGAGCAACTGCCCGGTTCGCAAATCCACAATGCGAGCCTGGGCGGTAACCCTGCTTTCGCTGGCGATAACGGCGTAGCTTGTACCGTACTGCGTCACTTTGATGTAGACCGCTGCATCGGCGCCGAAGATTTCGCGCAGCTTTCGCGGCGACACGTCATGTATCTCCGTCGGGCTGTTGAGTCCATTCTGGCGGAAGGTCTCGTCCATCAGCGACACCGGCAGCACGTAATAGCCCGCCTCTGCGAGGGGCAACGTCACCTGCGAGAGCACGCCGTAGGTAGCGTTGACGTCCGGAGTTTCGTTGACGGGGGGAAGCACAAGCATTGAAACCGGCCGGTTCTGCTTGAACGCGGTGTAGTCATAGGGCGAGGGCGCGGCGCACGCGGCTAGCGCGGCGACTACAACCCAAGTCGCAGCGAATTGGCCCCAACGCGTCACCGCCGTGCTCGGGGAAAATGCGCTTATCGTCACAAGATGTTGTGCAAATGGGTGCGCGAACTCAGGATTTCGGGACCGTCATTCGCCTGAGCAAGAAATCCATGTACTGTGCCGACTCGGGAAAGTTTGCCTTCTCGGCTTCGAGTTCCTGCTTTGCCTCGCCATCTCGTCCGAGTCGAAGGTAAATCATGGCGAGATGGGCCCGGAAGCCGGGAGGCAAGGCAGCACCGCTTGCTCGGGCCTTTTCCGCCTGAGCCCCCAGGATGCGTAGCTGCTCCTCGGGACTCGAACTATCGGCCTTGAAGTATTCGTACAGCTGACCCTGGAAGCCCTCCCAGTGGTACAGCCGTTTCGGCGCAGGCGCACATCCTACGAGGACGCCGCCCATTGCGATCGCAGCAACCAGCCTCAGCGGGTGAGCACTTTTCATCGCAGCACTGCTACTAGCGAGCTCCTTGCGCGGACCACTGCCCGCCGTCGAGCCCGTTGACGAGATTATTCACAGCTTCGCGCATGGCGAGATCAAGCACCTTGCCGTTGAGAGTTGCGTCATAGCCAGCGGTGCCCCCAAAGCCAACGACCTCGCGATTGGATAGGGCGTATTCGCCTGCACCGCGCGTCGAATAGACCACCTCCGAAGAGAGGGTGTTGACGATGTTCAGAGTCACCTTGGCATACGCGACTTGCGTTTTGCCGCGACCGAGAATACCGAACAGCTGTCGATCGCCGACATCCTTGCGGCCAAACTCGGAAATGTCACCCGTGACGACGAAATCCGCACCGCGAATGGATTGGCTCTGAGACTTGAACTGCGCTTCCTGCTTGGTTTCCGCGAGGTTCTCGCGGTCCAGCACATTGAAACGCTGGGACTGCTGCAGGTGGGAAATCAGCGTCGTTTTGGCTTGGCTGCCCAGGCGATCGACGCCATCGGTGAAGATCCCCCGCATGAAGCCCGAACGATTATCGAACTTGCCCACTGAGATAGGAACTCGCGTGCCGCGAAACGGCGTGGCCGCAGATTCCACCTTGGCTACTTCGACGCTGCGTGAAGATTCGGTGGCGCAACCGTACGCCCCGATTAGAACCGCGGTTGCGACTGCAGTGATAAGAAATCGAGACATGACGCTCCCTCTGGTTACTTGATGCAATGATATTCCAAATTTAGAGGGACCAAGCTAGGTATTTTCCAAGCTCCGTTTCCCGGAAAAACGTCTAGCCCAACGGCCCCAAAAAAGGTTCTCCCAAGAACGTATCGCTGTGCGCCTCCACCGCTTCCGGCCATTTCGTGTTGTCGATTTCCGAGCGTTGCGACTCGTGCCGAGGTTTGCCGTCCCAGCCGATTTGTTCCATGTAGTAGTAGAGCTGGAAGGCGAAGCCGTCGCGGTCGATTGCGAAGGCGCAGTAGTCGATTCCCGGGAATAGTTCGGGCGGCAAATATTTGATGGTGACGCGGTTTTCCTTGAGGAACGCGATCGCGTCCTTGAGCTGCTTGTACGTGCCGAGCTGCAATCCGAACGACATGAGCGTGGTGTCGGAGCGCAGGTGCAATTCTTCGCGCAGCGCGAGCGGATAGAGCGCCATGGTGTGGTGCTCGGTGTTCGCGCGCAGGAACACGCAGCGGTGGCCCTTGTATTTCACTTCTTCGGTGATCGTCAGGCCGAGGTCGTCGCGGTAGAAGCGCACCATCTCTTCCATGTTGTCGGCGAAGAGGCGCACCGGCCCGATTCTCGCGATCTTGAACGGCCGGGCGAGCAGGACGCCGCCGACGTCGTAGGTCTCCGGGCCGCCCATGTCGCTCGCGCGCAGACCCTCTTCGATGGCGACGCCGTCTTTCGTCGCCTGCATCACTTCGGAGTATTCGGACTGGTGAGGCAAATTCGGGGGTTTGGTGTAGCGCACGCCGTACATCTCGCGCGGCTTCGAGTACCCGTCCCAGCCGATCTGCTCGATGCCGTAGTAGAGCTCGTTGGTGTGGCCGTCGGGGTCCGGCGGATAGAAATGCCAGTTCGATCCCGGCAGGTCGCGGCCCGCGCGGCGGATCTGTTTTCCCCGCCGGGTAAACCAGTCGAACGCGTCCGATACTTCCTGCAGCGACCCGACCTGCCAGGTGATCTGGTTGAGCGTGCCCGAGGGCTTGAGCGAATGCGGGTTCAAGACGGCGTAGGCGTCCTTGGGGAAGAAGACGAACGAGTGGTGATCGGTGCCGTGGCGCGAGAAGTAGCCGACCGTCGTGCCGACCTTGCCGCGCTTGTCCTCGGGCAGCCGCGGGCCGAAGTCGAGCGGATCGGAGATGCGGAATCCGAGGAGACGGCAGTAGAAGTCCTTGCTTTTCTCCGGGTCGGCGACGTTGACGCCGAAATGGCCCAGGCGCCGGATGCGGAAGGGCCGGCGCATGATCACGCCGCCCACCTGGAACTCGGCCGCCGCGACCGCCGAGGTGAGGCGTTCGGGTTTGTTCATGCGGGGCTCCTTGCTTGCTGCCAGTCGCATTGTACGCCTGCCCGATGGACGGTCCGCCCCTCCCGACCGCTCATGAAGTAACATCCCGGTCGGGTCGCGTTCACAGCGCAGGGAGCGGGGAACAATGAAATTCGGCGTTTTCGATCACATGGATGCGAGCGGCGAGCCGCTCGCGGAGCTCTTCGAGAACCGGCTGCGGCTCGCCGAGGCCTACGACCGGATCGGCCTGCACGCTCTCCACGTCGCCGAGCACCACTCCACTCCGCTCGGGATGTCGCCCTCGCCTTCGGTTTTCCTCGCGCTCGCGGCGCAACGCACCAAGCGCCTTCGACTCGGACCCCTGGTGTATACGCTGCCGCTCTACCATCCCTTGCGCCTCGCCGAGGAGATCTGCACCCTCGACCAACTGAGCGGGGGAAGGCTCGAGCTCGGCGTGGGCCGCGGCGTGTCCCCGCTCGAGATCGCCTCGTTCGGAGTCGATCCGCAGCAATCTCAGGCGATGTACCTCGAGGCCTACCAGGTCGTGATGAAGGCCTTGGGCTCGCGGAGCGTCAGCTTCCGGGGCGAGTACTACACATTCGAGGACGTGCCTTTCATCCTGGAGCCGGTGCAGAAGCCGCATCCGCCGCTCTGGTACGGCGTGTTCAACGCGGAAAGCACCGAGTGGGCGGCGAGCGCCGGGGTCAACGTCGTCACCAACCTGCCCGCTGCGGCCGTGCGCGCGATCACCGACCGCTACCGCGAGCACTGGGCAAGGCTCGGCCGCGATCCGAAGCGCATTCCGTTCATGGGAATGAACCGGCACATGGTGATCGCCGAGACCGACCGCGAAGCGATGGAGATCGGTCGGCGCGCCTACCGGCGCTGGTTCGCCAATTTCACCAACCTCTGGCGCAGGCGCAAGGTCCCGCTGCCGAAAAACATCGCCTACTCCGAGGACTTCGACGGAATCGTGAAGAGCGGGCAGGCGATCGCCGGAGCGCCGCAAACGGTGCGCGACGCGGTCGCGCGCCAGGCGGCGGAGAGCGGCGTCAACTACGTCCTCGCGCGCTTCGCCTTCGGCGACCTGTCCCTGCAAGAATCGCTGCGCTCGGCTGAGCTCCTCGCTCAGGCCGTGATGCCCGAGCTCGCGGCCGCGCCGGTGAGCTGAGCGCCCCGACATGACGAACGTGCTGATCGTGCTCGCGCTTCCCGAGCCCGTGCGCATGCAGTATTTCAATCACCTCAAGCAGCATTTTCCCGGGGTCAAGCTCGACATGGTCGACCACCACACGAAGGTCGATCCCTACGTCGCCGCCGCCGAGGTCCTCATCACCTTCGGACCGCACGTCGCCAGCCACGTGTTCGAGAAGGCGAAAAACCTGAAATGGGTTCAGGCCCTGGGCACGGGCGTCGACGGAATCGCCGACCAGCCGGGATTGCGCCAGGACGTCGTGCTCACGAACATGCACGGCTTTCACGGCGGCCCCGTGTCGGAGGCGGCGCTCCTCGCGATGCTCTCCCTCGCGCGCGACCTGCCGCGCTCGCTCAGCC
>WNGG01009920.1_pt1 | contig 13229 bp, 13 predicted proteins | sample 5400661 | NCBI WGS metagenome assembly WNGG01 (sample SAMN13153372, study PRJNA577476) | soil metagenome | isolation source: 100 cm soil or saprolite under Garry oak tree replicate 1 | place: USA:California | collected 2016-06-15
TCACAACGACTCGTGATGTCAGCAGTGGCAAATTTGGCTCCGAGAATCACGGAACTTCGGTGTCGGCTCTTTGATCAGCCTAAGTGCGCGATGGCGATTGAGGTCAATCGCCGCTACCTTTGACTACTTCCATTCCCAGTACTCGGAGTGGGTATTGCCCTCTGCGTCTACCGCGTATTCGAATAGCACCGCGACCTTGTTCAGCCGGGACCATTTTGGCGGCATGCTTTGAAAATAAATGGCACCGCGATAGGTCGCGCTCCCGTCTTTCTTCATCGTGCCGACACCATGGCCTGTCCAAGTGGCCATTTTTCCGTCCTTGGTTATCATTACCCCTTGCCCTTCGCCGTAGAGCGTCCCGTCCGGTCGGACAACGGTCCAGTAGGTGCCCGTGTCCTTTACCTCAGTGCCCAGCAACGAGCCGGTTGCCTGAAACGAGGTTTCCATCTTTGGACCTCCGCCCAGGTTCGGCAATACTCGCTGCGAAGTAATCTTGCCCGATATTCCGCCAATCTTCTCGCCTAGCATAAATGTCCTCCTGTTGAATTTTCCGTTAGTCGAAGCCGTTGATTCGGCTGCGAAATCATAGCGAAAGAAATTCGACCGTCTATGATCGAAGAGAAGCCGTCTGCATTCACGCGTTGAGCGGCCTTGGGGCGGCTACTGCGTGCCAGCGACAACGCGTTCGATCTGCCAGCGCCCAAGGTGGATCGTCTTGCCCCAAGACGATGGTCATCCGCCGAAGGCCAGTATTGCATCTCCAGTGCGCGTTGTAGCAAGACAAATATCGGCGGCAGAGCCGCGGCAGCCAACGTGTTGAGGACAACGCGTTCCACCTTAGTGCGTTTCGGCGTTCGCTCGTTGCTCGATCTGCTCGAGACTCGGATCGGTGTTGCTGATCCAATCGCGCGCTTCGTTGATTTGGGCCGGATTCACTGGAACGGCGCGCGGGATTTCTTCACCTCTCGCTACGAGGGCGCCCTCATACTTCACCGGTTTGCCGCGTTTGATTGGAAACTTCCAGTGATGCCCGAATTTGTAGAGCGCGTAATAGATGGTCTTCGCTTCAGCCGCGCTGACGCCGCTGCAACGCATGGCGTTGTAGAACATGCGGTCACAATCCCACGATGGCCGGTTGTGTTCCCCGTACGCGACGTCGTGCAACACAGAAGCGTTCCGATATTTTCCTTCGAACGGGCCGCCCATGACGGACCAGAGATAGCGCGGGATGGATGCGCCATCGACGACCGAGCCGATCGGCGCGGTCCAGACGACGCCGTGCGGATCCGTATAACGCAATTCAGTTAACAGCGTCATTGTCCGCCCGTCCGGATTCCATTTCGTCACCGGGTCGCCGTTGTAATAACCCCATTTGGTTCCGGCCAAGCCGGATTGCGCAGCGACAGATACTCGGCCCGAGTTTTTGTGCGATGCGCACCCAGCCAAAGCGACAAGCAGGCTAATGAGCCCGAATAATTGAATTCCCTTCCTCGTTCCCATGTGAGAGAGAAACGTTCAACGCTCAGCGCTCAACATTCAACCCTCACGTGGCGCTTCGCGTCCGCCTCTCCCTGGGCGGGAGAGAATGACGGTGAGGGTGCGATCGCAGCGGAATCTAAACCATTTTTTAGACTAACAATGTGCGCGCCTCGCGCTGGAGCACAGCCATCTTGGCTGTGGGGCCGGCGGGCATCTTGCCTGCCGAAAAGCTGTCAATTAACCAGGCGAGACGCCCGGTTGCCCCACAGGCAAAGATGCCTGTGCCACACTGCTGAGCTCTTGATAGCGTGACCGCAAGTGTGTCCCAACATGGGACGACAGCTTTATTTAATCCGCTCTAGCGAGAGATTTCCGCGACAGCTTCACCTCTCGCAACGCTTGTTTTTTTCTTTACGGGTGCAGCCGTGATCGGTTCGCCTTCGGTTTGTTTTCGGTACGGCTGGAGATAAAACATCATGAATACGCCGATCACCACGAGCAACGAACCGATCCATTTCAATAGCCAGCCGGGATCGCGTAAAATCTGCACGGTGCTTTGTCCGAGGTTTTCCGGGTTCCACGACGCCTGCGAAATTTTGTAAGTCAACCCGGTCCACGTCCGCCACCAAACGCCAGGATAACTAAACGGATTGTTCATCCAGCATGCGCCGGTCGCGGAGTCGCCGTCGGCCGTGACGATGCGCAGCGTGCTCTTAAATCCTGCAGGGCTGTCGCTGCCTTCGTTACGTTTTACTTCAAAATTGAGCAGTTCGAGTCCGATCGGCAGCGAAACTGTTTTCCAGCCGTAAGCAACCATAATTCCATCAGGCGAAGTTCGCCCCGGCGAATCCGTCCTTTGGCGGATCGGAATCGTGATCTGCCAGCCGGCTGGAGCCCATCGCTCAATCGTTTCGCCGTTTTGTTGAACGCGCAAGCGCACGCCATCTGGCAAATCGGCCGCTCCGGACAAAGATGCCGATGTTTGCCCGGATTTCGCTGGCGTAAAATCCATCTGCGCCTGTGCGCTCGGCATCGTCTGGTCAACAACGAGCTGCCAATCGGCCCAGCCCGTTGGCAGCGGTTTATTCAGCTCGATCTTGCCCGGAGATTTGCCGGTCTTTCGCGAGGCGAGCTCGTACGTGATCGCGCCATCATCGGCGATAAACAACGTGAGATGATTCGGCGTTTCCTCCCCGGGTGCAGGCATTGTTGGCGGCCCGCCCGTGGTAGTCAGTTCTTTGCCACTTCCATGCGGATTTGTTTCGGCGGCGGAAACAGGAACCCCTTTCCCGTGGATCGTAACGAGCACTGCGGGATTGTTCGGCTGATCGCTAAGCGAACTCGGTTTGCCGTTCTCGATTCGGAAATCGGGCCAGTAATTCTCGATGCGGAGCGAGAACGGTGTGTTCTTGATCGGCACGTCGCGACCGAGATTTTCTCCGACATCAAAGATGGTTTCCTTTTCGCCGGACGAAACTACGACGTAACCCTTGTTTCCGTTCACAGGCGCGACCAAACGCACTTTCGCGCCGGTGCTGCCGCCTTTGCGAACGTGGCCGATCTGTTCGTCCGGCGCGTTGCTGAAAGCGAAAATTGATTCCTCGAGCTCGACTTCTTCACTCTGTGGTGGCAGCCGTGTCGGCTGCGAGGCAGGCGTCACGCCTGCCGCTACAGAAGAGGCATACGCGTAATCGACAATTTGTAAATGCGCGCCGCTTGCGAGCACTCCAAGATCGCGCGGACGCTGCGGCGTCGGCGGGTGATGCAAAAATTCGGCTGGATAGCCTTTCACGATTCCATCGACATCGTGCACACGAAGCTGACGTTGATCGACCAGGAGCCGATTGGTTGGCGGTTCGCCTTTGAAGAGCGTGATTGTTCCTTCGATTCCCCAAATCCTGCCGATGAGCGAGCCGATCAGCAGCGTGATGATGCCGAGATGCGTGATGAGGAAGGCAAGATGATGTTTGCGCCACGGCCAGCGCGACAGCGCGGAACAGGCAAGGTTCGCCCCGAGCAAAACCAGCCAGACGTTGAACCATGGCGCCCCGTACACGTAGGCGCGCGCAACTTTTGCGTCGAAACTCGATTCATAAATCGTTCCGGCGATCGCGGCGATGATGAGCACTGCGAGCAAAACGACTGCGAGTTTGAGCGACGCAAAGAATTCAAAGACCGGATTGCGTTGCCATGCCGGCTGCTCAGTCGAGTCGGAGTTTACCATTTGTGGGATTGACACTTTCAGCGAGGTGGCGCGACGCTTCAATGATCGAGTTTGTCCGATGACAGCTGAGTCATTAGCGAAGATCCAAGTCGATGGCGCGCAAATTGGTTATCGTCGAATTGGCAATGGCCAGCCGCTTCTGGTCCTGAACGGCTTCGCTGCGACGAGCGCCGACTGGGATCCTTCATTCATCGATGGGCTCGCGTCTTCCAACGATCTCATTCTCCTGGATCACCGCGGGATCGGCAGCTCTACCGATGACGGAAAGGCATTCGACGTCGCCCAGCTCGCCAGTGACGCCGCGCATGTGATCGAGACGCTTGGATTCCAACGCGGAAGCGTACTGGGATGGTCGATGGGCGGATTCATTGCCCAGACGCTCGCGTTGCAGCATCCGGATCGCGTTAACAAGCTCATCTTGTTATCGACGGACCCGGGAGGCGCTGAGGCAGATCTCGCCTCGACCGCCGTATGGTCGCAACTCATCGACATGTCCGGCACGCCTCACGAGCAGGCTCGGCGATTGCTGTCATTGCTTTTTCCGAGCGGTGTCGCCGAATCCTTGTATCGAGAATTCGGCGACATCGTGGCGGCTGCGCGTGCACGGTTATCTCCCGACCTGGTCAAGCGTCAGGCTGCGGCGACGGACGCGTGGCACCGCAATGGCGTTGGTGACCGGCTGCGAGAGATAAGCGCGCCGGTGCTCATCGCCACCGGCACTGAGGACGTAGTGATCCCTCCTTCTAATGCTTTGAAACTCGTCAACGACATTCCCGGCGCATGGCTGGCTCAGTTCCCCGGCGGTGGCCACGCTTTCATGGCGCAGTATCCACGTCCGCTGGCCGATCTCATCACCGGCTTCCTCACGCTTGGCTGAATCGATGTTTAGAGCAGTTTAGGGATGTTGTAGCCACCGGCCTGCGGCCGGTCCGCCTCGGCGCTGCGTTGCAAAACGGCCCACAGGGCCGTGGCTACAGCAGCTAGCCTTGGGGCGGCGCTCAGCGCGTCCACGCTTTCCAACGCTTGCGAATTGGCTTGGCGTAACGGTCCACATCGATTTTCTTCAGCCGTTTGACCCCGTCTCTCATCGCGTCGGCCGACTTTTCATATTTTTCCCTGGCCGATTTGAACAGTGGCCAGAGGAACGGCAGCGAGAGCAGGCTCCAGTCCAGGTTTGCCAACGGCGACTTCATCTCAATTTCTGTTTTTCGCTCGCTGGCAGAGGCGTAGCGGATCGCCAGGCCAATCGCGATCCCAATCCCCAATGCGCCGAGAATGGTCGGCACAGGGTTTTCGCGCATAAAATATTCGGTGCGCTGTCGCGCGCGGCCGGCTTTCTCTTTTGTTCCATCCCACGTCTGGCTCATTGCCGTGGAAAATTTCCTTGTTGCTCGACGAAACTGCTCACGCCCAGTTGAGCCAGGTTCTTCTTCGCGCGGTTGACGCTGCCCCGGAAGCGGTTCGTCCCTCGTAAGATCGTTTTCGTTCGGATTAATCATACACAAAGAAATCGAAAATGAGGGGCCGGTTGCGTCTCTCGGATGTAGCCGTTTCGCTATGCGAAACGCGGCGCTGGCGTTCCATGGAGCGCACGGATTGCGCTTCCCACAGGGAAGCGGCTATAGCAACTGGCGATAGGCGTCGTAAATTTCGTCGCCCCAAAGAACGAAGATCACTTTTTCGAGTCTATCGGCCTTCGCGAGGAATTCTCGCGTGGTTTTTGCGGCGATCTGCGCTGCTTCTTCGACGGGATAGCCGTAGGCGCCACAACTGATCGCCGGAAACGCTATCGTCTTGATTCCGTTTTCCACCGCGAGCTGCAATGAATTCCGGTAGCAATCTGCCAGCGTCTCAGGCTCGCCATGTTTCCCGCCGCGCCAGATCGGCCCGACCGTGTGAATGACAAAGCGCGCAGGCAAACAATAGCCGCGAGTAATTTTCGCTTTCCCGGGCTCACAACCGCCCAGCGTTCGACATTCCGCGAGCAATTCGGCGCCGGCCGCGCGATGGATCGCGCCATCGACTCCGCCGCCACCGAGAAGTGTCGTGTTAGCCGCGTTCACAACCGCGTCGACGTCGACTTTTGTGATATCCCCGCGGACGATTTCGATCTTAGCCGAAGTGCTCAAAACTCAGCGACCGAAGTTCAGGGAGCAGGCGGCGGCAGAGTCCGGTTTATTTCCTCGGCCGCAGTTTTGTTCCGGACGACAACGCCATCGAAATTCCATTGCCCACGAATTGATTTGGCCGCGGCATCGGAAAGCATCCAACCCAGCGGTAACGGCACGTCCTGGTCTTCCAGGGAAAAATAAAAGATGTCTCGACTCAACGATTCTGGCTGATCTTTGGAAGGCGGAGCGATGTCGGCCGCTTTAAAGCGACGTTGCTGGTGAGCAATTGCTTTCTGCGCAAACGTTCCGCGGGCGTCGCGCGCATTGAGCATCGCCTTAACAGGAGACATGACTTCGCCCAGCAGATATCCATGGACTGTCTCCGGTTGAGTCAACGTCGGACCGCTTTTCTCGGGACCGGCTTTGGCGGGAGCGATCGGTGGCCGTCGCGGATTGTTGCTAATCATGATGACCTTAGGATCGACATCAGTGATATGTTTGAAGGCGCACAATTCATTGATGCGGGTCACGATTTCGAGCGCAGCGGTGGCACCGGAGTTTTCGAAATAACCGCCATCGACAATGTAAGTGCCATCCGGGAACCGGCCAGCCGGGCTCACGTAGGTGAAACGCGCGCTCATGTGAGCGGCGGTGCTGAGCGGAATGTGGCAGTCGGCCTGTGTCGCTCGCGCGTCGGGGCTGAGTTTCACCGCGGCGTCTTCTACATCGAAAAAACTATCGGTGACGCGGAGATTGCTGGTCATGATGCGATTGCCTTTTTCGACGGACGTTCCATTTAAAAAAAGCGCAGGCACCCACTTTTGAGAATCAGCCGGCCAAAGATCGACAAAGGAGCGAGAGAAACGATCATTCGCCATGCGGTCTCGCCACGCTTTTTCCCATCCGAGCTCCAGTGCTCGAGCGCGATCGAAATAAGCAATCGGAACGGGCAAAAAACGCTGCACCAAATCCGGATAGAGCATTACCGCCAGTGCCGGCGAGAGAAAGTCCCGGCTTAGGATCTCGTGCGCATTTTCCTGGTACGAGCGACCGTCGTTTTCAGCAACCAAGGCGTCGAATACGACCGCGCCGAGGCTGCCGCCAGATACTCCGCTGATGGCAAAAAGGTGGTTGGCGAAGTTTGGATTTGCGTCCTGAAGTCCGCCCAAAACAATTCCCGTCCAGTACGCGGCTCGGATTCCACCGCCCTCCGTTGCCACGATGTAGAGCGGATGGGGTCCAGGAAATTTTTGGACCAGTGTGTGCCACTTTTCAAAAGCGGCAATGACACTGTCGCGCTGGACAGGACGCGCTGGAACCGTGCGAATGCGATGATTGTCGTTCCAGAGACTGAAGATAATCGCGAGGATGACGAGGCTGCTGATGACTGGAAATTGCCAGCGGGCGCTCAAGAACACGAGAAAGCTTCCGAGCACGACCCATGAAGAAGCGGCAAGAAGAAGAATGGTCCCCATTCCAATTTTTTGGGCCACAGCCACTGGAGCGATCGTGAAAGCGATGAAAAGCGACACAGAGATGAATCCGACGACAGCAACCCCGGCCTTCGTGCCACGACTGAGTTGATCCACATGCTTGACCGTCTCGATAGGGCCGAGCCGAAAAATTTCGCGCCGATACGCAAGCAAGACATAGAAAAGAATCGCCAACAAGACACAAAGCCCAGCAAACCCGAGCAGCCAGTATTGCGTTTTGTCTTGGGGAGCGTGTCGGCGGGAGGCGGTCCAAAATCCGAGCGCGAGGATGACGATGGGCGCGACGCCGAGGAGACGCGGCACATTTGCTTCCGCCCATTTCGAACGCGCGCCCGACGATGGCGCATTTTGAAAATCAAAATAAAGCAGGACCCGACAGGCGTACCAACTGCACACGGCCCACAGCATCAAGGCTACAAAGAAAAACACCACCCGAAGCTCATACCATTGGCTGCCGCCAGCCAGCCCTTCGCCTACCGTGCGCAAAACCTCGATGCCCTGCGCGACGCTGGTAAACACAAAAAGACCGATGATCGCGACAACAATGCTGAAGCGGCACGGTTTCAATTGGTGATAAAGGTCGCGGATTTTCCACCACAGCCTTTGAAGCCAAGTGCCCGAGTTCACGACAAGATTCGATCCGTTTCGCAATTATCCCAAATTCGGCGAACCGAGCAATAGTGTAATTAATGACGAAGCTCGAATGACGAATGACGAAGGAAGCCCGAATGCTCAAATGACTAAGCCGATAGCTGGCACGTTTTTCGTAATTCGGATTTCGTCATTCCTTCGTCATTAGACATTCGTCATTTGTCATTCTTCATGGCGCCAGCCGGTCGATTCGCCACGAATCATCGCTCTGTCGCGTGTAACCAAAGCGATCATGCAAGCGGTTCGGACGGCCTTGCCAGAATTCCATCGTATCGGGTTTAAGCCGGTAACCGCCCCAGTGCGGCGGCAACGGAACAGGCTTGCCTGCGAAGCGCTCCATCATCTCTGCCATGCGCGCATCGAGCACGCGCCGTGCGTCAATCACCTCGCTTTGACGCGATGCCCAGGCGCTCAGTTGGCTGCCTACCGGGCGCGAATGAAAATAGGTTTGCGATTCTTTCCGCGACGTTTTCTTCACTTTTCCGCTGATGCGAATCTGCCGGTCCAGTTCGACCCAGTAGAACGCAAGCGCCGCGTACGGATTGGCCTCGAGCTGTTTCCCTTTTTCACTCTCGTAGTTGCTAAAAAAGACGAACCCGTCCTGGTCGAACCCTTTCAACAGAACAATCCGGACTGACGGTCTGGCATCGCGACCAGTCGTTGCGAGACTCATCGCGTTAACATCGCGAATACCGGCCTCAATTGCGGCGGTGAACCAGTTTCCAAATTGTTTGATTGGATCCGGATCGAGATCGCTCCGGCGCAGACCTTTCCCGACGTGATCGTAACGTGAAGCCGCAGGGTCTCGTGGCGTGTTCATCACGATAAGAAAAGTCGGCCCAACATTGCGCTGCAAGAAAATTGTCGAACCGGTGACCGGGTGAAAAAAGGTCCCGCCTTACCAAAACGAACGGTTCACAGAGCCGTTGCTACAGGAGCCGGCGCGGGCATCTGACGCAGCTTCCCGATTACTCTCGGAACGAGTTCAATGGCGTGATCGACCTCGGCTTCACTATTGAATCGTCCAAAAGAAAAACGCAGACTGCGCCGGGCGCCATCACCATTCGGATTCATTGCCCGCAACACATGCGACGCTTCCTGCGAACCGGTCTTGCAGGCAGAACCAGCTGAGCAACAGAGACCATGTCGATCCAGCAGGATGAGCGCGGCGGGCGATTCAATTCCTTCAAATGATAGACTTGAGGTGTTTGGGATGCGCAGCGCGCCAGCGCCATTCACGGATGTCCCGCCCGTGGATTCGAGAATCGCCTTTTCAAAACGGTCGCGCATTGAGCGAATGCTGCATTTCCGCTCTTCGAGATACTTGACCGCCAGTTCAGCAGCTTTTCCAAGGCCGGCAATTCCCGCGACGTTTTCCGTTCCGCCCCGGCGTCCATTTTCCTGGCCGCCGCCTGCAATTAAAGGGTTGAAGCGCGTTCGCCGGTTGACATAAAGCGCGCCTACGCCTTTTGGCCCATGAAATTTGTGCGCGGAAAGGGAGAGAAAATTGATCGCCATATCGCGCAGGCGAATCGGGATTTTCCCGACGGCTTGCACAGCGTCGGTGTGAAAGAGCACCCCTTTCTGCCGACAAATCTCAGCAATTTTCTCAACCGGAAACAGCACGCCGGTCTCGTTGTTCGCCCACATCATCGAAACCAGCGCGGTCTCGGGGCGAATCGCGGCCTCCAATTCGGCGAGATCGACATTGCCATGTCGATCGACGCCGAGAAACATCACGGCGCAGCCGTGTTTTTCGAGGTCCTGGTATGGGCGCAAAACAGCGCTGTGTTCCACGGCGCTCGTCACGACATGTTTCCCGTGCGGCTCAAACTGCAGCGCGGAATGAATTACCGCATTGTTGGATTCCGTTCCCCCACTTGTTAAAACTATTTCCGATGGCGCACAGCCGACTAACGCTGCCAGCCGCCCACGCGCCAAATCGACAGCTTTTCGCGCTCGCGCGGCAAACGCGTACCCATTGGAAGGGTTGCCGTAATACTTCGTCAAAAACGGCAGCATTTCCTCGATCACGGCAGGATCGAGCTGCGTGGTCGCGTTGTTATCGAGGTAAATGATCTCGTCGTCTGCTGTCACTTTTTAACTCAAACATTGAGACAGATCACACGCTCTGAACAGCTTTTTGTGGTGGCATTCGCGGCGGTCTATCAACGATTGAGTGCCTCACGGTTGCGGTATTTCGAGTTGGCGGCACACAGCGCCGACGGTGCCTTCTTTAATTTCGCGATGTCGTGGAACTGGGGCGACCTTGCCGTTGACGGGGTTCTTCCAAATCGCGTGGCGACCGCGGTCACGAACGAGAAAGCATCGATGCGCGGGGAGATGGCGCTCCAAGTCGAGACGTTTCAAAAGGCCGCTAACTGCAGTTCCTCGCGCACAACGCCGGGTGTAGTTTTCTTTCGTGCCTCTTTGCGATGGTATTCCATTATTTGCGTGAGCGCGTCGAGCAAGTTTGCTTTGGCTTCCCCCAGAGTTTCACCTTCTGAAAAAACTTCTGGTAACTCGTCAAAATGACAGGTGTACCCGCCCTCTGGGGCAGGCTCGAAAACGGCTGTCAGCTTGAGCCGGAGCTCGTCTAGATTCATGCCTTGAGTCTCCTATTGCGAGGCCCATGATTCAAGTTTCAAAAGAGGCGAATTGGCAACTTCGCCACTTCCATCTAATCTCCCCGCGCATGACTTCAATCTGGGACCTGGCCAATCCGCAACTGCGGGACATCGCGGTTTACGAGCCGGGAAAACCAATTGAAGAGACAGCGCGCGAGGTCGGCACCGAACTGGACGCAATCATCAAGCTGGCCTCGAACGAGAATCCGCTGGGGCCTTCTCCAAAGGCGATCGAGGCGATGCGCGCAGCGCTCAGCAACGCACATCTGTATCCGGACGGCAGCGGCTTTTACTTATGCAAAGCGGTCGCAGCCAACCTCGGTCTCGCGCCAGAGAACGTGATTCTCGGCAATGGCTCAAATGAGGTGATCGAATTTCTCGGTCACGCATTTCTGAATCCGGCCGATGACGTAATTATTTTTCAGTATGCGTTTATTATCTATAAACTGCTCGCGACCTCTTTCGCTGCGCGCACGATCGAATTGCCGACTCCGAATTTTCAACAGGACCTCGGCGCGACGTTGGATGCAATCACGCCGAAAACGCGCCTGATTTTCATTCCTAATCCAAACAATCCCACGGGGCACCTTGATTTCGCAGCGCGCCATCGACAGCTTCATGTCGCGCGTTCCCAAGAACATCGTTGTCGTTTTCGACGAAGCGTATTTTGAATTCCTCGACGATCCGCCCGACACGCTGCAGTACGTTCGCGAAGGACGAAACGTGGTGGTGCTGCGCACGTTTTCGAAAATTCATGGACTGGCTGGTCTGCGGATCGGTTATGGCGTCGCGACCGCGGATTTGGTCGAGGTCCTTCACAAGACGAGGCAGCCATTCAATGTGAACAGCATCGCGCAAGCAGGCGCGCTCGCGGCGCTGGAGGACGACGCGCACCTGCGCGAGACGAAGCGCGTGATCGACGAAGGCCGCGCTTATTTGCAGGAACAATTTTGCGAATTGAAGGTTCCCTTTGTGCCAGCCATCGCGAATTTCGTGATGGTAAACGTGGGCGATGGTTGTGCGCTCTTCGAGAAACTGCTGCGACGCAAATCATCGTGCGGCCGCTCAAAGGTTATGGCTTACCCGAATGGGTCCGGATCACCGTTGGCGCGATGGAGGAGAATAAAAAATTAATCGCAGCCCTCAGGGAAGTCATGTGCGCGTAACACACACACGGGAAATCTGACGAAAGGCTGCGGAGCCGAATTTGGCAACCGGAGCGGTTGCCATACAGTTGCGGTTCGAGAATCATGACTGTTTCCGACACCATCGCCGCCATCTCGACGCCGCCGGGTGAAGGCGCCATCGCGTTGGTCCGCGTTTCCGGTGCGAATGCAGTCCAAATCGCGGACAAGATTTTCCGCGGCAAAGAAGAGCCGTCCCGGTTTGCCTCACACGTTCAACACCTGGGCGAAATCGTCGGCGCAGAAAATCAATTGATCGATCAAGTGCTGCTTTCAATCCATCGCGCGCCCGCCAGTTACGCGGGCGAAGACTTGGTGGAGATCAGTTGCCATGGTGGCACGCTCGTTTCCGCGAAAGTACTGGAGGCCTGTTTGCGCGCAGGGGCAAGGGCAGCGCGGCCCGGCGAATTTACTGAGCGCGCGTTCCTGAACGGAAAAATGGATCTCACCCAAGCGGAAGCCGTGATCGATTTGATTCGCGCCCGGACTGATCTGGCCCTCCGCTCCGCCACGGAGCAACTCGAAGGCAGGCTCGGCGATCAAATCAGGAAGATCCGCGACGAATTGATCGCGCTGCTCGCGCATATCAACGCGTCAATCGATTTTCCCGAAGAGGGCATAGTCCCGGATGAAGGTGAAACATTGTGCGCCCGACTCGATTCCATTCGCGACGAGATTGCCGCCCTGCTCGCTACCGCCGATCAGGGTCGCGTTCTCCGCGAAGGCGTGCGCGTGGTGATTTACGGCGCGACCAATGCCGGCAAGTCGAGTTTGTTAAATCGGCTGCTTGGCTATGATCGAGTGATCGTGAGCGACACCCACGGCACCACGCGGGACACGATCGAAGAAACGGTTAACCTGGACAGTGTGCCCATCCGGTTACTCGATACTGCCGGGTTGCGCGTTTCGGAAAGCGAACTGGAGAGCGAAGGAATTGCGCGCACTGAAAAATCGCTGCAACTGGCAGACTTGCGTCTTCACATCGCCGATCGCAACGCGCCCAGTCCGGCGCATTTCAATGGCCGGGCCGGCGACGGGAACGAAATTGTCGTTTTGAATAAGAGCGATTTGCCGGAGGACAGTGACTGGAAAGATTTCCCGGCGTTGCGGATTTCCTGCGTAACTGGAGAAGGCCTGCCCCAGCTGCAAACGGAAATTCTGGGGCGGATCAGGCAGCAAAATCTGAGGCCGGAAAGCGCGGTGGCGATCAATACGCGGCATCGCGATTGCCTGCGCCGCGCCTTGGAATCATGTGATCGGGCGCGCTCAGCATTGGGCCAGGGGATATCGCAGGAGTACGTTGCGGTTGATCTTGATCAGGCGTTGCGCGCGGTGGGAGAAGTCATTGGCGTGGTCGATGTGGAACAGATTCTCGACTCGGTCTTCAGCCAGTTTTGTATCGGCAAATGAGATCGGCACGTTAAACCGTTAAACCGTTGAAGCGTTGAAGCGTTGAAGCG
>WNGG01006276.1_pt1 | contig 13227 bp, 13 predicted proteins | sample 5400661 | NCBI WGS metagenome assembly WNGG01 (sample SAMN13153372, study PRJNA577476) | soil metagenome | isolation source: 100 cm soil or saprolite under Garry oak tree replicate 1 | place: USA:California | collected 2016-06-15
AGGCCTACTCCGAGCAGCTGATCACCATCGACGAGCTCCGCGCCCGGATGCCGCACCTGCGCGCCCGGCAGGCGAACCTCCGCGGCCAGATCGACGCCATCGACACCCAGGCCGCCGACCGCGACGCCTACCTCCAGCTCGCAGACAACCTCGAAAGCTTCCTCGCCCAGCTGAACAGCACAGCCGCCGCCGCCAGCGTCCCCGAACGCCAGCGGGTGCTCCGGCTCCTGGTTAAGGACGTCCTCGTCGGACCCCAGAAGATCACCATCCGGCACCGCATCCCCGCGCCCGGAAACAGCTCCGCCACCCGCCAGCACGATACCGAAACCGATACGGAGGGTGACCATCGCAGAAGTCATCCATTGCGTTGGGGGCGTGACTACTGCCATCTGGCGCGTGCACGCATTCCATCGCCACGCGATCGCCAATCCCCAGGCCTAGGTGGTAGCAGCGTCTGCGCTTGCTAACAACCGATCATCGGTATATAATACTGACATGACTAAGCAGGCTATGCAGGAACCGACCTTCCTGATCCTCACGGCGCTGGCCGACGGCACGCAGCACGGGTACGGGATCATGACCGACGTGACCCGGATCTCACGCGGCCGGGTCAAGCTCCGGGCCGGGACACTGTACGCGGCGCTGGACCGGCTCCTCGGTGAGGGGATCGTCGGCGCCGACCGCGAGGAGATCGTAGGCGGCAGGCTCCGCCGCTACTACCGGCTCACCCCCGAGGGTGCAGAACTCCTGGCCGCTGAGGCGGCGCGGCTCAGCGCCAACGCCAAGATCGCCACTCAGCGGCTGCGGATACTGCGCGATGGTGCGGCGCCAGCCGGAATCCCCACGCTGGCCGGCGGCGCGGTATGAGCGGCGAGGCCGCACTGGAGCGGCGCTACCGCCGCCTGCTCGCCTGGTACCCGGCGGAGCACCGCCGGACCTACGGCGAGGAGATGATCGGCGTGCTCCTGGCCGCAGCGCTCGACGGCAGCCGCCGCCCGGGCCTGGCCGGCGGCTTCGACCTGATCCGCGGCGGCCTGCGGGCCAGGTTCCGGTCCGGGTTGCGCTGGCTCGCCAGCACCGACTGGCCGGACGCGCTGGCTGTCTGCAGCGTCGCGGTCCCGGTCATCCTGATCGGCTTCTTCGCCGCGGATTGGCTGTACTCCCTGCATGCCTATATCGGCCCGGCGCAAGTGCAGGTAGAGAGCGCGCTGGTGGTGCTGGCGATCGCGGCGCCCCCGCTGCTCGCGCTGCGGTGGCGGCGCTCGGCCGCGCTGCTAGCGCTGGCTCTCGCGGGCTTGTACTCGATCTACGGGGCCGGCACGTTGCCGGGAGATGTAGGCCGCTTTTGGCAGTGGAGCTGGGTCAGCCACGGGGAGTACATCAGCGCCTCGCTGGCCCTCCTGCTCGGGGCCGCCGCGCTGGCCTGGTCGCCGGGGCCGCGCCGCGCAGTCGAGATCCTCACCCCGAAGAGCGGGCTCGTGCTGACTGGGTCGGGCATCGCGATGGGTCTGATCCGCCCGCACCTGTGGTTGCAACCCACGTGGCTCGCTGCCGTCGTCGTCATCGCGGTGCTAGCCGTTATCGCCGCCGGACTCATGCTCACGATCCCCGGCCCTGCCGCCCGCGGATTGCTCCTCCTCCTGGCAGCACCGGCTTACCTTGGCGCGGTCTCGGTCATCGGACTCAGCGGACCCTTCCCAAGCGATGCGTCCCTGAACGATGCGTCCAGGTACCCTAACCTCGTCTTGCTGCCCGCCGCGCTGTTCGCCTGACTTGTCGTGGCCGCCGTCTGGCGATCTCACCGCCGCCGCCCGGCGTGAGATCGAGCTGCCGGCGCCGCCGGGATGCCCGCGACGTCAAGCCCCTCCGCAGGGCCGGTACGCGGCGAGGATCCATAGTGCGCTGGTTCAGAACGGATGTCCTGCGCGTCGGACGGGGAGGGCGTGTCAGAGTGGCGGCGTGCCTGGCGGCGGGCGGGCTGCTGGCCGTCGGCTGCGCTAGCGCTCCTCCTTCCTCAAGCGTGAAGCTGACGGGCGCGGAGATCGCGGTGCTGACCAGTTCCGGCGGGTCGGCGGTTGCCGCCGCCCAGGTGAATAACGCCGTCGAGTTGCTCATACAACGGTGCATGCGGGCCAAGGGCCTGGTGTATTACCCCCTGATCCTGACCGCTGCCCAAGAGCTCAACGGCATCGGCCTGGCCGGGGTGCCGCAGGCGCCGATCGGCCCGGCCGCGCGCGAGGCCAACGGCTACGGCTTCTATTCTCGTGCCGTGCAGGCTGCGGCGAACCCGGGGCAGGCAGGCCCGAGCCGGGAACAGAAGTACGCAAACTCGGCTCCCCATTCGTACCTGCTGGCGTTGCTTGGCCCTGAAAACGAGGGATAACGTGGACGTTGCCCGGGGGAGACAGTGGGTCGTCCCAGACCGGCGGATGCCGGGGAGCGGCCGAGCGGCGGGTCTACGGGTCGACCGCCAACCGCGTTCTGGCGACGACTGGCCTGTCGGATCTGACAAGTCAGCTTCAGGACGCCGTCACCACGGATCCCGCGTACACCGCGGTCATCGCCCGGTGGTCGGCCTGCATGGCCAGGCGCGGCTACAAGTATGCCAACCCCGAGGACCTGTGGAACCGCCTCACCGGCCGGATCGACTCGGGGCCTACGCCCGCGCTGCGGAACCTGGAGATCAAGACGTCGGTGGCCGATTACAAGTGCGCCGCAGCCGTGAGGCTGGTGGCGACGATCCGGGCGCTGGAGGACTCCCACGCCCGCTACATGAGCAAAGCCCTGGCGGGGGACCTGGCCAGGATCACCCAGATCCTCGCCAGGGCCCTGAAAGTGGCCAAAGCACTGCGCGTGACGGGCTAGCCTCCCCGGCGGAGGGTAGCGGCATGCTGGACGATACCCCGATCGAGCCGGGCATCCCGGTGCCGGATGGGGGCGTGCCCGTGCCGGTGTCGCCCGGTAGTCGGGAGTGGCTGAGATCGAGCCCGCGGGCTGGACGCCGGTTTTGGCTGGCGCTGGCCGCGGCCGGGGCGCTGCTGGTCGCCGGCGCGTACTGGGCGGGCACGCATGCGACCTCCCCGGCCGCGATCGAGAATCGGTACAAGCCGGCGCCGCGCACGGTCCTGACTGCCACTGTGGTGCTACGCCGCCTGTCGCAGACCCTGATCGTCCGGGGCGTGATCGCCGCGGCGAGCGTGCGCGGGGTGGGCTTCGGCTCGGTGAATGTGCCCGGCGCGCAGCCGATCGTCACGGCGAGGCCGCCCCGGGTTGGCTCGGTCGTCGCCGACGGCTCGGTGCTGGCGCAGGTGGCTGGCCGGCCGGTGTTCGCGATGCGCGGCGTCACGCCTATGTATCGAGACCTTACTATTGGTGACCGAGGCCCAGACGTGGGGCAACTGCAGGACGGCCTGGCCGCGCTCGGGTTCCTGGCAGGTGACAGTTTCGGGGTGTTCGGGCGGTCAACCATGGCGGCGGTCCGCGCCTTCTACCGCAACTCTGGCTATGCCCCGCCAGCAAGCACTTCCGGAAAGGGCGGGGCCCTGGTCGTGCCGCAGGCCGAGATCGTGTTCATTCCCCGGCTGCCCGCTGAGGTGCAATCCACAACTCTGGCCCTGGGGCAGCCGGTCGGCGACCCGGCGCTGACGCTGGCTAGCGGGCAGCTCAGAGCGGTAGTCCCGCTGACCGCGGCGCAGGTCGGCCTGGTCCGCCCCGGCCACCCGGCGGTCCTGTACGTCACCGGGCATGGAGGCACCGTGCGGCGGGTCGCCGCGAAGGTGACGGCGATTCGGAGGGCAGGGCGGGCGGCAGGCAAGCACGCCAGGTCCGGGCCGAAGGCGGTGCTGGCGCCGCGCAGGCCGCTCCGTTGGTCGCTGATGGGCCATCAGGTAACCGCGCGGATCGTGATCGCCGCCACCAGGGGCGCGGTGCTGGCCGTCCCAGTCTCCGCGCTGTATACCACTGCTGACGGCGAGACCATGGTCACGACGATCACCCACGGCAAGCGGATTAACCTGCCGGTCCGCGCCGGGGCGGAGACGGGCGGGTACGTGCCGGTGCAACCGCTGCGCGGGCAGTTGGCCGCAGGGGACCGCGTCGTGGTGGGCGAGTGACCGCCGCACCGGGCCGGCAAGGCCTGGTAATCCTGGACCGCGCCGAGCGAACCTACGGCGGCACGCCGCCTGTTAGGGCTCTTCGGCCGGCCACCCTTGCCATATTCGCCGGGGATTACGTCTCGCTCATGGGCCGGTCCGGGTCGGGCAAGTCCACGCTGCTGAACCTGATGGGACTGCTGGACCGGCCGACCGGCGGGTCAGTCGCCTTCACCGGGACCGACACCAGGAACATTCCCGACCGGCAGATGTCAGCTCTGCGGGCGAACTACATCGGCTTCGTCTTCCAGACCTTCAACCTGATCCCGCACCGAACCGCTGCAGAGAATGTCGCCCTCAGCTTGGCCTACCAGCGGGTCCCGCGATCGGAGCGGATCCCCCGGGCGCTGCAGGCCCTGGACCGAGTCGGGATACTGCACCGGGCCGGGGCGCAGCCCGGACAGTTGTCGGGCGGGGAAAATCAGCGTGTAGCGATCGCACGCGCCATGGCTGGGCGGCCCGCCCTGCTGCTATGCGACGAGCCCACAGGCAACCTTGACACTGCGAGCGCCAGTACCGTCCTCGGTCTGCTCGACTCTCTGCACAGCGACCGCATCGCCGTCGTCATCGTTACGCACGACTCCGGCGTCGCCGCCCGGACTCGCCGCCACCTGGTCATCGCCGACGGCGTTGTCACCGAAGAACGGGCGCGGCGCGAGCCGGCGGAAGCCTGAGGGGGGACGGATCGGTGCCGACATGGCAGACGGCCACGGCCAGGATCGGCCGGATCACTTCCGGCCTGGCCGACACCACTACGGAGGCCAGCGTCAGCGTGTCCGCCCGGGCGGTGCGATCATTGCTGACGATGCTAGGGGCGGCGATCGGGGTGGCCGCGTTCGCCATCGTAACCGGCCTCACCAGCACCACGCGGGCCCAGGTCAACGGCCGGTTCAACAGTCTGGCTGCGACCGAGGTCGTGGTGTCCGACGCCCAGCCCGCCTCCAGGTCGCTGGCGTTCCCCCCCGACACCGAGCAGCTCATCGACCGGATCCACGGAGTCCTCTCCTCCGGAGTCACCTTTCAGGTCCCCGTGCCCTCAAGCGCCAGCATCGCCCGCCTGCCCTCGGCCACGGCGCGCGGATCGGCAAACTCGGTCCAGGTCACCGCCGCCTCGCCCGGCCTGTTTCCTACGGTCCAGGCCACCCTGACCTCAGGGCGCGCCTACAGCCGGATCGCCGACCAGCATCGTCAGAACGTCGTGGTCCTCGGCCAGGGTGCCGCTGAGCAGCTAGGCGTGCGCGACATATCAGCCCAGCCGGCGGTGTACATCGACGGGATACCATTCACCGTCACCGGGATCCTCAAGTCGGTCCGCCGCGAGGCCAGCCTGCTTCAGGACGCCATCATCCCCGAACAGACCGCGCTGAGATACTGGGGACCGCCCGGCCGCGGCGCCGACCTCATCGTCGCCACGAGGCCCGGGTCCGCTGCGGTCGTCGCCTCCCAGGTCCCAGCAGCCGTCCTTCCCTCCGACCCGGCTCGGCTGGTCGTCGTCACCTCCAGCGCCCCGTTCATCCTGCAAGCAGTCATCAACAGCGACATCTCCAGGCTGCTGTTCGTCGCCGGGATCATCGCGCTGCTGATCGGCGCGGCCATGATCGCCAGCATCACCTCACATCGGTGCTTGAGCGGTTCTACGAGATCGGCATCCGCCGCGCCCTCGGTGCCACCCGGCCAGCCATCGTGGCTCAATTCCTGACCGAGGCCACCATCCTCGGTGCCTGCGGTGGCCTGGCAGGCACCTGCGCCGCGGTCATCGTGCTCGTCGCGGTTTCCGGTGCCAATGGCTGGTACACCGTCCTGAACCCGTTGACGATCATCCCCGACCCACTGATCGGCGCCGCCGTCGGATGCGCCGCCGGCGCCTACCCCGCCCTCCGCGCCGCGCTGCTCGACCCCGTCGAGGCCCTCAGGCGCTAAGCCAGAGCGACTTCATCTGTCTCAGGCGCGACGCGCCCCGACCGGCCAGATCACCTTTACAGGCATCGCGCGTGCGCGGGAGTAGGCGACTACATCAGCAGTCCCTCCATATCCGCGCGCGGGCAGACCATCCCAGACCGCCCATAGTTCGCATGCAATCCCGATCATGAACTCGCTCGCAGCCATGTGCGCTTCGGACGTGGACTCGGCGTAAGACAGTCGGTGCACCACAGTCGCTTGTTCAATTAGCTGGTCGTAGGCCGCGTGCGCCTGACGGGGCAGGCCTTCTCTGTACCCGTCTGACGGGACGACCGCCTCGATCTGTCCGCCCAGGTCCAGGATCACACGGGCGAAGATCTGGTCGGCCCCGTCGGCCAGGCACGACAATCCGGTCACGTTAGCCGCATCATCGGCGAGCGCGGCCCGCATCGCCGCCTCGACCAGTTCGGACGTGTCCGGTGACAGGCCTCGATGTCCGGACACAGCTATGCGCCGCAACCAGGCCCCCTCATAGCATAGTGGCCTGGAGCCGCCGGTCGAAATCACGAACCTGATCTGTAATGGGGCCGACGTAATCGCGCCGGAACCGCCGGGATCGCTGGATCACCCGGTCGGAGCCGTACTGCGCGCCGACCGTCAGCGCTTCGCTCGCCAGATGGAAAGCCTCGTCCGTCCTCGCGGCGTCCTTACTGGCGGTCCCTTCCTGGCTCACCGCTGTAGCTACTTCGAGCATGAGCACCGCACGTTGCTTCGGGACCGGCTGCACCGCGGCCAAGGACTCCGCGAACGCAGCCAGCGCCTCAGCGGGGCGACCGAGCCTCACATTGACAAGAGCCCGGTAACCCGCGAGTTTCGCCTGGTCAAAGGCGAACAACCACGGCCACGGCGGTGACGTTACCGTGGCGCCGGGCGCGGTGGACTCCCCGGCTCGTTCCAGGGCCCGGTCAGCTGCCCTGTCATCGGTGCGCGAGACTGCGTGTCCTAGAGCTTCGGTTGCCGCCAGCCAGGCCCGCGGGGTCGGATGTGTGCCGGTGATCTGCTCCCGCGCCCGCGTCACGAGCGCCAGCCCGGTTACAGGGTCACCCTGATCGATTTCCAGCGCCGCGAGGCTCCCCAGCATGTAACAGGCGAGCAGGTCATGCCCGGCGTGACGGGCACCGTCGAACGCCAGCCGGTAGTAGGTGCGTGCGGTGCCGAAGTCGCACATGTCGGCATGCAGCCATCCTGCGAAACCCGCGGCCTCGCTGAGCGAGGCCGCAAGCTCTACACCACGCTGTGAGGTGTGCGCCCGCGCGGTCAGCCTGTTCGCCATCTCGACGTGCGCAATGACGCTGCGGACCAGGTCTCTAGCAGGCGTGGTGGCATCCAGACGGCGCTGCGCACTGGTGATCATCGTCAGCGTTGGCGCGGCGTCATCGTCTGCAGCAACCAATACAGGCCACGACACCGCTGCCAGGGCCAGGGCCTTGCCCAAATCACGCCGTTTCGCTGTGTCCTCACCTCCCGCCTCGCCAAGTCGGAGCAGGTGCACCGGCATCTCGAGCAGCCGGGCTACCTCACGTGCCTGGTCTAAGGTCAGCACCTGCTTTCCTCGCAGCACTTTCGACACCCAGCTCTGCGAGTATCCGACTGCCCCGGCCAGCTCGGCCTGAGTCCACCCGCGTTCCCGCCGGATCTGCTCGATCAGCACGGCGAAGTCACACCGCGCGAGCGCGCGCTCGACCATTGGCCTAGACCAGAACCCCGGCGCGAGCCCGTTCACCGAATAGCCCATGACCATAGGCTACGCGCTGCCAGCGGCGCGCTCCCATAGTCGCACTGCGAATACGCCCACGCCTCACAACAATGCGGCATTCCATTCTAGCGCCGACCCAGGTCATCATCATTTGCGGTTCCTATGACGGTGTCCGCCGCCTAGCTCCGACGTTTCTGACAGAAAAACGAGCAGGCGAAATTGGATCCGACAGGAATGAGAGGAGATCGACGTTCGTGCCCGAGAATCCTCCGAAGACGGTGCAACACCGCCCGCCGATTCTGACGCAAGCCGAAGCGGAACGCAGATTCGTCCTGCTCAGCACGTTGCAGAGCGCCCTATCTGCGCACAGTCTCATCTCGGTGCTTGTCAGGAACCATCGACTCGTGCTGCATGCCGACTGTCGGCCACTGGCGCCGTCCGGACCCACCGACCCGCAGCTGCACATCTTCACGCCGGACGGCACCGACGTCGCGGCAACTGACGGCAGCACATACCGCCTCGCCAGCGGCAGGCAATGTCCCGCCGACGACCCGGCCGCAGCGACCACCCTCATACGACAAGGCCAGCCCGCCGCACCCCGAGCCTGACCCCAACAGAGCCCTACCAGCAGACCCGGCCCGCGTCCGCCCCGGCCCCCCGACCGGGCAAGGGCGGGCTAGCCCAAGGCTAGCCCGCCTAACGCAAGGATGGTGACCCCGATGTCCAACGGCAACAGCTTCGGAACCGGCCGGGAGAAGAACATGCCCTGGTGGCTGGCAGTGACCCGGCTTCCCCGGCTCCCCGGCGCGGCGACCCGCGCGGCCCCGTGAACGCTCCCCGCCGTCCTCCCGCCAGCCGTGGCCGCCGCCGTTTCGGACGCGTACCGCCGTCACGCGTGGCATCACCAGCCGGGCGGCAAGTCCTGGTCCGGCCGCCAGATCGGCCGCATCCTGCTCAACCCCGCCTACGCCGGCGACATCGCCCGCGGCCCGGTCTACGTCCCCGACGCCCACCCGCCCCTGATCGACCGCGACACCTTCGCCCGCGCCCGCTGCCGGCCACCAAACGCCCCCAGGCCAGCTTCATCCACTCGTACGGGCCGCCCTCTTGCGTGAACGCGCTCCCCAGCTCCGCTATCACGAGCGCATAGGGGAAGAGGAACGCGACCGCGAGGATGATCACCCAGGTGAACGTCTGAGCGCCGTAGCTCGACACCTGGCCAAGCGTGTCGAGTCCCACGATGGCGCAGCTGCTCGCGCGCTGCTGGCAAACGGCGTCACCCGGCCCGCCACCTGGCGCACGCGGTCTAACGCCACCGTGGCTGCCGCCGCACCGGCCATGCCGATTCTCTTCGAGCGGGACATTGAACCTCCCGGGTTTGCTTCCGCCCGGCAGCTTCCCCTCGCGCGCCGCATCAACCGTCAGGCAGCGATGGAAAATGGCCCGGCGGGTCAGCGTGACGGCGTCAGCCGTCGGCCCGCAGTGCGTCGACCATGTCGCGTAGCCGTCCCACGCGGTGCTCCAGCTCGTGCATGGACTGCGCGATGTCGTGGTCCGGGGTGGCGGCCGTCTGCCCGGAAAGCACGGTGACCAGTTCCTCGACCGCCCCGAGCCGCGCCGAGAGCTCTGCCAGCGCAGGCTCGGCGGTTGCCGGGGCAGTCTCGGCCGACTGCGGCGTATCTGCGAGCCGTGCGCGCAGCAGTGCCGCCTGCTCGCTGAGCTGCCGGTTCTTCATGTACAGATCCACGAATACAGACACCTTGGCGCGCAGCACCCACGGGTCGAACGGCTTGGCGATGTAGTCGACGGCGCCAGCGGAGTAACTGCGGAACGCGAAGTCCGGCTCGGTGTTCAGCGCAGTCAGGAATATGATCGGCACGTCCCGCGTCCTAGGACGTCGCTTGATGCGGGCAGCAGTCTCGAATCCGTCCATTCCTGGCATCAGGACGTCGAGGAGGATGACGGCGAACTCATCGCGAAGCAGTGCCTTGAGTGCGGCGTCCCCGGAGCGCGCCGCCACCAGCGTCTGGTTGAGCGAGCTGAGGATAGCCTCGAGCGCGACGATGTTCTCGGGGCGATCATCCACCAGCAGGATGTTGGCCTTCTCTGCCACGTCGGCGGCTCCTAATGAGAGCTGGAGACTCGGTCGGCGGCGCCCGGCCTGGCGCTGCGCTGCAGCCAGTGCCGCATCAGGTGCAGCAGATGGTCAGTCTCCACGGGCTTGGGGACGTAGTCGGACGCGCCGGCCCTGATGCTCTTCTCGCGGTCGCCCTTCATCGCCTTCGCAGTGAGAGCAATGATCGGCAGGTCGGTGAACTGCGGCATCCGCCGGATCGCCCGCATGGTCGCGTTCCCGTCCAGCTCCGGCATCATGACGTCCATCAGCACCAGCGAGACGTCCGTGTTGTGCTCAAGTGCCTCAATCCCGATCCGCCCGTTCTCCGCATAGAGCACCTCGGCACCAAGCCGCTCAAATACGCCGGTGAGAGCGAAGACGCTGCGCGCGTCGTCATCGACGATCAGTATCCGTGTCCCGTTCAGTGCGTCTTCGCCGTCGGCGGCCGCGGAGACCGCGTCGGCGGCGGGAACGGCCGTCGCCCGCTCCGCCCCGCCCGCTGACGGCGTGATCGCCATCCCCCCCGCTTCTTGCAGGTGGTGCCGGGTCGGCAGATACAGCGTGAACGTGCTGCCCTTGCCCGGGCGACTGGAGGCGCGGATCTCCCCGCCGAGCAGCCGGGCGATGTCCCGGCTGATCGACAGGCCGAGACCGGTGCCGCCGTAGCGGCGGCTCGTTGTTCCGTCTGCCTGCCGGAACGCATCGAAAATCGTGCTGAGCTTGTTCTTCGCGATGCCCACGCCGGTGTCTGACACCGCGAACCCGATCACGTCGGATGCCCCGCGGAGCGCGCCGCTGAACTCGACCCCTTCGGGGCGGCCGACGGTGAGCGTGACGTCGCCGGCCGTGGTGAACTTGACCGCGTTGGACAGCAGGTTGCGGATGATCTGCTCGAGCCGCTGTTCGTCGACGTAGAGCCGGGCCGGCGTACCGGAACGCACGTGGACACTGAAGCTCAGCTCCTTGTCCTCTGCCATCGGGCGGAACGTGGCGTCGACGTAATCAACCAGCGCCGTCAGCGGCAGCTCAGCGGGGTTGACGTCCATCTTGCCGGCCTCGACTTTAGACAGGTCCAGGATGTCGTTGATCAGCTGGAGGAGGTCAGATCCAGCCGCATGGATAGTGCGGGCGAAGTCCACTTGCTGGCCAGTCAGGTTTCCGTCCTGGTTCTCGGAGAGCAGCTTGGCGAGCACGAGCAGGCTGTTCAACGGCGTCCGCAGCTCGTGCGACATGTTGGCGAGGAAATCCGACTTGTACCGGGAGGAGATCGCGAGCTGCTGGGCACGCTCCTCGAGCGTGCTGCGCGCCTGCTCGATCTGGCGGTTCTGCATCTCGATGGCGCTGTTCTGCGTTGCCAGCAGTGCTGCCTTGTCCTCGAGTTCCGCGTTGGACCTGCGCAGCTCGGCCTGCTGGGCCTGCAGCTCGACCGAGCGCTCCTGCAGCTGAGAGGTGAGCCGCTGCGACTCGCTGAGCAGGGCTTCGGTCCGCGAATTCGCCACGATGGTATTGATGGCGACGCCGATGGTGCCGACGAACTGGTCAAAGAAGGCCAGGTGCACATCGCTGAAGCGGGTCAGCGAGGCCAGTTCGAGCACGCCGAGGACCTGGTCCTCGAAGAGGATGGGCAGCACGGCAATGCTCACCGGCGAGGCCTCGCCCAGACTCGATCCGACCTTGAGGTATCCGGCCGGGGCGTCGGTGATGAGAATCGGCGTGCGGTCAATGGCTGCCTGGCCGGCCAGCCCCTCTCCTGCCCCGAACTGAGTCAGCCCGCCCTTGGTAAAGCCATAGGTGGCGATCCGGGTGAAGTTCTGCCGCTGCCGCTGCGGGCCCGCAGCATCGCTGGCCAGGTAAATCGCGCCGTACTGCGCGGCGGTGAGCGGCGTGAGCTCGCCCAGGATCAGCCGCGCGAGCTCCAGCAGGTCGCAGTGGCCCTGCATGAGCCCGGCGATGCGGGCGAGGTTGGTCTTCAGCCAGTCCTGCTCCTGATTGGCGCGGGTCGTCTCGCGCAGGTTCGCCACCATCAGGTTGACGTTGTCCTTGAGCTCGGCGACCTCGCCGCGGGCCGCCACTTCGACGGACTGGGTCAGGTCGCCCTCGGCGACGGCGCTGGCGACCCCGGCGATGGCACGGACCTGCGTTGTGAGGTTGCCTGCCAGCTCGTTCACGCTCTCGGTCAGCCGCTTCCATGTGCCGGACACGCCTTCCACCTCGGCCTGGCCGCCGAGCCTGCCCTCGCTGCCCACCTCGCGGGCCACCCTGGTCACTTCTGAGGCGAAGGCCGACAGCTGGTCGACCATGGTGTTGATGGTGGTCTTGAGTTCCAGGATCTCGCCGCGGGCGTCCACGTCGATCTTCTTGCTCAGGTCGCCGTTGGCTACCGCGGTCGCGACCTGGGCAATGTTGCGGACCTGGCCGGTGAGGTTGCTGGCCATGCCGTTGACGTTGTCGGTCAGGTCCTTCCACACCCCGGACACGTCACGGGCGTGCGCCTGGCCGCCGAGCCTGCCCTCGGTGCCGACCTCGCGGGCTACCCGGGTGACCTCGTCGGCGAAGGCGGACAGCTGGCCGACCATGGTGTTGATGGTGGTCTTGAGTTCCAGGATCTCGCCGCGGGCGTCCACGTCGATCTTCTTGCTCAGGTCGCCGTTGGCTACCGCGGTGGTGACCTGGGCGATGTTGCGGACCTGGCCGGTGAGGTTGCCGGCCATGAAGTTGACGTTGTCGGTCAGGTCCTTCCACACCCCGGACACGCCACGGACATACGCCTGGCCGCCGAGCCTGCCCTCGGTGCCGACCTCGCGGGCTACCCGGGTGACCTCGTCGGCGAAGGCGGACAGCTGGTCGACCATGGTGTTGATGGTGGTCTTGAGTTCCAGGATCTCGCCGCGGGCGTCCACGTCGATTTTCTTGCTCAGGTCGCCGTTGGCTACCGCGGTGGTGACCTGGGCGATGTTGCGGACCTGGCCGGTGAGGTTGCCGGCCATGAAGTTGACGTTGTCGGTCAGGTCCTTCCACACCCCGGACACGCCGCGGACATACGCCTGGCCGCCGAGCCTGCCCTCGGTGCCCACCTCGCGGGCTACCCGGGTGACCTCGTCGGCGAACGCCGACAGCTGGTCGACCATCGTATTTACCGTCTGCTTGAGCTGCAGCATCTCGCCCAGCGCATCGACCGTCACCTTGCCGGTCAGGTCGCCGCGGGCCACCGCCGTGGTAATCAGCGCGATATCACGGACCTGCGCTTCCTTCTGGGTGACCTCGGAGTTAAGCGAGGCGAGCTGGCCGCCGATCTCATCGGCCAG
>WNGG01006971.1_pt1 | contig 13224 bp, 13 predicted proteins | sample 5400661 | NCBI WGS metagenome assembly WNGG01 (sample SAMN13153372, study PRJNA577476) | soil metagenome | isolation source: 100 cm soil or saprolite under Garry oak tree replicate 1 | place: USA:California | collected 2016-06-15
CTCGTCCGATGCCGCGTTGTAAGCCTTTCGATATGCCCCGGCCATCTTCTCATCTAGTTCTAGCAATTTCTTGTCCGAACAGATTAACCGTTCAGACCGAGTGCTTGCCTTAGCACAATTAAAGCTCGCAGCCCAACTTCCATTGGCAACGAGAACAAAAAGGGCAAAAAATATCGTTCTATGGACCATTCTTATTAAGCCGAAACAAAGTATCCGATCATGTCAAAGGCTGTGGCACGTGCTCGAGTTCGAGGCCTATTACAACCGCCACTGCCCAAACTTCACTCCTTAAATCAGGGTGGGGCGCCGAAATATTCTGGAGTAAGCCTGACCCTATCCGGCCATGCAAAACGTCGCCCGGTTGAGGAGCGAGCTGATCGGCCTTATATCCGAGCAGCGGTGGCGTATACGTGGCTTTGCGTAATGTGTGCGCTACTTGAATTTTATTCCGCTTTTCGCGTCCACGCGCGGGATGTCGGTGCAGCCCTTCAGCTTCTCATCTTGGAAAAATTGCCATGAAGGCCGGCGGGCGGAAGATCGGAGGCAAGAACGATATCAGCATGGCGTACCCATGCGCTTAAGTACTTATTGTTAATAACAGCTACAACAGAAACCCAACCGGGATGCTCGCCACTCTCCGACGGTTCAATTAGCGATATGTAACTCGCAAGCGGGTATTTGCTAATAATCCGGTTCGACGCGTCGGGTTGACTATAAGCTGGGATCTCGGGTCGTACGGCAAATCCCCAACACGCTTCCCGCCCCGCTTTTGCGGCGCACCGCCCGTGCATTTGTACGGCTGCGGGGAGATTGGGATCCGGTTCATAGGTTTGAGAATGTGCAGCGCTTATACCTACAAACGCGGACAGCAGCCCCGCAAGCCATGTTTTCAATAACGCCGTGGTCAGCGCCGCTTCAGCAGCCTTATCTACGGACCATCCAAACGCACGACAGTACAAAGAGGCGATCCAGCAATCAGGCTTCAGGTTCCGGTCGGCTCCGTCGCCAACCCGGGTGTTCCTCGCGCTTGGGCTGCTCGAATGGATTTTTGCGCCCCCACAGGTGTTATAAACAGCGCCCGGAACCAGCTCAGGCGCCGATTTCGCTTCGCGGACAGACGGATAGGACACCGCTTGAACCTGAGCACCACTGCCATAGAATTTGCGGAAGGTTCTTGACGCCACCAATGTACGCGCTTGGTATACCCGACCGTCGGGGAGTACTGAATTTGTACGCTACGTCTTCAGCGGGACATTTCTTTGAATGCACCTTTTTTGAACAAGAATCTTCGCTCGTAACTCCTTGAGCCTCTCTTGTCTTCGACTTTCCAGCGCTCTATAAGGTCACGGACTCCATCTCCGTCAAGATCACGATACTCAAACAGAACCTTCTCCACTTTAAATTTATCGTCGGTGCTGTCATAGAGCCCATCGTTACCCTCAGCTTTTGCACTATGCAGAAGCTTCACTATTCCCACGCCCACAATCTGAAATATTTCTCTTTTCTCAATTGTGTACCCCTGACCAACTGAGACATCGTTCCTCTCGATTTCCGACACCCCGTCGCCATCAAGATCCATGACGTGAACATCATAGGCGTATCCGTCAATCCTTTTGGCTTTCTTTTCTGCCGGGCTAGCGACTACCGCTACGCAGCAAGACTCGATCTTACGGGCATCTATAATCGCTGCCGTCACGAGTATAAATTCTTGTTTGCCGCGCACTCTAATAGGCTGCTGGCCAGTGATTCTGGAATACTTAAGCGCGTCGCGCCTGGACCATTTATTGAGATCCTCTATTGTTATGTTCACGCCCCCCCAGCACGTTAACACCCACAGGGACAGGCAGAGCCCAACAAAGAGCGACGATCTCCACGCGCCTCGCCGGTGCTCTTTTCCACTGCTAATTAACACTTTTCGTCAACCACCCATCTACTTTCGGTATCTTTCTCCAAGATCTAACGTCTGCTGCACCTTAGCGGCTGCTTCTGCTTTTGTTATCCTCCACCCGCCGGTGAGGTGCTCGCCGACCCGGTGCTCGGCGGCCTGCATCACGTCTACCGCAGAGCAGCGTAAGTCGCGCCGCTTGCGTTCACCTCACAGCCTTGTCCAAGGCCGACGGGTTCGCTCGTCTCAGAGGCGACCTGCGGCCTCTTCGTTCGTCGTTCTTGATCGTCCCGCGAGGCTCGCCATCGCTCAGTCGCCGTCACCCAGGCAGCCTCGCCGCAGTTGAACAAGCGCCGCGCCCCCTTTGCCGGAGGCGGATGGGATTTTTGCGCCCCACAACTGCGGCTATTTACTCTTCGTAGGCGCGGAACCTGTACTCCGCCTTTCAACTTTTGTCAGCTTGTCGTCCCGATAAAACCAGCTCGCCGCAGATGCCCCGCCAAACCGAGGAAGGTCTATGCGCCATGCACCGTTTTCATACGCAGTTTTTGCCAAATCGCTGCAAGTACCAAACTCGTTCGTGACGTTGGCGCCGCCGTCGGCTTTAATCTCTACAACTCTATAGTGTGCTGGACAACCGCTTCCCCCTGTGATGATTTCCAACAAAATTAGCCTCGCTGCAGTCTTATTGGGATAAACCGATTTGATACTCTTGATCTGAGAGTCTTTTTCGACAAGAACCTTTCCTTGTAACATGACAACGTACTTAAATCGTCTGCCATCCTCAGTTTCTCTCAAGACTTGAAGCACCCCATTAACAGTTTTAGCTTCTTCCTCGACTTCAGTTTTAACATCAGCGTATGCGCTGGCATATCCTAAGCTCAGGCCCGATAAGACAGCAGTCGCCAGCAAAAACAAAGGATGAAATAAAAGCTTTCTTTTCTCCACGGTTCCACCCGTACATAGCGCCTAAAGTATGGCCTGGACTAACTCGAGGAATTGGAGTTGCCGACGGCGAGATGTTGGAAGAAATCAAATGCCTTAAGGTGTTTGTTTAGGCGTTTGTTTGCTGCGAGGATGGCCCTTCTTGCGTGGCGGGTGAGCCAGCCGGTACTCATACATATTGACTAAAAAAGGAGTCAGTTCTTCGGGCGTCATGGTGGCGGTAAAAATATTTCCTTTTCCATCATATCCCGGTAACTTCAAATTCTCCATCTGATTTTCCTTGATGCGCCAAGCTTCGGCGTACCAAGGTTCTGCACGAACAAATACATTTTTGGCAAGAATACATACGGCACTTCCATCGCGGGTCTTGGGAATCTGCACGGCACCGAAATAAAGTTCGTCCCCACCGGGAATATTAGTCGATCCTATCGGAGTCATTATTTTATAGGTAGGCTGCCCTGGTTCCCAAGATCCAGTAAATTTCGGGAGAATGGGTTTGCCGAATTTCTCGGCATGCCAGATCTGCGCGTGCCGCTTACCTTGACGATCATTTGCACCTGCCATGCACACTTCATTTTTTTCTAAACACTCGTATAACTTAGCGTTCATTTCTCCCCTTCCCACATCGTCCATATTGTCGTGCGGGTTCGTCTCCACAAAGCCTCTCAACTCGTCCTTTACCCGCTGACAAGGCGTCAACGTCTCGGCAAAGACCATGCTCGCCGCCAATAGACAAACTGCAGTAGTCGTTAACCAAGGTATCGTTCGCACTTTTCCACTCTTTAGAATCAGCGTGTGGTACCAAAGTATCCCGGGGTTTTATAGGCACGTCCAGAAAGAATTGAATTGATATTTTTCACGTAGTCTCTCCCCTCTCTCGGCAAAAATTTTGTCCAATCCGCAATGTTTGCTGCTTCCGCTTGAGATATTGCGGTTTCCACCGGACCGGTGCCTTGATTGTAGGCCGCGAGCGCTTTATTGACGCCATCGGTGTCGGAGCCATATGTCGCGATGTACTGGCTTAGCAGCTTAGTACCCCCTGGGATGGCCTGCTCGGGATCAAATGGATTAAAAGGTGTACCGATCAGATTGCCAGAGTTGTCTGTGGGGTAGTAATTCTGAGAGGTGATTTGCATAATCCCTAACGCCCCGGTTGGCGACACAGCATTAGGCAGCTCTCCTGATTCATATACTATCACAGCGTTTATTAGACTGACAGGAACGCTGGGATACTTCTCGTTAGCCGCTTTTACAATCGGTTGCGCCGCATCCAGATTTTCCGTGCGCTCCGCAGGAGTCAGCCTCCCTACATCTCCGAGTTCATAACCTACATGCTGGCTTAGAACATCCGTATTCGGCAGTATTTTATTTCCCACTGTTACATTACGTTCACCCGCGTTCCGTAACGCGAGTACCGCACCCGGCGAAAGCTCTTGCACGGCTTCCAGCCCCAGCGGCTCCGCATTGGCAAGGAATTCGCGCCCCGCAGTTCGCGTGAGGCTATTAGCGCCACCCAGGCGACCATCTACTCCGTCGCCCGCTGCACCGCTGTTACCTAAACCATAACCCGCGTCACGGAGAATCAGCTGCATTTGCTCTACTTCGGCTCGACTGGCGTGTTTGCCTTTGCCCAGGACTTCTGCGACAAAGGCGGTATCTCTCCCGTCCGAAGGTTCTTCTGGAGCAGCGGCAGCTGCCGCTTGGGGACTGATTGTCTCTGGTGCTACCGCTTCGCCGGCGCCGCGGTTAGCCTCTGGTGTCGGTGTGATCGGATTGCCGAAGTCATCGAGCATGATGGGCGGGCCGGCCTCGCCGGTGGGATTTTGCAACCTTGCCATCAGAGCGTCGAACATCGCTTCGCCCTCGGGCGTGGAGCCGGTCGGCTCGCCGAAGTTGACTTCGCCATAGGTGCCACCTACATCGCTCAGGATCGCGCCGCTGCTGGCGACCTGGACTCGCTCGCCACCCGCCGCTCGTTCACCGCCCGCGGTCTGCTCGGCGTTCGCTGTGGCGGCTGCCTTAGGCTTGGGCGCAAACAGGTTGGCTTGGAGGTACCGTCCAATCGTATCGCCGATGAATTGCCCGACCTCTTGGCCGACGCTGTTCTCGAAGTAGCTCTGGGACGCCCCTTTGTCGTAGTGTCTCAGGGCGCCGGCGACTAAGAGATTGGTGGACAGGCGCAGGGAAGCATTGTACAGACGCGCGCCGAAGTCCTGGCCTTGAGAAGCGAGGCTACTGTTGGACACCGCCTGTAATAGCGTGCTGCCGGCGGCATTGGCCCAATCGAGGGGCGTCAGTTTGTGGTCGTTGCGCACGTAGGTCTCGGCCAACTGCACCCAGGGCGTGACGTAGCTGTTGACGGCGGTGAGGGCGCTCGTGCCTTGGGTGGCGACCTCGGAAACTTCTCCTGCCCGCACCAGGGCGTCATAGTCGCCGCCGAGAGCGGCCTCCGTATAGGCTTTGTTGGCCCCAGCAGCAATGCTCTGCCCCGCTTCCAGATACCCGCCCATGGCCGCCGAGGCGAGGCTCGTCCAACTGGTGATCTTGCCCCCGTCGAGGATCTGCTTGACCGCGACACTGGAGGCTTTCAAGGCGGCACTGGCGACCTTGGCGTATTGCGCCCCTTCGGCCGAGAGTTTCCCGGCCGTGGCCGCGCGGCTTGAGCGGCGGCGCCGATGCCCTGTGCGGCGCCCGAGATGGCCCCGGCAATGGCGGCGTTGCCCACCTGCTTCCAGGAGAAGCTCTCCTGGTAGCCCAGGGCGATGAAGATGCCTTGCTGCACGATCGAGGCGGCGGCGGCGATGAGCGCGCCGGCCACCGCGTACGCCGCTACCGTGGCGATGGCCCCGGCGGCCCCCACCACATTCAACAGCGCCAGCGCGAGCGGCCCGACGAAGGCCGCCGCCACCACCGCGATCACCACCACGATGATGATCATGAGGATGCTGCCGCAGCCACCGCTGGACGGCGGCGGCGGGGTCTTGAGGTTCGGGAGCGTCGAGCCGACGAGTTCCGATTCCGAGTAGACGCGGTGATTGTCCGCGGTGATGGTGCCGGTCTTGACGCTGTTGGGCAGGGTGAGGGTCTTGCCCGCCTTGAGGCCCTCGCCCGCATTGAGGCCGTTCGCATCCGCGATCACAAACCACAGCGACGCATTGCCGTACATCTGGCTCGCGATCCCCTGCAGCGTGTCGCCGTCCCGGGTGGTGTAGCTGAACACGCCCCGGGGAAGTCTTGCCCCAGGTTCTGGATCAAGCTGTAGGCGCCGCTATCAATTCCGCCGCATCGCCCCTACGCATCATCGCCGAGCCCGTGCTCGGCGGGTTACATCACGTCTATAAGCGAGCGGCGTAGCTCAGTGGGTCGCTGGTTGTGACCAATCCCCAAGACGGATCGGCGGGATGCCTTTATCGCAACCACGAAATCAGCTCCCTCGACCCGGTTTTCGCCGCGTCGCGACAGGCATTCGATACCCTTTCAACCTCCAGTGGAGCCCGAGGCTTCGCGCAAAGCCGTTCCGCTTATGCTCGTTTTCGCTCCGGATGGAATTTTTGCGCCCCACACGCCGTCACCCCGGCAGCCTAGCTAGCCGCAGATGACAAGCACCTCGCGCCCCTTGCCGAAGATGGACGGGCGTTTTGCGCCCCACATCTATTTTTTGCTCTTGGGCGCGGAACTTTTATTTTTTCTCTTAACCTCTATCAGCTTGCCGTCGCGGTAGACCCAGGTGCTTGCAGGCGCGCCGCCAAATCTAGGAAAGTCTATCCGCCACGCGTCGTTTTCAAAACTAATCTTGGTTAAATCACCGCACGTACCAAACTCGTCTGTCACGTTAGCATGGCCATCGGTTTTGATCTCTACAACCCTATAGAGCAACGGACAGCCGCTTCCCCCCGTGTCGATCTCTAACAAAATAAGTTTAGCTGCAGCATTACTGGGATAAACTGACTTGATCTTCTTAATTTGAGAGTCTTTTTCGACAAGAACTTTTCCTCGTAATATAACTACATACTGAAATTGATCGCCGTCCTTAATTTCTCTCAAAACTTGAAGTACTCCATCAACAGTTTTCACCTCTCCCTGAACCTCAGTTTTAACATCAGCGTGCGCATTGACATACCCAAGGCTTAAGCTTGCTAAGATGGCGGCCCTCAGAAAAAGATGAAGTTTTCGTTTGTCCATCGTGGCATTACAAAGGGTGTTCTGACACATTTTTACATACTTTTTCGTTTATCGGAACCGACTGGGATTTTTGCGCCCCACACGGCGTAGCGAGCGACGTACGTCTGTTGTCGCTTGTTACCTGCCGATCCCCAAGAGGATCGGCATGGGTTTTATCGAGCGGGAGAAGCTGAAGTGGCGGATTACGTAACGGCTGAACCCAGCGTCACGTAATCACTCGATGGTGGTAGGACGCGTAACACACGTTAATTTCGGATGCGGCCTGTTGAGCACGGCATCGTTGCGTCCGCCGCCGGCGTAACAGTAGTCGGCGTTCTTGCAGGGCTCGGCAGCGTTCTTGCAAACGTAGACATCGCCAAGGCATCCTGCGCTACCGCAAAAATCTCCGTCATATAAAAACCAGTCTGTGCTGCCATCACCGTTGATGTCCTGGCCGATATACTCCACCCTGCTTTCCTTAATATGAATGCCAGCGGAAGGCTTTGCGTTCCTTTTGACGTAATCTTTCACAAGCCATCCAGGCGGCGCCTTCCCAACCGCCTTAGGCTCGACACATAGCGTCGGACAGAATGATCCGGTCACCTTTCCTGCAGAACCGCCGTTCACCGCAACAGCAAAAGGAAGAAGAACTAGAACGATACTTAACGAGATAAACGATCGAGACCATCTCATGTTTTCATTTCCAATCTGGATACGGCATCAGAAACGCTGTTGGTAATAACGCGTATACCCTCCTGACGTCGGTCCGAATCCGTAAATCCTTCGGACGTATTCCTGAGTTTGCGCACCGTTGGCTGCGCTCTGACCAGGAGCGGGCAAGTACGAGTTAATAAGGACATTCGCATCTACCATCCCCACGCGAGACGCCGGTGTCGGCAAACCAAAATCATTGCCATAAACTTCCATGGCACGATTGATCGTACCACGACCCGCATTATAGGACGCCAGCGCCAAGCGCCACTGATCTTCAACGGTACTGGCCTCCGTCATATGAGTGTAAAGGGAACGCATGTACTGAGCCTGCGCCATGATGGACTTCGCCGGATTCAATCGATCATCTACAGTCGAGTTTACTGTTAGTCCGTAGTCTCGTCCGGTGCCGGCAAGGGCACAGCTGCTCAACGCGGCACAGGCGGGGGAGGCTGAACTCTTTACGACCAAGCCGCTGCTGGCGGAACTTGCTGAGATTCTCACACGCAAGAATTCACGCACCACGTGGCCGCGTCCGCACTGACGATCGAGGAGTTGGTGCTCGGTTACGCGGAATTGGCGACCGTCGTCGAACCAGCTGAGATCGCCCCAACGATTGCCGCCGACCCCGATGACGATCGGGTGCTCGTCTGCGCGCTCGTCGCCCAAGCCGATCTAATCGTCTCGGGTGATGATGCGCTGCTCAACTTGAAGCACTATCACAGCATCGACATCGTGACGCCGGCGGTCGCGATCCAGCGGATCAGCGCGTAGCCCACCCCATCTGAGGCATCGAACTAAACCTCCTTCGCGATGACGGGATAAGCCTCTCCATCAAGGGAGAGGGAGGCCCTCGCCATGCGCTGGCTCATCTGCTTCGTCATCGCCATGTTTAAGCCGCGCTGGCGGCTCGTCACCGAAATCGTGTGTCTGCGTCAGCAGCTCATAGTGCTGCAGCGCCAGGGCAAACGTCCCGTTCTCCGGAACAGGGATCGGCGCTTCTGGATTCTGATGTGCCGCGGGTTCGAGGCTTGGCGCCATTGCCTGCTGATTGTGAAGCCGCAGACCGTGCTGCGCTGGCACGCGCGCGGCTGGCGCGCCTACTGGCATTGGAGGTCAAGAGCACGCATACCAGGCCGGAGGCGAGTCCCGCTCGAGCTACGAGCGCTCATCCGCCGCATAGCAAGAGAAAATCCGCTGTGGGGGCAGATGTGAATCATGGCGGAACTATTGAAGCTAGGTTACCTCGTCTCGCCCCGGACGGTGCGAAAATATATGCGAAGGCCTTGGAGCGGCCGGCCCTCGCCGGGATGGAAGGTATTCTTGAAAAAACACGCTCGGAACCTCTGGGCATGCGATTTCCTGTGCGTGCGCACCCTCAGCTTCCGGACGCTGTACGTGTTCTTCGTGATTCAGCACGCAAGCCGTGAGATCGTGCACATGCACGCTACCGCTCATCCCACGGCCGTGTGGGTCGCGCAGCAGCTCGTCAACGCCTGTTATGACCGAGACCCGCCCCGTTATCTCATCCGCGATCGCGACGGCATCTATGGGCTGGAGTTCACCCGCAAGGTGCGAAACCTGGGGCTACAGCAGATCCGCACGCCCGTGCGCGCCCCGAAGACCAACGCCATCGCCGAGCGCTTCGCCGGCACGCTGCGCTGGGAATGCCTGGATCATGTGCTGATATTCAACGAACGGCACTTGCAGAAGACCGTGGTCGAGTTCGCGGCCTATTACAACCGCTACCGCCCACATCGAAGCCTAGCCCTGCGCCCGCCGTGCGCGCCTTCCTCTGTGTCGATGAGGCCAACCGCCGAACAGGGGATTACCGTCACTGTACATTTGGGCTACACCCTCAGAATGACATCATTTTTGCAACCGGTTCTTCGCTTTTTTCGGACAATTCACCAAGCATCTGCCTATTTCGTCATATATTGGCTTGGTATCCGAAAATAATCCTTGATACCATTGCTGGGCAACCAAGTTGAAGGCAAACGTCCCTGCATCGATCTGTTTTTTGCATTCCTGGAAACTGTAACCGGGCGGACAAAGATGCTTATATTGCTGGTCATAGCAACCAATAGCGCCCCCCGCTCCTTCCTTGAAGGTGCCTAAGGCGGCAATGGTGTCGAATAGAAATACTTGAAACTTTAGCGGTTTACTTCGTTCAGTATCATTTTCAGTGAAAAATTGGACACCGCCGCTGGGCGTAAACCAATACTTTTCCAGCCAAAAGCCGGTATCGATGATCAAGAAACGTATCGGCCATTCCTTTACTGGCTTAAATCGTTCGGGCCCGATCAACTCGCGATTGCGAATCCAGCCAGCCGGACGTCCCGCTTCTGAGTAGAGGCCTTTGTAATAAAGCCACTCTCCTTTTTGTGTAATGTCCTGACCCTGCTTAACGTGAAATGTTAAGCTTTGACATTTGTTTAGATATCCTTTAATTGCGGATTTTTCGTCCGGCTGCTCAAAAACCGAAGCGCGATCGGCGATCACATAGCGATCATATGACGTTAATGCGTCAGGCTTGGTATCTGCCGGTGCACTAAGGGCGTTACCAAGAACTAGCGCTGCGGTAAAACCGATTAGCCTTTGCCTGTCTCCCCACTTCTCCACCTGCATCTTGTCATCCCTCCTACTGCAATCTTATCTTACAGTGATATGCAGATGGTTGCGATGCTCAATAAGAAGATTATTTAAATTGCGAGCAGCATTGAACGCATTGATTTGTTGCGTTGTTTGTCTCGGCATAGACGTCAAATCTGTCACCTCGCTGGGCGTCATATTTTGATTCGCAGAAAGCGAATACCTCCAGGGTTCAATCACCTGACTCACGCGAGAATCTGCATGGAGCGCGTTCGCAAACTGCTGCACCGGAAGCGGTTCTGTAGTCGCGGGCGTGCCTTGCAAACCATTCAAGGCGCCGGTCGCGCTGTTATATCCCTGCGCATAATATTGTGCATTGCTGGTATCGGCAAGGTTAAAGGTGTTAACCACCGCCGGGTTTTGTGCATCTCTGACATTAATATAGCCGATATCCAGTCCCCGTCCCGCTGGATGTACGCCAGAACCTAGTGCTCCAGCAGGACGGTATCCACCGGTGATCCCTACTTCCGTGAGGTTATCAGTAGCGAAGGAGGCTTCGGTTAGCGCCTGATAAGCCTCAAATTGTACACGACGAATCGCCTCATCCGTGGTAGTGCCAGCTTGGCGGGCCAAATTGGTGGCATCCGGGGTCCAGCGAATACGCACAGTCCGGTCGCCACGCGTAACATCAACGTACCTTCCTTCTGTCGGATTACCGTTTGCATCTTTTTCTACTTGGATGTTGCTATAGAAATCGTATCTCTCGTCATTAATGCCAGGGTGCAGCTGTTCGTTCCGTAAGAATTCATTGGCTGCCCTTGTCGTATTCCTACCGATTGTTCCGTCGGCGCCGGTCTTACCAATATCATAACCGGTGTCCGACAACAACTCTTGCATGGTTCTTACCTCATCCGGGTCGGCATTTTTTCCAGCGTTAATCACGCGTTTAATAAAATCTGAATCGGACTCGTTACCTGTTGAAGGCGCAGCTCCCGCATTTTGAGCAGCGGTACTTGTCTGACTCCCGCCGGCCTGGGCAAGTAGTAGTGGTTCTTCTCCTGTCGGTGCGATCGGATTGCCGAAGTCATCGAGCATGATGGGCGGGCCAGCCTCGCCGGTGGGATTTTGCAACCTTTCCATCAGAGCGTCGAACGTCGCTTCGCTCTCAGGGGTGGAGCCGATCGGCGGGCCGAATTCCACATTCCCATAGCCGCCGCCTACATCGCTCATGGTCGCGCCGCTGCTGGCGACCTGGACTCGCTCGCCACCCGCCGCTCGTTCACCGCCCGCGGCCTGCTCGGCGTTCGCTGTGGCGGCTACCTTAGGCTTGGGCGCGAACAAGGTGGCTCTGAGGCCCCGTACGATTGTATCGCCGATGAACTGCCCAACCTCCTGCCCCACGCTGTTTTCAAAGTAGGCTTGGGATGCATTCTTGTCGTAGTGTCTGAGGGCTCCGGCCACCAGCAGGCCGGTGGCCAGGCGACGCGTGGTGTTGGCCAGTTGCTCCTCGAAGCTCAGTCCTTTCTCTGGGTCTTTGGGCCCTTCGGTCACCGCGCTGGCTAAGGTGCTGCCCACGGCAGTGGCCCAATCCATCGGGGTGAGCTTGCCGTCGTTGCGCACGTAGGTCTCGGCCAGTTGCACCCAGGGCGTCGCGTAATTCGTGACTTTGCTGAGGTACTGCAGGCCGCTTGCAGCTTCGCGGGCGGCAGTCGCGGCGGCTACGTCGCCTGCTGCGTGTTCGAGGTTGCCCGCTTCAATGCCCTGGCTCGTTTCAATATAGCCCCCCACCGCTGCCGCCGCGATGCTCGTCCAGCTGGTGATCTTGCCCCCGTCGAGGATCTGCTTGACCGCAACACTGGAGGCCTTCAGGGCGGCGCTGGCCACCTTGGCGTATTGCGCCCCTTCGGCCGAGAGTTTCCCGGCCGTGGCCGCGACTTCAGCGGCCTTGCCGATGCCTTGCGCGGCCCCCGAGATGGCCCCGGCGATGGCGGCGTTGCCCACCTGCTTCCAGGAGAAGCTCTCCTGGTAGCCCAGGGCGATGAACAGGCCCTGCTGCACGATCGAGGCCACTGCGGCGACGATCGCGCCCGCGACCGCGTAGGCGATGGCGGTGGCGACAAAGCCGGCGGCGGCAGCCGCGGTCGCCCCCAGAGCCGCTTCGAGCAGGAACCCGGCCAGCGGTCCGATGAAGGCGGACGCCACCACCGCGATCACCACCACGATGATGATCATGAGGATGCTGCCGCAGCCCGCGGTGATGTTGCCGGTCTTGACGCTGTTGGGGAGGGTGAGGGTCTTGCCCGCCTTGAGCCTCTCACCCGCGTTCAGGCCGTTCGCATCCGCAATCACAAACCACAGCGAGGGATTGCCGTACATCTGGGCAGCGATGCCTTGCAGCGTGTCGCCGTCCCGGGTGACATACGTGAGCACACTTCCGGGGAAGGTGTCCCCCAGATTCTGGATCAGGCTGTAGGCGCCCGAATCGAGCAGCACCTGCTTGACTCCGTCCACGCCGTTGCCCGTCTCGCCCACCGGGTTGCCGTTGGCGTAGGCGTATTCGCGAATCTCGTTCGTCCCGGACTTGCCGTCGTCGTGGAACTGGAAGAGGAGGTGCCCTTCGTTATCGGCGACGAAGCTCTTCACCTCAGGCCGGTCCTGGCCGTCGCCCTGGCCGAGGTTGACGCTGGAGCGGATCTTGTTCGCGTCGTAGGTGGAGACGCTGCCTCCGTGGGCATCCCCAAAGGCGACGATGCTTTGCTCCCTGCCGTCGCCAAAATAGCTGTGGTTGTAGTAGAAGGTCTTGCCGTTTTGTTGTAAGACGGTCTGGGTGATGCGCAAGGACCGGTCGTAGCTCTGGGTGGTCACTTGCCCATCTTTATTGATTAGGGTGGAGCGGTTGGCGTCGTTGTATTGGGTGACGGTCGCGGACT
>WNGG01006285.1_pt1 | contig 13221 bp, 10 predicted proteins | sample 5400661 | NCBI WGS metagenome assembly WNGG01 (sample SAMN13153372, study PRJNA577476) | soil metagenome | isolation source: 100 cm soil or saprolite under Garry oak tree replicate 1 | place: USA:California | collected 2016-06-15
GCCGCGGCGACGGCGGGGACGACCAGGTGCAGCAGCGGGCTGAACTGGCTCCTGGCCTCGGTCCAGTAGTACTTGAACACGCCGATGTTGGCCAGGACGTACATCAGCACCAGGCCGATCGTGATCGCATTGGCCCAGGTGAAGAACACGTTCTCGACGCCGAAGATGAGGATGCAGACGAACGCGACGACCTGCATGCCGACTTCGACGTGAATCGCGTTGTCCGGCGTCTTCCTGCCCGGGGCGACCTTCCCGAGCGGGGCGGGGAGCACGCCGGACCGGCCCATCGCGTACCAGGTCCGGGTTCCGCCGTTGAAGCAGGCGATCGACACGGCGATTGCCGAGTTCAGCAGCGCGAAGAGCAGCAGCACCCAGGCGCCGCTCCACACCCGCTGGGCCAGCGTCGCCACCGGGAAGGCCGCTGCCGCCGGGATGCCGCCGACCTTGTCAACGCCGATGCCGACCAGGTATCCCCAGGTGACGAAGACGAAGTAGATCATCAGGATCAGGACGGACCCGACCAGCCCGATGGGCACGTTGCGCTTCGGGTTCTTGCTCTCCTCGGCCAGCGGGCCGGTTGACTCCCAGCCGCTGAACGCGAAGATCGAGAACACCACGCCGAGGAACAGGTTGGACGCCAGGCCGAAGTGGCCCGGGTTCAGCGGCGCGAAGCTGAACCCGCCGGGTCCCGGCGAGAACAGGCCGGTGAAGGCGAGCGCCACCATGATCACGATTTCGACGGTGCCGGTGATGATCAGCGCCCGCTCCGATATCGCGATTCCGGTGTAGGCGAAGTAGATGACCAGCGCCAGGCAGGCTACTACCCAGATCCACCACGGGATGGTGACGCCGTACTCGGCCTTGATCGACGGCTCGAGCACGGTCTTCGCCAGGAACGACAGGGTGAGGGCGCCGACCGGCGGCAGCCACACCGAGAAGAGCACCCCGGCGAAGAAGCCGGCCCGCGGATGGAGCGCCCGCGCGATCCAGGTGTACCAGCCGCCCGCCGACGGGAACACCTTGGCGAGCTGCGCCGCCGACAGCGCCTGCAGCATCAGCAGCGCCCCGCCGAACAGGTACGCCCACGGCGTGACCACCCCGGCGAAGCCCACGATGAACACGAACGACGCGAGGATCGCGAAGGATGGCGCGATCGTCGCGATTCCCTGCATCAGCATCCCGGGAAGCCCGACAGCGTTCTCCCGCAGTTCGGTCTTGATGCTGCCCGTACTCGACTGACCGGCCTTGACTGCCACCGTGAGTCTCCTTCCCGTTACCCGCCGGAAGCACGACCCGGCCGTCCAGAGAGCATTCGCTCACGGACTGACCATCCGCTCCAATGGGAGTATCGACCTCGCGCGCAGATCTTGGCAAGGCCCCGCGGCCGCTGATGCCGGCCCGGCTCAGCCATGGCCGGCCAGCCCGTGATGGCCGGGGCCGCGCGGAATAACCGGCCAGATGTCGACCACGGCGTCCTGCCGGACCACGTGATACGCGTCGTACCAGTTCACCGTGCTCGGCGAGTAGCCGGGCACGAGCGCCACCGAGTCGCCGACCTTCAGCGACGAGCCGCGCGGGGCGGCGAAGATGCCGTGCTCCTCGTCGAAGCGGAAGACCTCGTGGTCGTGGCCGACGATCGTGACGTCGGCCGGGTCGGCCACCGACTTGTTGCCGGCATCGACGATCACCTTGTCGCTCTGCCGGCTGATCACGCTCGCCTGGATCGTCAGCGAGTGCTCGAAGCCCGGCACCATCTTTCCGTGGAAGTTGTCCATGAGCACGTAGGTGCCGGCCTGGATCTCGGTGATGCCGGGGAAGCCGGCGGTCCACTTCCAGGTGGCGATGCCGCCGGCCGAGCGGATCGGGCACGCGATGCCGTCCGCTTCCAGCAGGTCGGCGACGCCGGTGAAGAACGTCATGGCCTCGCGCTGGCGTTGATGGCGCAGCGCGGCATCGAAGGTCAGCGAGCAGTGCCCCTCGTAGCCGGTGATGCCCTCGAAGCGCAGCGCGGGAAGGTCAAGGATCTTCTGGACGGCGGCCAGGACGTCCGCTCCGGCATCGATCCCGCACCGGTCCATGCCGGTGTCGACCTCGATCATGATCCCGAGCGTCGACCCCGCCGCGACGGCCGCGTCCGACAGCGCCGCGGCATTCGGCACCTCGTCGACGGCGACGAGGATCCGGTGGTCACGGGCAAGCTCGGCGAGCATCCGGATCTTGGCCGGGTGCGACACGGTGTTGACGACGAACAGGTCGTCCATCCCGGCGGCGGCCAGCACGGCCGCCTCCCACACCGTTGCCATGGAGAGCCCGCCCGCGCCTGCCTGCAGCTGGCGGCGGGCCAGCTCCGGGCTCTTGTGGGTCTTGTAGTGCGGCCGGATGGTGGCCGAGCCCAGGGCCCGCAGCTCGCCCGCCATGCGGTCGATGTTGCGCTGCGCCGCGTCGATGTCCAGCACCAGGGCCGGGGTGATCAGTTCATCGCGCCGCCGCCCGATGGCGTCGCCGTACTGGCGCCGCACGTCCTCATGCGCCGCCTGCAGGATGGGTGCGTAATCCGGCATCGAGTACCTCCTGGGCCTGACTCACCATGGGACGGTCATTCCGCGCTCGGGCCGAGGCAGCGGACGACGCGCACGGGCTCCGGCCCTGCCCGCACGCGCAGCGGGAGGCTGGCCGGCCAGGCGAACGTCGCACCCCGGCGGACCGGCAGGCTGCCGAAGTCACCGTCGATGGACCCGGCGCCGGACACCACGATCGCGATCGAGAACCGCCCGTCGCTGACCTCGATCTCGTCCTGCACCTCCAGCGCAGTGGCGTCGAAGAACCGGAGCAGGTCGGCGGCGAACAGGCGTACCTCGCGGGATGCGTGGCTGGTGCGCAGGACGCTGGAGCGCTGGCGCGCCCGGGAGAAGGTCTGCTCCGCGCCGGCGCTGGTGTAGTCGATCATGTCGAGGGCCAGGTCCCAGCCCAGGCCCATGGTCGCCGCGGCGTCGTCGTCCCCGGACGTCTCGGGGATCACGATATGGTCGCTCGGCTCCTGCACCTCGATGAACGAGATCCCCGGCCCCAGGTAATGCGGCACGGCCGCATGCGCCACGTACACCTCGCCCGGATGGACGTCCGTCCGGTGCAGCGTGCCGCGGATCGCCGCGACGTCGTGCCGACGCACCGCGTCGGCGAACCAGCCGCGGTCGATGCCCGGCACGAAGCCGATGCCCGCGTAGGCCGGCTCGCGGCCGTCGCCCGGCGTGTCGAGCAGTATCCACGCCTCGGTCTTGCCGAACGGCGAGCCGAGGTGCCGCCGCGCCCAGGCCCGCGTCGGGTGGGCATGCAGCGGCACCTGGCCGGCCGGCGACAGCAGCTTGACCAGGACGCCGGTGATCGGCCCCCAGCGCTCGGCGAAGCGCGCCCCGACCATCTCCTCCGGCAGCGCCTCGACGAGTTCCGTCAGCGTGACCGGCCCGGTGCCGGGCAGGTCGACCATGCTCAGGCCCTGCGGGCGGCCGTCCGGGCCGTCGTTGCCGGCCCGGGTGCACGAGCCCACCCAGTCTTCGGACCACCAGTCGTCGGGGCGCTCGGGCAGCCCGCGGAAGCTCCTGGTCAGCGAGCCGCCCGCATAGAAGCGGTAGAGCGGGTGGTAGGACAGCGCCAGCGGCCGCCGGATCCCCTCCCGCAGCGCGCCGGCCCGGCCTGTCATCGGCAGCCCCGGGCCGGCCGGCCCGGGCGGCGCTCATCGCACGCCATCGTCGCTCCTACAGCTCGGCGTTCACGATGAAGCCGCCGTCGACCAGCAGGGTCGCGCAGGTCACGTAGCTGGCGTCGTCGGAAAGCGCGAAGGCGATCGTGCTGGCCAGCTCCTCCGGCCGGGCCGCCCGACCGATGGCGATGCGCTCGTTGTAGTACTTCACCACGGCCGGGTCGTCCATCATCGGCGCGCTCATGTTCGTGAGCACCCAGCCCGGCTCGACGGCGTTCACCCGGATGCCGTGCTCGCCCAGGTTGCAGCCGAGGGCCTTGGCGAGCATGCTGATCGCGCCCTTGGTCCCGCAGTACGCGGTCTGGTAGGGGGCGCCCACGTGCGCCGAGATCGAGCTGACGCAGCAGATCGCGCCGCCGTGGCCTTCCCTGATCATCTGCTTGGCGCCTTCCGTGCAGACCACCCAGGTGCCGCGGACGTTGGTCTCGAACAGGCAGTCGAAGTCCTCGACGGACGTCTCGTCCCATTTCATGAACGGGTTGATCGCCGCGTTCGACACCACGCAGTCCAGCCGGCCCGCCCGCTCGGCCACGTCGTACACCATCGCGGTGACCTGGCCGGGATCCCGCATGTCGGCCACCACACCGAAGCCCTGCCCGCCGGCCTCGGTGATCCGGCGGAGCGTCTCGGCAGGATCCCCGGTAGGCCGCTGGTTGACCGCCACCGTCGCGCCTTCCGCGGCCAGCCGGACGGCCGTCGCCTGCCCGATGCCGTTCGTCGCGCCCGTGACCAGCGCGACCTTGCCCTCGAAGCGCCGCTCCATGGCTGTCTCCTCTCCTCGCCCAGCCGGGTCGCAGCTTCCCAGCCGGAGGCTCCTTTAGAAGATGGCGATCGGGTTCCACGGCGAGCCGGTGCCGCCGGGCAGCCGGAGCGGCAGGCCAACGACCATGAACTCGAAGCGCCCTTCCTCCGCGCACGCCGCCGCCACATCCTCGAGCTGCAGGCTGTCCGACGCGAACATGCCCATGGCGGTGACCTGCAGCGGATGGATCGGGTACAGGATGCCCTCGACGTTGCTGGGCACGGTCTCGCCGTCGCCGTCCGGCAGGAACGCGGCGATCCGCCGCTCGTGCATCCACCCGATCGTGTCCACGTGCAAGCCCGCCTTGCCCTCGCCCGCCGGCGGGTAGTCGTTGCTCCACGCGCCGAGCTCAAGCCGGCGCCGGTGGTGCCCGGTGCGGAAGACGAGAATGTCGCCCTCGCCCAGCCGGACTCCCTGCGCCTGCTCGATCGCCTCAAGCTCCGCGCGGTTCACCGCCTCGCCCGGCTCCAGCCACGCCGTTCCGCGGAACCGCGGCACGTCGAGCAGCACGCCCCGGCCGACCAGCCCGTCGCTGTAGGTCGTCACGTCCAGCGCCGTGGCGCCGCGCGAGGTCATGACCTGCTGGGCGGGGCGCCCGTTGTAAACGCAGCCCTTGTAGGCGATGTGGCAGAGGGCGTCCATGTGGGTGTGGCAGTCGCCGTGGAAGGCCAGGCCGACGAAGTCCGTGGCGAACGTCACCGAGCTGGATCCGATGTCGATGTCGTGCCCCTGCACCACGTGGCGGATGACCGGGCTTGGGTTGTCCGGCCCGGCGGCGGTGTTCATCGGAATCGCCATCGTCGCGCGCCTGCCGGACCGCACGAGCGCGGCGGCGGCCCGCACGGTGTCCGGGGTGATGTAGTTGAGCGTCCCGAGCTCGTCGTCGTCGCCCCAGCGGCCCCAGTTCTTGACCGCCTCGAAGATCTCGTCGAACTCCCGCAGGCTCACCGGCGCGGGTCGGGTCAGTGTGGTCATCGCCCTGCTCCCCTCCTGGTCGTCACGCTGATCGCGGCAGGAACGTGTCATAGGCTGCCCGCGGCTTCATGGACTCATGCACGACCGCCGCGACGGCGCGGATCATCGCGACCGGGTCTTCGCGCTGGAAGATGTTGCGGCCCATGTCCACGCCCGCCGCGCCTTCCGCCACCGCGCGGTGCGCCATCGTGAGCGCATCGAGCTCGGGCAGCTTCTTCCCGCCCGCCATCACCAGCGGCACCGGGCAGGCAGCCGCGACGGTGTCGAAGTCCTCGGCGCAGTAATAGGTCTTGACCACGTGCGCGCCGAGCTCGGCGCAGATCCTGGTGGCCAGCCGCAGGTAGCGGGCGTCGCGGGTGAGCTCCTTGCCGACGGCGGTGACCGCCAGGACCGGGATCCCGTACCGCTGGCTCTGGTCAACCAGCCTGGTCATGTTGCGCACCGACTGCGTCTCGAACTCGCCGCCGATGAACACCTGGACCGCTACCGCGCAGGCGTTGATGCGGCTGGCGTCCTCCATGCTGACGGCGATCTGCTCGTCGGACAGCTCCCGGAGGATGCTGGGGCCGCCGCTGGCCCGCAGCACGATGGGCACGCCCGCCGCCGCCGGGATGGTGGACCTGACGATGCCCCGGGTGGCCATCAGCGCGTCCGCGTGGCCGAGCAGCGGCACGATGGACAGGTCCACCCGCTCGAGCCCGGTGGTCGGGCCCTGGAAGTAGCCGTGGTCGATGGCCAGCATCACCGTGCGGTTGGTGGCGGGCCGGAACACCCGTGCCAGCCGGCTCTGCATTCCCCAGTCGAGCGCACCGCAGCCCTTCAGCGTGTACGGCTGGGCGCGCGGCGGCACGGACGGCGAGAACCGGCTGCTCTCGGTGCGGTTGTCGTTGTCTGCCATCGGGCCCTCTTTCGGCGGTCGGAGCGTGGCTTGGGGCGGCATCGGCGCGGCTACGCGCCGGCTGCCCGCCAGAGCGGGTTGAGCAGGCCTTCCTCGGACAGGGCGAGCATCCGCGGGTAGATCTGCTGCCAGGCGGCGAAGCTGTCGTGGTAGGCGGCGACGGCCGCCGGATCCGGCTCGAACGTCGCCGCGCGCTTGCGCAGCTCCCCGTCGAGCTCGGTCAGGCCGGCGTAGAGCCCGGCGCCGCGGCCGGCGCACAGCGCGGCGCCGAGCGCGCTGCTCTCGGTTACCGCGGGCACGGTGACCGGCAGCCCGAGCACGTCCGCGATGATCTGCGGCCAGAGCGCGCCCTTGGCGGCCCCGCCGCTGAACGTCAGCCCGGTGACCCGCGCGCCGGTCAGCTCCGTGATGACGGCGAGGTGACCGCGCACCACGTAGGCGGCCGCCTCCTCGATCGCCCGGACGCAGGCCGCGCGCCCGCTCCCGGCCGGGTCGCCCAGGTCGAACTGCAGGAACGACGGGCTGGCGTGCACCCACCTGCGGGCGTTCATCAGGTTCGACAGGATCGCGACGACCCCGTTCGAGCCCGGCGGCACGCGTGCCGCGGCCTCCTCCATCACCACGTAGGGATCCACGCCGCGGCTGCGCGCCGCCGCGACCTCGGCGTCGCAGAAGGCGTCCCGGTACCAGCGCATGGCCATGCCGCAGTAGAAGCCGATCCCCTCCAGCATCCACTCCCCGGGCGTGACGTGGCACAGCGTCCTAAGCCGGATGCGCGGGTCGACCAGCGGCCTGTCGACCAGGACCGTGTTCTGCCAGAAGGTTCCGGCCAGCACGGTGAACTCGCCGGCCCGCACGCCCGCGCCGAGCAGCCCGAGCTGGGTGTCGGCGCCTCCGGCGACCACGGGCGTGCCCGCGCGCAGCCCGGTCTGCCCGGCGGCCTGCGCGGTCACCGTGCCGATCACCGTGCCGGGGTCGGCCACCGGCGGCAGCGCCGTGACGTCGATGCCGCAGATCGCCGCGATCGGCTCCGACCAGGTCCGGCCGGCCAGGCTGAACATCCCCGAGCTCGATCCGCAGGACGGCTCCGTTGCCTGCACGCCGGACAGCCGGTAGGCGATCCAGTCGCTGAGCATGCCGAGGCCGCGGACGCTGCCGAAGATGTCCGGCCGGTGCCGCGCCAGCCAGCGCAGCCGAGCCGGTGACGTGATCGATACCCAGTCGCCGGCCTCGGCGAAGATGCGCTCGGCCGATCCCTCCCTGATCAGCTCTGCCGCCTCGGCCGCGGCCCGGCTGTCCACGTTCGGGCATGCCCAGATCTCGGCGCCGCTGGCGTCGTAGAGCACGATTCCCTCGCGCATGCTCGTCGCGGCGACGGCGGCGACGTCGGCCCCGGCGGCCCCGGCCAGCCGCAGCGCGTCCTGGATGCAGGCGCAGATCGCCAGCCAGTTGGCCGTGACGTCGAAGTCCTGGCCGCCGGGCACGCCCGGCGGCTCGCGGTGGGTCCACTCCCGCAGCGATACCGCCGCCTGCTCGCCAGCCGCCGTGAAGAGCAGCGCCCGGCAGCTCCCGGTGCCCGCGTCGACCGCGAGCAGGTAGGGCCCACCGCGCCCGGTCATAGCGCTGCCTCCCTGCCGGTCAGGACCTCCGGGTTCAGCAGGTTGTCAGGGACCTGGCCGGCCGCCAGCCGCGCCACCGCCGCGGCGGCCATCTCGGCGCCGCGCCGGAGCGTCTCGCGGGTGGCTCCGCCGATGTGCGGGGTGATGACGACGGTCGGCAGGTCGAGCAGCGGGTGCCGCCGCCCGCCGCGGTGCGGTTCGGCCACGTCCAGCGCCGCGCCGGCCAGCGTGCCGCTGGCCAGCGCCTGCGCCAGTGCGTCCTCGTCGACGAGCGACTCCCGCGCGGTGTTGATGAAGAACGCCCCCGGCCGCATCCGCGCGAACGCGGCGGCGCCGAACATGTGCCGGTTATCCGGCGTGGCCCGGGCATGCACAGAGACGACGCCGGACTCCGCCAGCAGCTCATCAAACGCGACCATGGTCACGCCCGGCGGGATCGCGCCGGGCGGCGCCGGGTCGTAGCCCAGCATCGTGAACCCGAGCGCCCGGCCGCGGACGGCTACTTCCCTGCCGACGTTGCCCATGCCGACGAGCCCGAGCGTGGTGCTGGGCGCCTCGTCACCGATGAACTCCCGGCCCTCGTACACGCTGTCCGCGTGCTGCCCGCCTTCGACCAGGAAGCGGGCCGACGCCGGCACCCCCCGGATCAGCATGAGGGTGAACGCGATCGTCAGCTCGGCAACGGCCTCGGCGTTGCGCCCCGGCGCGTTGGTCACCGGTATCCCCCGCCTGCTGGCCGCCGCCACGTCGACGTTCACCGGCCCGCCCCGGGCGCAGCAGACCAGCCGGAGCGGCGCGGCGTCCAGGATCTCGGCGGTGACCGGCCCGCCGTGCACCACCAGCACCTCGTGCCCGGCCAGCGCGGCGACTATGTCGGCCGGGTCGCCCACGTACTCACGCAGCGCCCGCTCCGAGTCGGTGCGCGGCCTGGCTGCCTCGGTGCTGTCGATCTGCAGCTCGGTCACGGTGACGGCGCCGCCCAGGCCGGCCAGCGCCGAGGTGAAGACGCTGGCCGGCATGTAGGCGTCACCGACGACCAGGACACGCAGCGGGCCGGCCTGGGTCACGGGTAGACGTATGTCGGCTTGAGGTCGATGGCGTGGCCGCTACCGGACTCGAGCACGAACTTCAGCATCGGCGCGGTGTCCAGGTAGTAGAACTCAATCGATTCGCCGATCCGGCCGCTCATCAGGACCTCGGCGCCGTTCGACCGCCAGTGGTCGCGCACCAGCGTGCTGTCTTCCGGCGAGTGCTTCATGCAGGCGATGTGCTGGACGCCCTCGCCGTGGGCGTCGAGGAACTCCTGGTAGATGCTCGGCCCGCTGACCGGCTGGATCAGCTCGAAGCCGAGCCCGTCCACCGACGCCTCGGCGCCGATCATCCGGTATTCCACCGGTGCGCCCTTTACCCGGGTGTCGTGCAGCAGCGGCGGCTTGTAGTCGAAGACGCTCCACGGGCCCCAGCCGAGTGTCTTGGTGTAGGTCCGAAGCGCGGCCTCGATGTCGCGCACGACCACCGCGATCTGGGTGATCTTCATAGGCGTGGGCGGCGCGATGATCTGCTTTCCGTTGCCGTTGGCCATGTGTCCTCCTCAGCAGGCGACGGGGTTCAGCGAGCCCCGCGGAACGGGGCCCGGCGGCTGATGCAGTTCGAGCGCCCGTACAGTCCAGAGCACTTGCTCAGATCTCGGGCATCCGCTCAGCCCCGAGTATCGGACACCCGCCGCAATGCCGCAAGAGGGACATCACCGGAATCGCCCTGGCCCCTGGCGCTCGAGCTCGAGCAGCCGGATTGCGACGAGCTCATTGGTGACGAGGACATCCAGGAACCCGCCGTGCAGGGCGCCGAGAATCGCCTCGGCCTTGTGCCGCCCGCCGGCCACGCCGACCACCTTGGGGATCTGCGCGAGATCGGACAGCTCGATGCCGATCCGCCGGTCGTGAATCGGCAGGTCGACGACGTTCCCGTCGGCGTCGAAGAACTGGCCGAGGATGTCCCCGACCACGCCACGTTCGCGCAGCACGCGCGCGTCGTCGGCGTTCAGGTAGCCCATGTGCACGATGGTCGCGTCGGCCGTCGGGGTGCCGACGCCGACCAGCGCGTGCTCCACGGCGCAGGCCTGCTTGAGCACCTGCTGGATGGTCGGCTCTGCCCGCAGCGCCGCGGCCAGCGGCGCCGTCGACGCCATGATCGGGCTCGGGATCACGGTCGCGGACGTGACCGCGGACGACTCCGCGGCAAGCTCGCCCTTCGAGGACAGGATCGTCTGCAGGTAGCTCTCGACCCCGCCGGTCAGCGTGACCATGTGCACCGGCCCGACCGCGCCGAAGCTGATGGCCGCGATCACCCGCGAGACCGTCTCGCCCCAGCCCACCCCGAGGCTCCCGCCGGGGCGCAGGTGCGTGCTCATGAACTGCGCGCCGCCCCGGCCGATACGCGCGTTCAGGGCGTGGATATCGTCCGATTCCTTCTCGTGGTCGGGTACCACGAGCGCTTCGGCGAGGCCGAACGCCCGGCGCAGCTTGCCGCTCAGCTCGAACGCGTCCAGGTACTCGGTGTTCAGGCTGATCGACACCAGGCCGACCTTCCTGGCCCGGTCGAGCAGCCGGCCCACCGACGCCCTGGACATGGACAGCCGCCGGGCGATCTCGTCCTGGGTCAGCTCATCCTTGTAGTAGTACCAGGCCACCCGGAGCAGGAGCTCTTCTGAGTTCCAGCGCGCCGCGGCGTCGGCCCGTTCTGATTTCACTGCCTCACCTAACTCCTTGCGCGTGCCCGTGACCGGGCCGCGGCGTCCTCCGTCACGCACGCGGTATCACCTGGCCTCCGTCCAGCGGGATCACCGCTCCGGTCATGAACGACGACACCGGGCTCAGCAACAGCGCGATCCACTGCGCCACCTCATCCGGATCGCCGATCCGGCCGAGCGGCACCTGGCTCTTCAGCCACCGGTAAGCCTCGTCGAGGTCGTCCGCCCAGGCGGCGTGGATCGGGGTGTCGATAGGCCCGGGAGCGATGCAGTTGACCCGGATGCCGTCCGGCGCGAGCTCGCCAGCCAGCGACTGGGTCAGGTAGTCAAGCGCGCTCTTCGTCATCCCGTAGACGGACTGGCCGGACAGCCGCAGCGTGCCGGACGAGGAGCTGATGTTGACCACCGATCTCAGCGGGGACTGCCGCAGCGCCGGCAGCGCCGCCTGGATCAGGAAGTACGGGGCGCGCACGTTCGTCATCCAGTGCTCGTCAAAGGACGGGACGTCCCAGCGTTCCACCGGGAAGTTCCGGCAGACCGCGGCGTTGTTGACCAGCCCGTCGACGCGGCCGAACGCCTCGGCCGCCGCCTCGATGACCCGCCCGGGGCTGGCCGGCTCGGCCAGGTCGGCGGGCACGCACCGGGCGCGTCCGCCTGCCTTCTCGATCAGGCCGGCGGTCTGGCTGAGCCGCTCGGCCCGCCTGCCCACCAGCACGACCGAGGCTCCGGCCGCGGCGAGCAGCCGCGCCGCGGCGGCGCCTATCCCGCTGCCCGCGCCGGTGACGACGACAGCCGAGCCGTGCAGTCCTAGGTCGGTGCGGCCACCGGGGCCGGGAGAGGTAACGGCAGCCATACGACCTCCTGCCACTGTCGGCGCACCCGGACTTAAGGCGTCCCGGCTGGCCGGCGTCAGCCTCGCCCACCGTACGCGGCTGACAGGGACTTTCCTATCTCGTTCTGAGCAAATGTCAATACCATGAGCGTTCGCTCGGCTTGGCACCTGCTCGTACAGGTCGCCGCCGCAGGTGAGCGCGTCCACATGGAGCAGCCTCATCCTGTTCCTTCTTCGGGCTGCTGGGCCGCATCGGTTGGCTATGCTCGCCACTCTGCTCACCGCCGATGACCATGGCACGCGGCCGGCCAGAGCGGTCCGATCGGCACGACGGCTGGAGCAGCATTACGTCGCCCTGCTCAGCCCGGCCGAGGTGAGACTGCTGGACGCTCTGCTTGAGCATCTCGACGGCCAGCTCGTGCTCGCGCGGCAGCAGATGGATGCGCTGACCGAGATCCGAAACATCGCAGCAGCCGGGCTCACAGCTGGAACGCTGACCCTGACCGGCGATCTCACCCCGCCAGCAGACCGATGGAGTGGCAATGCCAGCTAGGAAGAGAACCGATCAGGCCGCGCTGCCGGGAATGCCGACGATGGCGGATCTGCGCGAGACCCTCTGGAAGGCCGCCGACAAGCTCCGCGGCTCGATGGACGCGGCCCAGTACAAGGACTTTGTCCTCGGCCTGGTCTTCATCAAGTACGTCTCCGACTCCTTCGAGGAGCGGCGGGCGCAGATCCGCGACGAGGTGCTCGCCGAGGGCGTGCCCGAGACCAGGCTCGATACCTTCCTCGGCGACAAGGACGAGTACAAGCGGGCCGGCGTGTTCTGGGTGCCGGAGGTCGCGCGGTGGCAGACCCTCGCAGGCCAGGCGAAGAGCGCGGGGATCGGCGAGCTGATCGACGGCGCGATGGACGCGCTGATGAAGGCCAACGAGTCGCTGAGCGCGGTGCTGCCGAAGATCTTCAACAGGGACAACGTGGATCAGCGCCGCCTTGGCGAGCTGGTCGACCTGATCAGCGACGCCCGCTTCACCGGCCACGACCACAAGTCAGCCCGCGACGTGCTCGGCGAGGTCTACGAGTACTTCCTGGAGAAGTTCGCCAAGGCCGAGGGCAAGCGCGGCGGCGAGTTCTACACGCCGGCCAGCGTGGTCCGGCTGCTGGTCGAGGTGCTGGAGCCGTATGAGGGCCGGGTCTATGACCCCTGCTGCGGCTCTGGCGGCATGTTCGTCCAGGCAGAGAAGTTCGTCCTGGCACACCGGGGCCGCCGCGACGACATCGCCGTGTACGGCCAGGAATCCAACGAGCGGACGTGGCGCCTTGCCACGATGAACCTGGCTATCCACGGCATCGGAGGCGACCTCAGCAAGCGCTGGGCGGACACCTTCCGCGAGGACAAGCATCCGGACCTACGGGCCGACTTCATTCTGGCCAATCCGCCGTTCAACATGTCCGACTGGGCGCGCAACACCGAGGACCGGCGCTGGCGGTTCGGCACTCCCCCGGCCGGCAACGCCAACTTCGCCTGGCTCCAGCACATCATCTCCAAGCTCGCCGAACGCGGCTCCGCGGGCATCGTCCTCGCCAAC
>WNGG01019085.1_pt1 | contig 13221 bp, 9 predicted proteins | sample 5400661 | NCBI WGS metagenome assembly WNGG01 (sample SAMN13153372, study PRJNA577476) | soil metagenome | isolation source: 100 cm soil or saprolite under Garry oak tree replicate 1 | place: USA:California | collected 2016-06-15
GCGCACAACAACGAGTCTTGGCCGACTGTGCATGAATGGCCAATTTGCACGAGGTTATCGATCTTTGTGCCGCGGCCAATCCGTGTTTCGCCCACGGATGCTTTATCGATGGTGGTGCCGGCGCCAATCTCCACGTCGTCTTCGATCACGACTCGGCCAGTTTGCGGAATCTTCAACCAGTGCCGCTCCTCGTCCTTCGCATAGCCAAAGCCGTCACAACCGATCACGGCGTTGTTGTGAATGATTACGCGCTCGCCAATCTGCGTGTCTTCGCGCACGGCCACGCCGGAGTGAATGACGGAATTCTTACCGATAACGGCGTTGTCATAAATAGTCGCGTTCGGATAGATGTGCACGCCCGCTTTGATTTCGACACTCCGCCCGATCACAGCGCAAGCGCCAATCCAAACGTGATCATCGATCTTAGCCGTGGGATCGATCACCGCTGAGGGGTGGATAAATGGCTCGAATGACGGTTCGGGATGAAAGATACGCAGGGCCCGTGTATATGCGAGATACGGATCCTTAGAACGCAACACAACGATGTCTTTGCGGCCGGCGTCAACACCTTCGCCCAGGTAGATTGCCGACGCGTTCGTTGTTTTCACGCGCGGCGTGTAGCGCGGGTTCGCGAGAAACGTGACCTGGCCCGTTGAGGCTTCGTCGAGTCCCGCCGCACCCGCGATCTCGATGTCCGCAGTTGTGCCTTCAACGCGAGCGCTTGTCAGGGCAGCGAGTTTAGACAGTTTCATGGCCCAGAGTTTAGCGCACAAGACCGGAAACGCGCACGCCCTTCACATGATTGAGATGGGATCAATTTCAACGTTGATGGTGCGCGGGTTGTGGCCTCGGCCCGCAACCGTTGAGACTGCGGCGTCAATGACCTTACGCAGTTGACGCCGGCTACGCGACTTCACGAGCAGTTGTATCCGATGCTCGCCCTTCAATCGTGACAATGGCGCTGGTGCTGGGCCGAGAATGCGGCAGCCGCGATCTTTGTTCGCGAGGTCTAACTCCTTTCGCAAGGCTAAGGCTGTGGCTCTGATTCGTTTGAGGTCAGGGCCATGCACCAACAAGGAGGCCAGCGCGACAAACGGCGGGTAGGAATGGTTCTGTCGGTAGCGAATCTCTTCGTCATAGAAGCCCGCGTAATCCTGTGCGCAGGCATGCCGCAGCGCGTAATGTTCCGGATGATAAGTCTGAATCAGGACGTGACCGGGACGGTCACCGCGCCCCGCGCGACCGGCCACCTGAGTAATCAACTGAAACGTTCGTTCGGCCGCGCGAAAGTCGGGCAGTTGCAAACCCGCATCAACGGAGACGACGCCGACCAGGGTCACGTTGGGAAAATCGTGGCCCTTCGCGAGCATCTGCGTCCCGACCAGCATGTCGAGTTTCCCTTCGCTGAAATCAAATAGCGATTTTTCAAACAAACTGCGGCGCGAGGTCGTGTCGCGATCGATGCGAGCGATCCGCAGGGCAGGGAAGAGTTCCCGGATCATCTCTTCAATTTGTTCAGTGCCTTCCCCGATGTAGTAGATGTACTTTCCGTGGCAGTTCGGGCAAATGCATGGAGCGGCCTGGCGATGATTGCAGTAGTGACAGACAATCACTCGTTCGCTTCGATGATACGTGAGCGTCACATCGCAGTTGGGACAGTGGATCGATTCGCCGCACGAGCGGCAGAGGACAAAGCTCGAGTAACCCCGACGGTTGAGCAGGATGATTGATTGCTCGCCGCGATCGAGAGTTTCTGCTATCGCGTCGAGCAGTTCATCAGAAAAGACTCGCGGTTTGCCGTAGCGCGCAAAGACCTCGCGCATGTCGACGATTCGCGCAGTGGCCAGCGGGCGATTGGCAATCCTGTCAGGCAGATTGAGGTAACGGTACTTGCCAATGCGCGCGTTGTGAAATGATTCGAGCGATGGCGTAGCCGAGCCCAGAACCACGACTGCGGATTCTTTCTCGGCTCGCACGACACCTACGTCGCGGCCGCTGTAGTAGGGAGAGTCTTGTTGGCGATAAGTTGATTCGTGCTCTTCGTCGACAATCACCAGGCCCAGATCGCTAACGGGTGCAAAAACCGCCGAGCGAGTGCCGATGACGATGCGCGCTTCGCCATTCTTCACTCTGTTCCATTCGTCAAAGCGTTCGCCCTTTGAGAGCGACGAATGAAAGATTGCTACCTGGTCGCCAAACTGCGCGCGCAAACGGCGCGAGAATACCGGCGTCAGCGCGATCTCGGGTACGAGCATCATCGCGGAACGGCCAAGATCCAGCGTCGCGCGCATGGCCCGCATATACACTTCGGTTTTTCCGCTTCCGGTTATGCCGTGAAGCAGGAATGTTGCATAGATTTTCCGGGACAGTGGCTTTTCGATTTCCCGGAGAACGGCGACTTGCGCGTCAGTAAGTTCATGCGTTGCCGGTTGCAGAACGCCCGCCGCGGCCAGGGGATCTCTGCGAACTGATTGATCGAATAGCTCGACGACTGCTCTTTTTTCCAGCGTCTTTATCGAGGATTCACTAACCTGCGCCATAGCGAGCAACTGCCTCAGTGGCATCACACCATCGGCAGCCTTCAGTGTCTGGATAACTCGCTGCTGTGATTCGTTGAATTTGTGACCACGCTGGTGGGCGGTATCCAACACAGTCGGTGAAGCCAGCCGCGCTGCGCGCTGCAATTTTTGTTTGACTGGAGCGCTGCCTGGTCGCTGCGTGATGTCCATCAAGCCGGCGCGTTCAAGCTCGCGCGCGGCATGGGCAGCCTGCTTCTGCCCGAGAACCTTGGCCGCGGCGCGCAGACTCAGCTCTCCTTTGTCCGCAGCCAGGCGCAGCAGGCGTGATTTGATTGTGGAAGACTGGGCAGTCGATAGCCTTGCCAACTCCGTTTTTCCCGCGGCTGTGATCGAAAGGAACTGATCAATGTTGGCGCTGATGCCGGGCGGCAATGCCGCCTTGATCACTTCGCCCCAGGGCGAGGCGTAGTAATCCGAAACCCATCGAGTGATTTGCAGCAATTCCGGCGTGACTACGGGCTCAACGTCAAGCAGTTCTGCGACTTCCTTAATCTCGGATTCGTTCAGACTCGATCCCAGCCTGAGTCTGTCGCGCAATCCGACGATGTAGCCAGTCGTGAGTTTGCGCCCAAGCGGGACCATCACTCGCGCACCCACCTGCGCAGTCTTTTGCATTGATTCGGTTAGTCGATAAGTAAACGTGAGACTCACATGCACCGGCACCGCCACGTCGGCGTACCGCGGCGCGGATTCTTGCCGGGCCTGGCCGCCGGAGTCGCCGGTTGAGTATGCCATCCGAGTTGCTGAGTTCTTCGGCACACGAGAAAGTTAGCGCGAATTTCAGGATTGGGAAAGAGCCGGTGGGCCTGGACTCAATGTTGTTGGCTTGCCGTGCCGTCGAGATAATCATTTTTGAAACTGTCCGCGCACGCGAGTGATTCCTTCTCTCGTTTCCAGGAGGTTTTTCATCGCTGTGTTGCCGAGGACCACGATCACTTCGGGACGAGCGGCGGCGATCTCGCGCAACAGAAAAGGTTTGCACATCGCCGCTTCTTCCGTCGTCGGCGCGCGGTTTCCCGGCGGCCGGCAACGATTAACGTTGCCGATCAAGACTTCTTCGCGTTTCATCCCGAGCGCTTCGATGATCCTGGTCAGCAGTTGACCTGCCCGACCAACAAACGGACGGGCCTGCGCGTCCTCATCCGCTCCGGGCGCCTCGCCCACAAACATCAGTCGACCGTTCCGATTTCCTTCAGTGTGAACAATGTTCGTTCGGCCGTGACAAAGCGGGCAGCGCGTGCAATTGCCTACATCGGCCCAGATTTGATCGAAGGTTTCGCTGGATTCAGGCAGTCGATCCTCTTCTTTGACGAAAATGTCGCCGAACAACGTGTCCTGCGGCAGAGTTGTCGCGGCTGGCTTTGTGGGCGATTTCGCGAGAGGTCTTTGCGATGTTTGAAATTGCGGGATGGGCTTCTCGACTAACGGAGAGTTGTCCGAAGAGCGAAACGAAGACCCTGGTGGCGCGGTTGTCGCCTGGCGCGATGTAACAATTCTTTCGCTAACTGTTGGGGCTGGCTGGCCTGTCAAGTCTTCCAAACTTTCCACACCGAGTTCCCGGAGGTAAGTGAGATGCTCGCGAGTGTCCTCGGTCAGTGAAAGCAATTCCTTAGATATCGATTTGAAGGGCATGAGATTCATCCGCCTTGAGCTGTTCCCGCCTTGGCAGCCGTGTCATCGATGCGGGTGCCGCGAAGCCGAACGATCTCGTCGAGAATACGATGGGCGGCATCGAGCTTTGACATTAGCGGAAGTTCGAGCGCCTCTTCACGATCGCGAGTAATGATCGCGATCGCGTTCGTGGCAGTGTCAAAGCCGGCGCCATCGCGCGTTACGTCGTTGGCCACGACGGCATCGAGGTTCTTGTTACGCAGTTTTTCTCGCGCATGCTCGACCATGTTGTCTGTTTCCGCAGCGAACCCGATTGCCAGCAGACCATCGCGTCGCGAGGTCGCAACGTCGCTGAGAATGTCAGCAGTGCGCTCGAGAGTTAGAACCAGTCGCGCATCTGACTTTTTCACCTTGTTTGCTGATCGCTCCAATGGGCGATAGTCGGCTACGGCGGCGGCGGCGATGAAGACCGAGGCTCTGGAAATCTCTTTCATCACCGCCGCGCGCATCGCTTCTGCTGATTGCGCGCGGACAATATTGACACCAGGCGGGGGGTCGGCTGTGGTGACGCCGGCGACTACAGTGACTTGGGCGCCGCGATTGCGCGCCGCCTGTGCGATGGCGAAACCCATGCGGCCTGAAGAGCGGTTCGAGATGAAGCGAACTGGATCGATCTCTTCGCGCGTGGCTCCGGCAGTAATCAGAATATGTTCACCGGCCAAATCCTGGAGCGCGTGTCTTTCCGCAGCACGAAGAAGATCGAGTGCTGTCGCAACAATCTTTTCTGGCTCACTTAAGCGCCCCGGGCCAATGGTGCCGCAAGCCATTTCTCCGGCGTCAGGTTCGATGATGCTGACTCCGTCGGCCTCCAACTGACGCAGATTGCGCCGCGTCGCGGGATGGTTCCACATACTCATATTCATTGCCGGCGCGATCAGAACCGGCGCAGTTGAGGCTAGATATGTAGAGGTCAGGAAGTCGTCGGCAATTCCATTGGCAAACTTAGCGATGATGTCAGCCGTCGCTGGGGCTATCACAAATAGATCGACTGTCTGCGAAAAAGTGATGTGGGCGATCGGGTCAGGATTGTCGGGCGCATAGTCATCGACGATCACATGCGAGCCCGATAACGCGCGAAAGGTGAGCGGCTGGATAAACTCACAAGCTCGCCGGGTCATCGCGACGCGCACAACGCAGCCAGCGCGCTGCAAACCACGCAGCACTTCAGCGGCTTTGTAGGCGGCAATACCGCCAGTGATGCCAAGGGCAACTCTTCGTCCCGAGAACTCAGCTTTTAAAGATTGATCCGCCATGGGTCTGGACCGCGTCGCGCTTAACTGGATCGGAAGATCAATGTAACATTGCCGAAACAGGCGCGCAATGTGTCCAGCGCGATGCTGCTATAATCTTGCAGTTGCCGCTTAAACATTCCAGCATGCCGGAATGTACGGGCCTCCAAAAGATGCGAAGCGAGAACTCGAGACTAAGGCCGTGTTTGCCGGTGGTTATGGTGCTCATCTGGGCGCTCACGCTAAGCCAAGCTGCCGCACAAAGTCGGCTGAATGAAGAGGATGAACAGTTTGGGCCAGTCGTTCGCGCCTATCTGGGATATCTGCGAAACGAACAGGAAGTAGTCGACGATCGCGTGAGCCGTCGCGAGATTAGCCGAGCATACTATCGTCGCAATTCTAATCGCATTCGGGCGCTCCGCCAGGTTGCCATTCGCATCGCTCGGGAGTCTGGGAACGATTACCTTCCAGAGTTGGAAGCCGTAGCGGCTGACGAGATGAGCACTCTATTCGAGCACCCGCCAAAGCCGGGGGCCCTTCGAGTTGGCGCAGTTCTAAGCAGCAAGTTCAGATTCCTTGGGTCGGTGCGTTCTGGAGAGATCTTTTACGTGTTCGCCCGGCTTGACCCGTATGAACAGGTTGAGTCTACAGGCAAGGACCGTTCTGTTGGGGGTCAGCCACCGCGTGCCGGCGCTCCAAAGCGAGGCGGGCCGATTACTCGTCCCCGCCGCGTGATAACTCCATAATACCTTTTGAATATGCGGTTTGCCTGCCGAAACGTGGGCTCAAATGGGCGACTGGACACGTTTGGAGTGGAAGGTGAGATCACAACGCAGGCATCAAGTTATGAGAAGCTCTGGTTCGGTCGAAATGCTCAAACAAATAAGATTTCGGGTTAAAACTTCTGGACTAGGCCCACCGTGCGTGGTATCCTCTCGCGGCTGGTTTTGAAAAAGCACAGTTTTGTGTAAAAGTTCCGCTAAATGATTGTTGACACAAGGCTAGTGTTTCGTGTAAAAAAGCCAAGTGTTGTTAGCCTCTGTGGCTCGCCATTGTACCTTTGGGCGTTTCGCACGGGTAGCTGAGACGGAAACAGAACGGGAACCGTCGCGGTGCGCAATTGCAATTTGTTTTCACTATACGGGAGGAACGTTAATGATTAACAAAACTTGGAGCCGCAAGTTCATCGCGGCCTCTGTGGCAGTGGCCGTCCTGACTGTCTACTCGATGCTCACATTGGCCACGCCAGGAGCGCGATCGGGTGCGCTGTCTGTGATCGGGGAGGTTACAGTAAACGGCCAGAAGGTGATTTCCGGTGGGACGATCTTTTCCGACAGTGTCATCGTCACCGCGAAGGATAGCAGCGCTACGGTAAGCCTGGGCAAACTTGGCCGAATTGATCTGTTGGCGAACAGCAGTTTGAAGCTGAGTTTCACCGACAACAGCATCATGGGCCTGTTGGACTCGGGTCGCGCACGTGTCGCCACGGCAGTAGGCGTTTCCGTCAACCTTACCACCAAGGATGGGGCGGTTGTGGTTGATGGAAGCAAGGCTACTTCTTTTAGCGTGAACACCGAGAACGGCAATACCTTTGTCAGCACTGAGGCTGGCATTGCTGAGTTGCGTTCGGGTACGACCGTCAAGCAGATCGCTGCTGGCGAAAGCGGAGTTGCAGGTAGCCCCCAGGGAAAGAAAGATAATGATGAAGAGCACGGGCTTCATGGTGGGGCGCTCGCAGCGTTGTTGTTGGCCACCGGTGGCGCGGTTGCCGCGATTATCTGGGCCACGACGCGTAAGAATGAACTGACCTTCGGTGGAACCGTGAACGTCATCAGCCCGACTAAATAACTGTCGAGTCAAGATTGTCACGTTCCTCAAAAACACTGCGGCGCGGATTTCCAGCGCGCGGTCATGCAGATGTGCTTTGCGGGTCACGCGACACCGTGTCGCGGTCGACCCGCAAAGTTTTTCCGTTTAGCCAGCCAGTTTCTCCGTAAATCTTTCCAAAGGTCGCTTTTCAGATGCATATTGCCGTAATCGGCACCGGCTACGTCGGCTTGGTCACAGGCGCTTGTTTCGCTGAGTTTGGCGTAGACGCCACGTGCGTTGACGTTGACGCGGACAAGATCGAGCGTCTGTCGGCAGGGATCATGCCGATTTATGAACCAGGTCTCGAACAGATGGTCGCGAAGAATGTGCATGCGGGACGTCTGAGGTTTACCACTGATATTAAACAAGCGATTGAGCAAGCCCTCGTTATTTTTCTCGCAGTTGGAACTCCGCCGAACGAAGACGGCTCGCCGGATCTAAGCTTTGTCGAAGCCGCGGCCCGCTCCGTAGCGGAGCACATGAATGGCTACAAGGTTATCGTTACGAAATCGACGGTTCCTATCGGCACCGGAGAACATATCCGTCAGCTAATCCGGCAGCACCAAAAGGCACGAGTCAATTTTGGCGTTGTCTCGAACCCCGAGTTCTTACGAGAGGGCGCTGCAATAAACGATTTTATGCGGCCTGATCGGGTCGTGATTGGCAGTCGCGACGAAGAAGCCGTCGCGATCATGCGCGACCTTTACCGACCACTGTATTTGATCGAGGCGCCATTCGTCATGACTTCACTCGAGGCTGCCGAATTGACGAAGTATGCGGCCAATGCCTTTCTGGCTACGAAGATTTCGTTCATAAACGAAATCGCTACCATGTGCGAAAGGATCGGTTGCGACGTGCATGATGTTGCCCGAGCGATGGGAATGGATCGCCGGATAGGCAGCAAGTTCTTGCATCCCGGCCCTGGCTTTGGCGGGTCTTGTTTTCCAAAGGACACTCAGGCGCTCGCCTCGTTGGCGCGCCAGTTTGATTCCGATTCACTGATCGTTGACGCGGTAATCGAAGTGAATCGGCGTCAACGTCGCGCAATGTTGCCGAAGATTGAAAAGCTTGTCGGCGACCTCAAAGACAAGACGGTCGCAGTGCTTGGCCTGGCTTTCAAGCCGGAAACGGATGACATGCGCGAAGCCCCGTCGGCCGACATTATTCGTGGTCTACTTGAGCGGGGCGCTCGAGTTCGTGCTTACGATCCAGCCGCAATGACGGAGGCTCGAAAAGTTCTGCCCGATGTCGACTATGCCGATGATGAATATAACGCTGTCACGGATGCCGACGCGCTGGTCTTTGTGACCGAGTGGAATCAGTTTCGCGCGCTTGACATGGGCCGGATTCGCGACTTGATGAAGAGTCCAAGGATTGCCGACTTGCGGAACATTTACGACCCCACTGACATGCGCGAACTTGGTTTCGACTACGTTGGGGTCGGGAGATAAAGCATTTCCAGGTGCCGATTACGAGTTTCTGATGGGGCGATCCGCCGGTCGTAGATGGGTGCTGAATCTGAATTCGACAATTGACAATTGACGATAGGCAATTGCCAATTCGCTATGGGTTTTTCCGGAATAGCTTTAGTTACTGGCGGCGCGGGCTTCATAGGTTCGCACATTGCTTCCGCGCTCGTGGCGAGTGGCGCTCGCGTGCGGGTGATTGATGACTTGTCGACCGGTCATCGCGAAAACCTCGAAGATATCGCCGGCGATTTCGATTTTATTCAGGCGAGCCTGACAAACGAGACTCAGTTATCACGCGCGCTCGAAGATGTCGAGTTGGTCTTCCACGAAGCTGCGATCCCTTCCGTACCTCGATCAGTCGAGAACCCACGGGAAACCCACACCGCTTGCGTCGATGCTACTTTCTCTTTGCTGGCGACGGCGCGTGAAAAGAGCGTGCGCCGGATTGTTTACGCCGCATCGAGTTCGGCATATGGCGACCAGCCAACACTTCCGAAACAGGAAGCCATGCTGCCGGAACCGCTGTCGCCTTATGCGGTTGCGAAACTGGTCGGCGAATACTACTGCCGGGTCTTTACGCGTGTCTACGGGCTCGAGACTGTCTCACTTCGCTACTTTAACGTTTTCGGTCCACGTCAGGATCCGAGTTCGCCGTACTCTGGTGTGATTTCGCGATTCATTAGTGCGCTACTCAGCGGGGAAAGACCTGTGATTTACGGTGACGGCGAACAGTCGCGCGACTTCACCTACATCGACAACGTCGTCGAGGCAAATCTGCGCGCGGCTGAGACTCAGAAAGGGATCGGTCAAATCATCAACATCGCCAATGGCGAACGGATTACACTGAATCAACTCCTCGATGAAGTAAAGAGCCTAACAGCCAAAAGCGAAGTAAAGGCGGACTATCAACCAACGCGTAGCGGTGATGTGCGCCACAGTCTGGCCGACATCTCAAGAGCTCGTGAGTTGCTGGGCTTTGAGCCGCGCGTAGGATTGCGCGAAGGATTGCAACTGACCATCGACTGGTGGAAGCAGAGCCGCTTCAACAAATAATTAGAGTATTTCTTCTGGTTAGACGAGCATGTCCCGCAGCCGGTGGGCTATCTCACGCGCTAAATCCCACGCTTGCGCCTCTTCGAGGTTCTTATTCGGGTCGTCAAAGACACCGGTGCGAGGCAGGGTCATATTAACCTTCCGCCCCGTGCTTTTGTTCGTGAAGATCAAGTCGTAATGATCTGGGTGTGACTTCACCTCAGTTGAGTCTTCGCCAAAGTGGTGCATACCGATTGCTCCTTTCTACAAGAGAAAAAGTAAGAAGAGCGTGGCCTGTAAGACTACACTCAGAACTAGGCACACGAATGAGATCTTTTCGCAGACTTTGCTTAAGCGGTTAGCCTGACTCCAGATCTTCTGATCCTTCGGGCCGACCTGCTCCCATGTCTTGCGCAAGTAGCGATACTTAAGGTGGAGGCGGTAGGAGTTGATTTCTTCGTACAGGGAAAAAAGCGCAAAGACAACCGCTGCCAAACCAAACAGTGTGGCTGCCAGCAAGCTAGCTATCCGGCCCGGGTGATTAGCGATGTCGCTTAGTTTGCCGATCGAGAAACTCAGCGTGTAACCGATACTTCCGACGGCGGCGGTGATTAAGAAAAACGTGAGCTCATGTTTGAGCTCAAGAAACTTCTCGACTTGAGTGTCGATTTTAAGGTCATACTCGGTCGTAGTCCCAGACCAGGAGTCGTCCATGCCCATTAAACACAGCAAACTGTCAGTGTACGGCGGCCAAGCAACACCTTTGTCGGTAATAATCGCGGTGATCAATTCGTTCGGAGTCACGTCAAACGCAGGATTGTGAACATCAACGCCATCGGGGCCTAATTGGTGATCGCGCACATGCGTTACTTCTCGTGTGTCGCGCTCTTCGATTGGGATGTGATCACCCGAAGGAATCGAGAGGTCCAGGGTGCTTATCGGCGCTGCTACATAGAACGGGATACGGTGTCGTTTGGCGAGCACGGCGACCATGTACGTTCCGATCTTGTTGGCGGCATCGCCGTTGGCGGCGATGCGGTCGGCGCCGACGACTACGGCATCAACTTTCCCCCCCTTCATTACATGTCCCGCCATGTTGTCGGTGATGACCGTGACCGGAATATCGTCTTTGGCCAGCTCCCATGCGGTCAAGCGCAGGCCTTGCAGAAACGGCCGCGTCTCGTCGGCGATGACCGCCACGCGTTTTCCCGCATCCCGCGCGCCGCGAATCACACCGAGGGCCGTGCCATAATCGCCGGCGGTTGCCAGAGCGCCCGCATTACAGTGAGTGAGAACAGTTGCGCCATCGGGAATTAACTCGGCGCCGAAACGGCCGATTGACCGATTCGCGTCAAGGTCATCTTGCAGAATCTGCAATGATTCGTTCACCAGGGTTCTTTTGATCTCTTCTACATCTTGCGTGCGATTTTTCGCGCGCTTGAATGCTTCGCGCATTCTTTCGATGGCCCAGAAAAGGTTGACGGCTGTCGGGCGGGTCTTGCTCATCATTTCGCAGAGGTAATCGAAATCGTACTCGAGATCCGCTGCGGACATGCCGACCGACTGTTGCGCGCCGAGCGCCAGACCCATCGCCGCCGATACGCCAATGGCCGGAGCGCCGCGCACTGCCATGTCTTTGATTGCTTCCGCCACCTCGTCGCATGATCGGAGCATCAAGTATTTCTCTTCGCCAGGCAACAAGCGCTGGTCGATCATGCGAATTCCTTCATTGGTCCATTCGACAGTTTTGATCATTTTGTTCAGCCAGATCCCGAGACGTTTTCGCGAATCGGGCCAATCTTACTTGACGACGAACCAGACGGCAAAGTCAGGTCGACCATTGTTTTGGCCGACCGCGCTCCACCGCGACCAACTAACATTCTTCGGACCCCTTTGACGGACATTTGTTTGACACCTGCCGCGCAAGCGTGATAACTTCCGGCCCGCAGTCACACGGAATCATTGTTCTTTGGAATGTGAAGCGTCTGGGTGCCTCGCAAGTGCGGGGAGAATAGGGAAGCGGGTGAGAATCCCGCGCGGTCGCGCCACTGTGATGAGAGGTTCCGGTTTTTCGCCGAACTCTCTGAGCCAGGAGACCTGCCACGGATGCTTTTGCAGCCTTTTTGAACGCTTCGCGCAAAGGTGTTCAGGCCGCACGGGTCTCGCCTTTTTAATCGGAAGAGTCCCGCCGACAGCCTGTTCCTTTCGCGAGAAGACAGGAGGTTGGCGGGACTTTTTGTTTTTTCAGTTTCATGGCAAGCGCACTCCGCGGCAAGGACTCACTTTCAAGAGTCCGCGAAGCGGACGAACGAAAATAGCGCAGCGATTCATCGCTGGGTACGGTTCGTCATTGCAGGGCGCAGTCCGTGAAGTGGACGACAGAGGACTCCAGCAGCACAGAAATGGCAGCTTTCTGCCTCCTGTTTCACGGGCTCAGAGTCCGATGTCTCGCGTCGATCCCAGCACTCAAAGTACTGGGCTATTTTCGTTCGTCCGCTGTGCGGACTTCACACCAAGTTACCTTCTTAGCTATGTAGTCCCGCTGATTCTTCTGGTGCTTGCGTTAGCTCTGACGGAGGCTTGCTACAAACCGCGCAATCAGAATTCCAATTATGGAACACGAGAAATTACCGACGAAGCGGGCCGACGCGTGCTTCTGCCTCAGCACATCGATCGCATAGTCTCGCTCGCTCCAAATCTGACAGAGATTGTGTATGCCGTCGGCGCCGGCGATTGGCTGGTTGGCGACACTGAATACTGCAATTACCCTGAGGAAGCCAAGAAGGTTGCGAAGATTGGCGACACGATCCATCCCAGCATCGAACGAATCATAGCGCTCAAACCGCAGATCGTTCTGGTCTCAACCGCATCACAGCTCGAGGCGTTCACAAAACAACTCGACCAACAGAAGATTGCCGTCTACGTTACGAATCCGCAAAGCCTCGAAGATGTCTTTCGTTCCATCCAAACCCTGGGCGACATATTTGGCCAACACGATCGCGGCGCTAACGTCGTAGCCGAATTGCGCAAACGCGCTGACGCGGTCGAAACAGCGACGAAGCACGTCAAGCCCCTCAGGGTTTTTTATCAAGTGTACGAGCAACCGCTGTACACGATCGGCCGCGAAGCGTTTCTTACGGATCTAGTGCGACGCGCAGGCGGAGTTTCGGTAACCTCCGACGTGCCGGGCGGGTTCCCGCGACTCAGCGACGAGGCTGCGCTCGCCTCGAAGCCGGAAGCGATCATTTTACAGACGGGAGGCTCGATGGGATCGGGGAACTCGACCGTCGCGGCCCCGCTCAAGAATTCTCCGGCGGTACTGAGCAATCGAGTCTACAAGATAAACGACGATCATTTGTCGCGTCCCGGCCC
>WNGG01006286.1_pt1 | contig 13220 bp, 12 predicted proteins | sample 5400661 | NCBI WGS metagenome assembly WNGG01 (sample SAMN13153372, study PRJNA577476) | soil metagenome | isolation source: 100 cm soil or saprolite under Garry oak tree replicate 1 | place: USA:California | collected 2016-06-15
CGACGCTGGCTCGCAACACGAAGGCCCGGCGCTGGGTATATCGGCAGTCACCCACAACGGCGGCGATCCGGCGTCCCAGCCGCCACAGGAAGCGCCGCGGGCTTCGATCGGACATCCGGGGTTAACCTCGATCCGAACTGTCACTCACTACAACGGACTCCTGCACTGCCCAGAATGCTCCTAACCTCACTCAAAGGCCAACGAAGATGATCAGCGAGCAGAAACGATAGTCAGCTTGTGGCCGAGATAGCCGACGCGGCGAGAAAGCGCATGCCAAGCGATCCGTCAGGAGCGCGCGACCGCCCGGCACGGCCTGCGCTCCCACAGGCCTGGCGGCTGTGGCGCAGACCTGCCATCGGGATCATCCTGCTATGGGCGCCTTTCTTGGTGTACCGGGCCGCCAGAGATGCTAAGGCGGACATATTCGACACGTCGCGACCTGGCTTGCTTCGTGGAACTGCCGTCGGCCGCTAATGAAACTGTGGCGCTTGGACTGGGCCTTCACTTCTGGTGGTGCGCGTGTCGACAAGTATGAATTCCTCGATCCGGAAGGCAGGTCGGATCACTGCGTCCAGCGGTTGCTTGTGACCAGCAACGGCGGCGGGGGCGTCGCCCGCTAAGCCCGTTCGGAACCCGATGTGGCGCCTAATGAACCCTCGATACCGCGATGGCGCGACTGCCAACCGTAACCATTCCGCTCGCAGGCGCCCAGGCAGCGTGATCCGGTAGCGCGGCGATTCCCAAACATGCGGCGACTCCCCAAAATGCAATGGAGAATCGCCGCCGCGATTCAGCTCATGAGATAAGGGACCTATTGCTGCGCTTGCCACCGTCGATGGCCCATACCGGTCGCTATCCGGGCTCTAATCGGCCTGCAGGCGCAAGCCCGTGTACAGCCGCGACGCGTTGCCGCCGAAGCGCGGCGCCGTGAGCTGCTTTACGAGCCGGAACCGCCTGCGTAGGACTGGCTGTAGCTTCTGCCGACGGTCCCCACATTGGCTGGGGCCTTGCCTGGTCGCCACGCGCAGCGCGAGATTCCACAACGGCGTGGCGCCGGGTGTCACGACGGCGAGCGTGCCACCCGCCGCAAGCACCCGCCGTATCTCCCCGCACGCGGCGTCGATTGCCTCGACATATTCGAGGCAACTGACGGCGACCACACAGTTAAAGAAACCGGAGTCGTAGGGCAGCGACTCCGCGGGCACGCTGGCCAGCGAGGCCTTGACGCCGTGATCGGCGAGACTCGCGGCTTCCTGCCATGGCGCCATACCAGCGAAGCCCGGTTTCGGCCCGCCATCGGCGTGCTGTCGGCCCGCTATCGGGTGCTGACTGCCTCCCGCCAGCGGTGTCGGGGCGCAGGCTGATCGCGACTCGATACCACGTCGATAGCGGCGTGGTCGACGATTCGCGCGAACTGGACTAGTGGCGCCGACTCCTGGTCCGTCGGGGCGCAACGACCTCCGCTCGCCGCATGATCAAGGGAAGGAGCGTGACGGTCACAAATGAGCATCTCCGTTCAGGTCTTGGACTGCGCCCACGGCCACCCGGCGGCAAACATGGCCGTGCGGCTCGCACGCGACATTGGCGGCACGGCGCACGAGCAAGCCAGTGGCCGGACCGACGCGGACGGCCGTCTGGCCGATTGGCTGCCCACGCCGATGGGCCGCGGCATCCACAAGCTCGAGTTTGAGCTGGACGAATACTTCGCTGGCATCGGCATCACGCCGCTCTATCCGAGGATCACCGTTGTATTCCGCGTGACTGACCTCACCGTGTCCTGCGATATCAGCTTCTCATCACCCCCTACGCCGACGCGATCTACCAAAGACCTTGCGGGATCTTCCAAAAGCCTTACCTGCCCGCAACGTGTGTCTAAGGACTGCCAGTGTGACCCCGGCCGAGGCCGCCTGAGCCGCACCGACGCCTCCCAGACCAGCACAGCCGGACAGCCGCACCGACGCCTGCCGAGACCACCACAGCCGGACAGTCACACCGGGCTGCCGGCTAAACGATCATTTTCGGCAGGTGGCTTGTCACATTGACGGGGTAATTCTCCATCCTTATATTCAATGCAGGCCTTTGCTGCTCCACTGTGCGGGCCTTTCTACGAAGGAGTCGACACGCGCGTTCTTCGTTGCCGGCAAGCCTGGCCAGTCCGGGCGCGGAATGGATCAATGATGCACGACTCTAAGAGTCATCGACGGCCCGGCCGCACGAGGTTGCGTGTCGCAGCACTTCCCATGGCGGGCATATTGGCAACGGGCATGCTCATCGCCACCGCACCGGCGGCCCCGGCAGCGACGCCGGGGTGTATCTCCACGGCAGACTGCCTGTCGAAGATGACACTCGGCGAGAAGGCCGGGCAGATGACCCAGGCCGCGTGGAACTACCTCAAGACCAACTCTGACATCTCGACCTACGCGCTCGGGTCGCTGCTCAGTGGTGGCGGTGGTGGGCCCAACGGTGCCGGTGGCACAGCGGCACAGTGGAAGAGCATGGTGGACAACTTCCAGAGCTACGCGCTCAACAGCCGACTTGGGATCCCGCTGCTCTACGGTGTCGACGCGGTGCACGGCAACAACAACATCGACGGCGCTGTCATCTTCCCGCACAACATCGGGATGGGCGCGACGCGTGACGCCGCACTCGTGCAGCAGGAAGAAGACGTCACGCGCCAGGAGGTGCTCGGATCCGGAATCCGGTGGTCGTTCGCGCCATGCGTCTGCGTCGCGCGAGACGACCGCTGGGGCCGTACCTATGAGAGCTACGGTGAGGACCCGTCCATCGGCGATCCGCTGGCGAGCGCCGCGGTGACCGGCTTCCAGGGCACGTCTTTGAGCTCGACATCGGTGCTCTCCACGGCGAAGCACTTCGTCGCAGACGGCGGCACCAAGTACGGCACTGGTAGCAGTGGCTACCTTATAGACCAGGGAGACGCCCAGATATCCGAATCAGAACTCGACGCGATCCATCTCCCACCGTTCACGAACGCCATCAATGCGGGCGCCGGCTCGGTCATGGTCAGCTACTCGAGCTGGAACGGGGTCAAGGACCACGGCAACAGCTATCTGATCACCGACGTGCTCAAAGGCGTGGAGGGCTTCAAGGGCTTCGTGGTGAGCGACTGGGGCGGCGTGAAGCAACTCTCTGACTCGACGTACGCGGCCCAGGTCGCACACGGCATCAACGCCGGCATCGACATGATCATGGTGCCGGACGAGTACGTCAACAACATCAACGCGATCACCGCCGGTGTCACGAGTGGGCTGATCCCGCAGTCCCGGGTCGATGACGCCGTGACCCGCATCCTCAACGCTAAGTTCGGGCTGGGCCTGTTCAGCTCGCCGTACACCGACAGCAGCTACACCGCGCAGGTCGGCTCGGCCGCGCACCGGGCGGTCGCGAGGCAGGCGGTGCGCGAATCGCAAGTCCTGCTCAAGAACGACGGCACACTGCCGTTGCCGAAGACCGGCACGTACAAGATCGTCGTGGGCGGGAAGTCGGCGAACAACCTCGGCTACCAGATGGGCGGCTGGTCCGTCTCCTGGCAGGGCGGCAGCGGGACGACGACGACCGGCGGCACGACGTTCTGGCAGGCGCTGCAGCAGGCGACCGCTGGCTCGAACATCACCTTGCAGAACGTCGGCACGCGCACCAAGGGCAACTACAGCGGCGACATCGGCATCTGGGTGGGCGGTGAGACGCCGTACGCCGAGGGCAAGGGTGACAGCTCGACACTCGCCTTCGGCAATGACAACTCCACCCAGCTCTCCGACATCTGCCAGCGCGTGAAGAAATGCATCGCGATCCTCTACTCCGGACGACCGGTGATCATCGGCGACCAGTTGCCGAAAGCGAACGCATTCGTCGCGGCCTGGCTGCCGGGCACTGAGGGCGAGGGCCTTACCGACGACCTCTTCGGCGGCGGCTACACCGGCAAGCTCCCCATGAGCTGGCCGAACGCCGTCACCGACGAGCCCATCAACAGCGGCGACGGAAAGACACCGCTCTTCCCGCTCGGCTACGGGCTGACGCCGTACTAACGGCCACGACGTCCCTGGACCGAAGGCGCTGCCGGGTGCGCCGGTGCCCGGCAGCGCCTCCGGCCGGTCATCATGGCCGAACACACTGGCAAGGCCAGATCGTTCGAGCGAGCGAGGAGAAGTTGAGCGAGCGAGGAGAAACTGCGTCGTGGGAACCATCTCGCGCAGGGCAGGGCCTGCCCTGCGAGGCTTGCTCGGCTGCGCCGTGCTGGCGACAGGAGCCGTCGCCTGCTCGTCGGCTCAGCCCGATACGAGCGCCGCACCGTCAGCCAGGGCGGACATGGTCACGGTTCCGGCCGGCTGGTTCGTCATGGGTGACGACCGGGGACAGCCCGACGCGCGGCCGGCGCATCGCGTGTACCTGAACACGTTCGCCATCGATCGCTTCGAGGTCTCGACCGCCCAATACGGCACGTGTGTAGCAAGCGGTGCCTGCCCGGCCCCTGAGCGGGCGAGCTCGGAGACCCGGCAGCACTATTTCGGCAACAAGACGTTCGCCTCCTACCCCGTCATCGGCGTGACGTACGCCGACGCCGTAGCGTTCTGCAAGTGGCGCAAAGCCCGTCTGCCCACCGAGGCGGAATGGGAGAAGGCTGCCCGCGGGACCGATCAACGCCTATATCCGTGGGGGCAGCAGTTCGATCCCACTCGGCTCAACTACTGCGATCGCAACTGCGACCTGCCATGGCGTGACACGCGACACGACGACGGCTATGCCGACACCTCGCCCATCGACGCGTTTCCGAGCGGAGCAAGCCCGTACGGCGTGCTGAACATGGCCGGCAACGTGTGGGAATGGGTCGCCGACTGGTACGACGCGAGCTACTACGCTCATTCGCCTGCGCGCAACCCGCATGGCCCGACGAGCGGCGCCCAACGCATCACCCGAGGCGGCGGCATCTTCGACGATCATGTCTTCACCACCTCGACGATGCGCCGCCGCTTCACCCCGGACGTCGCAAGCACATCGGTCGGTTTCAGATGCGCTGCAACCCCCTGATGCCCAGGGCCCGGCGTTCTCTCGCGGCAATTACCGCGCCTGGACGCGAACCTTGGGTGCGCGCTTTTGAGCGTGGCAGTGCGGGTCAGGCTCAGCTCGCCGGCCGGTACGCCCACAGGCCATTTTTCTGCGTCGGTAGCAGCAGCAGGTTGTCGGCGAATACTGGCTGGCCGAATTCTGGCCCGGTGGCGATGTTTCTCAGCATGGCGCCGTTGCTTGCCTGGACGATGAACACACCGTTGCTGCTGTAGGTTGGCACGGCCAGCACGCCGCCGCCATCGAGGCTTGGTGACCCTATCACCGGGCCGGGAAGACCCCGCTGCCAGCGGACACCACCGGTTGCCGGGTTCAGCAGCCGGATAGACCCGCCGTAGCTGACTCCGCCGATGGTGGTTGTGTTCCCTGCGACGAACAGGCTGGCGCCATCGGCGATTGCTGCGGCGTCGCATTGGCCGCCCGCCGTCTCAGGGGCGCCGGCCTTGAAACGCCATACCGGGCCCGCGGCAACGTTGTTTTGCCGCAGCGCGTAATACGTCCCGTTCTTGTTGCACGCGCCGACCATCGGTGTAGCCGTGCCGCCGAGCGTTGCGGTAAACAGGGTCGGCGAGCCGCCGAAGTCTGAGTCGGAACCGTGCTCGCTGGCCGGGACTTGCCACAATGCCTGCTTCGCGAGAGTGGCCGCGTCGAGCCGCACCATGGAGACGGCGTCCGAGCCCGACGGCCCGTTCCCGGTTGTCACGAACACCGCCGTCCCGCCCGGGCTGGTCGCCGCGCTGCTCCAGATGCTCGGCCCCGGGGAGCCAGCGGGGTAGGTTCGGTAGAAGGCAAGCAGCGCGCCGGTTGCCTGGTTGTACTCCTTGAGCCCGCCGTTGACCAGCGGTGCGTCACATTGGGAGGATACGCCGAGGTAGATGTGCCCATTCGCGACCGTGGGAGAGGACCAGTTGTAGTAGTCGTTCACGGTGGCGGAGGGGATTCCGACCACGCTTCGCCATCTGGTCGCCCCGGTACCGGCGCTGAGAGCGTACAGGTATCCGTCCGCCGCCGCGACGTAGACCGTCAGGGCTCCGGACACCGGGTCAGGCGCGACGGTGGCGGTGGAGGTGAAGCCCCGTGCGCTGCAGGTTTTCTGGGTCACGAAGCCGAGGAAGCGCCGCCAGAGTACATGGCCCGTGGCCTCGTCGAGAGCATAGAAGACTCCCGTATTGGCGCCGATATACACCCGGCCGTTGACAACGGCAGGGCTGGCGAACAGGCTTCTGCCCGGCTGCCCGGTCATTGTCGGCGCGGCGGGCATCCAGCGCCAGATCCGGGTGAGCCCTGGCACTCTGGCCGGCGTGATGGCGGTGGCCGACCTGTTGACCGACGAGTGGCGCGGCCCGAACAGGTAGGCATTCCAATTGGAGAAGGTGGCGGCGGCCAGCCCGGCCGTTGCCGTCGTACCCAGCGCGACCGGGACGGCGGCGAGGCATAAGGCGAGGGCGGTGGCGGTGATAATCCGCGGAAACCGGCGCATACGATCACCCTGGAAACCATTGCTGAGACAACCGGCAGTCTCGCCTGCGCTGAGCATCCGGCACAAGTGGCCGATCGTCAAGGGAGGGGCGCGCTGCGGCAATCGCGATATTGAGCGGGGTGACGATCTGGGAACGAGCCACGTGCCCGAGGGGGACCTGTTCCCGCTGCCTGGGTCCGCGTCCGGCTTGACCAGCTGCGTAGCCAGGGATTTAGTAGCCGGGGGATTTTAGAGGTGGGGAAGCTGGTAGCCGTGGTAGTACCACAGCGCCGAGGTGTACCAGAGCACGCCGAGGACGATGGCGAGCGTCCCGCCTGCCAGTGGCAGGACCCATCCGGGCAGCCGGCGGCTGTGCACCGCGAGGACCTTGGCGGCGAAGGCACCGTAGAAGAAGCAGCCCGCGACCGAGTGGATGGCCACCCGCGCGCTGGTGAGCTGGACGCCGTAAGCGATCAGGCAGTGGACGGCGACCGGCACGGTGACCGCGAACACCCCGGCGCCGGTCAGCCGGTGCGCCAGCGGCACCGGGCGCGGTGGCCCCGGCAGCGGCAGCTTCCGGTAGATCCACAGCGCCAGCAGCACCTGAACCCCGGCCAGCGCCAGCGCGACGGTCGCCAGCAGCGACTTGGGGGGTATCGGGTTGGCGCCGAATAGGCTGAACGTGTAATCCGGCTGGTGCAGCCTGGCGGCCACATACAGCGCTGCGGACACGCCGGCAGCCAGCAGCCCGATCCCGGCCAGACGCCATCTGGCCGTCACGGAACGATGAGCATCCGGTGCTGTCATGCCAATCCTGTGGAGCCCTTGCGGGCGGCGATCACCTCGATCGCTGGCCTGATCCGTGACTGGAGTCCATTGTGCGTCCTGAGACGAAGTACGCCAAGAGCGGGCCGGTCAGCGTCGCCTATCAGGTGACCGGCTCCGGGGACATCGACCTCGTTCTCGTGCCCGGATTCGTGTCCCATGTCGAGGTGGCGTGGGAGGAGCCGGCGCTCGCCCGATTTCTGATGCGGCTGGGGTCGTTCTCGCGGCTGATCGTGTTCGACAAGCGGGGCACGGGGATGTCTGATCCGGTTGCCAGCCCGCCGTCGATCGACCAGCGGATGGACGACATAACGGCGGTGATGGACGCGGCTGGCTCCGACCGGGCCGCTGTCTTCGGCGTATCGGAGGGGGGCACGCTCAGTCTGCTGTTCGCGGACGCTCATCCGGAGCGCGCTCAGGCACTGATCCTCTATGGCTCCTGGGCCCGCCGGCTCGCCGGCCCGGACTATCCGTACGGCCCGTCGGAGGAGGGCTTCGAGGACATCATCGGCGGGATGGAACGGGCATGGGCAACAGGTGAGTGGTGGGATGGAGGCCAGCCGAGCGCGTCAGACGACGCCCGGCACCGCGCGTGGTGGGCGCGGTACCTGCGCATGGCGGCGAGCCCGGCCATGGCGCAGAACGTCATCCGTATGAACATGCGGCTCGATGTGCGGGACCTGCTGCCGAGGATCGACCTGCCGACGCTGATCTTGCACCGGACAGGTGACTCCTGGATCGACGTGGGCCACGCCCGGTACCTCGCGGAGCATATTCCGAATGCCACCTACGTCGAACTGGCCGGAGCGGATCACCGGCCGTGGCTCGGCGACGTGGACGTGATCGCGGACGAGATCGAGGTCTTCTTGACCGGCCGCAAGAGCCGCCCCCGGCGGCGGGCAGATACCGGGGTGGATTCGCTGAGCCGGCGCGAACGGGAGGTGGCCGTGCTCGCGTCCCACGGCGAGACGGCCCATGAGATCGCCGGCCGTCTCTTCGTGAGTAAGCGCACGGTCGAAAGTCATCTGGTGAGCATTTACGCCAAGCTCGGGGTTGGTTCCAAGACCGAGCTGATCCGCAGGGCCGCTGAGCTCGGGATTTAGCCGAAGTCCCGTAACTATACGGAGGTATCACCAGGTCAGGGCGCCGTACGTTCATCGAAAGACCTTGATTTCCGGAGGTTGCGATGAGCGAAAGAGCGACCACATGGTCCTCCTGGCGGGAGGTCATCCCGCTGATCACGGCGCCGCGGCAGCTCAAGAAGACGGCATCGGTCGCGCTGATCGTCGGTTCCGCGTTCTTCGCCATGAACCAGCTCGGAGTCATCGTGGCGGGACAGGCGACCGCCGTGGTGTGGCTGAAGGCCGCGCTGACTTACCTGACCCCGCTGCTGGTTTCCAGCTTCGGCGCTGCGTCGGCGACCCGGCAGAGCACCCGAGCACCCCGCCACCGCGCACCGGTGCAGCCTGCGGCATCGCGGAGCGCGACTTCGTCCGGGCTAGCCGGATGCACCCGGCACTGACAAGGCCATCGCGAACGGCCGGAAAGGAACCCGAAATGGACGAGACAAAGATGATGGAGTTCGTCGGCAGGGCCGTCGGCGATGTCGGAGCCGTGCTCGGCGGTGCCATGGTGGTGATCGGCGACAAGCTCGGCCTCTACCGCTGCATGGCCGGAGCCGGAGCGCTCAGCGCAGCGGAGCTTGCTGCCCGCACCGGCACCGCGGAGCGGTACGTCCGCGAGTGGCTGAGCGCGCAGGCGGCGCGCGGGTACGTGTGCTACGAGGGCCACGGCCGGTTCTCGCTGCCTGAGGAACATGCGGTGCCGCTCACCGACGAGACCAGCCCGGCATGCGTGATCGGCGCGTTCGAGATCGCGGTCGGGTCGGTGTACGCCACCGACACGATCGCCGAACGCTTCCGGACCGGCGCCGGGTTCGCCTGGGGAGCCCACGACGAGCACGTCCTGGGCGGCTGCGAGCGGTTCTTCCGGCCCGGGTACCTCAACAACCTCGCCAGCTCGTGGATCCCGGCGCTCGAGGGCGTCGAGGCCTTGCTCACCGCCGGCGCCCGGATCGCCGACGTAGGCTGCGGTCACGGGGCATCGGCGCTGCTGCTCGCCGAAAGATATCCCGCCTCAGCGGTCGTCGGCTTCGACGCTCACGGCGGCTCGATCGACGCCGCCCGCAAGCGCGCCGCCGATTCCGGACTGGCCGACCGGGTCCGGTTCGAGGTGGCGTCGGCCACTACCTTCGACGGTACGTATGACCTGGTGTGCTTCTTCGACTGCCTGCATGACATGGGCGATCCGGCCGGGGCGTGCGCCCACGTCCGCGATCATCTGGCACCCGGCGGGACGCTCCTGATCATCGAGCCGTTCGCCCACGATGACCTGGCAGACAACCTCAACCCGGTCGGCGCCGCCTACTACGGGTTCTCGACCCTGCTGTGCACGCCGAGTTCGCTGTCCCAGGAGGTCGGCACCGCGCTGGGCGCACAAGCCGGCGAGGCGCGGCTAAGGGAGATCGTCACCGGCGCCGGCTTCAAGACCCTGACCCGGGTAGCGGAAACGCCGTTCAACATCGTGCTCGAAGCCAAGGCCTGAGGTGCCGCGGCACGGACAGGCCCAGACCTTGCCATAGACAGCTTATTGACGCGGAGCCCGACCGGGCCCAGGACACTTGGAGGCTGGACATGAAGTTCGCGCAGATCATCGCATTCAGGACGAGCCGGATCGAGGAGTTCAACCCCAGGCTGGACGACTGGATTACCAGGACCCAGGGTCATCGCATCTCACATCGTGCGGTCCTGAGAAAGGACCGGGACGCCGAGGACCTGTACCTGCTCATGGTCGAGTTCTCCTCCCACGACCAGGGCATGGAGAATTCCAGCCGACCTGAGGTAGCCGAGTTCGCGGCATTCCTGGCCGAGATCAGCGACGGCCCGCTGACCTTCCAGAACCTGGACGTGCTGCGCGAAGAGGATCTCTAGAAATGCGACGCCGTTCACACTGGCTTAGCAGACACCTTTTCCGCCGACGATTCCCGGCCAAGCCCATTACCAGGACGACCCAGAAAGAGATACGGGCGCTTAGTGACCGGCTTGTCCCGTGACGCGCATGCCGTGGTGGTACGTCAGCTTGCCGCCCAGCCACATCGCGGCGATGAGGAACGCCACGGCGACGGCGCTCAGCGCGAGCTGGCCCCACCTGGTCTTGTCCAGCTCCACGTGATCGCCGGCCCGCCAGGAATAGCCGATCGCGAACAGCGCGACCGTCGCGGCGTTGAGCGTCAGGTGCGCGCGCGCGGTGGCGAATGCGGGTGTCCCTCGAGGGATCCTGCGGAAATCCAGGACTCCGAATACAGCGGCCGCCAGCGCGCCGGTCAGGCCGACGCCGATGAGCCAGAACGCGCCGTCGACGAGATACGGCAGGCCGTCCGCCCGGGTCCGGGTGAGAATGTCGAAGATCAGCGACGAGACGAACGCCCCGATCGGCAACGGGACCAGCAGGGGATGGAAGGGATGGCCTTCGGGACCGGCCAGCACGGAATGGCTCACACACCATCGATACCCCGCCAGCAGGCTCCTGACCGGCCAGCGGCAGGCTGCGTGCAGGTGCGGGCGGCGGCTGCGTGCAGGCGCGGGCGGCGGCTGCGTGCACAGCGCGCTGCACAGCGCCCGCAGGCAAAGGCCGCGGCACCGGGTCCGGGCCGGCTTCCCCGGCCGGCTGCGCGGGGACCGTGGCGCTGTCTTGCTGGTTCACCAGCACCCCCATCGGGTACGTTTCCCCTGTTCAGAACCCCCTGTGGTGCCGTTGCGGGCGTGCTTCCGGCACGCCCGGCGGCAGGCGCGATACGGGGGGCGCATGTTGCCTGCACCGCCGGGTGGGAAGTCCCCGGGGCTGGTGCGGCCGATGCTGGCCACACTGGCCCGCGAGCTGCCTGCCGACGAGACCAGGTGGGCAGCGGAGTTCAAGTGGGACGGCCAGCGCGCGGTCTGCTATGCATCCGGCGGCGTCCTGCGGCTGCGCTCGCGCAGTGACCGGGACATCACCAGCACTTATCCCGAGCTGGCCGGCCTTGCCGCCGCCGCGGCGCGCCGCAGCCTGATCCTGGACGGGGAGATCGTGGTCCTCGGCGAGGACGCCCGGCCGAGCTTCGCCGCCCTGCAGCGCCGGATGCATGTCCGGCGTCCTGCCGCGCGGCTTGTCGCAGCCGTGCCGGTGAGCTATCTGCTCTTCGACCTCATGTACCTGGACGGGCAGGCACTGCTGCGCAGCCCGTACGAGCAGCGGCGTGCCCTGCTGGAGGGCCTGCACCTGGCGGCACCCGGCGTCGAGGTGCCGCCCAGCTTCCCCGGCGGCGCGCAGGACGTGCTGGCGGCCAGCGCCCGGCTGGGGCTGGAAGGGATCGTGCTCAAGCGGCTCGGCTCGCCCTACCGGCCCGGCCGGTCGCCGCTGTGGCGGAAGCTTAAATGCGCGCGGACCACCGATGTCGTGGTCGGAGGCTGGGCCGAGGGCCGGGGATACCGCGCCGCGCTGGTCGGATCGCTGATACTCGGCATCCACGGGCCAGCGGGCCTGACCTACTGCGGGCACGTCGGCACCGGCTTCACCGACGCCGCCCTGCGCGACCTGACACGCCAGCTGCGCGCGCTGGAACAACCCGCCACGCCGTTCGCCACCCCCATCCCGCCAGCGCAAGCCCGGCACGCGCACTGGGCCCGGCCTGTCCTCGTCGGCACGGTCAGCTACACCGAATGGACCCCCGGCGGGCGCTTGCGCCACCCCGCATGGCAGGGACTGCGAACCGGCAAGGACCCAGCCGAGGTACGCAGGTACTTATCGCATCTGCTGCTGAGCAGCGGCAGCCAGGCGCCCCTGTGCCCTGGCTGCCCGCCCGTCTAGTGCCGGGGAACCGTCAATACCAGCGTGACCGTGTCGTCGCTGATCTTCCCGCTGGTGAAGCTCAGCACGGCTTGCTGGATGGCGTCGGCGATGCGCGCCGCGGGCATGCTGCCTAGGCCGGCGATCAAGTCGTGGAGGCGGTCATCGCCGTAGAGGCTGCGGCCGGTATGGCTGCGGGCCTCGGTGACGCCGTCGGTGAACAGGATCAGGCTGTCACCGGCTCGCAACAGGCAGCGCGAGTCGTGCAGCTCGGGATCGGGCAGGAGCCCGAGCAAGGTTCCTGGCCGTCCGACTGCCCGCACGCTTCCGTTGGCGCGGTGTACCAGAGCCAACGGGTGACCCCCGGAGCTGATGCGCACGGAGGCCCCCGCAACCGTCGGTTTGACGGTGGCATAAATCGCGGTCAGGAACCGCGGGTCATCGGTCAGCCAGTCCAGCAGCGCCTGGTTCAGGGCAGCCAGGATCACGCTAGGCCGGGTCTCCCTGTGTGCCTCCGCTCGTAGGGTGTAGCGGGCCAGCGCGGTGCTCTTGGCAGCCGGGACTCCCTTGCCGCATACGTCGCCGACCACCATTCCCCAGCTTCCCCGCACCGAGGGGAACACGTCGTAGAAGTCCCCGAGAACCTCAGCGCCTGTCCCCCCGGCCGCATACCGGGCCGCGACCTGCAGGCCCGGGATCTCCGGCAGCCGCGGCGGCAGCAGGCTCTCCTGAAGTGTCTTCGCCAGCGCGGCACATTCGGCGCCATGCCGCAACGCGGCCTGGAGCGCAACTTCGCCTGCAGCGACATCGGCCAAGGTCCACAGAGCCTCGACGTCCTTGCTGCTCCACTGGCGTGGCAGGTGGTCAGCCACGCAGAGCGCGCCCACCACATGGCCGTCCGGGCCGCGCACCGGGAAGCCGGCCCACGCGATCGCGCTCGCCGGCCCCACCGGGCAGCCGCCGCTCACCCGCA
>WNGG01006288.1_pt1 | contig 13220 bp, 12 predicted proteins | sample 5400661 | NCBI WGS metagenome assembly WNGG01 (sample SAMN13153372, study PRJNA577476) | soil metagenome | isolation source: 100 cm soil or saprolite under Garry oak tree replicate 1 | place: USA:California | collected 2016-06-15
GGCCGGCTGATGTCGGCGCGGCTGGTTCCGGCACTGACCGTCGTCCTGGCCGGCTACCTGGCCAGCCTGGGCCTGGTGGTGACCCTGCCGTCGGTTCCCTCGCAGAGCTCGGACCTCGGTGCCTGGCTCGCCTCGCGGCACCTGAGCTACGGCCTGGCCGGCTACTGGAACGCCAACGTCACGACCCTGGACTCTGGCGGCAAGGTCGCGGTGCGCGCGGTGCTCGCGCACGGGACCCAGATCACCAGGGACTACTGGGAGGTCCGATCGGAATGGTTCGACCCGGCGTCCAACTACGCGAACTTCATCGTCCTCGTCCACGCCCCACCCGGCTTCACCCGCTATCCGACGGTCGCGTCCGTTCGCCGTACGTTCGGCCAGCCGTTGCACATTTACTACGTCGGCAGCTACACGATCATGGTCTGGAACAAGAACCTGCTCGCTGACCTGGTTCCCGGCGGGCCGCTCCCGCCGCGGAGCAACCAGGGAAAGCCGCCGGTCCCGCCGCTGCCCGCACCGCCCGGTGAGTAAGGACGGCGCGCATCTCGGCACCGGTAGGCTGGCCGAACCGCCACCTCTATGCAAAGGACATTCATGCGACGCCTCACAGCTGCCCTCCTGGCAGCCCCGCTGGCCGCGACCGCCGCGCTGGCCGGGTGCTCGTCCTCGCCGTCGGCGGCCAGCAGTAACGAGTCGGTGCGGGTGACCGGCACGGAAGGCAAGGCACCGGCCGTGCACATCCCGGCACGCAAGGCGAGCAAGGCGCTGGTCACCAAGACCCTCGTCAAGGGCCACGGCGCGAAGCTGGTCGCCGGCGATTCTTACCTCGCGAACTTCGACGTCTACCTGTGGCGGGGCAAGACGAACAAGCTCCTGTTCTCCAGCTTCACCAGCACGCCAGAGGTGCTGCCCGTCACGATGGGCCTGACCGGGCTGCAGAAGGCGCTGACCGGTGAGCGGGTCGGCGCGCGTGTGCTCGCCGTGCTGCCGCCGAAGTTCGGCTACGGCACGCAGGGGAATTCGCAGATCGGCGTGAAGCCGAGTGACACGCTCGTCTGGGTGGTCGACCTGCTGCACGCGTTCCCGCCGAACGCGATGGCCTCGGGCAAGCGCCTGAGCAGCGGCGGCGGCAGCCTGCCGCTCGTCTCGGCAGGCACCGGCGGCGTCCCGCAGATCACGGTGCCCAAGACCAGCCCGCCTGGCAAGCTGGTCGTCAAGACGCTGATCAAGGGAACCGGTGCGCCAGTCAAGGCGAAGCAGTCCATCGTGGTCAGGTACGTCGGCTCGATCTGGCGCACGGGCAAGGTCTTCAACAGCAACTGGCCGTCGGCTACCCAGCCCACCGTGCCGCCGAGCGTGTTCACGCTGGGTCAGCTCATCCCTGCCTGGAACACCGGCCTGGTCGGCATCCCGACCGGCAGCCGGGTCATGCTCGTGGTACCCCCGTCGGAGGGCTACGGCAAGAAGGGCAACGTTCAGGCCGGCATCAAGGGCACCGACACACTGGTCTTCGTGCTCGACATCCTCGCTACGACGTAGCAGCTGGCGCGTCGCTGACCAGTCCGGCGGCGTGGCGCCCGGCGGCCGCGGCGGCGAGGAAATAGGCGAGGTCGTCGTCCAGGCCGCGGCCCATCGTTGCCAGCGGCACCGGGCACGCGGCCAGCGCATCGCGCAGGCCGTCCACGCTGACGGTGACCAGGTTGTGCCGGGAGCCGAGCGGCTCGGCTTCGGCCCGCACCCGCGCGCCGAAGCCGCCCGGCAGGTCGGGCACCACGACGTCGGCCCTGGCCAGCGCGACCCGGCCGTAGGCGGTCAGGCTGTGGTGCGAGATGCCGCGGTGGCGCTCCCGCGGGTCGGCGTCGCTGAGCCGGAGCGAGGCGACCGGCCTGCCGCCGAGCACCGCGGCGGCGTTCACGGCCTCGCCGGCCGCGACGCCCGAGAAGCCCCACCTGGTCCCGGTGCCCAGGTTGCCAGGGCCCTGGGCGATCACCGCCATGCTCGCGCCCAGCACGTGCCTCGCAGCGAGCAGCCCGCTGTGCGGCGTGACCGCCTCGAGGTCACCGCCGAAGGCCTGGCCGACGGTGATCGTCGCGGCCAGCCAGCCGAGCTCGCGTAGCATCGCCGCGGTCCTGGAGAACCAGATCGGCAGCGCGCCGCCGTCGGTCATCACGTAGACGACGCGGTCGCTGTGACCGTCCTCGCGCGCGGCAGTCACGGGCGCGGGCGGTAGCGCGAAATAGCCGGCGAGCGCCGCCGGCAGGGCCGAATGCAGATCGGCGACCACCACCGGCATGCCGCCGAGATCATCGGCTTCGCGCAGGATGTCGTGGTAGGGCGAGCCCTGCTCGTCGGCACCTGGCACGGTCGTCTGCAGCGGCGTGTACCTGGCCTTGACCAGGTGTCCTGATCCCCGCGGGTCGGGCGGAAGCCGGTCAGGCACCGCGACGACGAGCGCGTAGCCGCCGGTCCCGAGGCCGAGGTCCAGAGCGCTCGTGTTGAGCAATACCTCATCGCCAGGCTCGGGACGGCCGACGAGGCCGGTATAGGCCAGCGCACGCACGTTCGTCCCCGCGATCGTGACGTCGAGTTCGGTCGCACCCGCCCATTCGCGCCTGAGGGCGCTCACCGCGCCGCGCCGCCACCTGATCACTGTCGCAGGCTAGCGCGCGGAACCCGGCACAATCCGCCGAGTCGCTTGCCACAGGCGTTATCGTCGATCGGAGACGGAACGCGTGACAGACGGAGTGGCGATGTCGAAGCAGAAGACCGAGCGTCTGCTCAGCCTCGTCGTCTGCCTGCTCTCGGCCCGCAGGTACCTGACAGCCGGCCAGATTCGTGCCGCCGTGCCCGGTTACCCTGACACGTTCGACGCGTTCAAGCGGATGTTCGAACGGGACAAGGACGAGCTGCGCGAGCTCGGCATCCCGCTGGAGACCGGGACCAACCCCGGCAGCGACGACGAGGTCGGCTACCGGATCTCACGGCAGGCCTACGAGCTGCCGGAGATCAGGCTCGAGCCGGACGAGGCGGCCGTGCTCGGGCTCGCCGCCAGGGTCTGGCGTCAGGCCGAGCTGGCCGGCGCCGCGGCCGGCGGACTGCTGAAGCTGCGCGCGGCTGGCATCGACGCCGAGGAGACGACGCAGCCGGGAATCGAGCCGCGGCTCCAGACCGGCGAGGCGGCGTTCGGCCCGCTCTGGCAGGCGGTCAGAGACCGGCGGCCGGTGAGCTTCGGCTATCAGGCGGCTGGGCGGGCGGCGCCGCAGCGGCGGAACCTGGAGCCGTGGGGCGTGGTCAACAGGCATGGCCACTGGTACGTGGCCGGTTTTGACCGTGATCGTGGCGAAGAACGGGTGTTCCGGCTGAGCCGGGTCGACGGCCAGGTCACCTTCACCGGGCCGCCGGGTTCCGTCACCGTCCCGCCGGGGACCGACGTGCGCAACCTGGTCCAGGCCTGGGACGGCGCTCCGCCGTCGGTCAGGACGGCGGTGCTGCGGATCCGCTCGGGCGCGGGATACGGGCTGCGCCGCAGGGCGATCTCCGACAAGCCGGATACGGATGGCTGGGATCTGGTCGAGGCGGCGTTCTCCGAGGCCGGCTGGTACGCCGACTACATCGCGTCGTTCGGCTCTGACGTCCTCGTCGTGGAGCCGGTCGACCTGCGCGAAGCCGTGATCCGCAGGCTGAAGGGGGCGCTGGCGTGACCGCGGCGCGCGGCCGGCCTGGCCGGCCTGGCAAATCAGGCTCGCCGGCCGAGCGCCGGCCGGGAACGGCGACGGACCGGCTGCAGCGGCTGCTCGCCCTGGTGCCGTACGTGGTCAGCCGCGAGGTGGTCGGGCTGGCCGAGACCGCCGGCACCTTCGGGGTGAGCGAGGGGGAGCTTGTCGATGACCTGAACATGCTGTGGTGCGTCGAGCTGCGCTCACCGGACCCGTACTGCCCGATCGACCTGTCCTACGAGGGCGGCGAGATCATGGTGAGCCAGGCCGAGTCCATGGCCAGGCCGCTGCGGCTGGGCACCGACGAGGCCAGCGCGCTGCTGATCGGGCTGCGCATGCTGGCCGAGCTGCCAGGACCGCAGGACACGTCGGCGCTGCGCCGCACCATCGCCAAGCTGGAGGCCGCAGCCGGCGAGGCAGCCGCCGCGAGTGCGCAGGTCGCCGTGCATATAGACGGCCGCGCTCCGGCCGACCTGCAGGCCGGCGTGGCCGAGGCGATGCGGCAGGGCCGCCGGCTGCACCTGTCGTACTACGTGCCAGGCAGGGACGAGGCCACCGAGCGCGATGTGGACCCGATGCGGCTGCTGCTGCTCGAAGGCCGGACCTACCTGGAGGCCTGGTGCCGCAGCGCCGAGGCGGTCCGGCTGTTCCGGCTCGACCGCGTGCTGGCAATGACGGTGCTCGACGTCGCCGCCGAGGTGCCGGACGGCGCCGAGCACGTGGACGTGGACTCCGGGCTGTTCAGACCGTCGCCCGATGACATCAGGGTCGAGTTCGAGCTGGCCAGGGCGGGCCGCTGGGTGGCCGAGTACTACCCGTGCGAGCAGGTCACCGAGCTGGGCGACGGCCGGCTCAGGGTCCTGCTGCGGACGCCGGACACGCGATGGGTGAAGCGACTCGCGCTCAGGCTCGGCGAGGACGGGCGGGTGACCGCCCCGGCCGGACTGGTGCGCGAGGTCGAAGACGCGGCGACCGCCGCCCTGGCGCAGTACGCCTGATCCGGGAAGGCGCGGCAGAGCCGATAGCTCCAGGACGAGTGGTTCGCCAGGTTACGCATGTAGAATACGGTCCGGGCAATCTAGCGCCTCGTCGGTGACGAAGTACCGCTGACCCGACGCGAGTACGCCTCCGACTGGATTGGGGACCTTCAATGTTCGATCCCAGCGCACCGCACATCATCATCCTGCTTGTCGTGGTGCTGCTCCTGTTCGGCTCGACGAGGCTGCCTGGAGCCGCCAAGGCAATCGGCAAGTCCATGCACATATTCAAGAGGTCGGTCAAGGGCCTGGACGACGACGACGATGACAAGCCGGCCGAGTCACCGACCGTTACCATGGTCACGCCGCACCGCCAGCTGCCCGCCCAGCCCGCCGATCCGCAGGCGCAGATCGATGCGCTCCAGCGGCAGCTGAACGACCTGCAGCGTCAGTCGGCCGCCGGTGACGCGCAGCAGGGCAGCGGCTCGGCCACGGCCGGGCGGCCCGACACCCGCTCGTACTGAGCCCAAGGGACGGTGATGTCCGCCCAGGAGGACGGCTCGGCCACGATGAACGGCGCGGCGAACGGCTCGCGCAAGATCCGCATGCCGCGCAGTCGCCGGGTGGTCAACCCCGACGCGCGGATGCCGCTCATCGAGCACATCAGGGAGCTGCGCAACCGCGTACTGAAGGCGGTGCTCTTCGTTACCTCGGGAGCGATCGCCGGATGGTTCATCGAGCCCGCGGTCTGGCACTTCATCACCCGGCCGTACTGCAAGCTGCCCGCCCACGTCAGGGATGGCGTCCAGCCGGGCCTGCCCGCCCACGCGCAGCCGCAAGACTGCCACCTGATCGTGACCGGCCTGTTCGACTACTTCTTCCTGCACCTGAAGCTCGCCATCGTCATCGGCATCATCATCTCGGCGCCGTTCTGGATGTACCAGCTCTGGGCGTTCATCGCGCCCGGGCTGCACTCGCGGGAGCGCCGCTGGACCTACCTGTTCGCCGGCGCCGTGTTCCCGCTCTTCGCGATCGGCGGCACGCTCGCCTACTTCGCGATGACCAAGGGCCTGCGCTTCCTGCTCGACATGCTGCCTCCCACCGTCATCCCGTTCATCAGCGTGACGTCGTATATCGGGTACGCGATCGCGATGCTCATGATCTTCGGGCTCGCGTTCGAGCTGCCCCTGGTGATGGTGCTGCTCAATCTCGCCGGCGTGCTCACGCACCGGCGGTTCGCCAAGTGGCGCCGGATGATCATCTTCGCGGTGTTCGCGTTCGCGGCCGTAGCGACGCCGAGCCCGGACCCGATCAGCATGCTGCTGCTCGCCGTGCCCTGCGTGGCGCTCGTGGAGGCGGCCGAGCTCTTTGCCTGGGCCAACGACCGCAGGAAGGCCAAGCGCGGGGTGCTTTATCCCGGTCTCAGCCCAGATGAGGTGTCTGAGTACGGGCTGGACACCGAGCGCGTCACGGCCGACGACCTCGACGACGTCGAGGCACGGTAATCGCGGCCCTGCGCTGAGCTGTCTCAGACGGCCCGTAGCCTTGTTTTCATGACGAAGCCGGGCGGTCCCGCAAGCCCAGCGAGCGCCAGCAACACGGCGAGCCCCGCGAGCCAGCTCAGTCCGGCCGACCGGTACGCCGCCTACATGCGAGGCAAGCAGACCGATGAGCCAGGCCTGGCCGCGTTCGAGGCGCTCTACGACTTCGAGTTCGACGACTATCAGCTCGCCGCCTGTCGTGCCCTCGCCGACGGGCACGGCGTGCTGCTCGCCGCGCCGACCGGGTCTGGCAAGACCGTCGTCGGTGAGTTCGCCGTCCATCTCGCGCTCGCGGGTGGCCGCAAGTGCTTCTACACCACGCCGATCAAGGCGCTGTCCAACCAGAAATACGGCGACCTGGTCAGGCGCTACTCGGCCGCCAACGTCGGCCTGCTGACCGGCGACAACAGCATCAACGGCGAGGCGCCGGTCGTGGTCATGACCACCGAGGTGCTGCGCAACATGCTCTACGCGGGCTCGCCCACGCTGGACGGCCTGAGCCACGTGGTGCTCGACGAGGTGCACTACCTCGCCGACCGGTTCCGCGGCGCGGTGTGGGAGGAGGTGATCATTCACCTGCCCGAGTCGGTGACGCTGGCCGCGCTGTCCGCGACGGTCAGCAACGCCGAGGAGTTCGGCGACTGGCTGACCTCCGTGCGGGGCGGCACAACCGTGATCGTCGATGAGCACCGGCCCGTGCCGCTGTGGCAGCACATGATGGTCGGCGCCAGGCTGTATGACCTGTTTGCCGAGCCGGACAGTCAGCGTGCGGTCAACCCCGAGCTGATCAGGATCGCGCACCGGGAATCCGCGACGCCGCGTGCCCAGCACGGTCAGGCCGCACAGCGCCCCGCGGCACGCGGCCAGCGCGGTCGCACGCGGGACAGCCGGGGATTCTCGGGCCGGGGAGCCTCGGGCCGGGGAGCCTCGGGCCGCGGAGCCTCGGGCCGCGGAGCCTCGGAGCGGGGAGCCTCGGGCCGGGGTGGCCCGAGCCGCGGCGCGCTCGTCACGCCCAGGTTCAGGCCGCCGCGCCGCGCCGAGGTGATCGCGCGGCTGGACCGCGCAGCCCTGCTGCCGGCGATCACGTTCATCTTTAGCCGCGCGGGCTGTGACGCAGCGGTGCAGCAGTGCCTGGCCGCGAACCTGCGGCTGACCACGCCGGAGGAGGCCGACGAGATCGCGGCCATCGTCGCCCAGCGCACGGCCGACATCCCGTCCGCCGACCTGCCGGTGCTCGGCTACGACGACTGGCTGGCCGGCCTGGTCAGCGGCGTCGCGGCGCATCACGCCGGGCTGCTGCCGGCCTTCAAGGAAGTCGTCGAGGAGCTGTTCGCGGCCGGGCTGATCAGGGCGGTCTTCGCGACGGAGACGCTGGCGCTCGGGATCAACATGCCGGCCAGGACGGTGGTGATCGAGCGGCTGGACAAGTGGAACGGCGAGACCCACGCCGATCTGACAGCGGGGGAGTACACCCAGCTGACCGGGCGGGCCGGACGTCGTGGCATCGACGTCGAGGGGCACGCGGTCGTGCTCTGGCAGCCGGGCGTCGATCCGGTCGCGGTGGCCGGGCTGGCCGGCACCAGAACTTATCCGCTGAACTCGAGCTTCCAGCCGTCCTACAACATGGCCGTCAACCTGCTCGGCCAGGTCGGTCATGAGCGGGCGTCCCGGCTGCTCGAGTCGTCGTTCGCGCAGTTCCAGGCCGATCGGGCGGTCGTCGGGATCGCCAGGCAGGTGAGCCGGGTCCGAGAGTCCATGGCCGGGCTCGCGGCCAGCTGCGACCGCGGCGACTTCACCGAGTACGCCAGGATGCGCGCCGAGCTCACTCAGCGCGAGCGCGAGGTGTCCAGGGGCCGCTCAGCGGCGCGCCGGGCCGCCGTGCTCGAGTCCATCGCCTCGCTGCAGCGCGGCGACATCGTCGTGGTGCCAGGCGGCCGCCGCGCCGGTACCGCGGTGGTGCTCGAGCCCGCGGCAAGCCAGGCCACTCCGCAACTGCTGCTGCTCACCGAGCACCGCCAGCTCAGGCGGCTGTCACCGGCCGAGTGCCCCGATCCTGTCGTCGCCGTCGAACGGATCAAGATCCCCGGGCGGTTCAACCCGCGCTCGCCGCAGCACCGCAAGGACCTGGCCGCCACGATGCGCAACAAGCTGGCGGGCGCCAGCGCCCGCCAGCTCCGCCAGGCCGCCAAGACCGAAGCGGCGAGCGGCGTGCCCGGCGACGCGGAGGCCGCGATCACCGACCTGCGCCGCCGGCTACGCGAGCACCCCTGCCACGACTGCCCCGACCAGCAGGCGCACGCCAGGCAGGCGGAGAAGTACCTGCGGCTCGAGCGGGAAGCCGAGGGGCTTGACCGCCGGGTTGCCGGGCGCGCGCACGTGATCGCCAGAACCTTCGACCGGGTGTGCGCGGTGCTCGGGCAGCTCGGCTACACCGACCGCGACAAGGTCACGGCCGACGGGCGGATGCTGGCCGGCATCTACTCCGAGCTCGACCTGCTCACCGCGGAGTGCATCCGCCGCGGCGTCTGGGACAGCCTGAGCGCGGCCGAGCTGGCCGCATGCGTATCGGCCCTGACGTTCGAGGCTCGCCGGCCGGAGGAGGCCGACCTGCCGCGGGTGCCGAGCGGCCAGGCCAGCGCCGTGCTCGGCGCCATGACCAGGCTCTGGAGTGAGCTGGATGGCATCGAGAAGCGGCATCGGCTGTCGTTCTTGCGCGAGCCGGACGCGAGCTTCGCCGCGAGGGCGCACGCGTGGGCGTCGGGTCAGCCCCTCGACGAGCTGCTAGATGAGGACATGACCCCCGGTGACTTCGTCAGGGCCGTCAAGCAGCTCATCGACCTGCTCGACCAGATCGGAGACGTCGCCGCCGGCACCACGCTCGCGGCCAAGGCCGACGAGGCGATCCGTTCGCTGCGGCGGGGCGTGGTCGCCTATTCCTCCGTCCGGTGACAGGAGTGAAAGGAGTCACATGCCGCCCGACGAGGCAGCGAGCGAAGCCGGGCGCACCGTGGTGCGCAGGCTCGGCCCGGACGACTGGCAGATCAGCCGCCAGGTGCGGCTGACCGCGCTGGCCGAGGCGCCGTACGCGTTCATGTCAACGCTCGCCCGCGAGCAGCAGTTCGACGAGAAGTTCTGGCGGCAGCGGCTGAGCTCGCCGGCCGCGACGACGTTCCTGGCCTGGGTGGACGGCGAGCCCGCCGGCACGGCGACGGGGAAGATCGACGATCCGGGCGATGAGTTCACCGTGCCAGGGTCGTGGCAGGTGGTCGGGATGTGGGTCGACCCGCGGGCGCGGGGCACCGGGGTTGCCGAGCGGCTCATCGACGCAGTGGCCGGGCACGCCCGCGAACACGGCGCCACCTCGGTGACGCTCTGGGTGACCGAGGTCAACGCCCGGGCGCGGGCGTTCTACCAGCGGATGGGCTTCGTGGCGACAGGGGCACGCCAGCCGGTCAGGGAGGACGAGCCCGACCACTGGGAAGAGCAGATGATCCGCCACTTCGGTTGACTCAGGCGCGGGCGAGCGCATCTGCCGGTCTGGCAGGATGGCGAAGATGGCTCCGCTGATGCTGCTCGACTCCGCGTCCCTGTACTTCCGCGCCTACTACGGGATCCCGCCCGAGAGCATGACCGCACCCGACGGCACGCCGGTCAACGCGGTGCGCGGCCTGCTCGACATGATCGCCCGGCTGGTGCGGGCCCGCCACCCTGGCCATCTCATCGCCTGCATGGACGCCTCCTGGCGGCCCGCCTTCCGCGTCGCAGCGATCCCCTCGTACAAGGAGCATCGCGCCAATCCCGACGGCTCTGAGCAGGTGCCGGAGGCCCTCAACGCCCAGATCCCGGTCATCGTCGAGGTACTGGCGGCCGCCGGCGTCGCGATGGCCTGGGCCGAGGGCTTCGAGGCCGACGACGTGATAGGAACCCTCGCCGCCCGCGCTGACCGGCCGGTCGAGGTCGTGACCGGGGACAGGGATCTGTTCCAGCTCGTCGATGACGAGCGGGAGGTGACGATCCTGTATACCGCGCGGGGTATCGGCAGGCTGGAGGTCGTCGACGAGGCGACGGTGACCAAGCGCTACGACATCCCCGGCCGTGGCTACGCCGCGTTCGCCGCGCTACGCGGTGACCCGAGCGACGGCCTGCCAGGCGTGCCAGGCGTGGGGGAGAAGACCGCCGCCGCGCTGGTCAGGACGTTCGGCTCGGTCGAGGGGATGCTGGCCGCCATCGACGCGGGCCACGGAGGCTGGCCAGGCGGCAGCAGGGCGAAGCTGGTCGCGGCCAGGAAGTACCTCGAGGCGGCCATGCCGGTCGTCCTGGTCGCCTCGGACGCTCCGGTGGTGCAGGGTACCGACGGCACGCTGCCGGCGCACCCGCCCGACCCTGCCGCGCTTGCCGCCCTCGATGAACGCTGGGATCTGGCCAGCTCGCTGGGCCGGATGCTGTCGGCGCTCGCCGTCAGGCCCGAGGGGGCTTGACCAGGATGGCCCGGGTGTAGAGCAGGTCAAAGCCGCGGCGCTGCACGTTGCGCTGCGAGACCGATCCGGGCTGCGTCGTGACGACCGCGACGTCGCACCCCGCCGTCGCCGCGTCGGCGAGCCGGGCAGCCAGGAACGCGGTCTGAATGCCGCGCCTGCGGTGCGCTGGAGCGGTCGCTGCGCCAGTCAGCTGCGCGATGCCGTCGGTCACGCGGAAACTCGCGCCGCCCGCGGCGACCCCGTCGCGCAGCGCTATGTACCTGATCACCCCCGCCGCCGCGAAGTCGCGTTCCGCCCGCTCGATCGCCTCGCGCGGAAAGTCCTCGTGCGAGGGCACCCCCTCATCGTCCGCGTGCGCGTAACCGTCGGCCACGACCTCGAGCCAGCGTTCGAGCTCCTCGTCACCGCTGCGGCGGACCTCGATCCCGGGCGGCGCGATCCGCTCAGGCGCCGCGCCGATCGCCAGGCCGAGCACGTTCTCGAACGACACGAGGTGGTAGCCCCTGCTCGTTAACAGCGAGCCGACCGCGGGGTCGGCGAGGATCGAGAGCTCGACCTGGACCGGAGCGCCGCGGGTCGCGAACGCGCGCTCGACCTCGTCAAGCGCGTCGTCGTCCGGCGGGCCGGCGAACCCGAGCCCGGCGACCTTGTTGAACGGCGAGCCTGCCTCGGCGAAGGTCGCCTGGCCGCCGGCGATGGGCAAGATGAATCCCGGCGGCGCTGCGCCGCGCCGGCGCGCGGCCTCGGCGCTCGCGACCATGAGCCGCGCCTCGGCGCCGTCGATCCGCCTGGCGAGCGCGGTGTCGCAGAACAGCGGAACGCGGGCGGCGGTCATGTCAGCGCCATCCGCCAGGCCAGCTCGAAGTCCAGCTTGCCCGGCTCAGCGGCCAGGTCGTCAGGGGTGAGCTTGAGCGCCGCTGCCTGGCTCTGATAGGCGGCGATGACCTCCTTCTTCAGATCGCGCTGGACCGGGCTGAGCCTCGTCACGGCCGGCGTGAGGCTCGCCGCGTCCAGGCTGGCGGCGGTGATCTGCTCGGCGAGCCAGAAGGCCGCGTCGAGGTAGGTCGCGCCCGGTACCCCGCTGACCCAGTCCGGCCAGCCGTAGGCGATGACGTAGGGGAAGTCGGCGTATAGCCTGACCTCTCGGTGCCCGGCAGCGGCGGCGGCGCGCAGCCCGGCATCCCTGGCGAACGCGTGATCGCGGTGCCCGCCGATCGCCGACGGCAGCCAGACCTCGCCGGCCTCAGCGAGCAGGTCGGTGAGCCGCTCGATCGCGGGGCCGAGATCGGGGTCGCCGTCGCGGTACTGGGCCTCCGCGGCGTCCAGGTGGATGGCCTTGGCCGACAGGAGCATCATCGCCGCGGCGTCCTCGGCCAGCCGATCCCGCTGCCGCTGCACCGAGCTCGTCGCCCCCGTGAGACGGTCCCACCAGCTCACCGGCCAGTCGGCGGCCGGCACCGCGGTAAAGACGGTCGCGACGGTCGCGCCGCCAGCGCTGAGCGCCACGCTGGCCGACAGCGCCGCGTCATCGAGGTGGGGCGAAACGGCGACGACGTTCGCCCCGCGCACCTCAGGCACCGCCACGGTGCTCATGCTGGGCGAGCTTTCATGACTGATCAACCTAGCCGTGCGGTGGCTCGGTGCGGTAGGCCAGACTGGCGGCATGGCCCCGCTGACGATTCCGTGGCTCCCGTTTCCGCTCGAGCCCGACGGCCACCCGCCGCCGGAGTACCGCGTGCAAGCCGACGCCATCGTCCTGACCGCGGCCGCGGGAACGGACATGTTCGTGGACCCGGCCGGGGCCGGCCAGGTGCCCGATGCCGGGCGGCTGATCGGCACGCCGCCGCCCGGCGACTTCAGCCTGGCCGCCAACGTCAGTGTGGGCTTCGCGAGCAAGTACGACGCCGGAGTGCTAGTCGTGCAGGCCGGCGAGCGGCACTGGGCCAAGCTCTGCTTCGAGTTGTCGCCGCAGCTCATCCCCATGGCGGTGACGGTGGTCACGAGGGGAACCTCGGACGACGGCAATGCCTTCGAGGCGGACGGCGACTCCCTGTGGCTCAGAATCACCAGGTCGGGCGCCGCCTGGGCGTTCCACGCGTCGACCGACGGCGACTGGTGGCGGCTGGTGCGCTACTTCTCGCTCGGCGCGGCCCGTTCAGGCGGCGGCTCGGCCGCTGATCAGGCCCGGGTGGGATTCCTCGCGCAGTCGCCGGCTGGCCAGGGCTGCACGGTCACCTTCGGGCAGATCTCGTTCCGCGCCAGCGCGCCGGCCGACCTGCGCGACGGCAGCTGAGGAGAAACGGCAGCTGAGGAGAACGAGCCTGGCCTACTGAACGCCGAGCGCCACCAGGCAGGTGTCGTCGTCGGTGTGCGTCGGGCCGAGCGCGTCGAGCGCGACCGACACCAGCCGTTCAGGGTCGCCGACGCCGCGGACGGCCCCGACGAGCCGCGCGACACCCTCGTCGATCGACCTGTCACGCCGCTCGACTAGCCCGTCGCTATAAAACA
>WNGG01028968.1_pt1 | contig 13220 bp, 8 predicted proteins | sample 5400661 | NCBI WGS metagenome assembly WNGG01 (sample SAMN13153372, study PRJNA577476) | soil metagenome | isolation source: 100 cm soil or saprolite under Garry oak tree replicate 1 | place: USA:California | collected 2016-06-15
GATAATGGCAATGTCTCCATCCACGATGCTTTTGCCGAGCATCGAATCGCCTCTGACTCTTAGGCCAAAGGTCCGCGCCGTTGGTTTGATGCCCAGGGTATCCACGTCAATCAGCACACAGCCTTCCTCCTCCTGGGCGCCGTCTGCGGGCTCGCCGGCCGGGATGAAGCCGTAAATCGGCACCGACACAACCCGTGGCCGAAACCGGTTTTTCGGCCCATGGGGATCCACCACCTGGAGTGATCGGGCGCGACCCGGCAGGCTTTTCAGAAAACCTTTCCTGCGCAGCGCTTGCACGTGCGCCAGCGCCGCGTTAGGGCTGTTAAAGCGGAAATACCCCGCGATCTCGCGGAAAGTCGGTGCAAGCCCTTCAGAATCTTGCTTCCCTCGAATGAACTGCAGAATCCGTCGCTGCCTCTCGGTCAATTCCTTCATACTGAACAAATGTCCAGTAATCGGAAAAGATTGTCAAGAACGTAAAACGTTTTGGTTTTGCAAGGTTCCGATTTTGACCTGCGTCGGAGAGAGTTCAAGATGCATGGCACCAAACACCAAGCACCAAACTCCAAGCTCCAGGGAAACACCAAGCTTCAAACCACAAGCGCGACCGCCCATTGAAGCTTGGAGCTTGAAGCTTCCCTGGTGCTTGGTGCTTGAGACTTGGCGCTTTCCGAGAAGCCGCCTCTGGACGTTGCCTTCGGCCTTCCGGGAGTAGCATATCTTTCAGCACTGGCAATTGCAGCGCGCCGCCGCCGGTTATTTGGGCTTTACTTGCCCTCAGCCGCGTCTCACCTTCGGTCCGGTCGCCCATTCGAAAAAGTAGGCGGCACGCAAGCAACAGAATCTCCGTGACGACGAAGAATATCCTCGTCAGCGTCAGCGCCATCCTGGCGGCAGCAATAGTGTTGTTATGGGTGACCGAACATCAATCCCAAATTAAATTGGGCGAGGAGAATCAGGCTCTGCGCCAACAGGTGCAGGAACTGGCAGCCCGGAATGAGCAGCTTTCGAATGCGATGGCCCAGGCTGACAGTTCTCAATCGCTTACGAAGGAGCAGTTTGGCGAACTGCTTCGACTCCGCGGCGAGGCCGGCCGCCTCCGGCAGGAGAATGAGGAACTCGCGAAACTTCGCGAACAAAATCAGCAATTGCGCGCCGCGCTGTCGGCCGGCCAAAGTTTTCGCATCTCGAAACTGGCGCCAGAAGCCCTCGATTATTGGCCCAAGGATTCCTGGGCTTTCGCCGGTCACGCTACACCGGAATCCGCGCTTCAGTCCCTCCTTTGGTCGGCGAGCAAAGGGGACATGAAAAGCGTTCTGGCCAGCGCTACCGGCAAGTTCCAAAAACGGCTCGAAGATGATTTAAAACAAAAATCTGAGGCAGAACTGGCAGCCGAGATGGTTCGCGAAACGGCCAATTTAAGTTCCTGCCGTCTCCTCGGCAAAGAATACCTTCCCGACGATGAGGTGCGGCTCACTCTTTGGATGGACGGCGACAAAACGGAGACAAACAAATTTATTCTGAAAAAAGTCGGCAATGAGTGGAAACTCGGCGGCGATGAATGAGGGACGGTGACGATGAAAATCTTCAAGCTTCAAACTCCAAGCTTCAGGGAAACTCCAAGCGCCAAGCTTCAGGCCGGCCGGGCTTGTAACTTGTGGCTTGTGGCTTCCCCGGTGCTTGGAGTTTGGTGCTTGGTGCTTTCCCTACGCCAACTCGCCCCTGGTGAGCCAAATTTCAATTTTCCGTTACCTACAACGGGGTGCGGCTCATGACGAAGACAAAACTATACGACTTTCTCAATCGTTTGCTGTCCGCCACCAATCAGCCCATTGGCTCATCGGTCCTTGGCTATGCCTATGGCCGCCTCTGGCCCCGATGAAAATCTTCAATCTTCAAACTCCAAGCTTCAGGGAAACTCCAAGCGCCAAGCTCCAGGCGGGCCGGGCTTGTAACTTGTGGCTTCCCGCCTTCGCTCAGAGCTACGGCGCGGCGTGCGTTGGGCTTGCCGCGCCGTAGGCTCTGCGTAGGCGGGTGGCTTCCCTGGTGCTTGGAGTTTGGTGCTTTCCTCATTCCCGACTGTCGCAGCGGGGAGCCCTTATATTCACTCGTTGACACAACCCCTGTGTTTGTTAGAGTCCGTGACCTGTTTTTGAGGAATGGCCTCCGGCGAAACCTGGATCGTGAGATTTGTTTTATGAGGACGAATTCTAAACCCGCGAAGTACGTTTATTTGTTTGGAAACACAAAGGCCGACGGCGACGGCAGCATGAAGGCGTTGCTCGGCGGCAAAGGGGCCAACCTGGCTGAAATGGTCCGCATCGGTTTGCCGGTGCCGCCCGGGTTCACGATATCCACGGAGGTTTGCACCTACTACTACGAGAACCGAAAGTCTTACCCCCGTGAATTGGAGGGCCAAGTCAGGAACGGCGTGGCTTTTGTCGAGAAACTCCTCGGCAAAAGATTCGGCGATATGCAGAAGCCGCTGTTGGTGTCAGTCCGCTCCGGCGCGCGCGACTCGATGCCCGGGATGATGGACACGATCCTCAACCTGGGCCTCAACGATCTGACCGTCCTGGCTTTGGCCACCCACAGCAACAATGAACGGTTCGCGTGGGACTGCTATCGGCGGTTTGTGCAGATGTACGGGGACGTGGTGATGGGGGTGCAGAAGCGCTCGGGTGAGGACCATGAGCCATTTGAGGTGGTCATTCACGGGCTCAAGCACGAGCGTTACCACGCCGACATCGAGGACCCGAGGCTGACGGTGACTGACCTCAAGGAACTGGTGGCGCGCTTCAAATCGCTGATCAAGGAGCGCACGCGCAGCGAATTTCCGCAGGACCCCTGGAAGCAGCTTTGGGGCGCCATCGGGGCCGTGTTCGGCTCGTGGATGAATGATCGGGCCATTGTGTATCGCCGCAAATACAACATCCCCTCCGAGTGGGGGACTGCGGTGAACGTGCAGGCGATGGTCTATGGCAACACCGGCGAGAAGTCCGGCTCCGGGGTGGCGTTCACGCGCGATCCGGCTACGGGTGAGAAGGTGTTTTATGGCGAATTCCTCATCAACGCGCAGGGAGAAGACGTCGTGGCCGGGGTGCGCACGCCGGAACCGGTTGCGCAGCTCAGGAACCATCTGCCCAAAGCTTATGCCGAACTGGAGAACATTCGCAGAATCCTTGAGGCCCATTTCAAAGATGTGCAGGACTTCGAGTTTACGATCGAAGACGGCGAGGTCTTCATGCTGCAGACGCGCAATGGCAAGCGCACCGGCCTGGCTGCCGTTCGATTCGCCATTGAGATGGAAAAGGAAAAGCTGATTGACTGGAGGACAGCGATTCGCCGCGTGCCGGCCGATCAATTGGACCAGGTGCTGGCGCCGGTGTTCGACCGGAAGGCAATCAAGAACGCCAAATGTATCGCCCGAGGGTTGCCCGCCGGTCCCGGGGCGGCTTCGGGCAAGCTCTATTTGAACGCCGAGCGCGCAGTCCAAGCCGCAGCCAAGGGGGAGAAGGTCCTGCTGGTGCGCAACGAAACTTCGCCTGAAGATTTGCGCGGCATGATCGCCGCCGAAGGAATCCTGACTGCCAAGGGCGGCGTGAGTTCGCATGCGGCGTTGGTGGCCAGGCAGATGGGCAAAGTCTGCGTTTGCGGCGCCAGCGAGTTGCAGATTGATTACGCCGCCAAGACCGTGGCGGTGGACGGCAGCGTTTTTAAGGAGGGGGACGAGTTTTCAATCAACGGCACGGCCGGCGAAGTGTATTCTGGCGCCCTGCCGACTGCCGCGTCGGAAATCGTGCAGGTGCTCGTCGAGAAATCCATGAAGCCTGGCGAAAGCCCGACTTGCTTGAGGTTCAAGAAGTTGATGAACTGGTGCGACAAGGCGAGCCGGATGGAGGTGCGCGCCAACGCCGACACTCCGGAGCAGGCCGCCAATGCCGTGGCGTTTGGCGCGTGCGGCATAGGCCTGTGCCGCACCGAACACATGTTTTTCGAAGGCGAGCGCATTGACGCGATGCGCGAGATGATTCTGGCGGAGAAAATCGAAGATCGCAAGAAAGCGTTGGCCAAGCTGCTGCCTTACCAGAAACACGACTTTGTCGGCATTTTCCGAGAACTGAAAGGGTTGCCGGCCACGATCCGGTTCCTGGACCCGCCGCTACACGAGTTTCTGCCGCACGATCACGGAGCGCAGAATCTGCTGGCTCAAAAGCTTAGGCTGAGCGTGGATAAGATTTCCAAGCGGGTCCACGAATTGCACGAGTTCAACCCGATGCTCGGATTTCGCGGCTGCCGCCTGGGGCTGGTCTATCCGGAGATTTCAGAAATGCAGGCCCGCGCTGTCTTCGAAGCTGCGACGGAGGTGCAAAGGCAGGGGATTAAGGTCAGGCCCGAAATCATGATTCCGCTGGTCGGTTTCAAGAAGGAGCTCGACCTGCAGGTCGAAGTGGTTCATCGGGTTGCGCGAGAAGTGATGGCGGAAAAAAAGGTCAAGTTGAACTACCTTGTCGGCACGATGATCGAAGTGCCGCGCGGCGCGTTGACGGCGAACGAGATCGCCCAGACGGCGCAGTTCTTCAGCTTCGGCACCAATGACCTGACGCAAATGGGGCTGGGGATGAGCCGGGACGATGCCGGCTCCTTCCTGGGGGCCTACCAGGAGATGGAAATCGTCAAGAAGAATCCCTTTGCGTCCATTGACCAGACAGGCGTCGGCCAACTCATGCAAATCGCTGTCACCAAGGGCCGGGCCACCCGCCCAGACATCAAGCTGGGTATTTGCGGCGAGCACGGCGGCGACCCCGACAGCGTGAAGTTCTGTCATCGAATTGGGCTCAATTATGTGAGCTGCTCGCCGTTCCGGGTGCCGGTGGCGCGCCTGGCTGCAGCGCAAGCTGCGCTTGAAGACAACGCGCTGGCGAACAAGGCTAATGGTCAGATGAAATACACCCGAGGCGCAAGAAAAGCCACCAAGAGCAGACGACGCCTGCAGTACGTCTGATATCGAGCGTAATCGGACCTTGTCGTCTTGGGACGGAAGCTCCCGCAGGATCACAGCACCATTAAGTCGCAGATAAGTTGCTGCTGCTTGAAGGCGCAGACTGTGTCTCATCGGGATGGTACAGCATAACCCCTGCTCCACCCAATCTTCTCAGTAACTGCCAGGCGGCCAGGGCAAGAAACGCCAGCCCGCAGAGGTTGAAGTAGAGGGTCTGGCGCTCTGTATCGAGACCGGCTACGGAAGGATAGAGGATGCCGAACAAGAGTAGCTGAAGCGCCAGCAGTTTTCCGGAAGCCGGGGCGGTGCGCGCCAGCAGCCATGCCAGAAAGACAAACATCGGCAGGAGAATGAAAACGGCTGTGCCCCAAAAACCAAACAGCAAATCGCTGAAATCACCCAATAATCCATAGATACAGGCGGTGGCGGCGGCGAACAGCACGCTCAACAATGCGCCGAAGGCGACCCGGCGCCCGCAGGGGCAGCCTATGACCTCGGCGTCGTGCGACGCAAGACGGCCAGCTTGCGGTATAGGCCGGCGGTCATAGACCACTGCCAGGGTCAGACCGAAGACCAGCATTGCGAAAATCAGAAGCCAGCCGCGCTCGACTTCGGCCAGGACGGCGCTGGTAGTCGCGCCAGGGTGGGCAAGGAAACGCCCATGCCTTTGGTGGAGATGTCATGCAGCCTTCGGGATAATTCAGGCGCGCCTTGGGCAAGTCGGGCAGATTCAACGTCAGGGTGAAATCGCGAATCTCGCGAGGCTCTTTGACCTGAAGGTACCAGAAGGACATGCCGCGGCTCTTGAAGGCGATGGCCAGCTCAAGGGTCTCATTCGGTTTCAACTCCTGGGTAAGAATCAGCGAAGCGTCTTTGAGCTGGATGCGGGGCAGAACGTCTTCGTCTTTGAGTGTGGCAAGAATCTCGTCGTACATCGCGCTGGCCGCCGGGAGGGGGAATTTGAGAATCGAATTCAGATCGCGGTTGACGGGATTCTTCAATCGCCAGGTGAAGCGACAAGCAGTTTCGTAACCTCCATAGAGAGCGGAGCCTTTCTTGCGCGGGTTTTGGCGCAGGGTCACTTCATGGTGCGCCGCCACAAATGGATTGGCGGTGATGTCATGTCGAACGATCTTCTTGCGCAACAACGCCGGCTTTCTGAGGTCCTCCGATTCGATTCGTTCGGTGACTTCCTCTTCGTAGAAAATTTCCATGCGCAATTCGCCCTGGTTCTGTTCGGCGCCCCAAATGCTTTGGACGGCATTGTAATTCGCTTCGGTGATGCGCCCGTGGGTGCGCTGAAAATGGGCGAGGGTCTGATGCAGGTAAATCCGCAGCAAAGAGAGCGCTCCGACAAGCATCAGCACCACCATCAGGGCGCCAACCAGCCTGGTGATCTGGTGATACAGTGTCCAGAGCAGACCGGATTTTGCTTCCGGTTCATTGGCCGATTTGGATTGAATGAGTGCCGCGAAGAATACGGCGAGCAATGCGCCGGCCAGAAACAGGCCGATGACAGGTTGGACATCTGCGAGGTCGCTGGCGCGGCCGAGCACTTTCAAGAGGAGAGATTTCATGGCTTCGACGATTGGCCAGTGCAGCGCAAAGCTGGAGTGCTGAAGCAGAGGAGGGATGCAAGAAATGCATCGCTGCAACACTCCGCTGATGCGGCTGCATGGCGGCGGTTTTTGTGTTTTTGGTTTTTGTCGTGCCTTGGCGCAGCCAAAAATCGGAACAACGGGAATCAAAAGCACGCCAAGGTTTTACTTCCTTGCATCTGGCACAGTTGAGGAAGCCAGGCGGGATGCAGGACTCAGGCCGCTCAAATACTCTTGGGCGACAGGACTGATTAAAAGCCGACTTCCGAGGCTTGTCCAGACATTTTTCGTGGGTTCCAAATGCCGCATGACGTGCAGCGCAAAACGAGCTCAAGAGTTCCAGCAGGACAACTCTTGAGCACTATGGACGCCGCTCCCCGAAGCATGCGGTGTTTTTTGTCACCGCTTCGACGAACTTGAACGGCACCGAGCGCATCCCGACCTCGCCACCACGACAGAGGAAAGTCCGGAACCGGCCAAAAAGCAGTGCCCAGATGCTTCCAACGGCACGCGGATTTCTTTTGCCATCTTGCAAAAAAGAAGCCATTCTCCGGTCGCGCCGAAGAAGCAATGCTTTGTCCGCGGTGCAGCCGTTTGCCGCGAAAAGCAGAAGAGAAGAGAACGGCTGGCGATGGCGGCACAGGCATTGCTGACGACCAGGCGGTTCAATTGTTTTTGTTGAACAGATGTCAGGACGGATTGTTTCATTACTATGACTGCTACTATGATCAAAACTACGAAAAGACTGAAAAACAACTTGGCAAGACCGGAGGTGACGAAAACCGAGGTTGCGAAGATGAACACCGCGAAACCCAATTCAACGAGAACGAATCGGGTTTCCCTGGAATTGGTGAAGCCTGGAGCGAAGCACGTCTGCGTGGCCGGCTCCTTCAATGAATGGCAGCCGGAGAAGACCCCGCTGGCTCCCCTTGGCAATGGCCGATGGGTGGGCGATCTAACGGTGAATCCAGGGCGTTATGAATACCTGTTCGTGGTGGATGGGCAATGGCTGCCCGACCCGAACGCGAAGGAGAGCGTGGCCAATCCTTTTGGCGGTAGGAATTCTGTTCTGCGCGTCTCGGGCTAGAGCAGAGAATGCCTCATCGGCGGGGAGGCTGTGCACTGAGGTCGGCGGTTGTGAATTGCGAGCGTGTTTGTCAGGCTCGCAAGGGTTGGTGTTTTGGCTGCTGCCGGTCGAGACTGCTCCCGCCGCGAATACGGACATTTGTGCGAAATGCAAAAGTGCACGCTCAGCCTCGGCCACTCACCCGACCCGGATGACGCGTTCATGTTTTATGCGCTGGCTAAGGAGTTGATCCCAACGCACGGGTTTGGCTTCGAGCATGTCCTGCAAGACATTCAAACGCTAAACGAACGGGCGCTGCGCGGCGAATTGGATATTTCGGCCATCAGCATCCATGCCTATGCGTATGTGAGTGACCAATACCGGCTGCTGCCCTGCGGCGCAAGCATGGGTGACGGCTACGGGCCGGTGCTGGTTGCAAAAGAAAAGTTTTTGAAGGGCAAGGCGGACGTGGGGTTGATCATTCACGAGGGCCAACTGACTTATCAGAACGAAGGATTGCAGGTTTGCGAGGATTTGGGTGTCTGGTGGGGGCAGGAGAACCAGGGCTTGCCCTTGCCGCTGGGAGCTAACGTGATCCACAAGCGAATCGATCCCGCCGTTTGCAAACCCGTTTCGGACATTCTGGAGGCGAGCATCCGGTACGGTTTGGAGCACCGCGCTCAAGCCGTGCAGCACGCCCTTCAATACGCCCGCGACATGGGGCGCGAGTTGGCTGAGAAGTTCGTCGGTATGTATGTCAATCACTGGACGCTCGACTACGGCGAACGAGGCCGCCAATCCATCCGCCGCTTTCTGGGGCGAGCATTCGAACAAGGCTTGATTCCAGGCCAGCCGGAGCTGGAGTTTGTGGGCTAGGCTGGCGTGAGTGAGGGGTGCACTTTTCTGCCTCGGCAAAAGTGCTTTACAGCCTTCGGGCCGGAAACTAAACTTCCGGTCAAATTGAAAGAGGAACTGACTGGTTTGAATGGAAACTATGGAAACGAAGACAAAAACAATCGACGATTTCAAGCTGCATGAGCGCGATACCGGCTCGGCCGACGTGCAGGTCGCTTTGCTCACGCAACGGATCAACCATTTGACCGAGCACTTGCAGAAGTACAAAAAGGACCACAGCTCGCGTCGCGGGCTGCTCATGATGGTGGGCCAGCGCCGCCGGTTGTTGGATTATCTGCACATCACCGACGTAAACCGCTACCAGGCAATCACCCGGAAACTTAAGCTCCGCAAATAGCCCCGTCGGAAAGCGGGCCGCAGGGGACTGCGGCCCCTACCTTCTGCAGACGGGGTGGTGAGGCTTTCAATTTAATTGAGCCGGAAACCGCGAACGGCCCAGTTTTCGCACCTGAACATATCGCGCAAGAAAAAAATTCCGTTGCCCGGAGTAATTTCATTCAGCTCCGAAAACGTTCGGGGTTCACTGAAGTTTCTCTGGGGCGACGGAAAGGAATCAAAACTATGTCAGAGAAAGTCAGCGCCCCTGTCGGGGACAAACAAATCATCATTGAAACCGGAAAACTCGCCAAACAAGCCGACGGCGCCGTCACCGTCCAAATGGGCGAAACCATCGTCCTCGTGGCGGCAGTGGGCGCCGCCAAGGCCAAAGAAGGCCAGGACTTCTTCCCGCTGACGGTGGATTATCGGGAAAAAGCCGCCGCCGCTGGCAAGTTCCCTGGCGGTTATTTCAAACGGGAAGGCCGCCCGACGGAAAAGGAAATCCTCACTTCGCGGCTCATTGATCGGCCGATTCGGCCACTCTTTCCCAAGGGCTGGTACAATGAAGTGCAAGTCCAGTGCATCGTATTAAGCGCCGATGGTGACAACGATCCGGACATGCTCGCGGTTGTCGGCGCCTCCGCCGCGCTAATGGCCAGTGACATCCCCTGGGCCGGACCGCTGGGCGCCGCGCGCGTCGGCCGCCTTAGAGGCCAGCTTGTCGCCAACCCGACTCATAGCCAAATGTTGGAGAGCGATTTGGACCTGGTCTATGTCGGCAACCAGACCGACCTCGTCATGTTCGAAGGATCAGCCAAGGAAATCAGCGAGGCGGACTTCAATGACGCCCTTAAATTCGGGCACGCGGCCATTCAACCGGTCATTACAGCCCAAAAGGAACTGGCGGCGCGAGACGGCAGGCCCAAACGGCAGATTACGTTGAACATCGTTCCCGACGAAATCCTCAACGAAGCCAAGGCGCTGGCCGGCGACCGCATCGTCACGGCTTTGCTGACGACCAAGAAGCTCGCTCGCGAAGCGGCGGTCACGGCGCTCACGGATGAAATCGGCAAAAAGCTGGTAGAAAAGTTCGGCCAGGAGAAAGTAACGGAGTTCGTGCTCAAAGATGCTTTTTACTACATCCAGAAGGAAGCAGTCCGGGGCCTCGTCATGAATCACAACAAACGCCTGGACGGGCGCGGCTTTGAAGAGGTCCGCCCCATCCACAGCGAGGTGGGAATACTGCCGCGCGCCCATGGCTCGGCCTTGTTCCAGCGCGGCGAAACTCAGGCTGTCACCCTCTGCACCCTGGGCACCGGCGAAGACGCCCAGGAATTTGATTCCTATACCGGTGGGGCCAGCGAGAAAAAATTCATCCTGCATTACAACTTTCCCAACTTCTCCGTCGGGGAAACTGGCCGCATCAGCGGCCCTGGCCGGCGCGAGATAGGCCACGGCGCACTAGCCGAACGTTCGCTGGAGCCGATGGTGCCGGTTGACACTTATCCCTATTCCATCCGTGTCACCAGCGAAATTATGGAGTCCAATGGCTCGACCTCGATGGCGACGGTTTGCGGCGGTTCACTGGCCTTGATGGACGCGGGCGTGCCCATGGCTCGCCCGGTGGCGGGCATCAGCATCGGGCTTTGCACCGAGCACGACGATACCTGGGAGGACGCCTTCTGCGACATGGATTGCAAAATCGCCGGCACCGAAAAAGGCATCACGGGCTTCCAACTCGACCTCAAGCTGCGAGGCCTACCGCTCAGTCTGATGGCCGAGGCGGTGGAAAAGGCGCGAGTGGCGCGCCTGCTCATCCTGAGCGAGATGGCCAAGACCTTGGGCGCATCCCGCAAAGAACTCAGCAAATACGCCCCGCGCATCGAGACACTGAAGATAAACCCGGAAAAGATTGGCGCGCTAATCGGTCCTGGCGGAAAGAACATCAAGAAGCTGGTGGAAGAATCCGGCTGTGAAATCAACATCGAAGACGACGGCACCGTGAACATCTTCTCCGTGTCCGCCGATGGAATGAAGATCGCTCGCGACGCGATCGTAGGCATGACGGCCGAGGCCGAGGTGGGCAAAATCTACCGTGGCAGGGTAGTTACCATCAAAGACTTCGGCGCCTTCGTCGAATTCCTGCCAGGCAGAGACGGGCTGGTGCACATCAGCGAACTGGCCAATTTCCGCGTTAAGCAGACGGAGGACATCGTCAAGCTGGGCGACGAAATCTGGGTCAAATGCCTGGGTGTGGATGAGAAAGGCCGGGTGCGCCTATCGCGCAAAGCCGCCATGGCCGAGCGGGACCAAGAGATGGCGGAAAAGAAGTAAGGCGCCGTCGAAGCGTCGGAGCGTCGGAGCGCTCCACGCTCCACGCTTCACGCTCCACGCTTTTGTCAATGCCGTCTTAGAACGAGGCGATGATCGAGCCGTTTGGTCTGGTGGTATTCCAGCGGCGGCAGGTCAGTGAGGGTAGGGGACTCGGTCTGGTTCAAAATGGTCTTAGCCATGGCTTGCAAGGCGCGCCAGCGCGGCCAGTCCAAGTCCGGTGCATGCCCAATCTGCCGAAGCAGGCTGCGCCATTCGATGATCACCCGGTCTATGTCGCCGGGCCCGAGCAGGTCGCTCATCCAGCCGTGCTTGTTCAAGGGGTTCTTGTGGACGGAGGCGACGACCTGTTCGGCCCCGGCGCCGTACTTCGGTGGCACACCATTTTCGAGGTAGCCTGGAATGGATTGGAGGCCAAATTTCTCGTGGCAAGCCAGCGCAAGACGGCCACCCCAGCGATTGTCCTCCCCGCAGAAGCGGAACCCGGCATCGAGATTGGCCAGATCGTAGATCAGCTCGTCCAGTGGGTAGCTCTGGTCTTCGATTGCCGCGGCAATAGCCAATCCATCGCCTTGGGAGAAGAAGCTGACGATTCGACCGCGCAAGGTCGGGACACCGGCCTGGTCCACCAACCCCAACCGCCGCCAAAGGAGCGCAACGCCGGTGTTGGCCGGCAGTTGGCGACAGACCGCGACGAGCGAGCACCGGGCGCAATCGGCCGGCAAGACCTCGCGCTCGAGCGGCTTCCACAAGGCGACGCCGCTGGAGTCCACCGGCACACGCATGGTTAAATCGGCAATGCTCACCTGCGCGACGATGCGCTGCGCCTGACTCACGAAGCTCGTGACGGGGGTTTTTTGTTGCGCCAGTTTCTGTTCCACGAGCGGCTCGATTTTTTCCTTCCAAAGTGCCAGTGGCGCCTGTCGTCCGTTCCAATTGATCAAGCGTCTGACCCATTTGGCCAAAATGACACGATCGTGGCCAAGGCGATCCGCAACTGTAAGAGCCCGACCGTAGATTTTGCCGGACTCGTTTTCGGACAAGACGCAAAGGGCGCCGGCACCGACCTTTTCCAGGGCTGCCGGCACGGAAAGAACTGGGACTAGCCCCGAAAGCTTTCGGGGTTGGGCGGCCTGAGGCTTGTCTTCGGTCGAGGCCAAAGGCTCTGGCCGAGGCTCCGCGTTCTGGCTATTGGGCGCTTCCGTGGCTTCAGAAACGGGACACGCAACACCCAGCACACTTTGGGGCACAAAAATCTCATGGAGCGGCTTGGCAACCGGCTCGCGCGCCGTTTCCCACTCACCCTGGCTATTGAGCATTTCCCGAACGCGTTTGCGCACGTGGCGAGCGCGCTCAGCATCGGTCTTCAGGCCGCAGGGCACGTCCGGATGCCGCAACGACTCCTCCACGCCGAGAAAGATCGGTTTGGTCGTGAAGAGTCGCTCTTGAGCGCTGACGGCTTCGACGAAAGGGTCACGGCCATGTTGCGCGGCCGCGGTCATCAGATTGAGCAGCGCGCTCCAATCCACGGCGCCGCTGCGCGAAAGATGACACGGGCGGGCATCGAGCAAGCGCAGTTCATTGGCGGTAATCAGAACGAAACCGGTCTCATCCAGGCCGCGGCGGCCAGCTCGGCCGAACATCTGCAAAATTTCGTCCGGCTTGAGCGGTTGCTCGACTTGGTCGCGGCGATAGGATTCACCGGCCAAGGCGACGCTGCGAAGGGAGAAATTGATGCCGGCCGCCAGACCCATCGTGGCGACAACCACGCGGAGCTGCCCGGCCTTGGCGAGCGGTTCGATCACGCCCGCGCGGGCGCCGTAGCTCAACCCGCTGTGATGATAGGTGACGCGGCTTCTCAGCAACTTCGCCAGGTGTTCGCCGACGATCACCTTCTGTTCGGCGCTGAGTTGGAGCGGATTGGGCACGGGCAAATGCCGCGCCAGTTCGGCGGCCATGGACTCGGCCGCCTGGCGGCGCGGAGCAAAAA
>WNGG01016309.1_pt1 | contig 13219 bp, 8 predicted proteins | sample 5400661 | NCBI WGS metagenome assembly WNGG01 (sample SAMN13153372, study PRJNA577476) | soil metagenome | isolation source: 100 cm soil or saprolite under Garry oak tree replicate 1 | place: USA:California | collected 2016-06-15
AACGGCCGCGGCGAGCCAGACGGCTTCAGGGTGGGTCGCGGCGAGGGGCTGGGATCGCGCGGCGGGCTCGGCGCGGGCTTCGGCGCCGGGTCCGGCATCGGGCGTGGATCGGGATAGGGCGCAGGGAACGGCGCGGGCTCGGGTACCGGCACGTGACTCATGCCTGGTACCGTTGCAATTTGAAGGCCACGGGACGACCTGAGTCAGGGCCTTGGCGGGTTCTCAGGCCTGCTGGCCCGCCGGCGCCGGCTGGGCCTGTCCAGCGAGATGGGCCCGGATGGGCTCGAACGCGTGCGCCGCGTCGGCCGGTCGTCCGGCCAGGCGATCGCGGCTGAGCGCTTCGAGCTTCTCCTCGATCTCGAGCAGGAGCGCGTTCTCGGCGGTTGCGCCGAGGCCTGCGCCCTCCACGAGGTCGCGCACGTCCTCGGCCTGCGACTCCGCATCGACGTCGACGTAGGCGGTGAGCACCTCGGCGATCCCCGCCCCCGTGGCCGCCATGTTGCGCCACAGGAACGTGACGCCGGCCTCGTTGACCAGGTGGTTCACCGCCGCGGTCGCGATGATCTCGCGCTTCAGCGTGTGGCCCTCGAAGTGCTCGGCGAAGCGCTCCTGGAGCCGGCGCGGGAAGTAGTCGTGCAGGAAGCCGCGGCCCGACGGGCTGTCGGGGAAGGACGTCTCCATGATCGTCTGGAACGCCCACATCTTCGTGTGGCCGAGCAGGACGGCCAGCAGCGGGCGGGGCAGGCCGCGCTTGCGGTGGGGGCTGGCGAGCAGATCGTCGCGGCTGGGGACGGCGTTGTCGGCCCGATCGAGGACCCCGGTTCCGGCCAGGTCGTCGATGAACGACACGAACTCCTCGTAGCGCGCGGCGCTGCGCAGGGAGTCGAGGGTGAGGGCGCGGGCCTGGTTGTCGTTGTCCTTCAGGACGAGCGCCGCCACCTCTTCCGTCATCTCGGCGAGGATCCGGTTGCGCTCCTCCCGTCCCTTGATGATGCCCTTCTTGACCAGCGGATCGAGGAGGATCTTGATGTTCACCTCGTGGTCGGACATGTCCACGCCGGCGGAGTTGTCGACGGCGTCGGTGTTGAGCATGCCCCCCCGCGTCCAGTACTCGAGGCGGCCGCGCTGCGTCAGGCCGAGGTTCCCGCCCTCCCCGATCACCCGGGCTTGCACGTCCTTCCCGTTCACGCGCACCCGGTCGTTGGCGCGGTCTCCCACCTCCTCGTCGTCCTCGCTCGCGGCCTTGATGTACGTCCCGATCCCACCGTTGTAGAGCAGGTCGACCTTCATCGTCAGGATGCGGCGGATGACCTCCTCGCCGCTGGCGCTATCGCCCTCGACGCCGAGCAGGGCCTTCATCTGCGGGCTCAGCGGGACGGCCTTGGCCGCGCGGTCGAAGATCCCCCCGCCCTTGCTGATAAGAGAGGCGTTGTAGTCGCGCCACGTGGAGCGCGGGAGGCGGAAGAGGCGCTCGCGCTCGGCGAACGTCTTGTCGGGATCGGGATCCGGGTCGATGAAGATGTGCGCGTGGTTGAAGGCGGCCACCAGCCGGGTCGTGCGGCTCTGCAGCGCGCCGTTGCCGAAGACGTCGCCCGACATGTCTCCGATTCCGGCCATCGAGAAGGGCTGCTTCTGGACGTCCATGCCGAGGTTGGCGAAATGGTGCTTCACGCACTCCCAGCAGCCGCGGGCGGTGATCCCGACCTTCTTGTGGTCGTAGCCGTGGCTGCCCCCGGAGGCAAACGCGTCCCCCAGCCAGAAGCCGTACTGCGCGGAGACGCTGTTGGCGGTGTCGGACAGATGAGCGGTGCCCTTGTCCGCCGCCACCACAAGGTAGGGGTCGTCGCCGTCGTGCAACACGACCTCGGGCGGGTGGATCACCTGCCCGTCCACGATGTTGTCGGTGATGTCGAGCAGGCCGGAGACGAACTCGCGGTAGCGGTCCACGAGGTAGGCGTCGAGGGGGGGCCGGGCCGGCACGTGGCCCTTGAGCACGAAGCCGCCCTTCGAGCCCACGGGCACGATGATCGAGTTCTTGACCATCTGGGTCTTCATCAGGCCCAGGATCTCGGTCCGGAAGTCGTCGTGCCGGTCGCTCCACCGGATGCCGCCGCGGGCGACCTTCCCTCCGCGCAGGTGGATACCTTCGAGCCGCGGCGAGTGCACGTAGATCTCGCACATCGGCCGCGGCGACGGCATCCCGTCCACCCGGCGGCTGTCGATCTTGATCGACACGACCGGGCGCTCCGGCCGCTGGTAGAAGTTCGTGCGGAGCGACGAGCGCAGCAGGTTGTGCAGCGCCCGCAGGACCTCGTCCTCGGCCAGGCTGACGACCTTCTCCAGGGCGCTCCTGACCGCCTGGTCGGCCTCCGCCATCGCCGCCGCGCGGTCCCCGGGGAGGGCGGGGTCGAAGCGGGCGGCGAAGAACCGCAGCAGCTCGGCCGCCACCGCCGAGTTCCGCAGGAGCACGCCGTTGACGGTCTCCGCGTTGTAGTGGGTGCGGATCTGGAGCAGGTGGTTGCGCAGCGTGCGCAGCACCTCCGCCTGGCGCCAGCCGAGCCCCGCCTGAAGGATGAGCCCGTTCAGCGGGTCGTCGGTGCCGCGCTGCTCGTCGAGGGCGCGCAGGGCCTCCACGAACCGGTCCGAGTCGTCGACGAGGGCCTGGATGCGGTCGGGCGGCGCCTCGGTCTCGAACCGGAAGAGGAACCCCTTGCGCTCGTCGGGCAGCGTCAGCGGTATGCGCAGCTCCTCGGTCACGGTGAGGCCGAGGTTCTGCAGCGTGCGCAGCGTCTCGGTGAGCGCGAGCGGCCTCACCGAGTACAGCTTGAGGGTCGCGGTGTCGGCGCTGCGGGACAGGATGCGCGCCTCCAGACGGCTCTCGAGATCCTCGAGGTGGCGCAGGTCGTCCGGCACCTCCTCCGGCGCCGTGGACTCGCGGTAGAGCCCGCTGCGCGTTTCGGTACGGATGTAGCGCAGGAACAGCCGCCGGCCCTCGCGCTCGCCGAACTCGGTCTCCAGGGCCTTGGCCACGCGGTCCTCCCAGGTCATCACCAGCGATTCGGTGATCTGCCGGACCTCGCCGGCCTCCACCGGGTGCTCCAGGCGGGAGGAGTCGAAATAGAAGAGGAGCAGGCTCACCGCTCCGAGGTCGGCCGACGTGCTGAACGAGGTCGGTCCGAAGGCGTCGGCGAGCGCTCGGCGCAGGTCCTCCTCGACCTTGTAGGAGTAGCGCGAGCGCGCGAAGGCGATCTGGAGGGCCGCGTAGCCGGCGCCCTTGCGGACGTGGACCGCGATCTCGTCGTCGCTCGACATGAAGACGATGCGGTCGATGATCTCCTTGAGCGCCTGCACGTTCGCGTAGAACAGCTCGCGCGTGGGGAAGCGGTTGAAGATCGCCCGGATCTCCCGGTACGCGTATGACTTCGCGATCACGCCGCTGTTCGCCAGCAGCCAGTCAAGCTTCTCCTTGAGGATCGGGATGCTGGCCGCCTTCTGCGTGAAGGCGCCCTTGGCCAGCCGGCCCACGAGCAGGGTGGCCTCGACGAGCTTGCCGTCCGCGCTCCACTCGCGGATCACGATGTCGTCGACGGGCTCCATCTGGTAGATCGACGACGCATTGTTGGAGTAGTCGATGTCCACGATCCGGTGGTCGTCGGCCTTGGGCAGGAGGTGGGTCTCCACCTCCTCCATGAGCCCGGGGAAGACCACCGGCAGCAGCGTGGGGTCCTTGAAGACGCCGGACGCCGTCTCCTGCACCCGGTGCATCTTGCCGTCCGTGCCGACCCGGTACTTCACGGTGGCCTGGAAGATGTAGTCGTCGTCGAGCAGCCAGTCGATGAACGCGCGGGTCGAGCTGACGTCCGTCTCCTGGCCACGGCGGCTGCGCAGCCGCGGACCCAGCTCGCGGGCGGTGTGCGCCATCTCCTCGAAGTCGTCCACCGCCATGAAGACGCTCTTCAGGACCGAGAAGACCTCGTGCTCGAGGTGCCGCAGCCGCTCGCGGGAGTCGATGCGCTCGATCTGGAAGTGGCAGTACACCTCCTTCGAGCCCTCTTCGCGCGGACCGCCGATCCAGACGACGCGCTCCCACTGCCGCCGCACGGTGAAGATCGGATGGACGCTCGAGAAGACGCGCAGTCCCGCCTTGCGGAAGTAGTTCTTCAGGCTCTCGAAGATGAACGGCGCGTCCTGGGTGTGGGTCTCCACCACCGTGACCTCGGAGGGCAGGCCGTCGGCGGCGCCCTTCGACACCCAGCTCGCGGGATCGGGGTTGCGGGCGGCGACGTGGATGCCCGGGACCCCCTTGTAGAGCTGCGTGGGGGGCGGGATCTCCCGGGCCACGAAGCGGAAGTGGTCGCGGATGCGGGCGGCGAGGGCCTCGGCGGAAAGGCCGAGGGCGACCCGGTCCGGCGTCTCCGCGAACACGACGGGGGCGAAACCGAGCAGCAGCTCGCGATCCTCGGGGGGTGCCGTGCGGCTGATGATCTCCTTGATCTCGGACAGCCGCCGCTCGCGACCGTGCGGATCGGAGGTGATCATTGATTCAAACGCGGCGTGGCGCGATGGTTCGACACGGCGCGCCACGCCTGAAATCCGCGTCCTCGGGCGGCACTTCCGTCAAGATTCCGCCTCGCCGGGAGTGAATCCCGGCTCGGCGGTGAGGATGCCGCCCTGCGGGCGCTCCAACGGCGTTGGCTCATCGCCGCCAGCGTCAAGAACTTGGATGATACTGCTAGAATCCCGCGGCGTGAAGTTCCGCGTCCAGTATCCGAACGCCTCGGCGCACGAGGTCGAGCTGCAAGGAACGGTCGCGATATTGGGCCGCGATCCCTCCTGCGACCTGGTGCTCAACGACGTCAAGTGCTCGCGCCGGCACGCGGTCGTCGAGGCCGGCCCGCAGGGGCTCGCCATCCGGGATACCGGCAGCGCGAACGGGGTCTTCCTCAACGGCATGAAGGTGGATCGCGCGTCGCTGAACGAGGGCGACGTGTTCCGGCTGGGCGACGTGACGTTGACGGTGCTGCCCGAGGAGATGCCGGGCACGCTCGTGATGGGTCCCGACGAGCTGCCGAGCGTGGCCGCGCCACCCCGGCCGGCGCCTCGCCCGCCGGCGCCCGCACCGGCGCCTCGCCCCGCCGCGGCCGCTGCGCAGCGGAGCACGGAAACGGTGCCGCCCCACCGGCGGCCCATCACCACGCCCCCGCGGGCCCGGATCGAGCCACATCGCCCCCTCACGCTGACCGTCCTGGGCATCCTCTGGATGATCAGCGTGCTTGTCTATCCGCTGGCGGGACTGGGCGCGGCGCAGGGCCGCAGCGGGGTGGCGGCGGTGCTGTCGATCGTGCTCGGCCTCGCGCTCGCGCTCATCAGCGCGGGCATGGCCTTCGGGCTGTGGACGCGCCGCTCGTGGGCGCGGGGCACCCAGATCGCGGTCGCGGGCCTGGGACTGCTGCTCTGCTGACCTTCACGGGCATCATCATGGCCACCGTCCTTCTCGGCACGATCCTGTCCGCGGGCGCGGCGTTCTTCCTTCGCGCCTCCACGAGCGCGCTGCCGCCGCGTTGACGGCGCCGGCCGCGCTGCTTTAACTCGCGCGGGCGCTCGGGTAATATGCAAAGGACCATCTCATGAACCGCGACGAAGCCTTCTCACTGTACCGGCAGATGCTGCTCATCCGCCGCTTCGAGGAGCGGTGCGCGCAGCTCTACGTCGAGGGCAGGATCGGCGGGTTCCTGCACCTTTACATCGGCCAGGAGGCGGTGGGTGTCGCCGCCATGAGCGTGATGCGGCCCGACGACTACCTGATCGCCTACTACCGCGACCACGGCTACGCACTGGCCCGCGGCGCCGATCCCCGGCTGCTGCTCGCCGAGCTGTGCGGGAAGGTCACGGGCATCAGCCGCGGCAAGGGCGGCAGCATGCACTTCTACGACGTGCCCCGCGGCAACTTCGGCGGGGACGGGATCGTGGGCGGGCACCTGCCGCTGGCGGCCGGGATGGGCTACGGCATCCGCCTGCGCAACACCGACCAGGTCTGCCTGTGCTTCTTCGGCGACGGCGCCGTCAACGAGGGCGCGTTTCACGAGGCGCTGAACGTGAGCGCGCTCTGGGACCTGCCGGTCGTCTACATCATCGAGAACAACCGTTACGGCATGGGCACGTCGATCGACCGCGCCTCCTCGGTCAAGGACCTCTACCAGCGCGCGTCCGCCTACGGGATCCCCCGGCGCGAAGTCAACGGCATGGACCTGCTCGCCGTGCGCAATGCCGTGACCGAGGCCGTCGAGCGCGCCCGCAAGGACAAGCGCCCCACGCTCATCGAGGCGGAGACGTACCGCTACCGCGGCCACTCCATGTCCGACCCCGGCAAGTACCGGACGAAGGAGGAGGTCGAGGAGATGATGAAGTCGGATCCCATCCTCCTCTGGGGCAAGCGGCTGATGGAGCAGGAGCGCTTCAGCCAGGCCGACCTGGACGCGGTGGACAGGGAGGTTCTGGCGCAGATGGAGGCGGCGGTGGCCTTCGTCGAGTCGAGCCCGGATCCGCCCGTCGAGACGATGTTCGAGGACGTGTACGTGCGCTCGCCCTACATCAACATGAAGGCGGCGGAGAAGGACCCGGCCTGGCGCGCCGCGATCCGCGAGGACCGCATGCCGCCGGTGCTGCCGCCGCCCGCGCCCGCCGCGCCCGCCGCGCCCGCCGCTCCGGCCGCGCCGAACCCGGCCGAGGCCGCGGTGCAGGCCACGGCCAAGGTCGGGAGCTGAGCGTGGCCCTCATCACGATGCGTGACGCCTTGAACCAGGCCATGAAGGAGGAGATGGCCCGCGACCCGAGCGTCTTCATCCTCGGCGAGGAGGTCGGCGCCTACCAGGGCGCCTACAAGGTCACCCAGGGCCTGCTCGCGCAGTTCGGGGAGTGGCGGGTGCGTGACACGCCGATCGCCGAGGAGGTGATCGCCGGCGTCGCCGTCGGCGCGGCCTTCATCGGGCTGCGGCCGATCGCCGAGATGATGACGTTCAACTTCTCGCTGCTCGCCCTCGACATGATCATCAACCACGCCGCCAAGTACCGCTACATGTCGGGGGGCCAGGTGCGCTGCCCGATGGTGATGCGCGGGCCCTCGGGCGCCGCGGCCCAGGTGGCGGCGCAGCACTCGCAGGCCTTCGAGAGCGTCTACGCCTACGTCCCGGGGCTGGTGGTCGCGATGCCCTCCACGCCGAAAGACGCGAAGGGCATGCTGAAGAGCGCGATCCGCGACGACAACCCGGTGATCTTCCTGGAGAACGAGGTGCTCTACAACCTCAAGGGCGAGGTGCCGGAGGAGGAGTACCACATCCCCCTCGGACTCGCCGAGGTGAAGCGCCCGGGCAAGGACGTCACGCTCGTCGCGTGGAGCCGCTCCTGCGTCACCGCGCTCGCCGCCGCGAACAAGCTCGCCGAGGAGGGCATCGACGCCGAGGTGGTGGACCCGCGGACGCTACGGCCCCTGGACGAGGACGCGATCTTCGAGTCGGTCCGGAAGACGAACCGCTGCGTGGTCGTGGAGGAGGGCTGGCGGATCGCCGGCTTCGGGGCCGAGATCTCCGACCGCGTGCAGCGCGAGTGCTTCGACGCGCTCGACGCTCCGATCCTCCGCGTCACCTCCGAAGACGTTCCCATGCCCTACGCCAAGACCCTGGAGAAGGCCTACCTGCCGCAGCCGGAGAAGATCATCGACGCCGTGCACCGGGTGATGTATCGCTGATGGCTGTCTCCAAGGTCGTCCTGGCCAAGCTCTCGCCGACGATGGAAGAAGGCACCATCGTCAAATGGAACAAGAAGGAAGGCGACGCGGTCAAGCAGGGCGACGTGCTGGCCGAGATCGAGACCGACAAGGCCAACATGGAGATGGAGGCGCAGGGATCCGGAGTCCTGCGCCGGATCCTCGTGCCCGCCGGAGGCAAGGCTCCGGTGGGGTCGCTCATCGGCGTGATCGCCGAGGCCAACGAGGACATCTCGAAGATGGTGGCCTCGGCCGCGCCGGCCTCGCCACCGGCGGCGAGCGCGGCCCCCGCCGCTCCTGCCCCGCCCCCGCGGCAGCACCAGCAGCAAGAGCAACAGTCGCGACCGCAGCAGGCGCCGCCGGCGCCGCCGCAGCAGCCGGCGCCCGCGGCCGTAGTGCCCGCGCCGCCTGCTCCAGGCCCGCGTCCCGTTCCCGGGCCCGCCCCGGGCGAGGCCGGCCGGGTCAAGGCGAGCCCGCTCGCCCGCAGCATGGCCGCGCACCGGAACATCCCGCTCGATGCGATCGCGGGCAGCGGGCCGGGCGGACGCATCATCAAGCGTGACATCGAGTCGTGGTCCGGCGCGACCGCGGCCGCGCGTCCGCCGTCGCCGGTGGCCCCGGCGCCCGCCGGTCCCGCCATCACGCCCGGCCAGGAGCTGCCCGTCTCCAACATGCGCCGGGTCATCGCGAAGCGGCTGGCCGAGAGCATGTTTACCGCGCCGCATTTCTACATCACGGTCGACATCGACATGGATGCGGCGGTGGCGCTGCGCGAGCAGCTCCAGCGCGGCGAGGACGTCAAGGTCACCTACAACGACCTCGTGGTGAAGGCCTGCGCCAAGGCGCTCACGAGGTTCCCCATGGTCAACGCGTCGTGGGGAGGCGACAAGATCGTCACCCACGGCGAGGTCCACGTGGGCGTGGCGGTGACGATCCCCGACGGCCTCATCACGCCGGTCGTCCGCAATGCCGACCGCAAGTCCGTGATCGAGATCTCGCGGGAGGTGAAGGACCTCGCTGCGCGCGCCCGCGACCGCCGGCTGAAGCCGGAGGAGTTCACGGGCTCGACCTTCACGATCTCGAACCTCGGGATGTTCGGGGTGACGGAGTTCACCGCGATCATCAATCCGCCCGAGAGCGCGATCCTCGCCGTGGGCGCGGTGCAGAACGTCACGGTCGTCGGCGAGGACGGGAGCCTCCGCGCGGGCCACCGCATGAAGGTCACGCTCAGCGCCGACCACCGTGTGGTCGACGGCGCGATGGGTGCTCAGTACCTGGGCGAGGTCCGCCGCCTGCTGGAAAATCCGGTCAGCCTGTTCGTTTAGGACCCGGCCAAGCCCCCCTCACCCAGGCCCTCTCTCCCCTGACGGGGGGAGAGGGATTAAAGGATGTGCCTCGTCAACGGACGGAGCGCTCTTCTACCGTGCCCCGGGATGCCGGGCGAGATAGTCCTCGACCAGCTCCTCGATGCAGGCGTGCGCGTCGGACGCGAGCCCCTGGAACCGAATGCCGAAGCCCGGAGGCAGGCTGTGCACGGGGTGCTGCTGCTTCGGGTTGAGCCAGCTCACGATGCCGTCGACGGCCACCGCGCATACCCGCTGCGGCAGATCGAACCGGCAGTGCACCACCTGGCCCAGCTCCGGCATGGGCTGGCCGGGAGGGGGAGCGATCGCCGGCGCGTCGGCGGCGGGCACGCCCTTGCCGCGGCGGCGGCCGGGTTTCGCCGGCGCCGCCAGCGGCACGTCGTCCCGGGCCACGTAGGCTCCAAGCACGTTGATGTTCACGATGAAGGCCGAGGAGGTCCGCCCGTCGTGGTAGCTGAGCTTGCACCGCCGAACGAAGGGCACTCTCAGCAGCCCGCTGGATCGGCGCTCTGTTCGAGGGCCTTCGGGGGGTGTCGCCACCGAGGTCATGCCGCGGGAGGGGCTTGACCCCTCCGCCGGAGTGGGTTCCGCATCGGCTCCTCCACCTCTGTCCGTCGGGGGGACGGACCGGTCATGGTCGCGTGGAGGGCCGCGCCTGGTCCATAGTTTGACGCTCAACGGTCGCCCGCCATTGTGACGTAGCTTACATCAAGACCAACCGGTCGTTTCCGGCCCGCCGGGTGACCCGCTCCCGATCGAGGTATTCGAGCAGGGGGATCACGAACTTCCGGCTGAGCCCGGTCAAGCCCTTGAAGCCGGCGACGTCGAGGCGGGTGCCCGGGGGCCAGCGCCGCCGGACTTCCTGCTTCAGCTCGTCGAGGGCCGCGGCGTCCACGACCGCCTCGCCCACCCGCCGCAGGCGGCCTTCGGCAAGCAGGACGCGGACCACGCGCTCGGCCAGGCGGGCGTCTCCACCCGCGGCTCCCGCCTGGGCCGCATCGATCCCGGCCAGGCCCGCCTCGCGCGCTCGCGCCAGCAGGCGCTCGCGGGCGGCGTCCTCCGCGGGGGTGAGGCGCACGGAGTGGCCGGCCGACGCCACCAGCTCGCCTTCGGTCCTCAGCCGTCCCTGCGCGACGAGCGTGTCGAGCGTGCGCTCGAAGGCGCCGGCGGCCGCGCGCGGGAAAACGCGGCGGCGCAGCTCCTCGCGCGGCATGCCGGCTTTCAGCGGATTGTCGGCGTGGAAGGTCTCGAGCGCCGTCTGCGCGCTCCTGGCCAGCGCCTCCAGCGCGTCGGCCGAGACGTAGCGGAGGGGATCGCGCCCGAGCCCGACGAGGCCGGCCTGGCCCTCCAGGGCGGCGGTCAGCTCCGTGAGCGGGACCGTCAGGCGGGCGGCGAGCGTCGCCGCGTCGATCCCCTCACCTCGTGCCTCGCCGACGAGGGCCGCGGCCGCGGCCGGCAGGCCCGACGCGAGGGAGACCGCGTGCGGATCCCGGCGGCGGCGGGGAGAAAGCGGATCCACGACGACGGCGCCCGCGATCGTGGTGGCGGGCGAATAGGAACGGACGATCAGCCGGTCGCCCCGTCCCGCCGCCGCCGGCCGCTCGAGCCGGAGCTGGGCGCGCGCGGTCTCGCCGGGGGCCAGCCGCGGTGCCGCCAGGAGCCGCACGCGCGCCAGCCGCTCGGCGCTCGCGAGGTGGACGCGCACCCGGGCCTGGTCCTTCAGCGGCTTCTCGCCGGGCAGCAGCGTCAGCTCCACGTCGAGGATCGAGCCCGAAGCCACCGTGCCTGGCCGAGCCAGCACGTCGCCGCGGGACACTTCTTCGACGTCCACGCTCGCGAGGTTCACCGCCACCCGGCTGCCCGCGGCCACCGATTCCACCGCCTCGCCGTGGACCTGCAGCCCGCGCACGCGGACGCGAAGTCCCGAAGGAAGTACCTCGATCTCCTCGCCCGCGGCAAGCCGCCCGGACACGAGGGTGCCGGTCACGACCGTCCCGAAGCCGCGAAGAGTAAAGACCCGGTCGACGGGCAGGCGCAGCAGCCCGTCGGCAGGCCGCTGTCCCGCCCGGCGGGCCAGCTCCCGCAGGCCGCTCCGGACCTCATCCAGCCCCTCGCCCGTCCGCGCCGACACCTTCAGGACCGGCGCGCCCTCCAGGAACGAGCCGGCCACCAGCTCCTTCACCTCCATCTCCGCCAGCGCCTGCATCTCGGCGTCGGCCAGGTCGCACTTGCTGAGCGTTACGAGGCCGCGCGGGATGCCGAGCAGGCGGCAGATGTGGAAGTGCTCGCGGGTCTGGGGCATCACCGACTCGTCGGCGGCCACGACCAGCAGCACGGCGTCGATGCCGTGGGCCCCGGCCAGCATGTTCCGGACGAAGCGCTCGTGGCCGGGGACATCGATGAAGGAGGCCACCACCCCGTCGCCGATCTCCGCGTGGGCGAAGCCCAGGTCGATCGTGATCCCCCGCTCCTTCTCCTCCTTCAGCCGGTCGGGATCGGTGCCGGTGAGGGCGAGGACAAGGGCGCTCTTGCCGTGGTCGATGTGACCGGCGGTGCCGACTATGAAGCTGCGCACACGGAAGCGTACCGCAGAGAGCGCAGCGCGAGCAGAGAACGGGGAGAGGCTACTCTTCCCGGGCGGCGGATACTCCGAAGACCGCCTCGGCGGTCTTGTGCAGCTTGGCGGCCAGGGCCAGGCGCGCCTCCTTCTCCGCGCGCACGATGAAGGAGTAGTTCTCGCGGGCGACCTTGATGAGGAACAGCAGCTCGTCGCGCGTCAGGTTGAGGACGATGCGGTTCTCGTTCTGGTCGAAGAAGCCCTCGAGCAGCTTGTCACGCAGCCGGAGCCGGGCCTCCTGCTCCTCGTCGGTGATGAAGTGGTACTCCTGCCGGGTGACCTTCTGCAGGAAGATCAGCTCCCGCCCGGTGAGGTTCAAGGCGACGCTGCGGACTTCCGACATTCGTCCTCCTTGGTTCCCGGTTGAACGCCGCCCTTGGAGGTCTCCCGTGGTCTGCATGGCTCACTCTCCCGGAGATGCGCCCGAGTGCAGGGGTATTGTAGACGACGCACCCCCGGTCGTCACACGTGATGGAACACACACCTAGCGGCGGCGGCCGGAACGGGCCGGCCGCCCGCCCCCCCGCCGCGGGGCCGGAGGGCGCGCCGGCCGGCCCTTCCGCGCCCCCCCCGCCGCCGCACGCCGCAGCACGTCCACGAGCGCGAGGTCGATCGTGCGCCGCTCCAGGTCCACCCGCACCACCTGCACCTCGACCTCGTCGCCGAGGCGGTACACCTGGCGGGTGCTCTCGCCCTTGAGGGCGTGGGCGCGCTCGTCGAAGCGGTAGTAGTCGTCGGTCATCGACGAGACGTGGACGAGGCCCTGCACGTAGATCTCCTCCAGCTCGACGAAGAGCCCGAAGGCCTGTACGCCCGTGACGTAGCCCTGGTAGACCTCCCCCAGCTTGTCCGACATGAAGCGGACCTTCTTCCACTCCACCAGCTCCCGCTCCGCCTCCGTGGCGCGGCGCTCCATCTCGGAGAGGTGGCGGCCCATCTCGGAGAGGTCTTCCGCTCGCTCGGGAGTGAATCCCTCGCTCGCTATTTCAGCTGGGGGGCGCTCCGCGCCCCCCAGACCCCCCTTGCCCGCGTCTCGTTGCCTCAGCGCCCGCAGCGCGCGGTGGACCACCAGGTCGGGATAGCGTCGGATCGGGCTCGTGAAGTGCGCGTACATCTCGGTGGCGAGGCCGAAGTGGCCGAGGTTCTCCTCGTGATACCGGGCGAGCTTCATCGTGCGCAGCAGGAGGTAGGAAACGAGCTTCTCCTCCGGCTTGCCCTCGATCTGGCGGAGGATGAGCTGGAAGTCCCGCGGCGTGATCGCCTCGAGGTTGGCGGGCACGCGGTAGCCGAACGACGCCACCAGCTCCGCGAACTCCTCGACACGCTCGGGATCGGGCTGCTCGTGGATTCGAAACAGGGCGGGGACCCCGGCCCGGGACAGCCGGGCCGCCACCGCCTCGTTGGCGGCGAGCATGAACTCCTCGACGAGCCGCATGCTGTCCAGCCTCTCGGTGGCCACGATGCCGGTCATCTCCC
>WNGG01006291.1_pt1 | contig 13218 bp, 20 predicted proteins | sample 5400661 | NCBI WGS metagenome assembly WNGG01 (sample SAMN13153372, study PRJNA577476) | soil metagenome | isolation source: 100 cm soil or saprolite under Garry oak tree replicate 1 | place: USA:California | collected 2016-06-15
GAATCGCGGCGCAGTTGACCTTGATGAAGGGGCAACTGCAGCGTCGCGAAGCGGCGTGGATGGCTCGCGCGACGAGGTCCTTGCCGACGCCGCTTTCCCCACGGAGGATCGACCGCATCGCCGGGCTGCCGTCGAGGAGCGTGGCGTACTCGGCGAGATACCGTTCGCCGTGGATCGTCGAGACGGCGTCGCCCAGCGGTCGTCCGTTGTCGTGGCCGGGAAGTCGATCCAGGCTCACGATGATCTCCGGGGGCCGCGGAACGTGAGGGCGCCTGGGCCGATCGGATGAAGTGCCGTGGGATAACTCGGGGGATAACCCAGGGATAGAGCGGAGGATAAGTCGGGGTGAACCTCCTCCTGGTCCCTCCTCCCGGAAGGCCCGCGCGAGCACGTCCGCGACCTCGATATCGTCTTCGATCACGTGACGACGGTTACCCACTCGGGGGAGGCGGGGCTGGCATCGCTCGCCCGGCAGCGCCCGGACGCGGTGCTCCTCGACGTGCGGATGCCGACGATGAACGGCATCGAGGTGCTCCGGAGGATCCGGGCGATCGACCAGGCGCTACCGGTCATCATCATCACCGGCCTGGCGACGCCGAGCGAGATCGCGAAGGCGAGAGAGCTGGGGGTGACGGAAGTGATCGAGAAGTCGTACGTTCTCAGAAACTTCAGCGAGTCACTGGCGCGGGCGACGAACCGTCGGCCTCCGTCGAGCTAGGTTGGCAGGTACAGCCGGCTTCCTCCGTCCCGCTGAGCTTGCATCATCATATGTAGTGCCTGGTGGAAGAGGTCGTCGGCCCGCGTGGCGGTTTTCGGATAGGAGGCGCCACCCGCGCTCCACAAGTACATCTCGAGCCGAGCTGTCAGACGGTCGACGATCGACGGAAGGCTGGCGACGTCCGCGTCGATGAGCATCAGGGCGAGGCACGGCGGATCCCAGCAGGTGACGACGTCGGTCGATCGGATCAGCGGCGTGACTCGCTCGGCGAGAACGGCCACGACGGGCTCTTCCTCTTCGGGACTTCGCCGATCGGCGGCGATGCAGGCGATGGACACGCAGTAGCGCAGCCGCTGAGCCTTCTGAATTTCCATGTCGACGAGACGCCGAAAGCCGCCGCTATCGACCACCCAAGCACCACTCTTGGACGGCGGCCTGACTTCAGGATTCTCACCGACGCGTATGTACGATATCCGCACGAGCCCGAGCCCAAGTGCAATTGCTTAGCCATGGTGCGACGGGCGAAGAACGCTTATAACCCCAGACGTTGGCCGTGGTGGTTGCGCCAGGCGGGCGTTCGTACGTATGCAAAAGTCTGACACCTGCGCACGATATCGAACGGTCGGACCTATAGATACCTCGCCGAAGCTCCAGACTCTCGATGCTATCGTCGATCATAGTGGTGAAGCGACGCTCGCACCCCGTCCTCAAGCCGCTTCACCCCGGCCCGAAGCTCGCGACCACCACCGTCGCTCGCCTGAAGCGCGACGCGCTGGTCATCGCAAGCGTCCTCGTCCTCGTGTCGCCGACGACCGGGCACGCCATCACGGCCGACGAAGTGCTGATCGTCGTCAACGACCGCTCCGCGATCTCGCAGCAGATCGGCGAGCGCTACCGAACGGTCCGCGGCGTGCCGCCGAGTCAGGTCGTCAGGATCCACACCGAGGCCACCGAGGAGATCGACCGTTCGACGTTCGGCGCAGAGATCGCGCAGCCGATCGCCGCGCACCTGTTGAACCACCGACTCCAAGACAGGATCCTCGTCATCGTTCTGACGAAGGGCGTTCCCCTCAAGATCCGCGGCACCGAGGGACGGCAGGGCACACAGGCGTCGGTGGATTCCGAGCTGACGCTGCTCTACCGGGTCCTCGTTCAAGGCGCGGCAGACGCCGAGGGGCGAGTCGCCAATCCGTACTTCCGACCTGGACTGCCCGCTCCCTTCACTCGCGCCACGAGTGACATTTACCTGGTGACTCGTCTCGACGGGTACACGCTCGAAGACGTGCTCGAGCTGATCGAGCGAGCGGGGAAGCCGGTCAAGCGCGGCAAGGTGATTCTCGAGGGAAAGTCCGCGCACTTCTGGAGCGGCTCGGCGCCGGGGAACACGTGGCTCAAGGAGGCGAGTCGGCGTCTGGAGAACAGCGGGCTGCAGGTGGTCCTGACCGGCTCGGGCGGCGGCGTGAACGGCGAGAAAGAGGTGATCGGGTACGCCGGCTGGGGCTCGAACGACCCGGCGACCAAGACGCGCTCCCCGGGATTCCAGTGGGTGCCGGGGGCCATCGCCTCGTGGTTCGTCAGCACGAGCGCTCGCACCTTCACCCGTCCGCCGGCAGGGTGGAACATCGGGCCGTTCGGCGATCCGAAAACCTATCACGCCACCTCGCCTCAATCTCTGATCGGTGATTTGATCGCCGAGGGCGTGACCGGAGTCGTGGGCTTCGTCTACGAGCCGTTTCTCGACGGCACGGCTCGGCCCGAGGTGCTCTTCCCAGCGTATCGCGCCGGCTTCACGCTCGCCGAGAGCTTCTACATGGCCCTGCCGCATCTCTCGTGGCAGGCGGTGGTGATCGGTGATCCCCTGACCGCGCCCTTCGGGCCCGTCGCCGATCGCCCCGCGCCCGTCTCCCGCATCCCGTTCTTCCTCGCGCGCCGTGTCCGCGTGCTCGAGAGCATGGAGAGCACGCCCGAGATGGTGAGGATGCTGGCGGTGACCTACGCGGAGCAGGCGATCGACAAGGCCGAGAGGAAATACCTGGACGAAGCCCTGGCGCTCGCGAAGCGCGCAACCACGTTGCGGCCGCACGAGCCCCTCGTGCTCTACGCGCTGGGGACGGTCCACGAGGCCCGTGGCGAGCACGCGCAGGCCGAGGAGACCTTCCGGAGGCTCATCCGCCTCGATCCGAAGTCGCCGTACGCCCAACAGGCCGCACGGCGGTTGAAGCACGCCTCGAACTAACGCTTCGCCAGGACGGCCGCCGCCTCCTTCTCCACCGACGTGCGACTATCTTGGCGAGACGCCATCGTCGCCGTGGCTGACGACGAGGCGCTCCTGCTCGCACTGCGAGCACCGCGCGTCGGCGACACGGACGTCCGACGTCCTTCGCAAGTCCCACACGGCCTTCTGTACCGTGCCGATGTTCAACTCGAGGCGGCGAGCGATGCAGACGTGACAGAAGACGCGGCCGCGATGGTCGAGAAGGAAGAGGAGAACGCGCTCCGCCGGACTGCGGTCGTGATTCGACTCGAGCCCGGTGACGAGCGCTCGTCGACCGCAAATGGCGCACTGGGCACGCGATTCGCGCAGGGCGACCTGATGGCCGGCCGCGGCCAGCGCGATGTCAACGCCCTCAAAGCTGAGCTTGAACTCGAAGGCGAGGCAGGCACTGCAGAACTGCTGATCGGCATGCTGGCCCAGGAACTCGAGGATCTCATCGCCTTCGCTTCCCATCGCAAGTGCTCCGCGTGAGAACTACCCAGGGGCCAACAAGGTTCCACGGGAAAATTCTGGTGACGGAAACGCGGGCCCCCGAAGAAGCGATGTGGCGGTGATGGCCGAACAGGCGTAGGCTGAGCAGCGTCTTCACTCGGCCCACGGGGTTGCGCCAAGGCAGGGCGCTGGGGTCGAGTCTCTCAAGGCGTGCAGTGCCTCCGAACGTCCACGGGAGCACTGCCAATGCCGCCCTCGAGATCTGACTCTTCCGACTTGCAGACGCAACATGACCGATTTCTTGCGTACCTCGCTCGTGCCGACAAATTCCTCGTCGCTGCGCAGGACTTCGCGCGCAAAGCCCGTGAACGCTCTGACGTGATGGGGGCCAACGCCAGACAGAGCGGGAGCCGGGCGACTCGTCGCGACTAGGCTCCGCGGTTGGCGGCGAGGATCGAGGCTACGGCACCAGAACGAAGGCGCGGTCACGAAGGAGAACGTCAGATACCTCCCGCAGTCTCCGTGACGCGCGAATCAGCCTCGAGGAGCGAAGCCACACGGGCTCGATCATCATCACGGCCGCGCCGACCGACTTCGTCCTCGACGTCGGGCACTCCGCCATGCACGAGGCGTGGGCCATGTTGCCGTTGAGCCGCTCCACGGGGGCCGTGCCGAGGATCGCCAGCGAGCATATCGGGCACAGGTCCAATCGGACGAAGTCGTGGACGCGATACGGAAACAGCCCCATGCTCTGATAGGCGAAGAAGTCGAGCAGGCGGGCATCGGCGTCCCTTTCGGAAATCGGCCCGACGCAGCCGACATCCACATTGTCTTCCGACTCGACCGCCCAGACTTCTCCCGTCGCGCGATGCTGGCGATACCCGCGAAGCTTCATGGGCGAAGGTCTCCTCGAAGGATAGTAGGCGCCTCGGTCGCCTCGACGTCAAGCGCGTGAGCCCGTGGCCTCGCCTGGCGGGCTGGCCTCGTCAATCGTGACCAGAACGCGGCCGACGCGGCGCGTAACGCAGAGCTTCGGATTCCGCTCTGGCCACACCTGCGGCATCGCGGAGCTGTCGCGCTTCCTTGCGGAGATCGGCGGCGGTCTCGCGAATGACCCGCGCGTCGGCACACGCGTGCTGAGCGGCGAGGGTAGTCGCGGCGGCACAGGACAGCAGATGTTCACCGGCCGCATCGGTCAGGTCGATGCGACAGCGCGGACAGAGGTGGCTCAGGCCCTGGAACAAATCGGCCGCAAGCTCGGTCATCCTGAACGAACAGCGACAACGACGACACTTTGCGACCGGATGATCACAGCACGCCCGGAAGAGGAGCGCACGTTCTTCCGGCATGAGCATCCCAACAACGTAAGGCACCCGATCGCGGCGGGGTCAAGACGCCGCCGGCCTTCCTGTCTACGGTGCAGGCACGGCCGTGCGGTTTGCCGGCACGATCTGAGGCTGATACGCAAAGACTTCTCGGCTACGGGCGTCCACGACCACCTTCAGCCACTGCACGTCGTTGTTGCCATTCCCCTGGTTGTTACCAAACGTCTCGACGCGGGTGAAGTTTTCGAGCCGGCGTCCCTGGGCGTCTTGGAGCGGCTTGTCAACGCGGAAGTAGTGCGAGTCGCCATGCACGTAGGCGACGGGCTTGCGGAAGGCGATCACCTCGTCGCGCAGCGCGATGAGGAACTCCTGATAGCCGTCGGGCTGGCCGTCGGTCTCGGCAAGCGTCTTGGGATTCCGTAGCGGTGCTCGCGTCCCGTCGCTCAGGTCCCAGCCGGGATCGGCCTGCGCGATGAACATGACGGCCGCCGAGTTGTGGGCCTCGGCGCTGGTGAACGTGCCTCTCATCCACGCGATGTTGGCCTGATTGCGCGCAGCGTATTCTTTCGGGTCAGGCGCCGTGTCGCAGAGATTGTTACACGAGCCCTGGATGTTGAGGGTCGCGTAGGTCACGCCACCGACCCTCCAGCGACGGTTCTCGACGCAGGGCACTGGACCGCTCACCCCGAGGCAAAACGGCTGGTCGGTTTGCACCTCCTGGCGCATCGGGTGCTGCCCGAGTGAGAAGCGAGTGCTGAAAAACACCCCTCGCTCATGGTCAAGCCGTTCGAGCGAATTGAACCCCCCGTTCGACGGGCGATCGCAGTCCGTCCAGTCGTTATCGCCGGGCGTCAACATGGCCGGCGCCCGGAGTGCATTGAAGAAGCCGAGTGCCTGGATGTAGAGGGCGTCGCTGCAAATCGTGGGTGTCACAGAACCGGGCGTACCGTTGCCTGCCTTCAGATCCCCGTCGTGAACCGTGAAGGCGAGGTCCTGGCTGTTCATGTCGGCAATGAGGTTGGGGACACCGGTCAACGCTTGAACGTCCGAATAGGGCAGGTCACCCCAGAGGCCGATCGCATACGCGCCGTGTCCGTCGTCGCGGTCGTCGTCGTCGCCTTTCGCGCGGAATCCTTCGCCCATCGCCAGACTGGTCGTGATGGCCGCGGCAATCAAGCCCGCCGCGGCCACCACGAGCCACCGGCGCAGCGTTCGCGAGCCTCGTCTGCCGGTGTGGTCGCCCAGAGTATCCGTCGTCTTCCCCATGATGTGTCCCTCCCTCCGGGACGCGTCGGCCCCGATGCGATGATCTCCGCAGCAGGCTGCCGCCGGCGGCGGCGTGCCACGGAAAGCCGACGGGACGGTAGACGACGGACGCTACGATTCGATGAATTTGTCGGTACGATTCGATGACTGTTCACGCTTGGCGTCCTGACCGCCGAGCGCGACCTACGGCTGGGCGAAATCCTCAACGAGGAGGTGGGGCGATCCGTTACAACGGACGAGCGGCGCTCTTCGTCACACCCTCCAACGATGACGAATGGCGTCGCTCACGACCACTCTCTTCCTGCGGCGGTGGCTCAGACATCTTTCGGAGCTTCTTGTAGCACTCGACGTGAACGGGCGCCCGCTGGGCCGTCACCGTGCGGTAGTGCTCGTCGCGCAGATCGACCCGCTCGCCGCATAGCGCGCAGTTGGAGCGTCGGCGATCGTTCACGCCGACATCCTCGGCGAGATCAACCGCCGGACGACGGCGAGTTCCATGAGCCTGACGGTGATCTCCGTCACGCGGACGAGTGGCTCCACACGCCGGGTTATCGGCTGCCACAGAGGCGAACCGGAGGCGAACGTCAGATCGATCCCGCCGCGGTGGTTCGCCAGCCTGCGCGTCGGGATTTCTCGTTCACAAATCCGGACGGGCCGATTTGACGTTTATAAGTAAGGCATCAGATCGTCTACTTGCAGCGGCCGGGGGAATGAGAACCACCACCCGCTGCGGTGGAGCGTCGGAACTCCGATGACCAGGCACGATTGGACTTGGCCCCTGGGAGGGGCGGCTATGGAACAGCGACTCGATTCGGCTCCGAAGTGCTTCGGGTGCAGCGCCCCGATTCTCGACGGCGATCTCGTCCTGCGAGACCACGGTGACTGGCATCACGTCCGGTGCGCCCGCATCCTGACGTCCGATAAGCAAGTGAGGGAGTCCCGTGGGCGTCAGCGGGCAAGTGAGGCCATCATGACCCGGAGCCAGGAACGCCTGACGCGGGCCGCTCGCTTAACCGACGAGAGCCCTGCCATTGTGTGCGTGATCTGCCTGACGGGCATCGGCAGTTTCGCGGAACTGGCGATGACGGGTTCGGGTGCGACTCATCTCCGCTGTCGACCGGCTCAATCAGCCTGACCCACTACCGTGAGCTACAGCATCTTGACGCGACCTGCCAACGACGGCATGATTCCGCCGCGGTGGGTAGGGCCAACCGGCAACGCCAGGACCAGCTCGATTCGGCGACGAGAACGCTCGGCGATCTGCTCTTTGCCGACCAGGCGAAGACTCCGGTATCCGAGAAGGATTGGGTCGGGCTCGTTCAGACCATCGCCGCGGGCGATCAGCGCGCGCTGCACGCGCTCTATGAACGCACGCAGCGAATCGTGTTCACCTTGATCGTGCGAATCACCAACAATCGGGAAACCGCCGAAGAGCTGACGCTGGACGTGTTTCACGACGTCTGGCGACGAGCGTCGACGTACGATGCTGCGGGCGGATCCGTCGTCGGATGGATCATGAACCAGGCGCGGTCCAGAGCGATTGACCGGCTGCGGTTCGAGCAGCGAAAAAAACGCGTGAACCATCGCGCGGACAGCCCACTTCTGACGACTGTTGCGAGTGACCCCCACGAGGCCTTCGACCTCAGGGAGCAGGGTCGCCTCCTGCGAAGTGCCTTGACGGTCCTCACGCCGGAAGAACGACAGACGATCGAGACGGCATTCTTTTCCGAGCTGACGTATGTCGAAGTGGCGGCGCGGCTGAATCAGCCGCTTGGAACCGTCAAGACGCGAGTCCGTTCCGGACTGGGGAAGCTCCGGCAAGCGCTCGCCAGGACCATGAAGGGGCTATGAGCTCGGCATCGGGCACACACGGGCAGGATCACTCCGACCTGGTGTTGCAGTGCGCTCTGCAGGCTCTCCCTTCGAGCGACGTTCGTCGCGTGGAAGCGCAGATCTCCGCGTGTGCGGACTGCCGGCAGGAGATGGAAGCGCTTCGCCCGATCATCGACTCCTTCGTCTCCTGGCCGATCGACGTGCTGCGCCCATCAGCATCGCTCTGGGGACGCCTCGCGCGGCGAATCGCGGCGGAGACAGGCGGGGACCCGGTGGTGCCGGTGCCACCGCGATGGGCGGAGCCGGAATGGAAAGAAGTGGCGCCGGGGATCTCCTGCAAGCTGCTCGCGACCGATACGGAGAAGAACCGCGTCAGCATGATGGTGCGGCTCGCGCCGGGAGCCGACTATCCGACCCATCGCCATCAGGACATCGAAGAGCTGCACCTGCTTGACGGCGAGCTGATCGTCGACGACACGAAGCTTCATCCCGGCGACTACCGCCGGGCGGAGGCCGACAGCGTCGATCATCTTGTCTGGAGCGAGACCGGCTGCACATGCGTTCTGGTCACGTCGATTCACGACGTCCTTCTCTGACCTCTTGGTTGCGCCTCAACCTTCCCAGAACTAAAGCCGACACGATTGCATGGCCCCGAGGGCTGCGGCGTCGGCGAAACTTACAGCTTTGAAGTTCACAGGTCTCCGGCGGTCGCGCAAACGCCCGCCAAACCACTGGCTTATGCATTCGGTAAGCCTTTTGCACTATGTCGCTGCAACGATCGTGATGGTCGCAGAAGCACCATGCGGCTCCGCGAGCACCACGAGCGAACAGCGCCGCTCGCGGAGACGTGCCCTCGGCGCCCGGCGCGCCTTCTTACATACACCCGCGTCGTTCGTCGTCACTTGGCGGGACGATGCGCGACGCGGGTTCTACCGCAGCAAGGCGGGGAAACAACATCCAGCACGCGTGAGAAGCCCCAGCGACAGCTGTCGGTCAACTCGAGCGTGAGATCGGCGCTTGCGACTCATCACGAGAACATATCGGCCGCATGAGGCTTCACTTCACGGCAAGATCCAGGAGCCACTCGAACGCTAGAACAGCGAGGATCGCGAGCGCGAAGACTAAGACGCTGCCGATGAATAGTATGACGCGCTTACGTCGGGATCGACGTTGCCATCGTCTCGAGCGTCGGCGGCGGCGCTGTCGTCCAGGGAAGTGGTCGGTTACTTCCTGACGCGTCCTGATCCAGCATTGTAGGTGAGGGACACGGTGATCCGCTGTCGGCGGGCCCACTGGCGCGGTGCGCTTGACGGGCTCGTGGCAGACCGGGCAGAAGATTCCCTTGGCCTCGTCGATACTGACCCTGGTAATCGGACACCGCGCGATGCCCAAGCGGACGGGGGAAATGGCTCCTGATACCGCTCACCGACGTCGAGACGGGGCGGTTGGAATGAGCTGGCGCCCGCGTTGGGTAAAGTTTTGCCCACTGGCGCAAAGTTGCGAGTGTGCCCCGGGATCCCAGCGTACGATAGACGCAATCCAATGAGCCAACCCGAACCACTCCGCTTTCGTCCGATCGATCTCACAGGCGTCTATGTCCTGGTCGTGGACGATTATGAAGACACGCGCGAACTCTTCCGCTCGGCGCTCGAAGCATTCGGTGCGGAGGTCGTGACCGCGCGGAGCGCCCGCGATGCCTTGACCATTATGAAGACTGCGCGCGTGAACGCCATGGTGTCGGACCTGGCGATGCCCGGTGAGGACGGGCTCTGGCTCGTCCAGCAACTCCGGCGACTCAAGTCCACGCAAGGCGGCGGTATCCCGGCTATCGCCATCACTGCGCACCGGGAGCGGTATGCAGCCGAGCGAGTGAGGGAGTTCGGTTTCGAGGCGTTTCTGACCAAGCCCATCGATCCCTTCGATCTTTCAAGAGCGGTCGCCTCCCTCGTCGGCCGCTGACGGATTTCACGACACGATCTCCCACTCCTGGATCTCGTTTCCGAGCTCCAGGCCGGTGAAGCAACCGCCGACGTAGGCCTGCGGCCCTCGGCAGGCCTTTCGTGGGTTGGACTAACGCCCGCCGGTGGCCCCGCTACTCCTTGCGTGGCTTGCGGGGCACCTTCTCGGCCTTCTCGTAGCAGTCAACATGGAACCACGCGAGGCTGGCGCGGTAGTAGCCCTCGTCCGTCTTCACCGCTTCGCCACAGACCACGCAGAACGGTCCTCGCTCCTCCTTCTCGATAGGCATGGAGACAATTCTACGTGGCTAGCCAGGCGGGCAGGTCCACGGATGTAGAAGGGCAGGTGGGAAACTTTTTACCCGCCGGCGAGTGAAATCAGACTTGAAGGCGCCCGTCAACGGTACGATATGATGACTCGTAACGCCCCGAACCTGCGCAACATCCATGTCCTCGTTCTGGACGAGCATCAGGACACCCTCGAAGTGTTCCGTACCGCGCTGGAATCGTGCATGGCGAACGTGCTGACGGCGCGGACAGCGCGCGATGCCGTCACGATCCTCAAGACGGTGCGCCTGGACGCGATCATCTCGGACTTGGCGATGCCCGGTGAAGATGGCCTCTGGGTCGTCGACCAACTACGCCGATTGGCGCTCTCGAAGGGCGGCAGCATCCCGGCGCTCGCAGTCACCGCACACTGGGACAGGTACACCAGCAAGGACGCCAAGGACGCGGGCTTCGACGCGTTCCTCACGAAGCCGGTCGATCCGTTCGACTTGTGCAGGACCGTCGCCTCGCTGGTTGGGCGCTGATACCGTCCACGGGGAGCGTAGCCCTCGCGAGCGACGCTGCCTCCTGCAACTGCCGCATCGTGTACCCCGTCCCGTAGCTGCGCTCGATCTTCCCGCCACCCGCGGCGCTCGACAACGTCTCGTAACTCGCGCTCCTGGTTCAGCGTCATCTGACCGTCGGGCCCGCTTCCCTTTGCTTGAACTCATCAGCACGACGCGACTCCGGTGTCAGCAAAGGCGACATCTTATCGGCTCGGTGGCCGCGGTCGACCACCGCCCTTTTTCTCGCGATCGGCGTCCGCTCTGGCGTCGTGGACGCTTACATTTCCGTGCTCGGGCAAAGGCGATGCGCCGCAAGTCCGCGTCACACGACTCGGCGGCGGTTCGGTATGCGGCATGCAGAAGAGTTGACGGCAGACACGCGGGTGGCACCCGTACGGAGATTTCGTATAGACTTCCGTCGATTTTCCCGCTTGGCATTCGTCGCCCTTTTACTCACGATCGGAACTGCCAGTGTGCCGGCGCTCGCCGGCGACGTATTCGTCCACGGCCACACGCAACGTGATGGAACGTATGTTCCGCCGCACTGGCGGTCGGCTCCCGACAGCGGCGACAACGACGACTGGACGAAAGCCTTGAAAGTCAACCCTTACACCGATCAGCAAGGCACCCGGGCTCCAGACGTCAGCGACATGCAGTGGAGGCGGCCCGTCCCCGAGTTCGGGAATTTCGGTAATCAGAACTTTGGAGGAACGCAACGCCGCGGGTGGTGAGCTAGAAGCGAGGCCGCCTGGACATGAATGGCCGACCAGGGGTCCTTTCTCTGCTGCGCTGAGCGGGTAGCTGCCAGCCGCAGCTCTCAGAACGTCGCATTCTGGACCCTCTGTCGGAATCATCTTTCGACGCATGAATGCTCCTCCCGGCCCTCTCCCTTCACGCGCCCGTCTCGTTGTGAATGGTGCCCCCGGGCAGTCCGGCCGGGATTGCACCCTCAGCGGCCTGATCCAGGCCGTGTGAAAACCTGGCCGCTGAGTCGGCCAACGAGGACTCCACGGCCACGAATTCCTTCCCGCCTCGGCGAGGATCTGGTGCATGGTGACGGCAAGCGGGCACAATGCCGGTCGCTCCCGGCGCCACCGGGGCCGCCCCTAGCCGTCCCGCGCCTTCTCCTGTGGGAGGGGAATGCGATGGGACGGACCCGCACCGCTGCAAAGCGGCAACGCCGAGCTTCAAGGAAAGTTATACCTGCAGACCATAGCTAGGGAGAACACGGAGGCCTGGCTCCGGCGCCAGCTCGAGGCGCTTGGGGAGAAAGAGGGCGGCGCGTGATGGCGCGCCCGCGCCCCGATCAGGCACTGCGTGCCTGGGCCGCCGCTGTGGAACGACCGATGCTTGCCTGGCCAAGCAAGGCTGGGCCGCCGCCAGGGTGGGCATTCTTCTGCGGAGTCCAGATGATGGCGGGCCAGGTGGCGATCATGCCCGACGATGCCCTGGCGCGCGTGAAATCCGCTCTCAGTGAGGAGCTGCGACGGCACCGCCACGTTGAGCCGGAACAGGTGCACGGGCCATCGAAGAACGTAGGTTCGCTGAGTGACTGTCGGAGGGCTCGGTCATGAGGCCCTTCGCCTGGCTCCTCATCGTCGCCGGCGTCCTGATCATCATCGCCGGCCCGATCTATTCGGGTGTCGATCCCAGGGCGCGTGATCGGCGGTGGTTTCGTCGCGCGGTGGAGAGCGGCGATCGCGAACGTGTCGACCGGATGCTCGTCGAGGACGTCCGGGCGGTCTGGGTCGTTGTGAATCCCTGGCCGATCGTCATGGCCGGCGCAAGCGTCACGGCGTTCGGGATCGTGTTGCTGGCGAGACGGCGACCGGATTCGAGCCGTCTGTGATTCCCACCACCGAGTTCGTAGTCGAGACGACTCAGCACCTGATCCCTGGGACCTCAAGACATCACTCGAGCGAGCATGTAATGCGATAGAGCGGTCAGCGGGCCTAGGGTAGCTCCCGAAAAGCCGACCAGGCCGTGAGAGGGTCTGGCCCGCGATCCCTCGGTTCAGAGGGCTGTCGTTGCGCCGACGGTACGCGAAGTGTACTTGGCACCGCCCTGGATGTGTTCGCCTTTCCAGACTACGCTTCCACGCACTCTCGACGCTGCATCGTCAATGAGGAGAGCATCGAGGCGGCGGTCGCCAAGCTGAACGGAGGTGGCCTATGAGCCGATGGGCAAGACATCTAAAGCTCGTTTCGTTCTCCTGTCCGCATACTCGTCTGAACGATCCTCAGAGCGATCCGCGCCATAAAGATCGGCGCCAGGCTCGGCTGTCGCTGCGAATGAACATGCTGGCGCCGGCGTTCGCGCTCCTGCTCGCCGGCTGTTCGAACGTCTGGGTCCGCCCGCCCGGCGTGGACGAGGCCCAGTTCGAGCAGGATGCCGCAGCGTGTCGGGCGGCGGCCTTCGATGTCCCGATCGCGCCCGAGAGCACCTTCGTTGGCGCCTACCCGTCGAACTCGGCCGACCCAAGCCCGGGCTGGAGCGACGTCGGACGCCGGGACCACGTCCAGGAGGCGTGTATGGAGGAGAAGGGGTACCGGAAGCCGTAGGTCGGGAGGCCGCGATG
>WNGG01023164.1_pt1 | contig 13218 bp, 11 predicted proteins | sample 5400661 | NCBI WGS metagenome assembly WNGG01 (sample SAMN13153372, study PRJNA577476) | soil metagenome | isolation source: 100 cm soil or saprolite under Garry oak tree replicate 1 | place: USA:California | collected 2016-06-15
TCGACGCCGTCGTGGCCGAGATAGCTCAACGGGGCCTGGAGCCGGCAAGCCAGGAGACGTACTCCAATGGCGTGCGCCCCACCTACGTTGACCCCGACGGCAACGAGATCGGATTCGGCGGAGTCCCGGGCTGACCGGGAGCCAGCCGGGTCAGATCTTCGGCAGCGGCGCCGTCTGGCCGGCCATCGGCAGCTTGATATGGACCGGCTGATTCACGGACGTCACGAGCAGGTTCGTCGTCACGGTCTGGCCGCGTACGCTCTCGACGTTGTCGGCCTTCTTGATCACGTGCTGGCCGTCGATCCAGACGTGGAAGCGGACCGGGTGCGTTCCGATGTTCCGCAGCATGGTGCCGAGCTGCTTGCGCAGCTCAGGTGACAGGCTCTTGTAGGCCTTCTCTGGCGAGTAGGTGCCGGAGTATTCCGTCGTGGCGACGCCGCCGACCGTGCTCGGCCCGACGACCCGGACATCCTTGGACGCGGTGAACAGGATGGTCTGGTCGAGCGGATTGCTGCCCTCGAGGTTCTGCAGCAGCGAACCCAGGCTGATCCCGCTCTTGGCCGACAGCTGAGAAAACTTGGCCTTGACCCAGGGCTTGCCCGTGTTCTTGGCGAAGGCCGGGTCCTTGAAGTAGATCGCGTCGCTGGTCAGAATCTCGTCCAGGTGCACCTTGGTTGACCCGGTTACCAAGTGGAAATGAGCGCTGATCAGCTTCGTCGGCTTGAGCTGGATGGCGATGGTTCCGGTCAGGTTGCCCGTCGTGTTCCCTGCCGAATGGACGGAAAGGCTCGCGGTCAGGGTGCGCACGTTCTGCGAGGTATCCGCGGCGAGCTTGATCTCCTTGAGCGCCTTGCTGCTGTGCTGACTCGCCGGCCTACCTGCTGAGCAGCCGGCCAGCCCGATGAGGGTCGCAGTGCTCGCGGCGGCGGTGACCGCGATCCACCGCGATGCACCTCCGGAAATATGATTGCGCTGAATTGCCGGAAAATGAATCGACGGAATCATAGCGCGAGGCTATCAGCGCAGCATCAGGCCGATCGGCTTGATTGTGGAAAAAGAAATTTGAATAGCAACGATCCTTTTTAACCATGAATGCCAGCGAATTAACAAGGCGTGCCGCGCTGGCGGGCGCCGCGGCCCGGCCGCCCGCCCGGCGACTCGGGCCGCCGTCCAGGTACGGTAGGACGCGATCGGAGGGATGGCACGTGAGCGATGTTCGGCTGGCGCCGGGCGATCAGGCACCGGATTTCACCCTCACTGACGCCGACGGCGGCCAGGTCAGCCTGTCCGCGCTGCGCGGTCAGCGGGTGATCATTTACTTCTATCCGGCGGCGATGACGCCTGGCTGCACCAAGCAGGCATGTGACTTCCGCGACAGCAAGCAGGACCTGTCTGACGCCGGCTTCGCCGTGCTGGGGATCTCGCCGGACAGCCCGGCCAAGCTCGCGAAGTTCCGCGATCGCGACGGCCTGACCTTTCCGCTGCTCTCCGACCCGGACAGATCAGCACTCGAGTCCTACGGGGCCTACGGCGAGAAGACGCTGTACGGGAAGAAGTCGCTCGGCGTGATCCGGTCCACCTTCGTGATCGCGCCGGACGGTACGATCGAGCGCGCTTACTACGGCGTCAAGGCCACCGGACACGTCGCGCGGCTGCGCAAGGACCTCGGCCTCGCGACCTGACGGGCGCTGAAGCGCCGACCGCGCCCCGGCCGGCAACCGCCGGACACTCGGGAGACTGCCAGGGGACCGCCCGCGCGGCGCAGCCCCGGTCAGGTTGGCGGAAGCGGGCCTGTCCGCCAGAATGATCACCTCGGGGCCGTAGCCCAATGGCAGAGGCACAGGATTTAGGATCCTGCCAGTGTGGGTTCGAATCCCACCGGCCCCACCACCGGCCCCACCGGCCCCACCGGCCCGACCCACCGGCCCCGCCACCGGCCCCACGCCACCAGCCCCACACCTGTTCATCCTGTTCGCGAAGGTTGTCCTTCCTCTCCCTGAAAGTGCGGATGCCGCAGCCGAGTCACAGCATTCCCGCTGGTCCCAGCCGTCACGGACTGCGGGGCAGAGCATCCAATCTGCCGACTCACCGTAGAATGACGTGGTGCACGTCGAAAGCCCGCCGAGCGGCAGCATGCCCAGCCGCAGCGTGCCCGGCCGCAACTTGCACGGTGCCGACCCCGATCTGGACGAGGCAGTAGACATCGAGCCTGTCGACGGCCGGGCCGCCCGGTCGCACCGGACCCGCCGGGCGATCCTGGACGCGATGCGTGCGCTGCACGCCGAGGGCGACCTGCGCCCGACCGTGCCCAGGATCGCGGCCAGGGCCGGAGTTTCCCTGCGCACCGTGTGGCAGCAGTTCGCCGACCGGGAAGCGCTGCTGGTCGAGGCCGTCAGGCGGGACCGGGAGATCCAGCGCTCCCTCGTGAGCAGGATCGACCCGCATCAGCCGCTCGCGGCCCGGGTGGAGGCGTTCGTCGCGCAGCGCGCGAGGGTGCTCGAGGAAATGACTCCGACCTGGCGGGCGGCCCGCGTGCACCAGCCGTTCTCCGATCAGCTCCAGCGCGACAGGAAGCGCAGGAACTCAGGCGGCCGGGTCGAGGTTGAACAGGTCTTCGCCCCGGAGCTCAGCACGCTGCCGCGGCAGCAGCGCGAGCGTCTGGTAGACGCCCTGCATGCCATCAGCCTCTGGTCGTTCTGGGAATCGCTGCGAACCGACCTCGAGCTGAGCCCGCTGGGCGCTCAGGGCATACTGACGAGCACGTTCACGGCGCTGCTCGCGCAGGCCGGCTTCGATCCGCATTCATAGGGCAGCGACTCCGGCACTGTTCGCTATTCTGGTCGCACACTATTGATCTTGCACACATCGTGCAGATATCTTGACCTCGAAGCCTGGGCTACCCCGGGTGCGTCACCCCTGACAATGGTGAGGTCCGCATGAGTGTGACCGCAGACGAACTGGTCGCAGAACGTCCCGGCGGAGTGTCCCGGCTATGGCGCCGCCAGCTTGACTCTTATCCCGACACCAGGCCACGCGTGACATACCTGGCTATCACGGTGCTGGCCACGATCATGCTGTACTACGAGCTGTACGTCGGCGGCTCCGTGTCAACGTACATCCTCCAGAACCTCCATATGAGCTTCACGTTCTTCGTGATCACGCTGGCGTTCGGGAACCTGATCGGAGCCTTCGGCTCGCTGTTCGCAGGTCTGACCGACCGGCTCGGCCGGGCTAACCTCGTGGTCTTCGGCCTGCTGTTCACCGGCGTCTTCGTGGCCTTCGTGCTGCCGGCGGCGACCGACAAGTGGGTCTTCACGATCGAGGGCTTCGTGGTCGGCGTGGTCGAAGGCATCTGCCTGGTGGCCACTCCCGCGCTGATCCGCGACTTCTCCCCGCAGGTGGGCCGGGCCACGGCGATGGGCTTCTGGACCAGCGGGCCGGTGATGGGCAGCCTGATCGTGGCCGTGGTCGGCAGCGCGACCGTTCCCGCGGTGGTCAGCGACCCGCGGTTCTGGACGCATGAGTACCGGATCTGCGGGATCGTCGGCCTGGTCGTCTTCGTGATCGCGCTGATCGGCCTGCGCGAGCTGTCGCCGGCGCTGCGCGACCAGCTCATGGTGACGATGCACGACAGGGCGCTGATCGAGGCCAAGGCCAAGGGCCTCACCGAGGCCGACATCGCAGCGGCGCTGAAGCACCCGTTCCGTCAGCTGCTCAAGGCCGACGTCGTCGTCTCCGCGATCGCGGTGTCCGTGATGCTGCTGATCTACTACACGGCCGTCGGATTCGCCGTTATCTACCTGTCGACGGTCTTCGGATTCTCGGTCAAGGACGCCAACGGCCTGGGCAACTGGAACTGGGGATTTAATGTCATCGCCGTGATCTTGATCGGCATGCTTTCTGACCGGTTCAGGGTCAGGAAACCGTTCATGCTCATCGGCGGCATCGCCGCCGCGATCATGGTCGTCATTTACCTGCTCCAGGCCGGGCTGCAGCCGAGCTATTACACGCTGGCGATCATCCTGGCGCTGCTGTCGTTCTCGCTCGGCGTCGCCTATACCCCATGGATGGCGAGCTTCACCGAGACGGTCGAGGCGCGTAACCCGGCGCTGACCGCGACCGGCTTGGCGATCTGGGGCTGGATCATCAGGATCGTGGTGTTCTTGTCGTTCCTGATGATCCCCGTCGTGATCAACTCGGTCACCCCGCTGGTCAACTACGGCGGCACGGTCGCGGCGTATGCGGCCAAGTACAAGACCGGGCTGGACTTCGCGACCGCGCACCCGGACATCGTCGCACTGGCCCAGAAGTACAAGACTCAGCTCGGCGCCGCGCAGCAGTTCCAGCCGGAGCTCACCGCGCTGCAGAAGGACACGACCGACGTCGGCACGGTGTTCCTCAACTGCGCCACGCCGAACAAGGTTCCCAAGGCCGTGCTGGCCAAGGCCGTGACCGCGGCCGGCGGCGGCGCCACCGGGCAGGGCGTGCTGACGACCATGTGCCAGAACGCGGTGGCGATCAACGGCGTCATCAAGGCGCAGGGGCCGTTGCAGAAGATCGCGCCGTACGCGGTACCGCTGACCGCGCTGTCCAAGATCCCGCCGTCGGTGCTGGCGTACCTCAAGGCGCACGGCACCGCGGTGCAGGACGCGGCCGCCAAGACGGTCGGCCAGTGGAAGACCTGGTACTGGATCTGCTTCGGCGGGGTCATCTTCTTCATCTGCTGTATCCCGCTGCTGCGCGGGCGCTGGAAGACATCCGACGCCCGCAGGGACGAACAGGAGCACGAAGCCTTGGTCGAGCGCGAGATGGCCGCGCTCAAGGTCTGAGCCGCGCGGTCCCGGCCGGCGGCTAGTAGTCGCAGCGGGCTGCTTGTCAGCGGGCACTGGCCCGGCGGGTGATGCCACGCATCCGCCGGGCCAGTGCTATCCGGGAGGATCGCGATCGATGACCAAAGACGTGCTCGCGCTCGCTGACCGGCTCTGGCACGGCCAGGTTGGCGCCGATGAGTACCATCCGGTTGGCCACATCGGCGGCCTGGCCGAGATCTGCGACGGCGTGGCGTTCGTGCCCTCGTTCGCGAACGTATCGGCGTTCACCACGCAGGACGGCCTCGTGCTCGTCGACACGGGCAGCTCCTTCGTGGCCGCGTCCGTGCACGCCGAGCTGCGGCGGTGGACCGGCGGGCGGCTGCATACCGCGGTGTACTCGCATGGCCACATCGATCATGTCTTCGGCGTGCCGGTCTGGGCCGCCGAGTCAGCCGAGCGCGGCTGGCCAGAGCCTGTCGTGGTCGCGCACGAGGCGCTGCCGGCCAGGTTCGACCGGTACACCGCGACGGCCGGGTACAACGAGGTGATTAATCGGCGCCAGTTCGGCGTTCCCAGCCTGTGCTGGCCCGTCGAGTACCGCTACCCGGATCGTACCTACCGCGACCAGCTCGGCCTCGATGTCGGTGGCACCGCCTTCGAGCTGCGGCACGAGAAGGGCGAGACCGACGACCACACCGTCACCTGGCTGCCGGGCCGGCGCGTGCTGTGCTGCGGCGACCTGTTCATCTGGGCGTCCCCGAACGCCGGCAACCCGCAGAAGGTGCAGCGCTACCCAAGAGAGTGGGCCGGCGCGCTGCGCCGGATGGTCGCGCTTGAACCCGAGTACCTGCTGCCTGGACACGGCCTGCCGATCGTCGGCGCCGAGCGGATCAGGCAGGCGCTGACCGACACGGCCGATCTGCTTGACAGCCTCGTGGACCAGACGCTGGCCGTGATGAACGCCGGCGGCAGGCTGGATGACGCCATCCACGGCGTCGTCCCGCCCGCGCACCTGATGGGGCGGCCGTACCTGCGGCCGGTGTACGACGAGCCCGAGTTCATCGTGCACACGGTCTGGCGGCTCTACGGCGGCTGGTGGGACGGAAACCCGGCGAGCCTCAAGCCTGCCCCAGAGCGCGCGCTCGCGGCGGAACTCGCCGCGCTGGCCGGCGGCGCGCAGGCGCTGGCCGACCGTGCGCTGGCCCTGCTCGCCGAGGCGCGGGCCGGCGCGGACGCCGGCCCGGAGGCCGGAGCGGAGGCCGGAGCGGAGCGGGCCGACGGGGCGCTGCGGCTCGCCGGGCACCTGGCCGAGCTGGCCTGGCTGGCCGCTCCGGGGGACCGGGGGATCGGGCGGACGCGGCATGAGGTCTGCTCAGCCAGGGCGGACGCGGCAACCTCGACGATGGCCACCGGTGTGTTCCGCTGGGCGGCCCGAGAATCCCTCGAAGAAGGCTAAACCGGGCATGGAACTCCCGAGGGCTCCCCGGAGCTGCCCAGGCCTACCGGGAAGCCCCGGTATCGCTGGTCCATCCATCGCGCGTTCCGGTGATGAAAGGTCCATCCATACCGCGGAGGCCGGGCTGGGCACGCGGCTGGGCCGGGCTGGGGCTGGGCACGCGGCTGGGCCGGGCTGGGGCGGGGGGCGGGCGCTGTGACGGTGCTTACCAGGACTCGATGAGCGGGACCAGCTCGGCCAGACTTTCGATCACGGCATCGGGAGTGGCGTCGGCAAAGGTCGGGACGTCGGAATGAGGAATGAGCACTGCCCGCATGCCGACGCTCTGCGCGCCGTGAATATCGTCCCAGGGCCGGTCGCCGACGAATACGCAGCGTTTCGGGTCGGTAACTCCGACCGCCGCCATGGCGGCGAGAAACGCCTCGGGGTGCGGCTTCGTCCAGTCGATCTCGCTCGAGTACACGGCGCCGTCGATCAGGTCGAGCACGCCGTCCCGCCGGAACACGTCCTCGTGCCAGCTGCGCGGCCACATCGTGTTGGAGAGCACGCCGACCTTGATGCCGCGCCCGCGCAGCTGCCTGAGCGCAGCGATGCCGTCGGGGTCGGTGAACGTGTGCGGCTCCCATTCCCGCAGGTAGCTGGCTATGAGCTGGTCGGTCGGCTCGATCCCGGCCCGCTCGAGCACCCGGAATATCGTCGCGCTGCGGTGATCGGACCTGGCCTGCTCCCACAGCGCGAGCTCGGCATCGTGCGCCGCGGCTGCCCGGTCGGCGTGGTCGTCGGGATAGTGCGGTGCGCAGATAAGCCGCCATAGCTCGGCGCCGTCGATCGCGTGCCACGGGGTCAGGGTGCCGCCCCAGTCGAAGATCACCGCTTCCACCGTCATCCGGTGATCATATCTGTCCCCGAATCGCCCGGATAAGCGCAGATCAGCAGGGTTGATCATGATCACATGCCAATTCGGCATTGCCTACGGCCGGCATTACGGACAAGATGGCGAAGGCGGGAGAGGCAGGGGTGAACAAGATTGGTTCACACGTCACATACCTGTCGCTTCGAGTTTGATTCCGGCTTTTAGCGTGACCTGCCGGACGCTCCGGCATCGCCGCCGGGATGCGGCAAACGAGGAGGATCGGATGCACAGACTGGAACTCAGCGGCCGCAGGCGGCTATCCGCCAGGGCCGTAGCGATCGCGAGCGCGGTCGCGGCCGGCTCACTGGCCCTGGCCGGAGCGGTAACGCCCGGGATGGCGTTCGCGGCGCGAACCGCACCCGCGCGCACGGCGTCTGGCGATCCATCGAACGGATGCCATCTGGGGAACGGCGTCCAGCACGTCGTCCGGCTCACGTTCGACAACGTCCACTTCTTCCGCGACAACCCGAACGTCCCCTCTGACCTGCAGCTGATGCCGAGCCTGCTGCAGTTCTTCCAGAACAACGGCACGTGGATGTCGAACAACCACACGCCACTGATCGCGCATACCGGCGTCGACCTCCTCACCACGGCTACCGGCCTGTACGGCGACCGCCATGGCATGCCGATCTCCAACAGCTACCGGACCTTCAACCCGAACGGCACGACCGACCCGGCGGGCTCGTTCGCGTACTGGACAGATCCGGTCTTCGACACCGCGAGCACCCCGACCGCGGGCCACGACACCAACCCGTCGATGGTCTACGCGCCCGAGCCGCCGGCCACGGCGAAGAACCCCGCCGCCCCGACTACGGTTGCGCCCGCGCCCTGGGTGCCGTTCACCAGAGCGGGCTGTGACGTCGGTGACGTCGCAACGGCGAACGAAGTACTCGAGAACACCGCGGTCGATTTTCCCAAGGTGTTCGGGCCGAACTCTCCGGAGGTCGCCCAGCTGAACGCCGACGGCGACAGGTTCAAGGACGCAGAGGTGGCGGACTACGTCGGGCTCGGCGTGCATTGCGCGCAGGGCGCGGGCAGCCAGTTCTGCTCGGACGCCCAGGCGGTGAAGTTCGGCCAGACAACGCCGAGCCCGACCGCGGTCTCCGACGTGCTGCCGGACGAGCCCGGCGGTTACAACGGCTACCTGGCGCTGTTCGGCCACCGCTACATCGCCCCGCAGCTCGGAGCCGGAGCCCCCAATCTCATGCATAACGGGTACCAAGTCACGAATGCCGCAGGCAACCTGGTCGACCTCAACGGGAATCAGATCAACGGCGCGTTCCTGACCGACCATCCGGGGTTCCCTGGCTTCGGGCCGATCAACGCATCGCAGACGCTGGCGTACATGTCTGACCTGCTCGAGAGCGGCGTTCCTGTCGTCAACGGCTACATGGCCGACATCCACGGCAACGAGAGCATCCCAGGGCTGTCTGCGTGCGCTGGCATCAAGTCCAACACACCGCTGGGACCGGGCAGCGCATGCTACATCGCCCAGGCCCAGTACTACAACCAGGCCTTCGCGACCTTCTTCCAGCGGCTGGCCGCCGACGGCATCACGCCGCAGAACACGCTGTTCCTGATCAGCTCCGACGAGGGCGACCACGTCGCGGGCGCCAACGTCGGCCGCGCGGTTGAGCCGTCACCAGCGGGCTGCGACGGCGCGACCGTCAGCGGTACCACCGTCACGCCCGACGTGCTGTGCACCTACGCGCCAGGCACGTTCGGCGAGCTGTCGGGGAACCTGACCGGGCTGCTGGCCACTCAGGCGAGCAATACCACGCCGTTCACGCTCGAAAACGACAGCGCACCGGAGTTCTACGTGACGGGCAACCCCGGGCCGACCGACCCGGCGGTCAGGACGCTGGAGCGGGATACCGGCGGCCTGACGGCGGCGAACCCGTACACGAGCACGACCCAGCCGATCACTAACTACCTGGCCGATCCGACCGAGGAAGCCATCTTGCACATGGTCAACGCGGATCCGGCCAGGACGCCCACGTTCGCGATGTTCGCCAGGCCCGACTACTTCCTGTCGACGGGCGCAGCGAACTGCAACAACCCGTGCGTGAGCGTGAACGGCGGGTTCGCGTACAACCACGGCGACTACGCCGCCGAGATCAACACGAACTTCCTCGGCATCGCCGGGCCTGGCGTGAAGAACCTCGGCGTCGACGGCCCGCAGCCCGCGGACGGCCCGAACTCGGCCGGCCCGGACAGCGGCCAGGTGACGGTGCCTGGCAGCCATACCACGGGCACCTGGATCGACGAGACCGATATCCGGCCCACGATGCTGTACTTGGCCGGGCTCCGTGACGACTACGAGCAAGCACGCGCTGCGCGTGTTTGGTGCGGCCAGGGACAAGCTGGCCGGGGCCATCAAGGGCGAGCTCGAGGCGGCCGCGTTCGGCAACGACAGCATTCAGGGCGTCGCTGCTCAGACCGTCGCGTGCGAGGACCTGATCGGCGCCGTGCACGCGCTGGCCAGCCACAGCTAGGCGCCCGGCTCCGCGGCGGCGGTACCCGGCAGCCGGCCGGGCTAACCGCCGCCGCATTGTGTTTCCGGCGGGCCGGGCGTGCGTTGTCGTCCTGAGCCTGGGACACTAGGTGCAGGCTGGGAATGGCTGCGCTCCGGCCGGGAAGGGGTGCGAGGGATGGCCGACCAGGAGAGCCGCACACAGCGCGGGACTGTCGCTGTGCGCAACGGAGCCGCCAGCGACGGCCGCGTCTCGAAGCGGGACTCCGACGAGATCGTGGCCGAAATCGAGCACACCAGGCAGAGTCTCGCCCGCACCATCGACACGCTCGCCGACCGGGTCAGCCCGTCCAGCAACGTCAGGCGGCTGCGCGAGCGAGCAGCGGAGCAGGCAGCCAAGCCTGAGATTCAGCTCGCGGCCCTGGCTACCGCGCTGGCCGTCACCGGCTTCGCCATCTACCGCATCTGGGGCCGCCGTCGCGGCTGACGCGTCGCGATCTGTGCCCGCTCCGGTTCGCCGGCTCGCCAGCATCCGCAGGCCATTCAGCATTCGCTGATTGTGCCAGCATCGGCTGATCCCTCCTATCCTGGATAAAAGGGTCGTGACCCGGGCTCGTGCGGTCGGGTTGGGCGCGATCACGCGGCGGTGCGCTGGCGGCCGCAAAGGGATGGTGGTCGGACATGTTCGAGCGGTTCACCGACCGGGCACGGCGCGTTGTTGTCCTGGCGCAGGAAGAGGCCAGGCTCCTGAACCACGGCTACATCGGCACGGAGCACCTACTGCTCGGCCTGATCAGGGAGGACCAGGGCATCGCCGCGAAGGCGCTGACCGCGCTGGACATCGCGCTCGAGGTGGTCAGGTCCAGGGTTAGGGAGATCATCGGCGAGGGCAGCCAGGAGATCGCCGGCCACATCCCGTTCACACCGCGGGCCAAGCGGGTCCTTGAGCTCTCGCTGCGTGAGGCGCTCCAGCTCGGCCACAACTACATCGGCACCGAGCACATCCTGCTCGGGCTCGTCCGCGAGGGCAAGGGAGTCGCCGCCCAGGTGCTCGTCGAGCTCGGCGCTGACCTGAACCGCGTCCGCCAGCAGGTGATCGGGCTGCTGCACGGGACGCCCGGCTCGCAGGCCATTCGCATCGAGCGAGCGGATCCCGGCGACGTGACCATCCAGCGGCGCGCGGTGCCCGGCCGCAGGGAGCGCACTCTCGTCTCCGGCTTCCGGGTCCGGCTGAACGCGATCGAGTCGCGCCTGACCGCCGTCGAGCAGCGGGTTGGGTTCGGGCCCGACGTGAGCGAGCTCGACAAGGAGCTAGTCAGGGTGCTCGGTGAGAAGCACGCCGCGGCCGACGCTCAGGACTACGAGCGCGCCGCCGAGCTGCGGGACACCGAGCGCAGGCTCGCTGCGGCGAAGGCGGAAAAGCAGCGGGAGTGGTCGGCATCGCACCCGGATCTGGTGACACTGGCCGAGACTGTTGAGAATCTGGCGGCCGAGATCAGGCGGCTGAGCCAGCTGCTCAGCGCGCATGGGATCGATCCCCGGCCCGACGGCGAGCCTGAGGTCCAGCGCGAAGCCGACGAGAGTGATCCCGAGCAGCCGGCGGCCGACGGCAGTTAGGCTCGCTCGGCGATGAGGTCGCCGATGCCGGCGAGGATCCGGTCCAGGCCGAACGTGAACTCCGCCTCTGGCGGGTCAGCCCGGTCGAACACTCCGGCCGCGGCGAAGGTGGCGATGGCGGGGAAGCGCACCGGATCGGCCAGCTGGCGGAGGGTGCGCGCGTAGCCAGCCATCCAGGCGTCCGGCGTCAGCCCTGACCGGCGGACGGCGGCCTCGATGTCGGCGTCGATGCTGGCTGAGTTCCGGACGTAGCCGCTGATCAGCATCATCACCGACGCCTTCTCCTCCTCGCGCAGGGCCGTGTCAGCCAGGCAGCTGAGCCCTTCCTCGAACCACGCGACTTCGTGGGGCATGACCGGCAGGCCGCTGATCGGCACCTGGAGCACCCATGGGTGCTGGCCCATGGCTGCGCGCATGCTCCAGGCCCACCGGGACAGTGCAGCCCGCCAGCACTCGCCGGCCGTATCCCCCCGCGGGGCCTCCCCGTAGGCGGCGTCGACCATGAGCGCGACGAGCTCGTCCTTGGCCGCGACGTACCGGTACAGCGACATCGGGGCGGTCCCGAGCTCGGCGGCTACCCGGCTCATCGAGACCGCAGCCAGTCCGTCGGCATCGGCGATCCGCACCGCCGCCGCGACGATGCGCTCCAGGCTGAGGCCGGGACGGGGCCCGCGCTGCGGCCGGCCACGCAGCCCCCATGCCTGTTCCAGGCTGGCGGGCAGCCCGGTCTCCTGATGCTCCATCGGCGCTCCCTGTCCGCGGGGCTGACCCGCGGTGACGAGCGGGCCCGTGCGCCCCGAGTTGACAACCATCGTAAGTATTGCGTATAACCTACGCAGTAAAGCGTATGCGATACGCAGTAGAGCGTACTACATGCGCAGGAGCGCTCCGGGCCAGGCCCGGGAGGGAGAACCACAGATGAGCGACGAGCTGGCGATCGAATCGGCTGGCCTGGTGAAGTCGTACGGCAGCGTGCGGGTGCTTGCCGGTCTTGACCTACAGGTACCCGCCGCGTCCTGCTACGCGCTGCTCGGCCCGAACGGCGCGGGAAAGACGACGACGGTGCGCATCTTGTCGACGCTGATACGCCCTGACGCGGGCAGCGCCACGGTGGCGGGCTGCGACCTGCTGGCAGACCGGCGCCGGTTGCGCAGGCAGATCAGCCTGAGCGGTCAGTACGCCGGCCTGGACGGCTTGCAGACCGGCACGGAGAACCTGCGCATGGTCGCCACGCTCGCAGGGTTGCCGCGGCGGCTGGCCAGGCAGCGGTCAGCCGAGCTGATCCGGCGATTCGGGCTGGGCGAGGCCGCTGACCGGCGGGTAGCGACCTACTCCGGCGGGATGCGGCGCCGCCTCGACCTGGCCGCGAGCCTGATGACCGAGCCGGCGGTCATCTTCCTTGACGAACCGACCACCGGCCTCGACCTGCCGTCCAGGCTGACGCTATGGGCGATGATCGGCGAGCTTCGCGCGGCCGGCGTGACGATCTTCCTCACCACGCAGTACCTGGAGGAGGCCGATCAGCTCGCCGACCGGATCGCCGTGCTCGACGGCGGGCGGGTGGTGGCCGAGGGCACGCCGGCGGAGCTCAAGCACCAGGTCGCCAGCCGCCGGCTGGAGCTCACCCTGACCAGCCGTGCGGCCTTCGAGGCGATCACGGCCGCGGCGGCCGGCCGGCTGGTGCACGCCGATCCCGGCGGGCTGACCGTGGCGGTGCCCACCGACGGCACCGCGCCGGACGTCCGCGCCCTGCTGCACGAGCTTGACCCGGCCGGGCTGGCCGTCGCCAGCTTCGGCGTTCGCACCGCAACCCTCGACGACGTGTTCCTGGCCCTCACCGGCCAGGCTGAGAGCCGCCCAGCGACCGACAAGGAGACCCTCAATGTCTGAGACCGCCGCTGCCCTGCCCGGCACGGTCCGCCGCCGAGCCGCGCCGCGGCTGACGGCA
>WNGG01023517.1_pt1 | contig 13217 bp, 12 predicted proteins | sample 5400661 | NCBI WGS metagenome assembly WNGG01 (sample SAMN13153372, study PRJNA577476) | soil metagenome | isolation source: 100 cm soil or saprolite under Garry oak tree replicate 1 | place: USA:California | collected 2016-06-15
CTGGACGCCGTTTACGAGAACACACCACGAACATCGTTCGGTTTCGGGCCGGAGGTCGTGGTGACCAGTAGCCTGACGAAAGTTTACGGCGTGAGCGGGCTTCGATGCGGATGGATTCTTGCGCAGCCTGATCTCGCGTGGAAGATGCGCCGCCTGAATGATCTTTACAGCGCGACGTTTGTTCATCCCGGCGAACTGCTTAGCGTAGCCGTGTTTCAACACCTCGATCTGCTGCGCGAAAGAGCGCGCCGGATCGTGGACGCAGATCGCAAATTGCTTCGCGATTTTCTCAAACAAGAACCGGCCGTGTCTGTGGTCGAGACGAAGTGGGGCACGACGTCATTCCCGCGATTAATCAACGGAAAGACGGACGCGTTTCTCGAGCGGTTGCGCGCTGAGTTCGACACCTCAGCAGTTCCAGGTCGCTTTTTCGAAATGCCCGATCATTTTCGCATCGGCATGGGCGTGAACACCGAAATGTTCGCCGGAGGCCTGAATCGCATCGGCCGCGCGCTAAGGTAGGGGCGATGCGTAGAGCTCAAGGCATCCGCTGTAGCCACGGCCCTGCGGGCCGTCCTGCAATTGTGAAAAGGAGCGCGGAAGGGACCGGCCACAGGCCGGTGGCTACAACGAAGCTATGGGCGAGGTGCTGGGCTAGGGCGAGGTCGCGGAACCGGCGTAGGTCTCGGCGTTGGGGTCGCAGTAGTGATCCGGAACCCGCCCAGGATATAGAGCTTGTTGTTGAGGAAGTTCGTAAAACCGCCAGGCAGAGTTATCCCGTCAGCGTTACCGGGCCAAGGAGAGGGAATGGTCGTGATAGTGTCGGTGACAGGCTCATAGCGAAACACGCGATCGGTAGCTGTGGTCTGCCCGCCTGCCGAGCCGCCCACGCAGTAGATGTAGGGCGTTCCAGCGTCGATGAGCCCGGCACAAGCCATGTTGTTCACCTGGTTGTCGGGATAGGTGGCTGACTTGATAGTCCAGGTGTTGCTGACCGAGTCATATTCAAAGGGGTGAGTGAACTCATTGCCGACTCCATCCATGCTGCGCCCGCCCATGGCGTAAAACTTCCCGTTCCCCAGTGAGACACCAACCATGCGGACGCCGGTACTTGGCAGGTCTGGCCCGGCCGACTAGCCAGGGGTGCAAGGTATCCCCGTTAGACTCGGCTTTAGAGGTGGCGCCTCAGTCGGCCGCTGCGCCAGCGCGAATGAAAACACCCAGGCGGCGAGAAGCAAAATCAGGAAAAACGCGCCTCGACTTAGATGAGCTTTAACGGTTGGATTAATTTGTTTTTTCATGAATCGTCCTTTGCGAGTGCAGCACCGATCTTAATTGGAGTCGGGAAGGAATTTCGAGACTTTTTTCTTTCTTTTTTGAGAAACCACGGATCGCAAAACACTACGAAGCTTGCGCGAGTTGCGTCTGTTCGCGCGTCGTGGACAATCAGCAGCAAGGTGAAGACGCCTGAACGTTTCCAGATTCGGTCGGCGCACGTGGAAGACGTGCCGATCATCTTGCAACTGATTCGCGATTTGGCGACGTACGAACGCGCGCCAAACGAAGTCACCGCGACAGAGGAACAGCTTGTCGATGTTTTGTTCGGGGAACGGCCGGCGGCGGAAGTTCTACTCGCGTTTGAACGGCAATCACCAGTCGGGTTTGCCGTTTTCTTTCATAATTTTTCCACCTGGCTAGGCCAGCCCGGCCTTTATCTCGAAGATTTGTTCGTGAAGCCGGACAAGCGTGGGAAAGGTTACGGTCGCGCGTTGCTTGTCGAGCTCGCGAAGATCGCGCGTGATCGCGACTGCGGCCGGATGGAATGGGCCGTGCTCGATTGGAACGAACCGGCCATCAATTTTTATCGCACGCTTGGCGCAAAGCCGATGGATGAATGGACCGTGTTCCGATTGACACGCGATGGGATCGCTAAATTGGCGAACGCAGCCGACACGGCTGCCACCACAGAGCAACTCGATCACGATTAAGAGCACGAGCAGGAGCAAGAGTAAGAAGAGAAAATTAGGTGGCGAAGGAAAATACAAAGATCGAGGACTACGGTTTTCTCAGTGATACGCAAACCGGCGCGCTGGTGAGTCGCGACGGCTGCGTTGACTGGCTTTGCTTTCCGCGATTCGATTCCCCGGCATGTTTTGCGTCGCTGCTTGGCGAGAAGGAAAATGGGCACTGGCGATTTTTTCCGGAGGAGAAAGTTGAAACAACCCGCCGCCGGTATCGGGGCGAGACGCTGATTCTTGAAACGGAAATTGAAACCAAGAGCGGCGCCATTCGCCTGATCGATTTCATGCCGCCGCGAGGGGAGAATCCGGACATTATCCGCATCATCGAAGGGTTGCGCGGCAAAGTCTCGATGCAGATGGAACTGATCATCCGCTTCGATTATGGGCAGATTGTGCCCTGGGTGCGCAAACGCAAACGACACGATGGGCTCGAAGCGATCGCCGGTCCCGATGGCTTGATCCTGCGAACGCCGGTTGAAACGTGCGGAAAAGATTTAACCACCGTGGCCGAATTCACCGTGGCAAAAGGCGACCGCATTCCCTTTGTGCTTACATGGTTTGCCTCTCACACGGATCCGCCGCGAAAGATTCATGCCGATCACGCGTTGCGCGACACGGAAAAATTCTGGGGAGATTGGGCGAAACAATTTCAAAGCGAAGGGAAATGGCGCGATGCGGTGGTGCGCTCACTGATCACGCTTAAAGGATTAACCTATGCGCCTACCGGCGGTCTGGTTGCGGCGCTTACCACCTCGTTGCCGGAGCAAATAGGAGGCGTCCGCAACTGGGATTATCGATACTGTTGGTTGCGGGACGCGGCGCTCATTTTGCTCGTGTTAATGCGTGCGGGTTATCGTGAGGAAGCCACATCCTGGCGCCAATGGCTGCTGCGCGCCATTGCGGGCAGTCCGGCACAAATGCAAACGATCTACGGCGTACGTGGCGAACGCCGTCTCGATGAGTATGAGATTCCGTGGCTATCCGGTTATGAAAATTCTAGGCCGGTGCGCATTGGTAACGCAGCTTCAAAGCAGTTTCAGCTTGATGTTTATGGCGAAGTGCTGGCGGCAATTTGGCAGGCTGATCACGCCGGAATCAAAATGAGCGAACCCGAGTGGGCGCTGATGGTCGAGCTCATGAAATTCCTGGAAGCGAACTGGCAGAAACCGGACGAAGGAATTTGGGAAGTCCGCGGCGATCGCCAGCATTTTACGCACTCGAAAATGATGGCGTGGTTGGCGTTCGACCGCGCGATCAAACTGGTTGAAGAATGCGACTGCGCGGCAAACCAGCACTTTGGTCGGTGGCAAAAGGTTCGGGATCAAATTCACGCAGAAGTCTGCGACCTCGGCTACAACCCGAAGAAGAAGGCTTTCACACAGGTTTATGGGTCCGATGCCATGGACGCGAGCCTCCTTACAATGCCACTGGCTGGGTTTCTTCCGGTCAGTGACGAGCGCGTCCGCAGCACGATCGAGGCGATTGAGCGCGAACTAATGCAAGACGGCTTGGTGCTACGTTATCGGCCACAGGAAACCGGCGTCGATGGATTGCCAGGCGGCGAAGGGGTATTTCTTCCCTGCTCGTTTTGGCTTGCCGATTGTTGGCACCTTCTCGGCCGGAAAAAAGAAGCGCGAGAATTGTTCGAGCGCCTGCTTGATCTGCGCAACGACCTCGGACTGCTCTCCGAAGAGTACGATCCACGCGACAAGCGTCAGCTGGGAAATTTTCCTCAGGCTTTCTCGCACGTTGCGCTGGTAGGTTGCGCCCGAATTCTGGGCGATGAGGACATGTTGTTCGCTCGAAGCAATTAGACTCGCGTCTCGCTCGAAGAAACGAGCCGCCGGATCAAATCCTCGATTGCAACAATTCCGCGAAAATTTTTCTTTTGGTCCAGGACGGCAGCCAGACCAAGCCGCGCAGCGCGCAATTGCTGTACGATTCGGTAAGCAGGCTCCTCCTCTGTGGTCGTCACAATGCGCCGAACATAATTGCCCAGCGGTTTGTTTCCGTTTTGGTCGAGCAGAATATCGAGGACGTTGACTAGTCCAGAGGGTTGGCCTCCGGGCGGAACCACCGGCAGACGATCAAGATCGCAAGCAGCCGAGAGCTCCACCGCTTCCTGAGTTGACGCGTTCGGCTGCAACGCGACGACTTTGGCCGCGGGCAGCATCACGTCACGAACTTTAACCCCGCTAAAGTCCACGACGTTATGGATCATCGCGCGCTCGGTCGGAGTGATGGCCCCTTCGCGCTCGCTTTCCGTGGTGATCTGCTTGAGCTCTTCGCGCGCAGCAAAAAGCCGGGCGTGTTTCGCGGCACGCGCCGGCAGGACCAGCTTGCCAAGCCGTGCACCAAGCTCGAGCAGAGGTGAAAACAACATCAACGCGAACTCGAGCACACCGGCAAGGCGAGCTAACGCGCGAAAGGGAAATCGCCGGAACAGCGATTTGGGTAAGACCGAGAGCAGGAATAGATAAACCGGAAGCGCGATTGCCAGCGCGAAGAAGTAGCCAGCGTAGCCGTACGAGCGAACTAGCTGCCGTGTCAGCAGGAGCAAACCGATTATATCGGCCGCATTTGTAAAGAGCAGAACCGTCGCCAGCAACCGTTCCGGATGTTTGAGCAGACGATTCACCCGCACGGCCGCCGGTACGCCTCGCTTCACATTCTTTCGCAACCGCACTGGATCGATCGAGAGCAGTCCGCTCTCAATTCCGTTGAAGAAAAACGAAACAACCCAGCAACAGAAAATGATGAATCCCACGATCATGCCGCAGCCTCGAACGCAGTTGTTTTCTCCAGTAGGACTTCCTCGATTCTTTTGCGGCTGGAGCGGCGCACAGTAATGGCGAGACGCGGAATCTCGAGTTTTGTGCCGAAGGGCGGCACATAGCCCAGGCGCGTAAAGACAAAACCGCCGATCGTGTCTATCCCTTCCGCGTCGATTCGAAAACCAACGTGTTCGCTTAAATCGTCCAGACGCGCGTTGCCGCTCACGAGAAATCTGCCGTTTCCGAGCGGCTCGATGTAAAGGGCGACATCGCCCCGGGGCACCGCATCGCTAAGAATCTCTTCCACGATGTCGTCCATCGTGATGATTCCTTCTGTCCCGCCAAATTCGTCAACCACTACTGCCATTCCCTGAGGATGAGTCAGAAAAAGCTTGAGCAGCTCCAGCGCGGCCATCGTCTCGGGCACAAAGGAGGGAGCAATGAGTTTTTCGGTGTAATGTTCCGATGGATCGAGCAGGAACAGTTTCACATCGATAATCCCGAGAATTCGATCGGGTGTATCGGCATAAACTGGAACCCGCCGATGACGTTTCTCCTTCAACCGCGCGATCGCGTCTTCGTTCGTCAAATCATCTGATAGCATGAAACTATCGACGCGCGGCGTCATGCAATCCTTCGCCGTTTTATCGCCCAGCTTCATGATTTCCTGGATCATTTCGGCTTCGCCTTCATACAAGGCGCCTTCTTCCTCACCCATTTCAATCAGCGTCTCCAATTCTTCATCACTCAAGCGTGCACTGATGCGCAGATGCGCAGGCGTGAGAAGATCGACCACATAAGCGCTGACGGTCTCGAGTCCACGACCCATGCGGTCCAGTAGCGGCATAGATATCTTCAAGGTGAAAGCGCCGATTGCTGAGAGCCTGTAAGGCGCCGAAAGCGCGAGCAGTTTCGGAATCAAGTCACAGAGCAACACCACGACGGCAAAGATCGCAATTCCAGCCAGCCACTGCGGAACGCGTCCTGCCAGCGGGCCTTCCCACAAAAAGAAAAGACACAACACGACCAGGACCACGTTTACCAGTCCGTCGCCCAGCAGCAGAACATTCAGAACACGCCGCGGATTTTCCCGAAAAAGTTGTATGAATTTAGTGAGCCCAGCATGATGCGCTTCCAAGCGGCGCAATTGATGCGGCTTGAGTAGGAAGAGCGCCGTTTCCACTGCGGAAAAGAGCGCGGAGCACAAAATCAAAATTGCGATGACGGCCAGCAACGTGACTAGGGTGAGGCCAGTCATCTTTTATGGTAGCGTGTCCAAGCCTGTTGCCAGAGTTCACCGGCCTGAGGCAGGCGGTTTTTCCCCTCGGAAAAGCTGTTGAATGCTGGTTTGCTCATTATCTGAGCTGCGAGCAAATTAAGCTTTCCATGAGCAAACGCGAGAGGATTTCGCAGTTGGTGGCGGAGCTGGGTGGTGACGATGTCGATCCCGGTCAGACGGACGTCGCAAAGCACCCGTTTTACCGCGCGTTTTTCCGTTGTTGGAACGAACAACGTTATTACGAAGCGCACGATGTCCTCGAGCAGCTTTGGCTGAAGACCGATTCGAGCGACGCGGACTTCTTCAAGGGATTGATCCAGGCAGCGGCTCGCTGAGAGGAACCTGTCGCGGTTCGGCCCGCGGCATCACGGGCTGAATGTGACCGCGCTGTGCCAGCTTTTACGGGCGTTCGCTGATCGGATCGTCGCGTCCGATTACAAGACTAATTCCTGGTCACCGGAAACCGCGCCGAAACTGAAGCTGAACGTTAGGTAGGGGCGGTTCACCCGAACCGCCCGGGCGATTGAGGTCAATCGCCCTACCTTGTGAAAATCAGCTTCGTTCCCGCGATAAGGAGGACCGTAGCCAGACACAGCGAAATCACTCTGACGGCAAAATGCCTGCTCCCTAAATTCGATCCGACAACGCCGCCAATGATTGCAGCGGCTGCGAGAATCAAGCAGGGGAGTGAGAAATATTCCGCCTCCAGTTCCAGTTAGCCCCGCAAGAAATCCCAGACCAGCTCCGACACTTATCGCCATCGGCCGCGGAGGAGGGAACGTTTGCGGCGGATCACTGCGGCGAAAAACCAGTCGTGTTGCGGAGAAAAGCAATACAATCCCGATCAAAATCCTCAGAACCGAAGCGGACGGCTGCAAGTAGCCGCCAACATACGCGGCGGGAATGGAAAGCAGCGCAAATGGCCAGAATAATTTCCACGAGAAATGACCGGCCCGCCAAAACTGAAACGCGCCGATGGACGCAACCAAAATGTTAAGCACAAGCGCAGTCGGACGAATGACGGTCGGTGCTATCCCGAACAGCGTCATCGTAGCGATGTAACCCGACGCACCTGCGTGGCCCACCGACGAGTAAAGAAATGCGATCAGTCCGATGGCGAGAAAAAGAAGAATGAGATGCGCTGGGTCCATGTTTTGTCATGTCGAGCGGAGTCGAGACATCTCTAACTCTTGGGATGCCTTCGCTACCGCCCGCTAAAAACAGCCAGAGATTCCTCGACTTCGCTCGGAATGACAAGAATGTTGCTGTGAGCTGTCACTCAGCCGTTCCATTCGATGACAAGCCACTTCCGCTTTGGATTTCTCGCGCTAACGTGGTTGGTGACAGCAAATCATAGCGGTGCTGACCTGACACCGGCGGGCGCTACAGAAAAACTCGAGCACACTAACCGGCTCGCGCACGAGAAGTCGCCCTACCTTCTTCAGCACGCGCATAATCCGGTCGATTGGTACTCCTGGGGTGAGGACGCGTTTGCCAAAGCGCGCCAGGAAAACAAACCCATCTTTCTCTCGGTAGGTTATTCCACCTGCCACTGGTGCCACGTGATGGCGCACGAATCGTTCGAAAATGAAGAAGTGGCTGCAATCATGAACCGCGAGTTCGTGAATATTAAGGTGGACCGTGAAGAACGTCCCGACGTTGACCGCGTTCACATGACTTTTGTGCAGGCTACCACCGGCGGTGGCGGCTGGCCGATGAGCGTCTGGTTGACGCCGGATTTGAAACCGTTTGTCGGCGGAACTTATTTTCCGCCAGAAGACCGATATGGTCAGCCCGGGTTCAAGAAGGTGCTCGAAAGAGTCGCGACCGCTTGGAAGGAGAATCACGATAAGATTGTCGAGCAAGGCGGCCAGATCGTTGCGGCGCTGCGCGAATCTCAATCAGTAGGAGCCGGTGAAGGCAAAATCGACGCGGCGGTCTTGGAGGCGGCTTACAAGCAGCTTGATCACAGTTACGATCCAAAAGAAGGCGGATTCGGTAACGCGCCGAAATTTCCACGGCCGGTGACGGTCAATTTCCTCACCCGGTTCTACGCGCGCGATCCCAAGGGCGATGCTGACAAACAAGCGCTCGAAATGGCGCTATTCACGCTGCGCAAAATGGCGGCGGGAGGAATGCACGATCACATCGGTGGCGGATTCCACCGTTACTCGGTCGATCGTTACTGGCACGTGCCGCACTTCGAAAAAATGCTCTACGATCAGGCGCAGCTCGCAGCCGCTTATCTGGACGCATTCCAAATCACGAGAGACAAGCAATACCAATCAGTCGCGCGCGATATTCTTGACTACGTCGGCCGTGATATGACCTCGAAGGAAGGCGGATTTTTTTCCGCCGAAGATGCCGACAGCCCCGTTGTGGCCGCGGGCGCTGACCCCGGCCATGTTAAGACCGAGGAAGGCGCCTTCTACACCTGGATAAAAAAAGAGATCGACGAAGCGCTTGGCGATGCCGCTGAGATTTTCGATTTCCATTACGGCGTGCAACCGCATGGAAACGCGCCGGAAGGAAGCGATCCAAACGATGAATTCCGCGGTAAAAATATTTTGATCGAGCGTCACACGATTGCGGAGACGACTCAGCACTTTCGGAACATAGGCTTGAAGCCTGTGCGCCCAACAGGCGTTTCGCCTGTTGACTATACCGAGGATCAAGTCCGCGACTTGTTGAAGCGATGTCGCGAGAAATTGTTTGCCATTCGCGAAAAACGGCCACGCCCCCATCTCGACGATAAGATCATCGCCTCTTGGAATGGCCTGATGATTTCCGCCAAATTTTGTACGAGCGAGCTTGTATGATTCGTCGCACAAGATTTTGTATCGCAATTATCGACAGGGTCGCAGCGATATTGAAGGCTTCGCCGATGACTACGCATTCGTGATCCAAGGCGTTCTTGATCTTTACCAAGCCTCGTTCGATGTCGATTGGCTAAAGTTTGCGACGCAGTTGCAGGAGACGCAGGACCGCCTGTTTTTCGACGAGAAGAACGGCGGCTACTTCAGTACGAGCGGAAAGGACCAGAGTGTGTTCCTCCGGATGAAGGACGACAACGACGGCGCGGAACCGGCTGCGAGCTCAGTGGCAGCCCTCAATCTTTTAAGGCTCGCACAATTTCGGGACGATAAAACGATGGCGGAGCGCGCCAGAAAAACGATCGATGCATTTGCAACTACGCTGTCGCATTTCCCAAGCGCCATGCCGCAAATGCTGGTCGCGCTCGACTACTGGTTAAGCAAGCCGCGTCAGATTGTGATTGCCGGGAAGAAAGATGCTCCGGAAACCCAGGCGTTGTTCAAAGCGGTCCATAGCCATTTTCTGCCAAAGACAATCCTGCTTCTAGCCGATGGCAGCGACGGCCAGAAATTTCTCGGCGAGAAAAACGAAGCCATTCGCGCCATGTCGATGGTGGAAGGCAAACCAGCCGCCTACGTGTGCGAAAATTTCACGTGCAAAGCACCGGTGACCGAGCCAAAGCAACTGGCCAAATTGCTCGTCGAATAATTGTATTTTTGGGAAACCGATTCTGTAGCCACGGCCCTGCGGGCCGTCTGGTAATCTTGTCCGCGGGTCGTGTCAGCGCTGGAGACCGGCCACAGGCCGGTGGCTACAACGCCATGGCTATCTGCTGCCGGGTTTGACGGCAGGAATTTCCGCCAGATCAGGCGGCAACTTGTCCGTCGGAAATGTTTCGACATTCATTTCGATCAGACTCACGAACGGACAGCTGAAATCAGGTTTCTTGTCTCCGCTGCGATCAACAATCACGCCGACTGCGGAGACGGTGCCGCCATGCGCGCGAACGATGTCGATTGTTTCCTGGACGCGTCCGCCGCGGGTGACGACGTCTTCGACCACGATGAATTTTTCGTTAGGCGAAATTTGAAACCCGCGGCGTAACACAAGTTTGCCTTCCTCTTTTTCGACAAAGATGTGGCGTTTGGCAAGCGCGCGCCCGACTTCCTGGCCAACAATAATTCCGCCAATAGCAGGGGAGATGACAGTGTCGCAATCAAACTTGCGCAGTTCGCTGGCGAGTTGCCCACACACTTGCGCAGCGATGTCGGTATGCTGCAAGAGGATTGCGCATTGGAAATACTGGCGGCTGTGCAGGCCGGAGCGCAAAATGAAATGGCCATCCAACAGCGCACCGGTCTTGCGAAATAGCGCGAGGAGGTCGTCGCTCATGCGAACAAACGAAAACGACAGGCAAGATGCCCGTCGGCCGCACAGGCTGGAAGCCTATGTTCCATTACCCGGAAGTGTCATACGCCGTTTGCTCGGCCTCCCCGGTATCTGCAATAGCATCGATCTCTATCTTCGCTCCCTTGGGCAACGCGGAGACTTGGACAGTGGAACGGGCCGGGGGATCTTGTTTGAAATACGAGCCATAAACTTCGTTTACGGTTTGGAAATCTTCCAGATCTGTGAGGAAAATCGTTGTCTTAACGACGTTATCAAAAGTGAGTCCTTCGGCTCTCAAAACGGCTGCGATGTTGTCCAACACGCGCCGCGTCTGCGCCGCGATATCGCCGGAAATGATTTGGCCCGACTTCGGATCGAGCGGAATCTGACCGCTGCAAAAGAGGAAACTTCCGCTGCGCACCGCTTGCGAGTAGGGGCCGATCGCCGCCGGCGCTTCGTTCGTGAAAATGATCTTCTTCATGTGGGCGATTGTAACTGCAAATCTAACCGGCACAATGAGTCCCCTTCGTGCATGAAACGATGCCGTACGCGCGAATTCTTTTGGAATTGGACGTTGGGCGTTGGATGTTGAGCGTTGGGCGTTTTCTGCTTAAGTGACGGTTCTCGCAGCGCCGATCCTAGGTGCAACTAAAAGGCTGGGTAGCTCAGTTGGCAGAGCAGCGGACTGAAAATCCGCGTGTCGGCGGTTCGATTCCGCCCCCAGCCACATTTTGATTTTATTGCAGAAACTGCCCGACTTGTTCATCCTCTGCCCATGACTGAAACGCAAGCGCCGCCTCCCTTGCCAAAATCGCAGCCTTCGTTTGGGCAGCGGCACAGCACCATCATCAAATTACTGGGAGTCGGCGCGCTTGTATTGGTGTTGCTGATCCCTCTGGCAATGATCACCGGCGTGTTGAGCGAGCGATTGCGGCGACGAAATGAGGCGGTGACTGATATCACCTCGTCGTGGGGCAGAGAACAGAACGTGATCGGGCCGGTGCTGGGGATTCCGTATCAATACAAGGCGAAAGTAGTGAAGGAGGTTGCAGCGCCTGACGGAAAAATGGAGCGACGCGAGGTGGAGGAAACCGCAATCGCCAACGCATATTTCCTGCCCGACACACTGAATGTTTCCGGCAATGTTCAGACGCAGAAATTGCATCGCGGGATTTACGATGCTGTTGTGTATCGTGCGCAAACGGTTCTTTCCGGCAAGTTTGTGCCGCCCGATTTTGGCCCACTCAAAATCGATTTGAAAGACGTGCAATGGAAAGATGCTTTTGTCACGATTGCGATCAACGATTTGCGCGGGACGCGTGAGGCAATTGCGCTCGATTGGGGCGGAGCCAAGCATCCGATGCTGCCAGGGTCACAGGTTCCGGGTTACACGACGGGCGCGACCGCATCGCTCGGCACCGACCAGCCGATTGCGACTGAGGTTCAGTTTTCCATTCCGCTGGATTTCAATGGCAGCGAGGGAGTTTTCTTCGCGCCCTTCGGCGTGCAAAACGAAGCGACGTTGAAGTCAAACTCGCCGGATGTGGGATTTCGCGGCGCGTTTCTTCCAGCGGAGCGATCACTACGTCCAGATGGATTCGATGCGACATGGAAAGTTTCGTATTACGGACGCAGTTATCCGCAAGCGTGGACGAGCCGCAGTGGCAACGAGCGCTTCAACACATCTTCAGTTTCTGAGTCGCTTTTCGGCGCGCAATTTCTCTCGATTCTGGACGCGTATCGCTACGTCGAGCGCTCAATCAAATACGGTGTGCTCTTTCTTGTACTGGTTTTCACGACTTTTTTTCTTTTTGAAGTCACTGCGCGCCAAAAGATTCATCCATTTCAATATCTGATGGTCGGCGCAGCGCTGTGTTTGTTTTATCTATTACTGTTGTCGATTTCAGAATTTATCGGATTCGGTTGGGCCTATTTGATCGCGGCTGTAGCCTCGACGCTGCTAATCACATGGTACTGCCGGTTTTTCCTCGGCGGCGGCGTGCGCACGTTGATGATCGGCGCGGGACTGACGGGCATTTACACATTTCTCTACATCACGTTGCGGCAACAGGATTACGCGCTACTCATGGGCGCAATCGCACTCTTCATCGTGCTGGCAATCGTGATGTACGTGACGCGCAAGGTAGATTGGTACGCACGCGACGTTAGCTAAGGTCGCGCCTGTGACGATTTCGTTTCGCGGAGGATTCTATGCCGGGCTGGCCGTGGCGCTTTGCATCGGGCTGTACCTCATCTGGCTCTGGCGGCCTGAGCGGCAGATCCGGCTACACACAAAAAATTTCTTTCATGCGATCGAACACCACGATTGGATGGCCGCGGCCGATTTGCTTGGCAACGATTATCAGGATCGGTGGGGCGACGATAAGACGCGTCTTCTCGAGCGCATGCGGGAAGGGTTCCGATGGGTCCGCGGATCCAGGATCCTTGCGCCCAACTCCGTCGTGCAGGTTGAACGGTGGCGCGCCGTGTGGTTAGGCAAGATCACAGTCTATAGCAGCGACGACGGCGTGATGGAATTGCTCGACGAACGCGTGGCATCGCCTCTCGGGGAAACCGTGGGATTGGAAACTCGTGCGAGTGAGCAACTCGACATTTGAGCTTCCGGCCGATGTCTATTAACGCCGACGGCGGCTTCGCGAGTTGAAAGCCGGGGCCGCTTAAACCAGCAACATCCGCGTTTCGCGTTGAGCGTTCGACGTTCGGCGCTCGTAGAGCGCCGCTACAGTTCATTTGCCTTGGGCTTGGCGCAACTGGGTCTTGGCAGAATCCACCTCGCGCTCCGGTTGCTGGCACAGCAGAATGGCCCGGAGCTTGTCGCCTTGATAATAACGGGCAACAAACTTTTTCTTCGCGTAGGTCCCCTCACGCCCGACACGCGTCGGCAGCACACTGAAATCCCCGACAAAATCCATGCGCAAA